>Ga0058701_10005435_pt1 | contig 10572 bp, 7 predicted proteins | sample AgamicOrMae_FD_97039 | JGI IMG/M metagenome (GOLD analysis project Ga0058701, IMG submission 97039) | Agave microbial communities from Guanajuato, Mexico - Or.Ma.e | ecosystem: Host-associated > Plants > Phyllosphere > Phylloplane/Leaf | place: Guanajuato, Mexico | collected 2012-06-04 | reverse complement strand
TCGCGCCAAAACGTGCTGCTTTAGAGGTTTTTGTGTAATAATTCTGTTAAATGATCGATAAGATTTTTTTTTGCTGAAAGTGGTCATTTTAAGTATTCAACTAAAGAGAAAGTTTTTAACGGCAACTACCGTGTTACTCTTCCAGAAAACGCTAAAAACTAGTATTTTTAGGTTGGTGTCCTTATGACACTATGTTCGTATGTGTAAAATTCGCAACCTTTAGCTCCTCGGAATTAAAAAAGTACTCTGGTAACCGGATGCAAAATTTTAACCAACCCTGCAGGACCATGTCAGCTGTAAGTTTTGAGAGTTTTAATGACTGACACCGGTGACGGTTAAACCGATCAAAAATTCTTAAAGGAATCATTTACACTTTGCCATATTTCTTTAGTTGTTAGTATATCCAGAACGAAAAAACCTCTATCCATTAGGATTTTTTTCTAAAGCATTCTTTTTTTTTCGGGCACCAATAGAGATTTGTAATAATCCCAATTAGCTTTGCAATTGATTTAAGAATCAGTACTTTACCAGATCACGCAAAAGCTATCACAACCGGCAACTCACTTTTGAAACTTACTATACAACACATTCACAAGGCACAAATCTAGCCCCATTGCATCTCGTTTCACTGTAGCTGCGGTCAGCTAGCCAAGCCTGATGGCGCTTATTTCTTGATAGCAGTAACTGCCGTAGAAACTCTTGTTCTTGGTAGCAGTAATTGCCGTAGAAAAAATCAGCGAGATGATGAATTCCCTGAAGCTAGGTGCATTTTTCCTTGCTTCTTTCGGCCTCGCGATCAAAGATAGAACGCAAATAGGAAACGGTATTTCAGATATTAGGAATTCCCTCGTCGCCTAAATCTGATCACTCCGATCAGAGAGATAGTTTTATTTTTACCCTTTTTTTCTCTGGCTGAAATCAGATTCAGACAGACCACACACTACCCAGGGAAAAAGTGTGTTTCACTTATCAATGGGGCTATCAAGCAATCACTTAGCGTACCTTTATTGGGCCATTGGCCGCTTCGATCAATATGGCACTGAATTGGGGGTGGGGGACGAGTTTGTCGGGCTTCTGTGTCAACGTTGCGGTCGTAAGCTAAGCACGGGAGACCTCTGAGTTGATGTGGGGATTATAGGAAAATCCTCTTGTATAGAAAGGTTACGCCTCACTCGCTGATGGCGCTACGGTGGTGCTAAACATTTTTTAAGGTTTCGAGTGTTAATCCGACGTTTTTGGTACGGTCGGACATTCGAGTTTTTTTTTTAAATTATTTTCATCATTATTTCCATTTTTATTCCTACCTGAAGACTGTAGAAGTTCGTAGAATTCAGAAGATCTGAACACCCTGTAACCATTCAACAATGAATATTATAGATGTTTTGAACGATCGCTTTAACTCATCTTTAAGGTTAACTTGAGCACCTGGGGTTGGAAAATACTTGTGGGTCTTAGTTTCTTTCAAAATATTACAAAAATTACCCTTAAGTTACGTCATAAAAAATAAAATACATATGTTCATGTCCTTATACTTTTCTATTATTATTCAAAACAACAACATCACAAACAACGTTACAGACGATGACTTCTCAGCCTCCTTCCTTTTTTATTTTTTGTTGTATGTCATGTTTCTTCTATCCCTGATTCAATTAATTCTATTATCAAGACTGATAACGTTCAACTGTCTATATGGATTTAAATTTAGTCAACTCACATGAGAAATCAACCTTTCTCGTCAAACTCCGTCGGGTTGCAACAAAATAGAAGCTTAGCCTGTAAGGTAAACCAAGATAAGGTTACGTTTGTTTTTTGGGCTAGGGTGGGCTATCACCTCCAACACCTTATATTTTGTCCCTTAATTTTTGAAAAGACTGTCGACAAGCCCTTTGACGCTTACTTCTCAGCTGCAGCAGCAGACCACCCAAATTTAAGGGGTCATCTTTAAGAACCGTTGGTTTCTTTGACTACTTAATTTGAGTGCCTTGGGTCTTACTTCCTTTTACGTGAGGGAAAAAATTACAAACAGTAAAAAAGTGTTGCTGTAAAAAAATGTGGGTCATGTAGTAAATATAATCCATTTAATTATAACAGGAAAGAGTATCGAGTGTTTTCGCTGGTGAAAAGAATGAAACTGTGTTAGCTCTGATGGATTTTCCTGTTGGTCAAAGCAGAAAAGACTTCCGTGCGTGAATTGGGTAAAACGCCCGCTGAGCGAAACGATAACGAAGCCCCCCACTGGCCCTCTCACCAAACTTTTATTTCTGTGATAAATAATGTAAACACCACTTTCATGTCTACTTTGGCTTCGCCAATCGCCCTCGAAGGCAAGGTAATAATACATTCTTACAGTCACTTAGCATTTTAAAGTCGCAATGGAAAACTCTTTTCGAGGATTGGGTATCACGACATGCAACGACCTTGATTTCTTTTGCAAGTGAACTTAATTTGAATATTGTTTCTTTAAGACTTTCTACCCCATCGCGACACATGAAATATTTTTTTTCATTGATTTATTTTAAGCGTTCTTGCAGTGACTAATACCGTTGGAATAATTAGTATTATTTACCACTACTATTAGCAAACTAATAGTATTTGTTTTTATACTACGTCGTTATTAAAAAGGGCTTAAAAAGATTTATTTATGAAGAATTATCTCGTAATATCTTAATGTGAAGGTGGTCAATGACTTACGAATATTATAGGAACTTCTTAAATTCTTTACAAACCCGATGCTTTGCCTCTAGACATGAAAGTTAAAATACTCTGAAGTGAAGTTCAGCCGCGTATACATTTTTGCCTGAAAAAGAAAAGAGACTCTTTTGGATATTACCTAAATGTGGCACGTGTCATGCTCCGATTTGTGAACCAACTGTGACAGAACCACCAATCGGCGCTTTTCTGTCAGATGGGGAACTCGAGGAACTGAAAGATGGCCGCACTCGTTGCCTTTTAAAATTGCAAGCCCTATTCCCCATGTCATGTCGCACTTAGGACGTCCACGGCGTCCTTGAAGTTATTCAGGCATCGACCCATGTTTTTGAATTGCAAGGGATAGTATCATCAAACCGGAGCTTCTTGATCGAAAAATTATGCCGACATTCGAAAGTAAAGCCCAATTTAAATGAACAGGGCTTAAAACTGAGGGAAATGCTGATTTGACTCATCAGAATGCGAGCAAACTTTCAAACAAACAAGGAACATGACAAAAAAACTGTTTAAATCAATATAAGAGGTCAAACAAAAACTGTTTTAGAAATTGAGCATCGTACGTTTTTACTGTTGAGGTAGGGTTATTACGTAGTACTGATAAACCTCGTGTTTTTTTTTTGGTAGAGAAGCCCGAAAGTTTTTGCACTCAAACCAAGCCAAATTTACCAGAAAAAAAAGAGTAGCTGTTCAGCTAATTTTTTTTTTGCAAATGAGACTTTCGTATTAATGTTATGCGTTAGATATTGTTTTAGGTCACACTGGCCTCATTTCCGTTAATTTCTGTGGTTTATTTTTTGTGCCGTATACGTTTGAATGAAAGGAGGATGTAGCGAAAATCTTGGAGTATTGTCTCCACTCATTGAAACGGAAGCACAAGAAACGTCGGGAATGTGGTCTACGCCGTTGCCTTCCAGAGATGAGATCGTCTTCAACGCGGAACCGAGATGTAATAGTCTAGATCTCTGTAAATGAAATTGTTATTAACATACGAGACACGCCTGGACTTTACAAAGATGCGGCAAACAGAGGAACATGTAGTGAAGCGGCTTGAAGTGAAAAATTCACATATGCATTGAAACGTTTGATGGATTGCCCGGACAATTTCTGAATCACGATCTTAGAATTCAGCCTTGCCTTGAAAGGGGAAGTAAGTTTTTCTCGTTTCCAAGAATTATCTGCACGACCATGTTTCGCAGGGGCAGGTTAAGCTTGGGTCTGGCTTGGCCTACAGTGGGCGTATCGAAACATTAATGAGGTCTATGTCCACAACGATTCCACTCACGGATCAAGTCACATATTACGTCTATGGAAACAAAGGAAAATGAATTGCGTAGCCTACAGCCGCTATTCTTCCTCTACCTCGGAGCTCTTAAACGAAGTTTATTTGGCACCTGCAAATAGTGACAATACTATTCGTGTGGTCCATCAACTTGAACCATCAAGTATATTATGTTGGACGATGCTGTGATATTTGCGATGGTGATGTGACGAGATACCGAATACCGAGACAAATAACGTCCTGGTTGGCTCATTCGGGACTTCAATTCAGGCGCCCTAAGTTTTGCGATTATTAAATTAAGATAATGATTGCTGATTCCATTTTGCGATTTGGTTGATGGTTTTCGTTGGGCAATCCCGTCCAGAGTGTAAAGGGGGTATCTTATTTAATATTTGCACTTTGAAAGTTGGCCACATAGTTTGTAAAATTCATATATTAAAAAATTAAAAACATGTGTTCCAATCAAATATTATGTTACGGCAAAGCTCTTATTTTACAAAAATATACCTTTAAACAAATTCGATTTATTTCACCATTTCAGATGTCAGGTGAATGACGCCTTTAAGATGCATTTTACAGATTCGGGATCGATGAAGGCACAGGTCAGCCATGTATTGATAGATGTTTATCACGTTGAAAATACCATGGATCAAGACATTTTGAAGAGAAACATCTTCTTGACAGTATTTAAATTCATTTTTCATTTTAAATAAATTGGAGCAGAATTATGCGGGAGCTCTTTGATGTGAATCCTTGTCAGATAGGAGACCCTGCAGTCCACGTCGTAGTTTCGCCCCTTGATGCGGGCTCCCTGAGTTGAGTAGCTGGCGCCCACAGATATCTATTAGACTTTGCTCCCCTCCACCCCCCTCCAACCTATGGATCGCACGTTTCAGTCACTTAAGAGCTGAGCGGCTCTTTGAAGTCAATATTTTTTAGGTCCTCGAGATCACATCAAACATTAAGACGGAGAAAAATAAATGGGGGTCGAAAGTAAAGAGGAAATGAGGCAAAGTTGTAAGAATATATGGAACAGATACCTGCTGTAAAGTATGTCTAACTTAAAAAATAAATAAATATATAATCTATATATATTGATTGAATCGTAAGTTGTAGTTGACTCAACCGATTTTTGCCCGTTGGGCGCTGTTACCGTCCCATCAAAAATGTCAACCGCTGTGCAGAATTCTCCCAAAAACCACTTATTTTAAGTAAAAAGGTAACTTTAAATTAGCCTAAATAAAAAAAAATTGATCATTTCAAAAACACCATTTTGCAAAATTTTGACCCAAAACGTTTGGAGTTTTCCCTTAAATTATTTTTTTCAAACTTCCTCTGAGCACAAATCGGTTAAGAAGTTGATGTTGTGACTGCTTGAAAGACTAGCACTTCGGGGGCAAAAACAGGAGCACGTTCCAAATGGAGGTACAGAAATTTGCTCTTAGGCTGAGGTCTGTTAGTTACAAGTAATCTGGTTCTCCTTCTCATTTTAATGAGTATGGTGCACGGTCTTAGTTCCGTTGCGCTGCTCAGAAATTATGTCACTCCCCTGGCTGTGTCGTGCACCGCGTCGGTGCCAGACTTTTCCTCTGTAATCCTTACAATGTTTGCCTTTCTCTTTGTACCAGCGGCAACGCAGGGTGCTAAGCTCCACCTGTGGAGGGCAATCTCAACATCCAGGGAGTCTTTCTTCACTTCCAACTCACTTTCGAACTTGTCGTCCGCTAACGTCCTCGCCTCGTGCCTTAGCCGTTCGTAACTCTTAAACAAACAAACATGCATCCTTTTGTAAATTTTGATTACTTTTTTTAAAGTTGAAAATAGTTTTTTAATTAATGTCGAAACCCGTCGTTCGTAAGGAGTTATTTTCAGGTGGCTTAACCCAACCTTATATTACGTTAATGAACGTAATTTGACCTGATAGAACAACTTCAAACAATCCAAATCTGCACACGTACTCAATATAACGCGATGTTTGCAAATGTTAACATGAATTAGCAACATGAGTTACAATAGTAAAATGGGAAAATCCATCTAGAAATTTGTTGTCAAAAGGTCCAAAAGAAGAACTAATGTATATACTATATAATAAGATGTAGGCTAGTGCTGCTTGGCAAAAAATAAGTAATTTAGAAAGGAAAATTCCATCAGAATTGAAAATATATTGATTATAGGATCAAGGATTATTTATTATAAGTGATGAAACCTAGTGTGGCGTGTGACTTGCTGGAGAACTATTTTGGTAATTTCTGATTTAATCAGCTGATCCAATACTTTCTATATGAGACGGATTGTCACCACAGTATGTCGCTTTGTCATGATGAGGTCATTGGCAGATACAGAATAAATTGTCTTCATATCATGTTACAAACTTTATATAAGATATTTGATAAAAGAAGTTTAGCGCACTTCGTTACAAAAGTTGCACTTTGGACCACTCTCTTGTCTGTCCTTTAGTCTCGAAAGCCAGGCTCAAGGCATAAAATCTACCTAACATATACGAAAATCTAGACTAACAGTTGCCAAGTCTTAAGACTATAAATTAGTATAGAATTATTTTTTTGAGCTACCTGAGGATAGGCTTAAAAGAGGTAGGGTTCTTTTATTGAGATTGATTTTTCTGTGTAAATGAGACTGATTATGATCCCTAGAGGATGTATAATGCGTCTGTAGAAAATAAAACCACAACTCTTTCGCTTGGGCATATGGTAACACGGGGTTTCGTGGACGGTTCTCTGTTTCAGTTGAGCTAAGTAAGTTGGAAATAGTTTCCTTAGTAACAATTGTGCGTTGCAAAGGATCGCTGTCAACAGGTGAACATAATCAAGAACGTTTTGTCCTGCAAATTGATGAAGGTATATTTTCCCGAAAAATTATTTACTGTAAATAAGTAAGCTGATGGTCTGCACTAGGACGGAGCCTTCTATATAAATGATTCACCTTCATTTCGTTTACTTTGTCATAAACATAGAGTACACAGTCTGGCGGAGAATTTATTCTGTTTGAACGAGACTCGCGTGCGCGCTCCCGGGGAAAGAACGAGGCAGAACCGACGTAAGGTCTGCTGGCCATAATAGCAAGACCCCACCATAAACCGTGGCCTATTCCCGACAAAACCTTACTCCTCACGCCGGCACTCATGGTCCCAGACCTACTCCCTTGTTATTTCACGCACCGCAAATTTCATTGGTTTGCATTTTCCCTTCTGCCGTATTCTACGTCTTGTCACCAAGACGAGTGGACAGAGGTTGAATGAAAGTGCTTAACCTATTTTCACAATGAGCTGTTTGTGCCCGCTGCAAGTTATCTGTAAAACATTGCAGTTATTCCTTTTATTTTGTATGATTTAGGCTATAATTCGATCTTAACTTCGTCTCAAGTTAATATACACTCTTTTTTTACTTTAGAGAAGATTGCTCCTGGACACCGTTCCTAAAGTTCTAAAGAAAATAGTTGGGTTGATTTCTAATGTGTGTAACTTTTAGAATGCTCTGTGATTGAATCTATAAAACCAAACCCAACCTAATTTAGTCTGACATATTCCAGCTTGTAGATTCGGCTGGGTAATGAAGGATTTTCATACTTTAGCAATGGCGTCTGTATTTAAGTAGCCTGTGCCAGCCAGCCGCACTAAATCAGAATTGTACCGTGACAAGGATACATAAAAGTGTAAATTGACTGTGCTAGAGAGCAGCTGGATCAGCTAAGGCAGCCGAGGAAGTTAGATGCCGGAATCAATAAATACCCTGTAATATCCTGTAATTACACTCCCTCGTCCCGTGGAGATATCTACTCATTTGCTCCCCTTCAGAAACTGATACTATCACCTAAAATTCGGCAAGACAGCGTTATCCAAAATAAAGATCTTCCAGCGTAGTGATAGAAAAGCAAGGTTGGAGACTTAACCTAAGAAGCAGAAAAAAAATCGGAACTAAAACATAAGGTAGATATTGTTTTCACAATTTTAAGTTATTCAAAAACGTGTTTGGTTGTTAGACATTATTTTTTAAATTTTAGTTTTTGATGTAAAATACATTGAAGAGAGTCTTTAAGAAATTTTGCATTGGGAATTTATTTCTCACAAACCAAAAGGTGATAATAGTTATTGAGGTGCATCCCAAGCTACTCGTGTCAGTTCTCTCATTTTTTCATATTTCGATTCAAGTTGGTAGTAGTGTTTTCGTTAACTTAGATTAAATTATGTGCCCTGTGTCACGCTGTAATTTACCTGTATCTCCATTTGACCTAGCCTACGAAGGTTAGGTTGATTGGCAAACTATATGCCTCACTTTACTCGGCCGTGAAACGGGAGACAGAATATTAGAGGTAGAGAATGTCACTTTCAAAATATACTCTGAGCTGACGCCGGAGTAGCGACATCCACATCCTCCCGTAAAACATGGCCAACTAGCCCTAACAAAACCTTACTCATCTTTTTGGCGAGGGCCTGGTCCTGCAACGTGCCCGTTGGCCATCTCCAGTGCTTGCAATTTTGTCCTCGTAGCTAGTGGAATCATTCCCGGGTTCCCCGGACGAGACATCCCTGAGGGAGAGATCCTTGGAGTAGAGATCCTTCAGGAGAGAATCCCTTGAGGAGAACAGCGCCTTGCCGCGAACACACTTTCTCTTTATTGCACCCCGGCATTATCTTTGTCACTCCTCTTTTAGAAATTTTGCTCGGCAACTCTGGGCCCGAAACAACTTTTTGGATTGAACTGGAGAACACAATTTCAAAGACTTCGGTTCGTAATGATCTGTGCGAGAGTTTCAGGAGATCGCCAAGAAATTTAACCGGATCATGTTGCCGCAAGGGCTGCCTCAACGTCCTAAGGGACATGATTCTTGGAACGTGGCTTTTCTAAATTTACCTTTTTAACACCACCATCCTGGAGTTGGCAGCGCAAGCGTCGCACTATACAGCATTATCGACGATGTTGACCAACATTATCAGCGGTACAAGTAGTGAATTTGTTAACACTTCAAAGAAGAAAATAAATTGCTGAATGAAATACAGCCGAATAACAGGCATATATGATCCTGGTACTTGCCAAACACTAGCTGAATGTTGTTGACATCAGGTGTATATCGATTTTACGCACACATCCGCAGGATATCCTCATTTCCGGGCAGACGTAGACCAGATAATTACAAATAACCTTCAAAATTGCTCGGATATCTATCCTATTCCAAATTCACTATGGCATTGAAAATCATAGGTTTCATAGTGTTAATATTTGCAATATCAATAACCGATATTACAGTATGTCATCAAAGGGACACTTCCCTATAGAGCGACAATAATGAAATGGGTAAACGATGAAGTGAACTCCACAGAGGGAAGAGTTTACAGACAACAAGGATTAATATATGAACGAGGTTTACAAAGAACAGCCTTATTTATCAGAGATCATCGCGTTTACAGCCCAAATGGCGGTGTTGCACCACAAAGAGAGTTTACAGCAAACCCTGCACTTAAGGCACGATCGATAAAATTCAAGTAAGAACGCCGGGGCTAACTGCACGGTACGACGAAGAAAACTAAAGCACGACGAGAGAAATACGGCATTTATCAACCCTCTTGCCATGCTTTGAATAACGAACCTGAAATCATATGTCAAGGCAAAATGCTAATTTACAAAGTCAGACACTGTGAAATGATAATGTTTACATGCTCCATTACAGTATGGTCTGTATCATACATTACAGTATGATACAGATTAGTATGATCTGACGGTTATCAAATCTTTGGCGGAGCGCGTGAATTTCGGCCAACTTGGAGGCCTATTAGCGTCAAGCCCAAACTGTCAGCAGGAATAAACCATTTTGGGATAGTATCGTGTCGTCAACACGGAAGACGCAATCGGTCATCCAATCAGCGTGGCAGTCTGGAGCAACCTGTTGACCCCATACGGCTCTTTGCTTAAAATCGATATTATTCAGGTAGTTGCTAGTACCGTTAACTTTGCGAAAGAATGCAAGACATTAGGTTGATATGCTTTTAAAATGTTCGAATATCAGTAGGATCCTAAGGTGACCATGGCAGTGAATACCATGAGTTCTCTTGGCATGATATTTCCAATGTTACAAAAAATAACCGATGTCATGTGATGAATAACATACTCTTCCATAAAGTGATGATGATAGAAAGGGCATTGAACGTTTAAGTTACCTTGATAGAGAATGAAGAGTAGCAACTGGGGAAAGTTAAATTGGATATCTATTAAAATAATCTGAATGTCAGCCGAAGTACCTTTTTAACGAAACACAATCTAATTCTAATTAAAAATACTCAGGTAAATTATTGTATTAGAAAATATCTACCATCCATAGATGTGGTCTTTACGAGGATGTAAACGTTGATAATGATGAATAAACCTAATAAGAAAATTAGCTTTATAAAGCCATCTCTTAGCTGTCAGTTTTAGTGCAAGCAAGACACACTTACTTCAGATGTAAATATTACGTCGGCCCCCGAGAACAGAGTTTTAACTCAGCGAAGTACGATTAGGTCGGGCCAACTGAGCGAGGCGCTGTAGGGACCGTCAAGTGACCGGCGCTCTGTAAAAGGTTTCAACTGACCCGCG
>Ga0058701_10005433_pt1 | contig 10573 bp, 3 predicted proteins | sample AgamicOrMae_FD_97039 | JGI IMG/M metagenome (GOLD analysis project Ga0058701, IMG submission 97039) | Agave microbial communities from Guanajuato, Mexico - Or.Ma.e | ecosystem: Host-associated > Plants > Phyllosphere > Phylloplane/Leaf | place: Guanajuato, Mexico | collected 2012-06-04 | reverse complement strand
GATGAAAACTTGTCAGTCCTGAATGTCTTCAGAAGTAATACATGTATGACAGAAACACCAAATTCCGTTAGTTGGTCCAGAGAGATTTCCAATACGGTTGCGAGCCGGTCGGTGGACACTGTTTACCTTGCCGCTATGATGGATAGCTCATAATATGATTATCACATACAGGTTCAGTGACTTCCAGCATCTCATTCCTCGGGAATAGAGCTAACACCGCAAACTTTCGCATGAAATGAGTCGGCCGAGAAAACGGGTTAAGGCATGAGAGTAATATACCTATTACTCTCATGGTTAAGGTAAACAAACCCTGACGTAGCCTATATGTGTGCCGCGCGCATCGTATTTGAAAAGGCGAGAACTTCTGCGGCAGCTGATTAAGCTGTCGATTTTTATGATCACTTTAGAGAGCGTCGTAAATTATGGAACATAAACGAGTGGCCCAACAGAAAAGACATGCTGACATGAAAAACTTGCATCACACTATCCCAACACAAGGCCCCTGCAGGTACTTAAAATCCCACTGGACAAACTGACGGTATTTGGTGTTTCTGTCATACATGCATTACTTCAGAAGGCATTCAGAGCTGACAAGTTTTCATCGTTTTAGGGAATCCTTGTCGGAAAACGCCTCCAAAACTGTTAAAAGCGCCAAGGTAAACAGTGCCCACCGACCGGCGCGCAAACGTATATAAAGTCTCACTGGACGCACTAGCAATACGTGGTGTTGCTGTCACACATTGATTGCTTCTGAAAACATCCAGGAGTGACAAGTTTACATTATTTTACACGTTCCTTACCTAATAATTAATAATTGAAAAAGTAATACAAAAATAATTGAAAAAGATACAATGCGCTTCATCAAAGGGAGACTGTCGTCCGCTCACGCGCTGTTGCCAGACGTCCTCGCGTCATACTTAGTCTATGGTTAACCTAACGTGGAATCGTCCATTGCAATGTTAGGCTAGACGCCTTTGAGCCGAGGCGTCCGTAATGGTTTACTTCGCAATGGTGTGCAAATATTTATGCAAAAGACGGCTTGAATACTGACTGGAAGAACTGATATGATCATATCATTTTGTCAGGCGAACAGATCTATTGGAGTACAGAGAGCCAATGAATGTCACCTGGAGAATATCAACATTGAAGAGATCTGATTATTTACAGAAGGCCTTATATTTGATAAAAAAAATTGCAAGTGAAAGCCGGCGTTGTTAACCGATGAAGGTTAACAAAAGCGCCGTTGATTTTTTTAAAAGAGAGAACCTGACTTTAGATTAGCCGCCTTTAGATTGTCTCCTTTAATTATAATCCGAGCTCTGTCTATTTTACATTGGCAATATTCACTAACTTTAAAGCTTTTTATTCGGTTCAAAAGGTCATGCGTCTGAAACATTGATTTTTCAAAAATGATGCCAAAAACCTTAGAATATAGTGGGTATAGATTGGAGATTCGCAAAACATACAATGGCTCAATGGATTAAATTCACTGTTAGTAAATTGAACAAAAGTTATCTAAAATAATTGAAGGATTAAGGGAGACTCAAAATTAAACAGATGTAATGAGTAAATAGTGTGATGGAGGTCACAGCTCAGCGCAGTCTACCCTATTGCTTCGTCGGCGCTTTATGGATCTCTGGCCGTCTCTTTCCGTTTAAAGCTCGATCTGTCTACTGAAAAGCCTAAATTGAATAATCGACTGTTTTTGGTTCCCATCTTGTGAAAACTTTCCGACATGTGCTACGTCGAAATAATCTGGTTATGTGTGGCGGCGAATTGCAAAACTTGATGGGTGGCATTCCTACATCAACTTTTTACAAGTCCTCACTATATTCGATGCGAACAATCATGCCATGAATCTTTGAAAGTAAAGCAAATAAATATGGTGTCAATGTCAGAACAGTAATCATCGTGCGAAAAGTAGCGCCATTGTTCCTGTCAAGAACTATATAGCTGCGCTTGCTCTACTCTCAACCCTGCGCGGCAGGTACCGCGTTATGAGTAGGAGTTCACGCAGCTACCAACTTCTTGACGGGAACCGTTGAATATCTTTGCAAACGTTTTAGTGTTTCTTCTGAAACCTTCGATATCCAGTTGAAAGTTTTTGTTAAGAATTTTCACAAAGTTATGACGTTCTCGAGCGACATAATAACGGGAGCACCCGTGTTTTACTCTATAAAAGATGAACATAAAAAATAAAAAAAAAATAAAACGCTTTATAAGCTATGCTTTTTCTTGAAGTTTTAGGATTTGAGTTCACTTTACCCTGAGAGTGTATTAAAAAGTAGAATATGAATTTTCTTATACTTTTTTAGCTTTTCCTAAAAGATGCTAGAGTGTACTAAAAAGGATAAAAGAAATTTCTTGATATCTGATTCAGCTTTCTTGAAAGACAGAGGTGTGTTCGTTCAATAAGGTTATCGGTAACATAAATTTTATACGGAAAATGATATACGATATATCGTATCACCGATAACGAATACCGGTCTTTCTATGTCTTTCAAATATTCTTTGAAATAAGTACTAGCACACCTGTAGACTTCACAGGCCTACCAGTAAGAATGCGATCGGTGAATATCGCTACGCCTAAGATAGGACTGAAACGGTAGAGACGAGGACTACATAACCGTAGGCAGTTTTTTTCCCCCTCAGTCGACAACAAAGCCATTTTCTATACAAACGAAGAGAATCATGACCCGCATGCATCCGGTCGTTCCTGTGATTCTGTAATCGTCCTCCGTGCGAATAGGGAAGACCTGGATTTGAATAACTATGAATTTCTTTGAATATGATTGATTCTGACTCGTGTGAAATAATATAATTCTGGTGCGGCATACAAAGACGGAAGGAGTAAGAGAGAATACACAACTGCTAACATTCTTTTCGTTTTTTTTGGGTTGTTTTTTTGTTTTTATCCGATTCGAAATGTCTTGCAAATATCTTTGGTTAATTAGAGATTGCCTTAAACTGCCGTGCAGGGAATGGCCAAGGTCGTGGGAAAATGCTCGAGTATGACCTTTTGCAAAAATAGCTACACCTTCTTAGGTTTGCCAAAATTTTCCAAGGAAATCCTTGCTATTTGCCGGAGAAATCTCTCCTTTTCAAATGCCTGATATTGCTGTATGTTTTTCCATGGGTCATTACAGGATGGCCCATTCAACTTAGATTGCCTTATCGGACATTCTCAAGGCTTTCTCAAGTAGGTTCAACGTGGCCTCAAGGTCGTTCAACCAAATAAATTAATAAACTATCGTATAAGTACTTCCAAAATCAGGATACATGTTACATTACCCTTTTAACTCTGTAGACTTTGGCTTTTGGGCACTCTGCATGTAAACTGTCAAAAGAAAGGTGAAACAACAAGGATGCTGTCATTATTTTTATCACTTTGCCTTTGTGTGGAGAATGTTAACTTTTCCTTAAAAAATAAAAAAATGGAGGTCAAGCTTGTGGGCTCTTATTTTGATTCTGTATTAACTTGGTCCACTGAACCGAATGGCACGGGAATAAGGCAATGTAGCATTTGACCATACGTCCCTGAAGAGGAGTTCAAGGAGCAAACCACCACGTGGCTCTTAATACGAACTACCACGAGGGACCATCAAGGGATACTCAAGGACAACTGCTCACGACATCCATTTGGAAGTTGTTTGGACAACTTTCAGAGGTTACTGTCGAACGAGGCCTAACATAAACAATGTTTGTGATAAGTAAGTCTGTTGTGGGACTAAGGAAAACTGGCGCCCGTGTACTTGGTGGATAGTGTTTATAGCGATGGACTTGGTTTATGAATATTCAAGCTTCCTTTCCGGATACGCCTGACCCACATTTTGGCCGAGGCTAATCTATTTTCTTATAATTTTCTCTACAGTGAGTTTATTTTGCTGGACTTGTGATCTTACGCCACAACTTAAAATGTCTGACTTGCGCAACACAATATTTCGTAACCTTTAAGATACATATAGATTTCCACTTCTTAACCCTTAAATCTACAGCACGGTAAAAAAAACTGTTTTAGGTAGTCCCATAATACCGGTTTTGGGTATGAAGGTAAAACGGGAGCCGAGCAAAATTACGTTATTTTTAAAAGATAAACCAATAAAGAACTACACTAATGTAAAGGTCTCCTCGAGAGCTCTAAATTACTATGATTGTTGACAGGTTTATTTTGACAATTAACCGAATAACGCTTTACCCCTGCTTTACCTTCATATCCAAGACAGGAACTATTTTTTACTGTGACATTCATTCTCGCCCTCATTTTCGTTGAATGTACGCAAACCTCTTCTTTGGGTATGAAGGAGATTTTTTGTCAGGTAAAAGTTTATTGTTGCACTGTGATTTCGTTGTCAATCAACGTCTCCAAACTCTTAATCAAACCATTTCTTCATCCTTAATCAATGTTGCAATCTTTGCAATACTTGCAATGCTTTTTCAAAGGCGCCTTTATTAAACGTGGCCGCTTCTTTGCTGTTTAAAAATGTCATTTTCCACGCCACAAAATGTTTACTCAAAAGTGAATTGCCTGCTACCTCTGTCATCCTCCTCTCCCGTTTTGCGTTAATCCTCTGTTCTACAGTTAACGCGAGACCTTTTTTTTATTTTTTTATTGTTTTTTGCCAATGTGTCCATATGTTTTCCCGCTCGACCGACCTGACCATGCAGCCTGCTGTGACCCTTTAAAGTAGATCGTCAGCTAAAGACCTCACAGTCAACATGCCATATCCACTACATTACATGACGAACATGTCTCCTGTACCAAGGGTGTGCGTGATAAAAAATAGTACGTACTATTCTTGGAAAAATAAAATAACATTTAAAACGGTCTGAAGTGCATAGGCTCTTATGGCGGCGACGTGTTTTTTTGTCGCATATTTATCTCAATACCTCGTTAAGGTAGTGGGAGCGACCTTGGTTGAGTGATCAGAATCGCTTAAAATTTCTGTAACATGCTCTTTAGGACACGCCGAGTCCATTTCTTACAAGAAAACCTACTGTCACCGAACTCAATTTTGAAATAAACGGGGTTGAATTATACATTATTGTTCTTATAGGAAAACGCACATTTTTGCTTTTTCATATGTGATATTTCAGGTTTGCGCTATGTTTGAGTGATTAGAATTGTCATCAAAACAAAATTCAAGCTCTCCCCAAGGTGGAAAATAAATAGAAAAAATTAAAAGTGGGTGTCACCGACCAAACATCGACATTAACTAGCTTTAAAAAGCTTATTTTAGCCGTATTTTCGCAAAATTTGCGTTATACGTGTTTTGGGAGCTAGTGAACTCGTTCGCAAGCAGGACAGGATGAACGTTTAAGGCTTAAAATGATAAAATAGGCCCTTCGTAACATACACAAGAAATTTCAAGGGTTTCGCAGCAACTTTTTTTGACCCGTCCCGCGGATCGGGCCAGTCGCGAGTCTACTACCTTAATCACCCCTATGGTGAAAACTTTTCAAAACTATTACCTGCACTGTTATCGGAGAAATGATTCAATCTAAATTTAAATGGATTTTTATGTCTAGTTTAGCAAGGTAGAAAAATGCATAAACAAACATAACAATGACAAGAAAAGAAAAAAAAACGGACGAGATCACTGGTCCGACAAGGAAGTCATCCCTAGTCGAATCTCGAGATTTTGATGTTCCTTTGTGCATGTCGATGACTCCCGTTTAGAAGTTGATAGCTGTACGTGCTTTTCTTATAACGCTACAAGATAGCCAAAGTCGACGCCTATTATGTCCCTAACCTCGTCTCCGAAACCTCCATGTAAAAAATGCAGTCTTGCCATTCACTATTAGCTCATATCAAACGAGCTGGTGATTTTGAATTCAAGCGATCCTTAACCTGTGCGCACAAGATCAGAGGCTTTCATCAAAGTACGATGACTCAACCATCTGCATCAGCTCATCCTAAACCAGTCATTGCTTGATTTCAAATCCTCGAGTGACAATACTTGACCAATTTTTTTTCCCACGTTATCTAATTGTAAGTTACTGTACCCTGCTAGGTATGGGCTAACGTGGGTTCGACATCGGTCGCTGTAACCTTTTGGGACGACGACCGACATAATTATTCGGAGTATTCTGTAAATAGAACTCACGAAAAACACAAGGTTCGCCGGCAAAATATGTTCTTCCTCGTCTCACAACGCTGTTTGAAGAATGGACAAAAATGGACACAATTTCTTTCTGTTCTTAACAGTGGAATTCAGCCGCATGATCGTTTGTCAGACGTCGACCTTAAAACAGACTTTATTGCGACATTTATGGTAGAGGATAATCTGCCTCGGGACAAATGATCCACGAAGCGCATCACTACATTTCAGCTTTTGTTTCTAGAAGTTCCTTTTGCGATTTTTGGTTTTTATGCTTATCAGTATGAAAATGAACACTTTCGGTCTAATTTTTGAACCAGAGTACATAATAACTTGATCCTTTCGAGGAGCTTTTCTAATATTTGAAAACGCGGGTTTACAGACAGGAAAAAAGGAATGGCAGGTATTTCGGAAGCATTCATGTCATTTGCGGTTTCCGTCTTCCTAACCACATTCCTGAAAACAAAAAGGAGAATACTCCGATGAAACGATGATATATGTGCTGATAGGCCCACCACGTCAGGGCCTTTCTTGTAGATGGACATGGACAGTTTATGGGGGCGGGGAGACGTTCTTAAGGGAATGTTGGTTGCCTAAGTGCAAGGGGTGAGTTAGTTCCTTCTTTAACATAAATATAACACGGAAAAAACGTAATAGTTTGCTGGGATATTGCACTGATTCAAAAATTATTCAAGAAAAGAACTAACGTTAATTTTGGTTCAAGGCGCCGGGGACATTTTTTTTTTTGGCAAAAACGTAGTTTACCTCGTATCCTGCCGTTAGACATTAAAAGGGCCGAGTTTGTACGGTGTTTCTCTCCCATCGACGATCAGGGGTAGTTCAACAGCCTTCTCATACTGGAAAATAACCTCTCTACGGTAGCAGTGGTCACAAGGAATTGCAAATATCAACAAGGGCCTATGAATGTTTGGAGAGGAACCGCGGGTGCAGACTTCGAGCGTCCTGAGGGGCGACTTAGGCCTATCCTATGGCGAAAAGATTGCCCATTCTCGTTTCATTTTCTGGAATTCTTAGCTGGTTTTGTATATACTGTCAGAATTTTGAATTGAATACAAAAAAAAAACTCGTCCCAGAGCACTGCTTGTTAGCACGGTGCAAGAGACACCATGACAACCAACATAGAACAACACATGAAGATCAATTCCTTCGTCGATTTTTGTCCTTGAAGTTATTAAAATTCTAGACTCTTTCTCTAAGAGTTCTGGGAGAGGGTTCACCCCCCCCCCGCTTTCCATGGCCCTGCTTAATTGACCAAGGTTAGGTAAAGTGCTTTTTTTTCCAGATTCGTCACCGCTTTACTCGACTCTGATCAAATCTGGCTTCTCACTTCTCCGCGGCAGTGGACGCTGCCGAGGCAAGTTAGATAAGCTTGGCGACTGTTAGTTTTGGTTACGTGAGGCTTGGTAACGTATCTTTCGCCTTGCTCGGTTTTGCTACGCGACGAGAAGTAGGACACTACAGGTGCAAAAGTCTGTCTCAAAATGACAGTGTCAAAGTACTATCAGTGGCAAAAGTGTTGATCCCTCATGTGTTTCAATACTCTCAAACTTGAAAACGGAAGGGAAAACAACAAACAATATTTCATTCGTTCTACAGATAGAGCAAATATCTATCGAATTCATTTCGTGCTCTCTTGTTGTATGTCTTTTCGTTCTCAAGTTGTGAAGGTTTGAATAAATACGAGGGAGCAATACCTTTGCCACTGATGGTACTTGCGTCGGTCGGAAGGGATGAAACCACCTTCACCCTTCTGTGAACCCGCATTGCTTCTTACTGCGTTGTCACTTGTCATTCACGGTTCAAAGAATACGTGCTGCCGATTACAGGCCGTTCACCCGTTACTTTTCCGACGAAGTGTGCGTACAAGTAGACACATCCTTCGGACACTGCAAAATTCTATAGCTTCTGACGGAATATATAGGAATGATTCAATATTGAGACTCTAGTGTGGGATCTCAGATATCACTATTCCAGCTGTTATGGAACCCAATCCTGCTAGCCTTTGAAGATTTCTTTGGGGAATCAATCGCTCCCCCTTTCTTTACGCTGCGAATGCTAAAAATGGCATTCTCTACCCCTTGCGTTTCCGTCGCCAAGCGACATCGAAATTAGTCAAAGAAGCATCCAACATAACTTACTATCGTCATCGTCGCCTCATCTAAATCTTTAGACTTGCATAAAAGTCAGTGTTGTCAAAGTTTTTTGATTTGCCTGGCTACTGTACTTGTGTATGTTGTACCAAATTATGTGCATGTTTTGTCGGATGTGCATTTTTTGTCTTGAAAAGTGTTTCCATTGTGTGAACTTTTGTACATGTTCAGAGCTGGTTTATAGGTTCTAAAGTCATTGATCTTGACTGAGAGTAGAGGTCTCTTTTCAGACCTAGGCTACGGTTGGATTGCTCGCAGTAGTCCAACAGCATTTACAGGGCGTGAATCTGCCGATGGCGCACGGCTCACGCCATGAATGCTGACTGCCCTGTACGTGGTTTTCCTCGAAGGAAGTTAAATGCCGGATGAACCCACGTTTTTCCACAGACCTAGAGTCCTCCCCTAAAAACGACGATGCCAAAACCTAATTTCGGTAAATTGGACAAATGAAGATCAAAGCTTCCTTTCCACTTACCGGTACTTAGCTTATGTGCCAGCCAAGCGCTTCTTTATAATATCGCTCGCGCTTGGCTGCAAGTTTCCAAGACGCCACTTTTCAGTGGCAGTGGTCTGCCGCCACGAAGCAAGGGGCATCAGGCTTGGCAACTTGTTAGGGTTACCTTACGTTACGGGTACAATCGGTGCCTTGTGCTTCGTTCCGATCTACTCGCACCTTGCTGGGCAATTTGTTTTTCCTATGTTTGCCAAGAATAAAGTTGGCTATCTTCATTCATGCTAGCAAGAAGGCCACAGTGGAGTAAGATCATTTGCTCCATTTTAGTACGAGCATTACACATACATGTCAAAGCACCAATACTGGTACTAATCCCCGCACTCTAACCGTAAGAAATGCCGTGACGTGCGTATCCTAAATTTAAGATGTTTACGTTGGTGCCGCCACGAAAATGCTTCTACGTGTCTTAAATTTAAGTTGTTAAGGTATGACTCGTTTTCACAAGTATTTAATTATTAAGTTGCCTATATACCGGTATGCCTTATTTTCATGTGTTTTATTTTAAAGTTTTTCTCCGTCTTGAACGGCCTCCATCTCAATTTTAAGTTGCATATGGCTAACTTAAATTGAAAGTGTCGTACATGAAAAGATGCCGGTGTCGCCGGACAGGATTACCCCCGGATATTATTGCACCCCTGCCTATGGGGGGTAATAATGTCCTAGAATATTATGGGAGTTTTGAACTTGATGCTATTTTTCTATGGGGAATAATAATACTGACCCGGGATATTACTACCCCCGCCCTATCACTACCCAAAGGTGGGGAGTCATAAATGGTAAAAAAATGATAGCATGGATTGTGGACGGCCCCTAAGCAGTACAAGGTTTACTGAGATTCGCACGGCTCAGTGCTGATCTAACAAGGTAACTCGTGTTTGCCACTAGTCTGTGTCTACCGCGAAAATAAAAAAGTGTAATTTTTGTTTTCATGTGAGCGAAGAATTTACAAAAGTCTACCAGTTACCACCCATCAAAACCCAATTTGATAAACAAAATACCTCCTGTGGTAGCGACATAAGTACACAGTGAGGAAGTAGCCACGGGTTACATCAGTGGAGCGCCATGGGCCTCGTTAGTTGCCACTCTAAGAGCACCGAGCAATCCGAGTGACCACTATGCTCCTTAAAAATTCTTGACTACCTGCCACAAATACACGACCGAATACTTTTGAACTAATTAGCCAGGCTTTTCCACCGGTGAAGGATTATGTTGACGATTTTGGAGCAGTGTCGGTGCACCAAAAAACTTGAAATAAAAGTTTTCTTACGCCTTCCGAGACTTGATGCCCTAAGCATATTAGCATGCGATAATCATGCTTACACTTTTGACGAGACTCTCTTTAGTTGGAACATAAGAATTTTTTTCGCCCGCAACGACTACGGAAGTGACGACATTACCCACTCAAAGTACAATACTAGCCGAGCGGAAAAGTCATCTTCGGTTTCCAACTTGTGAAGAGACTCAAAAACCTTAAGAAAATAAAATTATGCCGTATATACGATCATCTCCGTGAAAGTTCAAAAAGAAAAAAAATCGACTGATATTGAATTACAGTGACGCACTTGAGAGGTGAATGTGAATTTAACAAATGATACACCAAGTAAATATCAGCGGCTGTGATTATTATCCCAAAATTATGATACACGATTCCTTTTAAGAGCGGTAAAATAACCCGAGTCGAAAAATAAGACCCCCATTGTGACCCCCATCGGTTCGTGGGTCTCGCAGGTCACGACCAGAACTTGAGGGTGTGGGCATACATGTAAAATAAGACCCCCTTAAGGCCCGCG
>Ga0058701_10005432_pt1 | contig 10573 bp, 9 predicted proteins | sample AgamicOrMae_FD_97039 | JGI IMG/M metagenome (GOLD analysis project Ga0058701, IMG submission 97039) | Agave microbial communities from Guanajuato, Mexico - Or.Ma.e | ecosystem: Host-associated > Plants > Phyllosphere > Phylloplane/Leaf | place: Guanajuato, Mexico | collected 2012-06-04 | reverse complement strand
GGTCCTTATTTCACTGTAAAATTTGATATACACTCAACTAATTTATTCAAGTGCAATTAAATTTTCTTAAAATTGCACAAATTAGGTAAAAGAATGTGAATTCACTATCAACCCCCAAATTCACTTTCACCACAGCCATCTATACACTCTCAAATAATTGCAAATTTTAAACTCATTGCGAAAGCTTCAAATACTAAGAGGTAACAATTATCATCTTAAAACAATATAGTTTTTTAATCAAGACATGAAAATATGAAAAATAGGGTTTTGGGATTCGCCTCTTTTTTCACTAAAGTGGCCAATTGGAAGTGGAAGAAGATGATGGAGATGGCAGTGAGGGAGATGAAGAGAAAGGAGGTTTTTAAATTAAATAATCTACTTGATAATAATCTAACTTTAGATTTTTCTTCACATTTCTTTTACTGTAGTGATATACATATTCATCTATCAGTATTGTCATCACTCTTCTAGATAAATTTCATTACTTTGACTTGATAATATTTTCCATTTTACTGGATGATTTCTATTGCGTGTTCTGTTATCATTGGTGGAAGTATTAGATATTTCTTCTTTTTATGTATTTTTTATGCTAGTGTTATTAATATATTTATTAACATTATTATTCTTATTATTACTATTATTGGCATTATTGTTGTTAGTACTTGTTACTATTAGCTTTTGTGCATATTTTTGTATAATAAATTGGGTTTTACTTGTACTCAAGGGTGTAATCAAATTAAATAACTCATCACTTATTTGTATTAAACGCAACCAAATTTTATTTCATGGCCGCTTGTCGTCTCAGCATGTAATTACTGAAATAAATAGATAGATAGAAATATATCAAATACTGAATTGAAATGTGGGGCTCAACTTAATTAAATTAAATTAAAATCACTTAGTCTAATTAACATAGATTAAATTCAAACCATTATAGTGCAACCGACGAATGATAAAGTCTTATAATTAATAATTAATTATAATTATTAAAAATTTGGTGATTCTAAGCCATATATAACATATTAATTTATGATAATGAAGACACCAAAGAAGTGTGTTATGCACGATAAGACATACATAAACCATCCTCTTCTAAACTACCCTTTGTGTGGTGGCAACGACTATGACACATGGTTGTAATCAGCCAAATGATGACTCAATATTCAAAATTAATTATAATGAAAGAAAAAAATGGGTGATTGATTTGAAAAATTGGGTCTCTAATTTTATCGATCGAACATAATAGGAGTTTTGGATGCGAGTAATTAGCTTTTTTTGGAAGCTTGAATACCAAAAATCTAATCTTCAGAAATAACATTTATTGGCTCCACCTTTGGGTAAGTTTATTCTTAATAATATATACTAAGGAAATAATAGCGAGCGATAAGTTGGGAATCTTGGGATGCGAGGAAAAAATGTTACTATTTCCTTAGTACAAAGTATTGAAAATAAGACTGTTCTTTTTTGCACTAAGGAGAGTATGCTCATTGCTTAAAACTTTTGATTGCTCTTTACAACTTTTTGAAATTTCTTATTGGTCTAACAAATTTTTAAATCTTCTTGCATTTTCTTATAATTTTTTAATATAGCTTACAACTTCTTATATCCCTCCATTCCTTACAAAAAAAGTTTTGACAACGTATATTTTTTGGGGGCTTATTTATGCCAATGTCTAATTCATGACGACATACACAGGTTATTACTTTTTGAAGCCAAACCATCACAATATCTTTGTTTTGAAAGTTTTAATATTTTAATAATGCTATCCTAACGTTTTGATGAGCTTCTTCTTTTACTAGTTTCTTGAGGTGATGTTATATTAAAAAATATTAACTTTAAAATATTAATTTTAAATGGTTTTTTTTGAAGGATTTATTCATTTTTGTTGAAGAAGATTGTTATATTGTCTTGACGGATTTAATTTAATTAAGATTATATTGTTGTCTTAAAAATGTCGTAAGTGCACGATACCAATGTAGTTAGCAACTGATAAATATGGGTCATATCTATAGAGAACCTGCTTTTAACTATTAGAACTAACTAATTAACTCAATCTAGCCAAAACAACTTTAGGTTGAAGAAAATTAAACAATAGTTTTAAACCGCTGAGAACTAATAAAATTGACGAATCCAACAAATGGTAGGAATCTCAAGTTAGAGTTCACCATACAATTATGCCTCACGAATAATGACCTAAAATATGTAAATCTACTCACACAAAATATTGAAGTGGAAGGATTACAAATTGAAGCGCATCTATGTCTTCTCTTGAAGGTCGATAGACTGATTAAAACAGTTCTAGTTGTCTATTTTTATGAAACTAGAATAATCAAAGCCATAGGATTGGGTAATTAAAGTCTCAATTGAAACCCTAACTGTTTTCACATCAGAAAAATCAATTGCTCACAAAGTCACTCTAAACAAAGGATTCAAATTTCATTGATCGTCCTACTTCAAATTAAAAACATGAATACATCCCTCTTAGGCAATTCATCAAACATATGGTGTGCAAAGTGAGAATTCAATTCACAAGCATGTCCATTATTTTGCAGAAACCTGGGACATAACACAATTCGGCATAATAGGGGCTATTCCTAGCCCAAGATTGGGAATTTAGCCTAGAATCATATTGAAAGGAATATTCATAAACCCTAATTCAGAAAACATAGATGAACAACCAAAAACCTAAAAGCAATAACAAGAGAGAAGAGAAAGAAACAAACTTGGATTGATTCAAGGTTGTTTGTAAAACGAATTACAATGATTGTCAAAGTGCTCCAAAAGATTACAAAAGTTCTCTATACTAAACCCTAAAAATCTCTCTTTAAAGTGCTTTCCAGAAAAGAATGAAGAACGCTGGAAAAAAGGCTGAGAAAAGAGTTAAGTCATGCGAAATTGATGCAACACACTACCGTGCGCCGATGCATGGGTGGCCGTGCGCCATGCACGAGTGCCCTGCATGGTCATGCGTGTAGGGGGCCAACAATGCGTCCTCTTGAATGTTGCAGCACGGTCGCGCCTCCCTATGCATGGTCGTACGTGCTTTCTTGCTCCTTCCTTTTGGCTCCCGGGGTGCCACTGGACCTCAAATCTTCCTTCAATTCATCTCCAAAGTCGAAGAATTACCTCGAAAGTAAGGTACATCACTTATAAGCACAATTGAATCAAAAGAAGCAAAATTTGACGACCCTTTCCCACCTAGATTTAACAACAATAAGGAATATAGGTAAACAAAGAGCTAAAATGAGGTGAAAATAGAGGTTTATCATTCCCCCATGCTTATCTCTTTCTTGTCTAAGCAAGACTAGCACTTGACCAAAAAAAAAGGGTGGTAAACCTCTAGCCACGCCCCTCTTCAGGCAAGGGGTGATCAATTAATGAATCAAGCTGAATGATACATTAAAGGTGACCAAGTCAATGTGTGAAAAAGCATTTTAAAAAATGAACACATTACCATGCATAAATCACTCTATCCAAATGCAGCACATCAAGCACTCCAATATTGAATTACATAAAATGATAAGATTTTCTGTAACAAGTAGTGAGTAAGTAGGACTGGTGGGACCTCACTTCAGGATAAAGTGAAACACTCTTCTTAATGTGTTTGGAATACGTAAAATAATGCACTCAAAACTTTATCCAAGCAAGCAAACTATCATAAGCTTGGTAGTGTTCTCAACTCTCTACTACAGAATGCAAAATGTATAATGTCAATCATGAGGGCTTGCACAAAGGATGTAATGGGGCCAGGGCTAAGGATGAGAAGTGGAAAAATTTGGAAAGAGTGGAGGTATTAGTCAAAAGACTAAGGATCACAAACACTACAACTAAAACTAAAACGACTTCACACCACACTGACAAATCAATAAGCAAACCCCTAGAAAACTTGAAAGAAGGAATCAAACTAGCTTATCGCGATAGTCTCATGCCAACCAACCACTTTATTAACAACTTTCTTATTTCGTTTCTCGTTTTTTTTATTGTCACTTTTGCTTTGTCTTTTTTTTTCCCCTTATGGAAGAAAAAATAGAATGCATGTGAATGGCATGCAAAACACAAAATCAGTTCACTAGTCTTTCAAAATAGGCCACCAATGAAGTACCTAAGGTAGATCACCTCCAAAACAAACCGAACTCAATAGAGAAGTCTTGCTCCACTAGACCTTGACAAGGATATAGGAAATATGTGTTGGCCAAGTGTATAGTAGATGGGATCCAACAACAAAAATGGAAAAAAAATGCACGAAGGGCTGACGAAAGGGTGATACACATCAATGAGTGGCCTTTTGGCTTATGTGGCTACATAGAACAAGAAATTGCCTCAATCATGTCAACATATGCAAAATGCTAAAAGTAGTTTCAAGAAGAACAAAACCAAGCTCTAAAGATGCAATCATGGAGGAGTCACACAAGGAAAGAAGTATGAGACTATATGCAATGTATAGTCATTAGGCTCAAAACCTCACAGGAAACCTACCACAGCCAAGCAACTTACTCAAAGAAATGTCCCACTTATTAAAGTTAGTCAAGTCAAACTACATAAGTCTCAAGGGCAATTTGTATGCAATATAAGGTAAAGAGACTACACATGGCAACGTCAAACACATTTTCACAAAATTTTACACCAAAACAGGCCATACTCCAACACACAACTCAACATGATCTATCAATGATCACCTCTTGTGTTCATCATAAGATGGGGTTTTCACAACCATTATTCAACTCTTTTTATTCAGAGAGCACCAAATCTAACTAAGAAAGCAGTAAACATATAAAGGAATAATGAAGAGAAGGATAAGAAGTGGTACCTGAAAAACTTATGAATGTCTAACTCAAACATTTCTCCTTTTGCGATGCAAAATCTAACCTATATGCTCTAAACTATATGCTACACTAAATGAAAAATGCATAAGCAACCTAATGAAACTACACGTTGTCCTATCTATATGATGCAAATACAAGTGACATCATTCAACCCACGCTCCAAAATCCACAAAATCACCTAAAGAGCTTCAAGCTCACTTCCCCATGCTTGAGATTTTTATTAACCTCAATGAAAAGGACATGCAAAAAGACCAAAGGAGGTGAAAGACATGCAATAAGGAAAAAAGGGAAAAAAGGGAGGGAGAGAAACATCTTTTTTTTTCCCTTCCAGATAGCGATAAAATGCTTGGGTTGCTTCCTAAAAAGTGCTTATTTAAGGTCCTTAGCTTGACCCATACCTCAGATTGATAAACAACCATGGTAGGGGAGGTAGATTGAATGAGCCATGTAGTATAGCTGTAGTATCTATTACCTCCCTAGCACGAGCAGAAATACCACCAAGGTTAGCTGAGCTGGGTTCGAAGAGATCAGAAGAGCCTATAGACCTCATATGGGGTCCTCCATCTCCATCGAATACCTAAATCTCAGATGTAGAAGCAGGGCAGACGATGTGCACAGGGACAGCAGGGGGTGAGAGGATAGCGGGCTCTAGAGATGGTATAAGTGGAGGGAAACATAAATCCACCATCTCTGCACACAACTGAAAAGATATGATGCTTGCCTACACATTGATCATTGCCATTACAGTAGCGAGAAATGTCGTCCCCAAAATGACAGGTATTTGGGAGCTCTCATTCATGTTGAGAAAAATGAAGTCGCATGGGATGATGAACTTACCCACCTGAACTGGAACATTCTCCAAAATACCAGCAGCTCTCCTAAGAGAGCAGTCTAATACCTGTGTGATCATGGTGGTGGATTGCAGATCCAGCAACTTTAGCTTCTTACAAAGAGAGAGAGAGGCATGAGGCTCACACTAGCCGCCAAGTCACAGAGGGCTCTTTCAATCTGCAAATCCCCTATGCAGTATAGGATGGAGAAGTTACTAGAATCTTGCAGCTTTGAAGGTAACTATCTCCGTAAAATCGGACCACAAGCCTCTTCAATAGGGACCACTGAAATGCTCTCGGCTCACCTTTCTTGGAAAGAAACTCTCTTAAAAATCGTAGGTAGGCCAGTACTTTCTTGAGAGCTTTCAAGAAAGAGGCATCAGCATAGATCCGTATCAGTACGTCCAAGAATCTTGCGAATTTGGACTCAAACTTAAAGAGCTTAGCCCATGCTATCCTCTGAGGATTAGGTACAGGTGGCTAATATGGACAAACTGGCAGTGGAGGGCTAACCTTCCCAGTAGAGCTCAAACTCTCTTCTTCTATTTACTCAGCAATTCCTGTAGAATCAGGAACTGAAACTATCTCCCTGTAGAATCAGGAACTGAAACTATCTCCTAGAGGACCACGGCAAGACTCTCCTCTAACCCCTCCTCCATCACAAAAATTACATTGATATGGCCCCTGGGGTTGGTCTCAGGCTGACATGGTAGTTGCCGTCAGGCCTGGACATATTGCTGACTTGTTAAGCAATTTGTGCGATTTGAGTGTCCATTATCCTCTGATGTGTAGCCATAACATTGAACTTGGAGGTCAACTGATTGATGGACTCACTGAGGGTTTCACTAGTTTTTTTCTGGGCCTCAATGAAACGCTCCATAAGATTCTCCAAATTAAACTTTGACTATTGGGGTTAAAGAGGTGGGTTATAACGAGCTTTATTCTGGCCCTAGTAGCTGCGTAGCATTCTGAGGTTGAGGGTTAGGGTTCTTACAAGAGGAGTTAGAGTAGCTCTTTCACTCCAAAATTTGGTCATTGGAGTAAGAATTACTGTGTGGTGGGGGGTTGGAGTAAGAATTACTCTACATAGCATGCTCAACAGTAGAAGGACGATTTTAGCAGTCAACCGATGTGTGCCCCTGCACACAAGTCTCATAAATAGTGTGGACTCCAACTGATGACCCTGACGAATGTCCTGGAATAGGGAAAGTACCCACTCTGTCAAGTCTCTATGCTAGTGAATCCAACCTGCTAGCGAGGAGTGTCACAGCATCAACATCGTACTTGCCACCGCTCCTCTTTGGGGTGGCGCTCTCGCTTGACCAGCGATAGTTGTTGTAGGTCATCTCTTCTAACAAAACTTTGGCTACATCAATAGATTTTCTCATGAGAGCCCCCATGCAGCAACGTCTACTGAAATCATCACTAACTACTCCAGGCTATTGTAGAATGTTTATAGGAAGAGCCAGTCAAGTACGCAATGATGGGGGCACTCACACTGGAGGTCTTTAAACCTTTTCTAAGCCTCATATAGGGACTCTCTATCTCGCTGAACAAAGGAAGTGATCTTTGCCAAGTGGGAAATATTTTCCGAGGAAGGCTTTGGAAAGAATTTCCCAAGTAGCGAATGAGTTTGGTTCCTCATTCTGTAGCTAGTCGCTACCTCTATCCTTTAGCAAGCAGGGGAAGAGCCTCAGTCGAATGGCATTGGTGGACACGCCATTGAGCTTGATGGTATTGCACTTCACGAGGAATTTGCGAAGATGCACATTGGGTTTCTTGGAGGGATGTCTGTCGAACTGCTCCCACTCTATAAAAGTGATAAGCGCTGGGATGAGCTCGAAGTTGTTAGCCTCAATCGCGGGGCTAACAATGGAGGACGCAATATTTGATGCTTGTGACAGAGCATAGTCCCGTAGCAACCTATTATCTTCCTCGGTCACCACTACTGCCTCTTTCCTTCTTCTTGCTTCACCGCGTTGCTGTCGGGCTGTTGCTTCGATTTCAGGGTCAAATAGGGCAAGATTTTGATTCCATCGGCTCCTCCTGTGCATACAAAACAAACACAACCTAAGTGTAAATAGTTTCTAACAAGAAGAAACAAAAGCTACAAACTACAAAAAAAAAAGCCTAGTCTCAAGTTTAAAACCGGTTCTGATATTGAAAGAAATAAGTTCCCCAACAACGGCGCCAAAAACTTATCTTAAAAATGTCCCAAGTGCACGGCGCCAATGTAGTTAGCAACCGACAAGTGCGGGTCCATAGGGAACCTACCTTTAACTACCAGAAGTACTTAACTAACTCAATCTAGGCAAAGCAACTTTAGGTTGGAGAAACTTTAGGTTGAAGAAAACTTTAGGTTGAAGGAAACTTAACAGCAATTTTAAATTGATGAGAACTAATAAAATTGATGAATTCAATAAATGGTAGGAATCTCAGGTTGGAGTTCACCACACAAATATGCCTTACGAATAATGACCTAGAACATGTAAATCTACCTACACAAATTATTGAAGTGGAAGGATTACAAATTGAAGTGCATCTACGCTTTCTCTCAGAGGTCGATAGATTGACTAAAACAATTTTAGTTGTCTACTTTCATGAAACTAGAATAATCAAGGCCATAGGATTGAGTAATCAAAAGTCATAATTGAAACCTTAATTGTTTTCACGTCAGGAAGATCAATTGCTCACAAAGTCGCTCTAGACAAAGGATTTAACTTTTGTTGATCTCCCAAATCCTAATTAAGAACATGAATACATCCCTCTCAGGTAATTCATCAAACATATGGCATGCTAAGTGAGAATTCAATTCGAAGGCGTGGGCATAATTTACAAAAACCTAGGACATAATACAATTCAACATAATATAGATTATTCCCAACCCAAGTTGAGAATTTAGTCCAAAATCATTTTGAAGGCAATAATCATAAACCCTAATTTTAGAAAACATGGATGAACAACCAAAAACCTAAAAGCAATAACAAGAGAGAAGAGAAAGAAACAAACTTGAATTGATTTAAGGTTGATTGTAAAATGAATTACAATGATATTCAAAGTACTCCAAAAGATTACAAAAGTTCTCTACACTAAATCCTAAAAACCTCTCTCTAAAGTGCTCTCCAAGAAAAAATGAAGAATGTTGGAAAAAGGGGCCAAGAAAGGAGTTAAGTCGCACAAAACCAACGTAGTGCACGACCGTGCGTGCGGTGGGGGGGACCGTACATCCCCTGGATGCTGCAGCATAGGTCGTGCCTCCCAGTGCACGGTCGTGCGTGCTTCCTTCTCCTTGTTTTTGGCTCACGAGGTGCCATTAGTTCTCAAATCTTCCTTCAATTCATCTCTAAAGTCGAAGAAATACCCTGAAAGTAAGATACATCACTTATAAGCACAATTGAATCAAAGGAAGCGAAATTCGAACCTTTTCCACCTAGATTTAACATAAAAATAATAAGGAATAGGGGTAAAAAAAAGAGCTAAAATGAGTTAGATATCATGTAAAAAAGTAACTTCAATGTTTGGTAGACGAGAAGAGATTATAACAATTCTATAAATATTTGTTCAACCGTTTATTTTATTATTATTTAATTGAGAGTTTTTTCAAAGGTTTTAGTAAATATGTACTCATTAGTTATAATGTTGGACTATTATTTTTGTTGATCAAGAACGTGAATTATAGATGACCATAGGGATGACAAAAATTTAGGTTCGGGTCAATTTGGGTTCGGACAAATTGAATATTCGGACAAAAACTTCATACCCGAGCCCTGTTCGGATTATGAATCGGATATTTTGACCAGGCCGGGACCTGAAACCGGATGTCCGATGTCCAGACCCGATTGTTCGAATGTCCGAATATGTGATGTGATTTTTTAACATTATGACCGAAATCTAGTGTGACTGAACCCGAACCTGATTTTTAATGTCCGAACCTGATTGTCCGAAGTTGTGTTTATAAATTTTTCTAGAGAATTAAGACCAAAATAACACAGAAACCTAATTGTGTTATGTCCGAACCCGGTTGTCCGTTTGTCCGAATTTGTTCAAACCCGAAATGATTCAAAAACTTGGACAACCCGAACCCGGATGCTTAAACCTGAACTCGACCTGGATTTAAATTCGGACATGACCGATTGTTCAAATTTTAAATTCAGACAAAAATCTTGTAACCGTACCCAATGTATTTCGAGTTGGATAAATTCGGATAATCGAATCGAACGGATTTTTGCCAGCCCTAAATGATCAAAATTTATTTGTATTATAGTTGTTATAAGATAATTTAATAAGACCAGGTATACAATTATTTTCATTAATATCACAGACAAATTACATGTGATTTATTTTTATGAAAAATAAATTCAATAATCATACATTATAGGACACCAAAAATTATGCGTACAAATCAAAAATTATGTATATAACTTTTTAATAATTCTAGCAATTGCTTACAACTACTTTTACGACTTTTTGTAGCCACTTACAAGTTTTTATAGCCACTTGAAAACTCGAAGGCTAAGAATCACCCTAGAGGGGAGGTGAATAGGGTGATACAAATTAATTAAAATAAAATGCGGAAAATAAAATAGACAATACACAACTATTTTTTAACGAGGTTAACCTTTCAACTAGGCTTAATCCCCGACTAGAGTTCACCAACTCTAGGATTAACCACCTTGTATTAATAGGGATATACAACCCTAGAGTACACCTACTCTTAATCCCTATACCCAAGTTAACACCTCAACTTGTTTAGTTGAGTTGACACTTCAACTCTAAAATACACTTACTAGAGTACAACGAATCTAGGTTCTAAGACTTAAGTTGACACCTCAACTTAGCCTAGTAGAGTTGACACTTCAACTCCAAAAATCTCACCCAAGAATTTCACTCTTTACACAATAATTTTTCACAATACACTCT
>Ga0058701_10005431_pt1 | contig 10574 bp, 6 predicted proteins | sample AgamicOrMae_FD_97039 | JGI IMG/M metagenome (GOLD analysis project Ga0058701, IMG submission 97039) | Agave microbial communities from Guanajuato, Mexico - Or.Ma.e | ecosystem: Host-associated > Plants > Phyllosphere > Phylloplane/Leaf | place: Guanajuato, Mexico | collected 2012-06-04 | reverse complement strand
GACGGAATGTAAAGCAGCGTACACAGAAAAAAATGGTTTTGTTACGGCAACAAAATTAGGGACAACAACAAAATTTTTTGTTCCTGCAACCAAAAATTTTGCTTCAGCAACCAAACGTTTTGTTGATAGAACTAAACATTTTGTTGTTGTAACTAAATATTTTTGTTATCCCTATTTTAACAAATGATTTTGTTGGTATAACAAAACCTTTTATACCGTGAGGTGAGAACTCGGTACGTCGTTCTCACTCTGTTTACTCTCTGCGTCTCACTTAAGAGACCGCAAGCAGAGGTGCACTTTCTTTTGCTTAAATCGTTAATGCCCGAGTTGTTAACGCTTGAAAGTGCTCGTTAGCGTCTGAAATTGCGTGTCGTCTAACGCCCCAATCAGCAGCCCTATAAACGACGGAGCCATAGGACAAATCAGGTTGCATTTCGAATGCAGCCCTACGACTGTCGTGTTAGTTAGAATTAGTGCAAATGGTGCCGTGATTTAAATGCTATCTGTTCTAGACGTAAATGGGCCGTAATTGCTTCCAAATCACACCAGCCTCATGCAAAATGGTCACCATTTCGCTTGCTAATTGACCCGTCAAAGTAAACGGTTACCAGTAACTACTTGTTACCGGGTTATTTTTTCTTCCCTCTTATAATGGAATATATTTTTCAGTAAGAAATAAGCTGTTTGCATTCATTGAATAGTCTTTGTCTATACCCCGGAGAGGGCTTGCCTTACTTGTCGCTAAAAATTCAAAGCTGCTTAATTTCCTGGAAAATTACAATTTTTTAGGCTAACGAGTCTGTAAAAAGAAAATCTTAATGCCAGATTCTACATAAGTTAAATCACAAAAGGTCCAGAAAGCTCAGTCCAAAGATTCACTGAATTTCACTTAAATCGTCCTTAAAATAAGACGTTTATATTTAAAAACGTAAGTCTGAAATTCAGTGAATAATTGGGCTGAATTTTTTCAGATTATCGATTTTTTTTTTGCTGCATCTAAATTTTAGATTATCTTTGTACAGTGTATTTTTTTTATTATTCTTTGATAATTTTTAGACAGCGCTATCCACTAGTCGTGTTAACCGTGTTAATGTTGACTTGGGCTATATAGATGGCAGTGGACATAATGTCAGAATTGTTGGCTACTGTTAAGTGGAAAGGGGTACCTACTGCTTGTAAGCACAAGTTCAGGCTTTTCCAAATTATAAACTTAGTATTTTTGAAACGTTTCTGTTTGTGTGTCAGTGTTGATGGACACCCAAAAATTTTCGCGACAATGAAAATCCATCAAATATTCAAGGACCGAAATCCATTTCTAGGAGGCGAGGGGAACAAGTGACCAAATTGGAGTTTTTTGAGTAGAAAAGTCTGTGGTCAACCGGACAGCGGCCTGGAAAAAAAATGCAGGAGGGTGTATTCGAATAGGCAAATATGGCTTTATCGGACGGTGGCCGATGGTTTGACAACCCCGCTGTGCTTGTCAGGGGTTGTCGGGCTGTCTTAGGGGTTGTCGGAAAGCTGAGGGGATGTTTTACAGTCCGCGGCGCCGCCCGCCAAACCAGAGACAAAAGCGGCATTGTCAATCGCGACTTTTGGGACCAACTATACTCTGTGAAATCGATTGGTTTCGTTTGCTTTTGAACTGTCCTGCCGAAAAGTAGATTTTTCCTGACGTTCCCTCACAAGTTTATCCTAATTCAGCTCCAGAAGGTCTTGTCGCAACTTGAAAAGTTGTTGGCAGGCGTTGAGGTTGGAATTGCATGGACTATTTGAAATGAATTTAAATCGATTCTCGAAGTGCTGTGCTCGTCGGCTAGAACGATGTGTAAAAGGTTCTGAAGCTTCACCACCAATGTACGTGCATATGTTCGGTTAGTTTTCCCTCCTCACATTTCGTGGGGTTTGACCCCTTGGGGAATTGCGGTCAGCCGGGGAGGCGCCACGATAGTTTCCACATGTGGCGCCTCACTGCGTTAAAAGAAGAAATGGGCCGGAAACGAGACCCATTCGAGTCCCCTTTAAAAAGGCATTCCTGCGTTCAGGCGGATTGCGGAAGCTTCGCGACCCCAAAAAGGCTACGCATTACCCATTGGAACGTTCCATAAAATAATATTTGCAAGAATCGTGGCCCCGAAAAAGGAACCCATTCGAACGTGATTTTCAGAGATATCGTTACGGCTTTATAACACCGAAAAAGCAACCCATTCGAACGTTTTTTAAAAATGTATTTTCAAGAATCGTGACCCCGAAAAGACAAACCCATTCGAAAGTTCTTTTCAGAGATATTTTTACTACTTTATAACACCGAAAAAGCAACCCATTCGAACGTTCTTTAAATATGTATTTGCAAGACTCGTGACCCTGAAAAAGCAACCCATTCGAACGTACTTTTCAGAGAACTGTTGAAGTCTTTATAACCCCAAAAACAATCCCTTTCAACGTTCTTTAAGATTTCTGCGTAATTGTCATAACCCTAAAAAGACAACACATTCGAACGTTCTTTAAAAAGGTATTTGCAAAACTCGTGACCTTAAAAAGGCAAAAATCCATTCGAACGTTCTTTACGCAGATATCTTTAAGTCTCATTACCCCAAAACAGCGACCCATTCGTTTTTAAAAGAGGTATTTGCAAGACTCGTGAACCTTAAAAGGCGAAAACCCATTCGAACGTTCTTTACTAAGATATTTCTTAATCTCATAACCATAAAAAGGCAATCCATTCGAACATTCATTTAAAGTATATTCGCAGGTTTTGTGACTAACAAGAGTTACCCATTCGGATGTTATTTTAAAAATATTTGCAACCTGAGCTGATGCAAATATCCAAAACAGGTATTGCGATCGTCAATACGAAGAGGTATTTACTTCCAAATCCCCATTCTTTACTGTTTAGTTCGCTGTACCAAAAGTCGATGTAGCAGTGATGTTTTTTGAGTGTAACATCTTAAAGAAAGATAATTGCGTCAGTAATTCCGGACTTTTTTCTCCCCTCGACGAGATGGAGTCACTTCGTCGGAAAATCGTCGTCTACAGCTGTTTCCCGATGTGCTACATTGATAAGAAGATTATGTGCGGCGGGTTGCGGTCGTGCAGGGGCAGAGCGACCCTCGGCGGGAGCAGCGCACGCGGCGGCGGCGGCGCGGAGCCGCGGAGCGTTGCGCCGGCCGCCCCGCCCCGCTCGCGCCGCTGAAGGGTCTGATTAACCCATTAGAGGGGCTCGATATTTCTTGGATGCACCCTTATTTACGGCGCAGCTCCGCGTTTATCACAGATTGGCTGCTTGGCTGTCCGTCCTGATATATCTTTGAGTTTAGGGTGTCAGAATAAGCGATTTTCGCGTCCGCTTAGGGTTTTTGCTGACCGATAATCCCTCATCACAAACCCTATGCCCGATTCCGATCTCATAACCTCTTTTTATCTAATAACCTGCTGCAACCCGAATCGGGAACCTAAACCAAATTGACAATATTATCTTATCTATCCCAGCCTTAAACCCATCATGCTGTAAAACCTACACTGTAAAAATGGAATCTTAGATTGAGATGCAACGAAAGTCAAATCACTGGTCTGAAAAAATTTCAGTCCAAATATTCATTGACTTTCTGTTATATCGTTCTTAAAATAAGCACTTTATAGAAATTAAAAATGATGTCTGAAATTCAGTGAATAATTGGACTGAAATCCCTCTCAGATCAGTGATTTTTTTTTTGTTGCAATAGAATTTGAGATTTTATTTTTACAGTGAAGCGTAATACTTTAAATGAGCTTTATGAATCCTTTTTTGAAATAATCGTCACCGTATCATAAATCTTACGTCAACCTATCATAATCTGATCTAACTTATAACTTGTCTGACTTAACCTTTACGTTAACCTTCTCATCAATTATCAAGGTCTGACGAAATTTAATCTTTCGTAACCTAACCTATAGCCTATGCAAAAAGTCAGAGTTAACAAAGGCAAAGTGGGAGCAATATTATAGATATTACAGGTTTTTCGGGATTGTTAGCCGGAAACAAAACTAAAACGAAAAGAACAAAATTAAACCTCTCAACATGCTTTCATGTAACAAACAGACTATTTCATTTTTAAATCGTAACATTCAATGCCCGAAAAATTAGAAAGGAGGAAACAAAACCTTGCAGCAAAAGGACTACCTTTTCGTAAATTGTGAGATTCAGTGAAAATGCTATTTTGATATTCAGTGAAAATGTTCTTAAGATTCAAAGACGGACAGTCTGTACCCTTCCGTTTCCACATGGTATAAAAGGTTTCGTTATCCCAACAAAATCATTCGTTAAAATAGGGATAACAAAAATATTTTGTTACAACAACAAAATGTTTAGTTCTGTCAACAAAACGTCTGGTTGCTGCAGCAACATATTTGGTTGCAGCAACAAAAAAAATTATTTGTTGTCCCTAATTTTGTTGCCGTAACAAAACCATTTTTTCCCGTGCAGAAAACACCTTTTGTTTTTGCTAAACGACTATTTGGGTCAAAGGAACTGGTTGCGGATCCTTGGGGCAACTGTGGAGCTGGGAGCAAGCGTGAAGGGGTTGGGGCGGGGTGAGGTGTGGTGGGTTGTGGCGGGGGTGATACCCATGGGATGATACGTATCGCGTGTCTGGGCAGGATGCAAATTAAGTTGCTTTCTGCCCATCATTCATAAGCAGCGACTCATACTTTTTTTTTATCTCCTCCCCTCGTGTCTTCGTTTCCCTATCTGCCTCTTTCGCGTAATCACTGATATCCTTCAACGAAAAGCGCACTTTTTTACTCAAAACCTATTGGAGAAGAACTTACCCAAAAATATATTCATTCACTCAAAAACTGAATCAGTGATTAGAACTTAGGCTAGCTTAACGTAGGCTAGTTTGAGCTAAGTGAATTTGTCGATCCTTCCAATGAAAAACCGATCAAGTGAAATGGTGTGTTTCAAAAATCAATCAAGTGAAAGAGTACGTTTCAAAAACCGATCAACTGCAATGTATGAGAATAGCAGTTGATCGTTTTTTCAAAGCAACGCTTTCACTTGATCGATTTTTGATACTCGCGTTTGTACCTGGTCGATTTTTCATTGGAGGGATCTTTGTATTAGGTTGTGTTGGTTAAAACTTAAGTTAGGTTAGAACTTAGTTTATGTTAACTTAGGTTAAGCTACAACTTTGACTAACTTAGGTTAGAAACTATGCTCGGTTAACTTAGATGATGCTAAAACTTTGGTAAACTTTGGTTAATTTAGAACTTATGCCAGATTAACTTCACTCTAAATTTGAATCAGTGAGAGTCTCTGAGACTCTGTGAAAATTCACCGAATTTTAGTCAATATGGCACCACTGAATTTTTTTAGTGGTGCTGTATTGATTTAAATTCGGTGATTTTTTTTTTACTGAATTCAGAGATTCTCACTGATTCAAATTTAGAGTGTTAATTTGTGATTGATGTTCTTCTCAGTTTTACTTACTTATGTGAGCTTAGGTTGGGTTAGGTTTGAATTTAGCTTACAGAAGATTTGGTAAAATTGATGTTTTGGTATAAACATGCCTTTTTTTGTTTTTAAAACCCAAAACCTTTGTTCTGCTGAAATCTGTTTTTAAGACGATATCGGAAAAGTTTTCAGAAGTGATTTTAGGTACACTTTAAACGTCGCTATGATTTGGAGAAGTTCAACTCAACCGAGTGGCTTTGTACTATTCGTTTTTTTATTACAACTTCGAAGTTAAAAAAATAAAGGAAAAAAAAGAAACAGCTCTACACTGTAAATTTTAAACTTAAAGCGTTACCTACTTCTTGTATTGCTCATTCAGCCTTTTTCTTTAACTACATCAATGTGCATCGCCATAATTTAGGTACCTTTTTGGTACCTCATTCGTCGCTCCGATATTCCACTCCGCTTGGCGAGGAAAAATAGGAAACATGTATAAAATGTAACCTTAAAATGTCACAGTGCAGCGAGACAAAGCTGCTCCGAGACATATTTTGGTTTCAGGCTTTTAGTGATACGGAGCAGAAAGTTACAAGAGGGGAGCCTCGTCGGAAAGCTTATCCCAGTTAGCTACTTTGGAGACGCACGCCACTCGCTGATCTGATAAAAAAAGAAAGAAAGAAAAACAAAGCAGCAGCAAAGATTGCCAACCCACCGCCGCCTCAGTGAGCGCGGGAAACACTCAAATTGCGCGCCCTTTTCGCGGTGTTATACTCTGTTGTAAAGCCACTTACGTTTCCGTGTTAAGTTCATTATGCGCAGCGATTTATGGCCGGTCCCCCCAAAAAGCCATGAATCTTTTTACGAGACATTTTTTCGTTTGCAGTAATCGTATTATGGTTTGTTTATTTGATGACTTTATTTTTGGAAGGCGCATTGATTCGCGTAACAAAGCGGAGTTTTATGTTTTCTGAATTGGTCGGACGAGGATGGCGCTTATGTTTTCTGGATTGGTGGGACGAGGATGGCGCGATGGGATCAAGCCATAAAAAAGCAGTTTTCTCCCCAGGAAAACGAGGGAGGGATTTCACAAAGAAAACCTCCTTTTTTGGGGTGGGAGAACTGTCCTGAAATGGGACATTTTCCTTTTGCAAGCAACGGAGAAAAGCCTTTTGTAAATCTACAAATGAACGCGTGGTTTATTTCGGCAGTGGAAGAAAAATGTTTTGTACCTGTAAATCCCCAAATGAATCCGTTGTTGATCACTCAAATCAGTGATGAAAAAAAAACAAGAAGCGATGTTAGACTTACCGGTAATTAAAAAAGAGCTATTTTGTAGTAAATTCTTGAATTTCAACAATTTGGGGCTTTAACTGTAGCAACCAGAAACAAAATTCAAAATAATAGTTTTGGGAAATTCGGAGATCTTGACATTTAGGAGGATGTGTTATTTTTATAGGCAGTTTTTCTATTTCCTTTTTCTTTAGTTGTAAACTTTGTTCTAAATTTATTTTTGCGCCAAAATATTTGTATTCTAATTTATCAGCGAAGAAAAAGTAGTATTTTTGAATTGTGAAAAAGCACTAAACGCTCAAGCAAAATCTCGGAAATAGAACTTTTCCTAACTTTTTGTCATTTTTTCCTTTTTTTCTTGTTCCTTTTTTTAATTTTTTTGGAAATGGAAGCTTTGTTTAAATAAATTAAAAATTTTATTGTTGCTTTTTCTCTAAACAATTATTTTCTTGTGAGATTTTTGTTTTATATATAACTGGAGATTTTTTTCTTTTTTCTCTGTTTTTTTTTTTAAATTGAGAGGTGAAAGCTTGTTTTAAATAAAGGAAATTTTTATTGTTGATTTTTCTTTAAACAATTATTTTCTTGAGATTTTTTATATATAATTGGAGATATTTTTTGGTTTCTCTGTTGAAAGTGCAGTTTAAGACATTTACCCAATAGATCCTCGTAGCCCATAGTGAATCATTCTCCTTCGCCATCAATCGGAAATAAAAAAACAAAAGACATGGTAAATGATGCGAGAGCGCAATCGCAATCGCCTACGTGTTTCAGAGGTGTTTACGGCGGGCAATCCGATGCGAAGGGCTCGAAGGAGGGCCCTGCAATGGCCCCGCAAAGGGCAGGTGTTGGTCAAAGGGCCGCAGATCGCAGGGCAAAGGGTGCCAAAGAATCAGGCTCGGTAGAAGGGGACGCTAGCTGCCACAAAGACAAATGGACAGTCTCCACTATTTGTCTAGTTGGACAAGAATGGCTCACTTTGTTGGCTGCTGTGTTGATCGTATAAGAACACTGCGCTGCGAGGGGAGCTCCGATGTTATTTGTCGTCCTCTCTTTATTATGATTTCGGATTCCCAACATTATTTACGAAATTTCGACTGAAACAAAGTTCACCTTGATGAGGGGGGAAAATGCTGGAGTCACATGCATATAAGTGGCTAAAGTATTACTCCCTCTCATACTATGTATCAAACCTCTCTGACTTAAAAATGGAAAGAGATACGACAAAAAGCATTTTATAAGGTCGATAGAGAAAACATCTATCATTTCGTTTTCTTTTGTTGTATCGCTTTCCGTTCCCAAGTTATGAAGGCTTGGGAAAAAATAAGAGGGAGAAATACCTTTGCAACTGATGGTATTTAAAAAAAGGAGAGTACTACAACTGTCCGTCCCAGATTTTCTTGAAATTTTCAGGACTGCAACCAAGCGGTATGGGAAGATACCCAAGCTTCAAACTTGCTGCCGGAATTCATTTTTACTACCTTAAAAATAGCGTTCAATTTTGAACTATAAATTTTTCCCGATATAATTTAAAACAATAATCATTCCTTTTAGAACACCTAAAAGTGGCGTCTTAGGTCTGAAATTTTGAGGATTTTGCGATATTTCCAGCCGTTTCCAAGATGTTGGCAATTTTTCATGTTGATGATTTTTTTGGCCAATTTTTTAACGCTGTTTTTAAGGTAGGCAAAATGCATCCTGGCAGCATGTTTTGGGCTTGGGTATCTTTTCATACAACTATCTTAAAGTTCTGAAAGTTTCGAGAAAATCGAAGACGGCATGTTAAGGTACTTTTTAAGTTTGAGTGACATTAGACTCGATTGCGTCTATTAACTTAGTTTTTCGTCTGTTTTGTTTCAGTCTGGGCTTAAGTCGAGCTCACTTCGAGAAACAACCTCCCAGCAATTTGAGGAAATCCAACTTTTTCCATTTCGTTGTGGCGCTTTACGACCGAAGCGGACAGCCCGTCGAAATCGAACGGACCGCTTTTATCGGATTCATAGAGAAGGACCAGGTAGGTGTAAGTATACAAATACCAGCCTGATATATCTAGTTGTCCAAGAGACTGACTCCGGAGGTGACCGACGAGGACCGACGGGGACCGACAGGCGACCGACAGGCGTCCAAACGGAAAATCAGTTTGCTGTTGAGTTTTTTTAGTGGTCATCTGGTGGGTTGATCAGCCAGCCGTGACGGAGGGCTGGCTCCGAGTCACCGGGGCTCTTTGCGTCATCGTCCCCCCCCGTCCCCTTGACCCCGTCGGGACCCGCCCCCGTTTTCTTTACGAGAGCAACCATCTGGCGACGCACGTTTTCTACCGGAGTATTGATTCCAGAGAATAATTACCTTGTCCACGTGTGCTCGTTTGACCTCACCATATCACTTTACCTTATGAAGCTTATTGTTGTATTTTTGGGATCGTATTTTCTATCGACGGGAGAGAAGGAGGCAGGTAGTTTTCAGATTTGAATAGTTACCTAATTCGGTTGGTTGGTTAGATATTCCGAAGAATCGGACAAAATTTAAGCCTAACCCAACATAGACCATCTTATTTAACCCATTACAGCCCAAAGTACTTGGAGTGAAATTCAGCTTAAGAGAAATTTGAAGGATTTTTCCCATTAAATTACGCAATTTCAATCTCTGGAAAATGCCTAAATTACTAAATTTCAGGTTTTCAGAGGGTGATATTTTTTAAATTGTGACAATACTAAACTGAAAAGATCCTGTAAAATATTTTTTTCTGTTTCCGAACGGCATCGCTGGGCGGTAGTGGGTTAACCTAACCCATTCTACTTAACCCAACCTAAACTACTTAACCAAAACCGAACCTGAACTACTTAACACAGCTTATCGTACCTAACCTAGTCTAATGTAAATTAACTTATCCTAACCTATTTAACTTTAAATAATTAAATTTAACCTGACTTAAACTATGACTTTTGTTGCACCTGAATTTGTCTCTTTGTACAATGTGCTCTTCCCTTCGTAATTATTTCTTTGAAGATTTTCCTTTAAGACGAGTGAATTTGGCTCGTGGAGTGGAGGACAGATCTTACAATTTTGTGACCCTATTTACTTTGGTTGCTGTAGGGGAGGGGGGAATTTTCATTGTGAAAACTGCCCGAGAGCCAATCTTGAAAACTGTGACCGAAAGCATTAGGGAGGGAAAGAGATAGCTGATATAGCAGGGTGGCGGCTTGTGGTGACCGTGGAACGGCCGACTGGATTAACCCCTCCCCCTCCCCTCGCTCGTCGCTTGATCAGAGTTTATGTTAATGCTCAACCGAAAATTGATTTGGAGCTCAGGCCATTTGGCATCAGCAAATGCTATTAACTACACGGCAGGCGCTACCCAGAAAATTGGACTCTCTTTAAAAATTTCTTTAAGGAATATTGTCTGAGCTACTCTGTTAATTTTATAGCCTGCAATGTAGGGTAGCTGTCATAAGCGCCAAAAACTACAAGCGCCAACGCCGCAAGAGCCAATCCGTAAACACCAAACGAGAAAAGTCGCAAACGCCAAAGGTCTTAACCGCAATACTAACCTAACCTAACCTAACTTCGCCTAACCTAACTTAACCTAACTTGACCTAACCTAACCTATACGGGGACCTTCTCGAGTGATCTGTATTTCGACTGATCTTGCTCTGCGTTCCGACCGATCCGTTTTTAGTTCGAGTGATGCAAAGATGCACAAATAGCATGGCTGAAGGTTGAAGTCTGCTCGTAGCTATTAAATAAGGTTCCATGTTTTTATGAAAGACTAGTTAAGGTTGGTTTAGGATATAGGTTGGATTGGTTTATGTTTGATTGGGCGTTCCACCGATATTTCTCTAATTTATTTAGTTGATGT
>Ga0058701_10005430_pt1 | contig 10574 bp, 9 predicted proteins | sample AgamicOrMae_FD_97039 | JGI IMG/M metagenome (GOLD analysis project Ga0058701, IMG submission 97039) | Agave microbial communities from Guanajuato, Mexico - Or.Ma.e | ecosystem: Host-associated > Plants > Phyllosphere > Phylloplane/Leaf | place: Guanajuato, Mexico | collected 2012-06-04 | reverse complement strand
TTGGCTGCAGTATTTAGGCCCTAACTTGAAAACAGTGCGATGCACCCCCCCCCCCCTCCTTTTTCTTACTCGGGATGGTACCCCCACCCCATTGTTTTTCTTTGTCGGTAACCTTTTGAATCAGCCTGTATATTACTTCGTTAAACAGTCGAGCTAAGCGAGGCACAAGTAACTGGGATTGACCACTTCGTACTGTTTCTCCATAAGGATAATTTGAAGCCCGCCTTATCCAAAATTAAGAAAGATCCTTTTAGAATCCTGCAAAATTGGCAGAGAAAAAGAAAGAAACTTGTCAAAGACATTAAAAAAACGCCGTAACTTTTTTTTTTCAAAGAAAACTTAAACCTGTTGTATAAACAACGGTCCAAGGTGGCGACAACGTTGAGGTACGCTGTGGCTCAGACATTTCTAAATACCCTGAGCGAAGGTATCAAGTGGTTATATTTCTTCACAATGTCAGCTTTTACATGTACTGCTATAATTATCAATACTTTTTTTACAGCCAGAGTACGCACGCATAGCTCTATGACATAATTTGCCATTTTTCTAATTATATTTACTCGTAATCAATGTCGAACGTTCCGGCAACAATCCATGCAAGATCCCCATCATGATACTCGCAATCAGTTTAGGTCGACCGCAAGTGTCGTCTGGATGCCATGTGACCATTGTTTAGGTCTTAGCCAACTAAAATGGCTCGTGAACGTTTTGTCGCATTGACCATGTTGTTCATTCTGGAGTTTGCTAAACGCAGTGATGGTGGATTTTTGTCGGCGGTATGATTCGTTTTAGAGTTTGTTTTAAAGATCCCGATAATATTTTCACAGGAATATCTTTTCAGACCGATGCGCAAAGAATAACGTTCGTGGTAGCTTCAATGGAGTACACCAACCCTGCTTATGTAGGTCCAGGAGCATACGCTCGGGTAGTACGGAAAAGTCGGAAATCTCCACCGACGTTGAATGCTCTTTTCCCGTTCGTTGTGGACTTTGAAGGTGATGTAATCGTAAGTAACATGTGCTATGAGATATAATGTACTCAGTTGTAATATAATGTAGTATGTTGTTTAAATTGACATTTTGAGGAAACTTTTAGTAGTGATCAAATGAAAGCATTTTTACCGTACACAAACATTCATGATGTCATCATTTACCTCAGAACATGAAATCATAGAATCGAATGTTAAATTTACCCTATTTAAGTTCCTTAATATATTGCTGAATTTCAGACCACGTATCAAATTTATCAACGAGTTGACAATAAATGGAAAGATACGGTCTTCAGGGGTCAAGCGGATATGTGTGACGCCTTAAAGTCAAAAATCAAACTGTACAGGATCATGTACGATTACTCTAACTTCCCTAACCATTGTCCGGTGTTGAAGGTATTGCTACCTGTAGCGGAAATGTCCAGTGATATTTTAGGAATATGGATTTTGATGTCAGTATTCTTGATTGATTTCTTGTCTTTTTTTTCATCTTGTAGGGCAATTACACCGTTACCAACTTCAAAATTGAATCGACTAAAGAGCGGCCTCTTCCACTTCTTCCCTCCTCGGAAGGAAGAGTTCGTTTGGTGTGGACTCACAAGGGAAATCCCTTCATGATCTTCTGGTTTGAAGTCAAACTATCACATTAGTACAAAATCTCTTCTTATTTTCATTAGGTCTCACACTCTTCGAATCATGAAGACAAACAGTTAATACCGCTTCAAGAAATATATAAGAACACCCTAGCGTTCTTGGAGGGAATAGTGAACAAGACACGATAAGTAAAATGTATACCAACTTTCTTTTATTTACTTAGCCAGCGATTTTGAACAGGGAATTATGACCACAAGGTGGACCGTAGATTGTTGGAAAAGGGGTTCCGAAAGCTTTGCTGAAAAGTTAGCAAAACCCAGAAAAAATGGGAAATGAAGGCAAAAATGTCTATTACATGAAACCGTTGGCCTACTTAAAAATAAAAAGGGATGATTATTGAATCGACGTCTAGAAAAAAAAACTCTTTGTGCTTATAAAAGAGATCTATTTGTAATCACGAAACGTACATCAAGTTATCCTGCCTGATGTGAAGTTCGTAATGATATTAAGGTGGAGGAAATATTGGATGTAATGAAGGAAATTGAGGAGAATACAAATATTTATCGTTACTTTTTTTATTCAAGTTGGTTGCACTGATGGTAGTAACGAGTGTTGACCGTTATCGTCAGACTTTTCGTTTTTTTCGAACAAATGTTGGTAGCAAAAAAAAATGATATAAAATACAACATGAAAATGCTACGGAGAGCCGTTATGAAAGAGAAGCCGGGGCCCTCTTGTTCGTAAAAAGTTTCATTCTAATTGTCTGTATTTTTCAAATCAGACAAGAAGGCCATCCACGACGTTGAAATGCTTTCTCTTCCTGATTTTAACCGTTCGCCAGAGTTGATGACCCGATTTCAAGAGAGAGAGAGAGAGAGAGCGTTGCGTATAGGGTGAGGATCTTCAAGGGAGCCGAAGTCCAACCTGGGATTCACTCTTCCTATCCATCAGGAGCTTGTCCAGACCTCCCTTAACTAGACAGTTCGATGAGCTCGTGAAATTGAGCCGGCAACTGCTAGGCGGCAGAGAAGGCAACCAGTCTATTTGGTGCTAGTCACTAGTGACTTTGCCTCCGATGGTCAGTAAGGGCAGGATCTGTCCTTGTAGATTGTTTACACAGTTGTTTACATACACGGCTTCACTATTTTTGTCGAGTTTGGGTTCGCATAGCTCTGAGGCACTTCCGGATTGTGTTAATTACTCATTATTTCGGCTGGTAATCAATACCTAATATCCCGCGTACAAACCATGCCAAAACTCCATTATAAAAACTGCTCGAGCTTGGGCCACACGCAACGCTCCCACAGAAGATGTGCGTCTCCTCTGCGCGGTAGTTTTCCACAATGCCTCGTCGACTGTTCGTCACTTTTACTGTGCTGTTGGTTTTGGAGTTTGCAAAACACACTAATGGTGGATTTTTGTCGGGGGTATGAAATCCGTTCTTGCGTTTGTTTTCAAGATCATAATGAATTTTTTAAAGCAATATTTTTTCAGACTGATACTCAAAGAATAACGTTCGAGAGGGCAGCATTGGAGTACACTAACCCTAATTACGTGGGTCCTGGAGCATATGTTCGGGTTATGAGAAAAAATAGAAAGTCTTCACCGGGCCTATTCGCCTTCTTCCCGTTCCTTGTAGACTTAGAGGATGGCGTCATCGTAAGTACAAGGTCCGCGGAATATTGCTTTATGTGTTGTTCAGATTTGTTGTATTTGGGTGAGCATCCGAGTTGCGATCTGTTGCTATGTTAGACAAACGCTATATGTTATATCAGCAACATAATCTAGTCTGTTAAGATCTGGAAACTATCGTATTTTCGTTTACTGGAATGAAAATTTATTTCAGATGTCGTATCAAATGTATCAAAGAGTCGACAACAAATGGAGAGAAATGGTTCTTAGGGGTGAAGCGGATCTGTGTGACACCTTGAGGTCGAAAATCAGGCTTTACAGAATCTTGTTCGATTACTCAAATTTTCCAAGGAATTGTCCTGTGTTGAAGGTATTTTCCTACATCGATCAAAAATATCCAGATGATGTTTTTAGAGGAATCGGATGATGTGTATGACTTTTCAACAATTTTTTTCTTCGCACTGTGCAGGGAAATTATACCGTTACCGAATTCAAAGTCGATCCACCGAAAGATCAGGCTATACCAATGATTCCTGCGTCTGGAGCAAAAGCTCGTGTTGCTTGGACTTTCAGAGGAGTGCCCTTACTGACCTTTTGGTTTGAAGTCAAAATTACTCATTAGTTCATGATGTGTTCTTGTCTTGATGAAGTCTGCTACAATACAAAAGTCTGCTACAAAAGCGTTGACGATATTTTGTATAACTGAACAGAGTGTCCAGAAACTAATAAACCTAACTGGTGCAACCTATGTGGACGGGTTTACGGAGCAATGTTAGATAAGAAGTCCGTGTACGAAGTCCCATCGTTGCGCCTCTGCGTATCGTTTGCGAAACATTAAAGTCTGGCAAAGTCGCTGTTGCAACAAAATGGGTTGTACATAACGCGTGATTTCGTTTTGTTATACCATAATCCCTAGAGTATTTTTTTGTATCTTTGAGGGGCAAAGTGTTGGTTATGTATATATGGCGTTTCAAGTTTTAATGAACAATAATGGAATGACAATGACGAGCAGAACTCAGGGAGATAATAAAAAATGTAAAGGTACCCATACGCACCAGTTTTCGACTACTCATGTTTATAGGATTTCACAAGTAGGCCTACCCAGTTTCCATCAAAAGTTCGAGTGTACGGTACGTTTTGGTAGAATCGGTTGGGAACCTGACACTTCGCGCACCTTTCTGGTACTTTTGTCGTGGCAAGCACTCGTGAGGTGCAAGAATCCGAGCACTGAGGTGTTAAAAATGCTGCCCTATTATTTGTGGGTTTTTTCGTTTTTTTTTTTTTACATGTCAGTTCTTCACCTAGTTTTGATGAAATCAGAAGTCTCAATACACATATCCAAAATTATTTAATTTTGATGTATTGAATCCTGAACACGTGCTGATCTTAACAAGAAAGTAAGTCCACGTTAGGGTTGATTCATGACTGAAGTACATTTTCGGATTAGCCACACGTTGAAGTCCTTTTATCCATGTCTCTTCACAAAATAAAAATCTTTAACATTACGCCAAAATGTTGTGAAGGGACGCTTGAAGGAGGGCAAATCATGTCCTAAATTGTCCTAAATAAAAAACGTTATGAATTCGGTAACATTAATTTTGTTGCTGGGTTCATTGGTCAAGTCCTTTTCTAGGAAAAAATGCAAGAAAAGTTTTTCACGACAAATATTTATTTGAATATAGATATTCCGGAGACCCCTCGCGAACACCACTGACTGGATGGCGATTTTCTGTTAGATTTCAACTGTCGATTTTGACGATATGTCACCAAAGGAACCCCCCCCCCCCAAAAAAAAAACAACAACATTGTTTGGTCCTGGAAACAAACATCGTCCAAAAGTGCATCAAAGCCTAATATTCCGGAAATAGTCCATGTGAAAGCTTCATTATAAAAATGCAATTATCTCAAGTCACACGCGATCATCCAACAGGAGATACATGTCTATCCTATAAGTGTTAGTTTCCCACAATGGATCATCGACTCATTGTCTTTCTGGCTGCACTCTTCATATTGGAGTTTGCCGAACGCAGCTATGGTGGATTTTTGTCTGCGGTAAGGTCCACGTTAGAGTTGATTTTCACGATTGTGATGATTTTTTTTTCATTGCAATATCTTTTCAGTGTGATACTCAAAGAATAACGTTAGAGAGGGCATCTTTGGAGTACGTGAACCCGACTTACGTGGGTCCTGGGGCATATGTTCGGGTTATGAGGAAAGATAGAAAATCTTCACCGGCTTTTTACGCCTTCTTCCCGTTCCTTGTAGATTTCGAGGATGGTGTTTCCGTAAGTAATACTTCCGTTCGGGATCTTGAGTTGTTTACATTCGTCATTTTTGGATAAAAAAAATCTCAGTTGCAATTGTATGAAAACCTTTACATCAACAAATTCTTTGCTCTTTTTAACGTACAACTCCAAGAATGGTCTATTTAAAATCTGCATACTGCCGTCTTTTGGTGTCTTATGAAGTATTCCTTTATTTCAGATGGTGTACCATGTTTATCAAAGAGTTGACAATAAATGGAAAGATACGGTCCTTGGGGGTGAAGGCGATTTGTGTGAGACCTTACAGTCCAAAATCAAACTTCAAAGAATATTTTTTGATTATTCCAATTTTCCTAAGCGTTGTCCTGTGTTAAAGGTATGTTTATATATGGACCCAAAGTATTCAGGAGATATTTTAGAGGTATGTGCTTTGATTTTTTGTTGATTTTTTTTTTTTGCTCTGTGCTGTGCAGGGAAATTATACCGTAACCGATTTCAAAGTTGATTCATCTAAAGAGCACACTCTTCCAGTTATTCCCTCATCGGGAGCAAAAGTTCGTACAGCATGGGCCTTCCGAGGAGTGCCATTACTCACATTCTGGCTGGAAATCAAACTCTCACATTAGTTTCAAGTCCACTCATGTCTTGGTGACTGCTTCTCTATACCAGTCATTGACGGGAGGGGTTAATAATGTTCGTTTATGAACATAGGGTATTTGGAAAAAAATATACCATACCATTACAACCCATTGGGGTGGGGAGCAAGTCAAGACGAAGGATCTTCTTCGGAATCCAACCGTTGCGATCTTTTGTTCAGTTTAATTATCATTCAACTTTGGCGACGTCGCTAAAGTAACTCGACGGATGGTTTGTCGGTCACCCCTGATATTCTGTCGTCCTCACTTAGACATGGTAAGGTGTTTCCTTTAGCTCGGAGTTAGTACCGGCAACAATAGCGGCGTCTTTTACATGTTGGAGTTAGCGGTATTCGCTTTTATCATATCCTTTACCTGGAGAACTGTAAACAAAATACTTAACACCAAATAAGCCAGACTCCCCTTCCCCACTCGTAACGCGTATTCCTGTTCCTTACACATGTAGCGTAACGCAAACTTTAACCCCTTCTCCCTTAAGAGCATTGCTTATTACATGTAACAACCCCTTGACATTCACTTAAAATGTTATGAAGGCATCGTTTTAGTACGGGTTAGGTCACTGATTCCCTCGGGCAAGTCACACCCTTTCCTCTTAATTTCTCAAAATCGTAAGTACATTTTCAATATACCGGATCAAAGAATTTTACTCACGTGATAGTCGGCGGAGTGAGGAAATCATAAGTACCTTTTGCCAGAAGCTTTGGTGTTAATCTATGAAGAAATTAATTTTTCCTGTGAAGACAGCTCCGCAAATGTATATGCAAATCTATTCCTCAATCTGTTACAGTTTATAGGACATTTTTCACCCGGAACGATGCGAACGCGATCAGTAGCAGAAGCCCCTTATTATGTTCCGCTCAGAACAAAGGGCGAACCCATTGGCATATAATTAATCGCTCCTAATTACATTTTGCCGCATCTGCAGGGTTTATTGGACAAGGTAGACCATACCTTGCCAGCTGTTGTGGCTCCGTCCTGTCTTGAAGGTATTAGGGGGCCCAGCCTCAGCGTGCTAGGGTCCTTCCCTTGCCAAACAGTGGGCTAGGCTAAACCCATGACGTGAAAATTGCTTTGCGTAAAATTTGCAGAGCCGTTTTCAGATGTTCAAGGGCTCTTAAAGTCTCCTCGTATACAGGGCGATGCTTATTGTATTCACGCTCATTTTAATGAGCTCCTTTGAGTCGTGTGCCTAAGGGCATATGTGATATCTGATCTATAAACGAGTGTTTCTTAATTGGGGTCATGTTTCTGCTCCACCTCGTGAGGTGTTTTTTGGTGCAACTGGGTGGGATGTACTTGATACGACCAAAGATAATATCAACTTGTAATTAGATTCATTTTTGGGAATCTTACAACATTCTGGTCGTTCGTTCACTTTGTATCTGACTCAGTGCCGCTAGCCTGAACAAATCAGTTTCACTCCTATGGGTTGGGAGTTAAGTGTATAGCAGCACCGTTTCTTAGTAGTTTAGAGATGCTATGACATTCTCTCCTCGTATTTTCCTAACCTCCTCTTAACTTTTCCATGGCGTCCCTCTAGAGGGGAAGAGCTGTTACACGTTCCCTCTCTCTTGACTGCCCTTCATTTCATCGCCACTTTACTCCGTCACTGGAAGACAAGAAACACGTGAAGGGGGATCACTTTTGTCAACTATTATCAGCTGCCCTGCACTACGTTGTGCCTCCGTCAAGGGTAATAAGGGAACGAAGGTGAAGGAAGAAAAAAGTCAACCATGGCCACTCGCGTTCTTTTGCACTCTAGTCAACTCAAATTTCATTGAGTCCCACTGACAATCATTCTTACATTGGACTCGTGAAGGCCCGCTCAAACACTAACAATTTGACTTTTTTTAACTTCTGGAGTTTCACGTTTTGACGCCAAGTGGAAAAACAGGCAAAGGAAAGTTACCTAACCTAAGATAATCTAAAGCCAAGCGAGGTGGTAGCTGTGAAGCGCGTGACGTGACTTAACCTTTGTTAACCTAATTTAACCGAAGTAACCTGCGAGGCTGTATAGGGTAATGTATTGGAAGGTGAAGTGAGGGTTGGTGACAATGTAATAAAAAATGAAGTAAAGGTGGATGATGATGTAATGAAAGATGAACTCAAGGTAGAACACAAGATCAGGAAAAGGATACCACCGCTTATATGGACGTAGAAGACACCTGTTCCAATGCTTCGTTCATTTTGAACCCTTCTTTAAACCTATTTGATGCCTTTTTTTGTTTCGGTTCTGTTGTAATCAGCTTTGTCCGCATTGACGTTCGGTTGATCGTATGGTCGTATCCAGCATTCTAATCTTTTCCGATACTCCTTTCAGAATGACATAATCTTGTTTATGGAAACATTTTGAGTCCAGTGATGCACTAAATATTGAGTTATTTACAGTGTGGCATCCATGCACTTCAGCTGAAGTTCAGTGATACGATATATCAGTCAAGTTGACAGATCACTCAAATAAGACATTGACGTTGTCATATAGAGTCGGCGTTAATTGAAGAGGAAGAAAAGTTGGGAATTGCATTATGGTGTATGGTTGTCGCTGTCACTAGTTCGACAGTCCTCCAGAGCTGAACGGGTTCGGCGCCGACTGGCCGTATGGCCGTGCTTATTATCAGTGTAGGAGTGGGAATACAATCAAAAGTCTCGGTGGGGTGATGTCAAAGTCCTCCATACACGGAAAGCATTTTAAATACCCGGTCGACGATAGGCGGTGGATCCGAGGTTATTTTATTCACTAAAATGCTGCCCATACTGACAACCAATCCAGGTATACGTCTCTGAAACTGTAGTCGGCAAAGTACTATTTTAGTTTGTTGGGGCCAAACCCAACCAAGCCGCTTCGGGCATCTGTGTAAACGGCCAATCGGTTATTGCTATCTTCACGGAAAAAAGGTTTTGTTACCAACAAAGTCATTTGTGAAAATAGGAATAACAAAAATATTTTGTTACAACAACAAAATGTTTAGTTCTATCAATAAAACGTTTGGTTGCTGCTGCAATTTTTTGGTTGAAGCAACAAAAAATTCATTTGTTGTCCCTAATTTTGTTGCCGTAACAAGACCATTTTTTTTCCATGTTGAGTTAGCCGGGAAGTTATTAGCCTTGGTGGAGGACCTGCAAAGGGTTTTTATGAACACTGAATTTTCACAATGTCGATCTTTACCTCTGGTGTTTTATAGTGGTGAAACCCTCCATTTTGCTATTGCTGTGCTCAGCATTGTGCGCGGTAAAAATTAGTTAAGCTGAAATTAGTGCCTAAATGATGCCTTTAGATGCCTTTATTAGTGCCTGATTAGTGCCTATGGAGATCTGAACATTTTTGGACTGCTCTAAAAGACCAGATTATTTTGGGTGATGTCTCGGTCTACACTTTGCCTTCCAGCCCCCAACTTTCTTTTTTTTTGGCAAATTGCCGCTCTGATGGGTGGACGTTGAAGGGTTAACGTTTTGTTTTCCACTCATAAAAACAGCCGAAAAAAAAGTATTGTAACTTCGCACAGGTGAACATGACGTCTCGAAATGAGCATATGAAGCCCTGAACAGGAACACCTTCTTGAACAGTCCCAAAATGATCACACATCTCACATCAATATAGGTATCCTCTTCCTCAGTACGCTAACACTGGTACTCTGCTCAGTTTTGTGACGTATGTTAAAACACGGAAGGTATAAAACGCAAACTACAAAATCTGTTGTGCCCTAGCGCCGGCTGTTCATGATCAAACACAATATTAGCCTACCGGAGACAAACATGGTCTTCGTCTGTTCTGTTGCGATGCGTCTGAAAAATACAAAGCTTTCTTCTCTGTGGCCTTCCGTGCACGTGCACCTTGTGATTCATAGTTCAAGTAAAGGAAAGGGGTAGGTTACAGACGGAAGGAAAATTAGCAGCATGTAGGCCTAAAGCTTGGAGGCCAGGTACAAATACAAGTCACATGATAGCCGCTGTTTTGATATCTCTGCAAGGCTCAAGGAATTCCAAGAGAAGTAGGATGATAATTTTGACCTGCCAAAACTTACTGTTATCCGAATTATTTGGTATCCGCCCTCTAAAGGAAGGGGCCCTAAGACGAGGGCGCTGGTGAATTTACGGCTCTTCGTTGGATGGGATGATTGCAACCCCTTTTGTCTTGAAGACGGTTCGTTGGAAACGCAAACTTCTGATGAAGGCAATACCAAAGGTAATACTGGGGGTAGTGCAACTAGAAACCCAAATCGAATTTTAATCAAGACCTTCCCTTTTTTGCTTGGTAAGTTTGGCGGTGCAGAGCCATTTGATCAGCCGAGACGCGTTTGCCGCATTCGACTTCTTTTTTTTCCGGACGTCGTTAGTGCCCACTCCTATCAGCAGAAAATGTCCGTCAAACGCTAATGAAAATAGAGGAAGCTTCTGCCTCAATATTTGTAAAACCATCGATGAAAGTGCCCTGCTATGTGC
>Ga0058701_10005429_pt1 | contig 10574 bp, 4 predicted proteins | sample AgamicOrMae_FD_97039 | JGI IMG/M metagenome (GOLD analysis project Ga0058701, IMG submission 97039) | Agave microbial communities from Guanajuato, Mexico - Or.Ma.e | ecosystem: Host-associated > Plants > Phyllosphere > Phylloplane/Leaf | place: Guanajuato, Mexico | collected 2012-06-04 | reverse complement strand
TTTCAGCTCTTGAAGCATGTTGTTGACCGCCTTGGTAAACTTAGCGGTAAACTTCCCTTTAATATTGCCAGTTGAATATAGTGCGACATAGTCTGTAGAAAACAAAAAAATGTTATCAATGAAATCAGAGAAAATTGGCCACAAAACTTTATGCTTGAATTGAAAATTAAGGTTGGATGCACATTTTTCAGGTTATCCATAAGAGGCAATGTATTTTTAGATTTCGCTTCGACAAAATTTTGAATCTAGTCCGTTTTTGTAATTGAGTTTCAGTATAGTTCTAAGTGAACTAGGTATACGAAATTCTCAGGCGTTACAAATAAAGTATAGGAGCACCCTTCCAGGGTACCACGTGAGGTGTTCACCGCAGGGGGAAATTCGGCCGGGGTCAAAGTTGTACAAAATAAGGGTTGCATTTTCCAGACAATAGATTTTTCGGATAGAAGTTGTTTTTAGCGACAGATTCCGTCAGAATCGTTCCTAGCGTGCCCCAAAACCTTTTAAGAGATGTTTTTGACTCGGTTTCCTGGAATCGGTTCAGGAGGGTCAAAGTATGTTAGAATAACACTATTTTTAGCTCTCTATGTTTTCACATTCCTAAAAATTGTTTTGAAAACATCGCACTCCTTTCGGATAACCCGATTTTCGACAATATTTTATACGGCTTTACTTTAGGGGTTGGCAGGGGTGGAAAGATTTTCCGATCGCAACCAAACTTTCAGAGGTTTTATTTGGATCTTGTCGTAACAGTTTGCAACCATAACGAACATTTTTAACCTTATGGCTCAATTTTGACAGCCGTTCAAAGTTAAAGAACAAAAGTGGGTCCAAACTTTTGAGCGGTACTGTATATAAACGAACTTTTATCAATTATTATCGAGGAAAAATTGCTTACCTGCCAGAGCAGCCATGGTCTCGATCCATGATCCGAGGGTTGGAAACAGAGACCCAAGCGACAAGTTTGTTGAAATGCATTTTCCCCATATTTCGTCAAAGGCGCTCTTCCCAGAGTGATAAAACAAATTGTCGTACGGTTGAAAGCTAACTAAAAACATCCATAAAAATTCTTAACTTTACGGAGAATTACCTATGTTGGTTCCTAAGGTATCATGTTTTAATTTTTTTCCTACGTTGTTCCTCGTAAAATAGCATCTTCTAGATCCAAAAATTACAAATATATGAATTGTCCCAGTATTTATCCATTATAAAATACAAGCTAACAGTTTTCCGACTTGTATTGACATTGGAAGCCTCGGACACGGGTTCCAGTGCCTAGCCGAGGGAAATGAGCGGAAGCCAGCGAGAGTCATTTTCGTGAGTCAAGCTTGAAACTTGTTTGACGACTGTTTGCTCTATGTGAATGAACCGGTGAATGAATGGAGAAACGGCTGGCTAGAGATGCATGAATGAAGCGAATGGACCGAACCGGACCGGACCTGCTTGGCTCGTGCGCGCCGCACGCTCTCGCTGATTGCAAGGGACGCACTCTTGGGGCACTCTTGGGGAGGAGAGGAGGGGACAAGACGAGGTGTGAGGGGAGTTGGGCCCGCGCGTCGCGGTCAAGTGACGTTGACGAAGTAGAAAGTGCGGGCCGGTTCATTGTTATTTTCGATCACTTGGTGATCACTTGGCGGTGCCCGAAGTAAACTTCAACTCATCTCGAGAATATTTCGCGATTGTAACTGTTCAGGCAATAAATGTTGCTCACACAACAGTCTCAAAAGCTCTTACAGTAATGCATATAGCGATGTTAACAATCCGTGAAGCAATCACAGTGTCCAGAAAATCCATCTCAGACATTTACACGTAGCAGAACGTACAGCTAATAAAGTGGAGAATCGAATGGACCTAACACAGTTTTTGTATCTTTGAGCGAACATTTTTTAAGAGCCAGAGTAGCAATTATTTTCCTATATTATGGGCATCTTTTTGGTTTCCCTCCATCAGAACCAAGCGTCAAAACATGCTGTCGTAGTTGTTAAGGTCATCCTCAGGAACGCCAAGTTTTAATCATTGAGATACTGTACAGTATTCTTTTTCCCTTCTTCGCAGAGGATCATAGGAGGATTTTCTTCTTTTTTTTGTGGGGGGGGGGGTATGCTGCATAATTATTTATCGAAACTCCCCCCACATAGTCCGCCAAAAAGAAAAATGACTTGAAATGATTTTTTAAGGAGACCGTTCTAGAAAATACGTTTAGGACTAAAGCCTCTTAAAATGCAGGTTTTGAACTTAATTATTTGGTGAGCTACGATTGCTGTTTGCTACGTTTTATCCAAAGAGGAATATATGTCCGGTCCTATTTTTTTAAATTTCATATATATTTTTTGTATTGGTATTTTTTTTTAGGCTATTACAAAAACGTAAGTATCGGACACTTAGTTATCCAAATAACAGAATATTGAAGCTAGGGAAATGAAAAGACACAAAGACAGACGCCTAAGCATGGCTTTTTCTCAGCAGCCATCAGAAGTACCTCCTAACTCTGGTGGTTTTGCGCCTTTTTGGAAGCAGAATGTTCTCAGGTAAAGAAATTATCTAGTACACGGAGAGATCTTTATTGAATGCTACTCTTCCAAGCTAAATTATAAGCCTTTTCATCGCAGAACCTAGTGCGTTTGAGTTTACTCCTGATTGCTTCTTGTGGAACTCCACCCTAAACATGCTGGCATGTATCCGATATTAATAATACTGTACCCTCGAGAACGAGTGTTATTCATTTCGTATGTGAATTCCGTCCGAGGCAACAGCAGTAAAATAGTCAAAGAATACCACTGACACTACTCCCTGTTCTCGAGGATTCAAGGAGTGACCCTTGACGCACAAAGAATCTGGTATGACATCACTACACTTCAACCTTCAATCCTTTGCATAATCATAAACAGTATTCCTTGTTCTCCTCAAAATATATTCCAAGATTAAGCCAGCTATCTTCAACAGATATCTGCTCATATTCCGTCATATTTATGCGGCGTTTCACCAGTTGTAAATTCCTTACAGGCATGTGAGGAGCTTCGCTCTACGGTAACGCAAGAATATCTGCACGAAACAAAACTACAGTGTTTTGACCAAGCCAAGAAATATAAAAACGAAGGCGACATGTACGGGGTATCGGACAACCTACTCGTACGTAAAGCCTTTGTCTACGTTGCTGTACTGTGCACAAGTGGATACAAACCTCTATAAGATCGTAAAGATTCATTAACTCTACTTGGATAAAAAAAAATCAGCCGACAATCTTCGGGTCAATCGGCACGACTTCAAATATTTTCAGATGTTGAAGATATACTAGTGCTGTGGTTTTGCTTCTGTTAGAGAATCCTGCCTCTTAAATGAATGTTGTGCCTGAAATACAGAAGCAGGATCAGTCAAATTCTTTCGTTATATTTAGCAAATGAATAATTACGCACCTGTTAATATATGTTGCGGCACTGAACGGCCAGAGGGCGCCACCTGGGGGGACTTTTTGTGATGGAGACGGCCGCGGCCGGGCAGGCTCTCCGCGGGGGTTCCCGCAGCTACAAATCCCGCTTTTCAGAAATTTTGACGTTTATGAATCGACACTTTCGGGTAATAATGTTCCAGTGGTATGAGTCACTCAGGCCGGCGGGGATTTTTATATCTGTGAGGCCGGCAGGTGCCGGAGCTTTGTCAAACTCTGCGGATATTTTATTCCTCTTAAAGGATTTTATTGTTATTTTACGAGAACTGGAACCCGCTTAGTCCGGATGTCTTCTACAGTAGAGTTCATATGCCGTGCAGCAAAATCATAGATCTCAAATTTTCGCATCGGCGTCGATTGGAATGAACAGCACCAGAGAATTGGCACAAGGTTGGGTTGGATTGTGCCCTCTTCCTACTACCGTATCAAAAAAAGACATTTCGCCATGTCGTAGACGTTAATAAATAAACTGATTTGAAAAGGAAATCGTAACCTGGTCTCCACAAGTATCATTTTGGAGTGCCAAATAAGCCGCATTTAACGATATTGAGAGTTCCTATCATTTTAGAAACTTCGCCAGAGTATCATGTATGACGACTTGCGGGAGTCACAACCTTAAATGTTCTTTCTGCGTCCTTGAAGTAGGCAATAGTAATTATTTTGTGAAGATTGGAAGTAGCTTCGTCCGGATGTCGCACTGGCTATGGAGTATTTGTGCCGCAACGCAGAAGTAGAAGCATAGACCCAACAATGTCGCATCTGCATTTGAAGTGGATTCCAAGATGACTGTAAGGAATGCATTGTTTTCCTTTTAGCCAGGCGGGCGGCCGGGGTAGCTCGGTGTCCCACGCACTAAGTATACAATGGATCGACCACCTAGCCACTCAAATGTTTTCCGAGCCACGTCGATTTTTCTCGCGACGTCCACTTCTGGGTGAGCGCTCTTCTCACACACCGGAACAAATCCATCAAATTTTTCATTTTCTTTCAAATAAGTCCACTTAGGACTCACTCGGACTCTGCCGGTGACGCTCTTTCTATACGGACTGCCATGGCTGAAAATCCACGAGACATGTGGTTCGCATAATTTGAAGCATCACATTGCCAAACAAAATTTCGAGCAATGCGGAGAACTCGGCATCGATTCCAGAATCGTTCTATTAGTCGTATCAATCAGAATCAATATCAAAAGTCCAGAGTTCTAGAGGCAAAGTCACCTGTAATTAGGAAATAAGTTTTTTTTAGCTAATTTCAGAACCGAACGCGGTACTGACATAGAACGTGTACCTTGGAACAAAAAAGACTTTGCACCAAGGATGTTTTGGGTTGCCGTAGAGTAAACTGCAGCGAACATAGCATCAGATTTACAGATTCATCCTCGCAGCATGAAATGGAGACTAAGTTCACACATGGCTCACATTACAAGACGAATTGCCGGATCTGACCCTGCGATACAACTCAAACAAATACCAGGACTCAAGAAAAGTATATCCTATTCAGTCACACTCATACGGCCCAAGAAATATAATTAATATGTTAAGAAATTTTAATTCCTCATAGAAAAAAAATAGGACGATTTAAAAAAAGGAAAAAAAAAGGTTTCGTACTTTAATTCAGAAGACAATGTCTGTGTCTTCACCTGATGTGTATGTGCAGTGCTTCGTTGAACTAACTAGAAGCGTAATGACCAACAGCCTTTACTAAATGAAATATTGACTTATCCAGATTTTCAACACGGAAAATGTATCATCCTATTTAGAAGATCCTTGAAAAAAGCAGACAATAAGAAAATTTTGAGAGTCCTTCATAAGGAAAAAAGTGGTGAATTTTACAATGCAGGGGCCGTTCAAGCAGAAATGATGAGACATACAAAACACGAATTAATCCGACAGTGGTTTTGGACAGACACCCTAAAACGTAGCGTACCCGAAGGGGATAGGAAGCTTGGCATTGGTATAATCACAGAGGACCTTTGGGGGCACAAGCCCAACTAAGGTGGACCGGAACATCGTTTTGTGGACACTGCCGAGCCGAAGGGCGGCGTCCTGGAAAAAGGAAGTTATTACAAGCAGCAATTAAAGGTTCAAAGACGTTCCCACAAAACGCTTTCGTCCCTGTGCTTCCTCCTTATTGAATGTTCACACACTTCGGTGGTACATAAAACTTAGTCTCTCAACGATTTCATTCTCGTTCTCCTTAACCTACAAGCCATTTGTTTTACGAGAGTTTAGTATTTAGTAATTCTCACATCTTGGTTTATCGGTACTATTATGTGAGGGAAAGGTCAGTTTCGCAAAAGGCATTGCTCCCGTAACGTAAAAGTAGTTCGTAGGATTCATTTGATGAACTAGTGATTTCGGTTCGAAAAACTTTTCATCCAATGACGCTTGCACTGCACTACAGGTATTCCATGTATACCGTCTTGAGGTGTTCCTGTGAGTATTTTTCATAGTATATTAATCACACACTATTTGCAACATTCCCTTTTCATTCTGTGGTAGTACATCTTTGGGTCTTTTGATTACCCTCACGGTGTATCCTTTTTAAGCGGATTTACGATTTCAAAAGCGGCTACTCTTACCCAATTCCAACTTTTGTAATACGAGATTCGCAACTTTATTCCACACGAATTCGCATGGTATGCTGTTGTTCCTTCGCGGCAGATCGCTAGTGTATCTTCATGTTTGATGGAGACCCATCAACTCTTCGCGAATGTCTGTTCCCACATTGGTGGTTATCAGGTTAGCAAAAGAGGCAGCTAGAGTCATGTCTTTGACGATCAACTACTTTCAGAATCGCCAGGAAGTTTGTTCCAAGACGTCATTTCCGGTTTTTCTGTGAGAAGATAAACGACCGTTTGCTTAACCCACTTCAGAATACTTTGAAAACACTTTTCCAGGATATTAGTCAATGGTGATTGACCCATAGCTGGTAACACAGTACAGCACGGATGACAACCTCAAGGACGCAAGGCTGTAATACTTGATAGTCTTCATAAAACAATATTTAGATTGTATATGATTATGGAGTTGCGCGATGGTAGTCGGTTAGCCAATGGAGTTATAATCGTGCAAACCTCCTAGGCATTTTGATATTGGTATTTCGTGCCCAACAACTTCTGCAGCGGACGAGGCTGATTGGTGTGCCACTGGCCTCCTTACTAACTTTTCAGGGGATTCTTAGTTTTGCAGCACATCTAGAAAACCTGGTCTTTCTCAAATGAAACATAGAAAATCGTCTTCCTCCCTAAAGTGAATTTTGTGATTTCTCCCAAACTGGCACCGAGACAGTGAAAGAGTATGTCATACAAAAAATAAAATAAATCGATGAGAAAATTGCTCTTGTAACGTACAGCGCAGCTTGCTCAACAAAACCTATTAAACGCGACAATGCAACGCTAAACAAACCTATGGTACCTAGCTTTGCACTCATCGTAAATCAGTTCATTCATTGATTCATTCACGAATCTATTCATTGAGTCGATTGTCGGACGAGTAGACTTGGATAGTAAACTGTAGATGGGTGGGAGTTGCCATTCAATTCTTTGACAGCTTCTGTTGAAATCGAGGCCACATCAAGCCAAAAATGTCAAGGCAGACTGTGATTTGGCTGCACGCCCTCATAACCCAATTTACTTCCAACTTACCAACAACAAAATAATAATGCACATCCTATAGGTGCACAATAGGTACAGCACCGGTTCGCTTAATGATCACATAGAGAGAAGATTGACGAAGAATTCACCGCACTCTGAGGAACGAAATCTGCAGTCTTTATTTACCCAGAAAATTTCCGTGCGGCTATGTATTTTTGCCTGTTTTCGTTAAAATGTATAGTATTACATGCATTACATGTGCGGAAAGTAATGCGAGACGCACAACCTGCGTATATTTTGGGAGACTTCGACGCGTGAGTGCGGCAGACCAAGTCATTGAGAACAGGTGAGACAGTCAAGACTAATATCGTGTCCGAAAAAAATGAAAGGAAAAAAAAGAGGAAAAAAAGAAAGCAATGAGCTGCAAATACACGCAGAAAACTATTTGACGGGAGCATGTTTCTCGTCTTTCTCTTACGAAATAATGTACAGTGACACGAAATATGAAATGTACGCCGCACATTCTTTCTCTGCAACGAAAACGAAGACTCCTCTCTCTATTTAGTATTTGGCGGACGCGAGATGCATGCGAAACATAACGGTCGATCGGAATTCTCTCGGAGTGGTTTCGTATCTCAGCCGCTTGAGGTCGCCAGTAGTCGCCAGTGTTGTTCATTGAAAGGACTGCTTAGTCATTCGACCGCATGTGGCGCCACTTGCAGGTACCTCTTTCCCAACTCTTTCCTCTCAGGAAAAACGAGCAGTGAGTACTGGACCTTAGAGTAGAGTATTGCTGTTAGCGCTACTCGCCGATGTGAAGGGTAAGGCACTTTACAGAGTAGCGATCTTAAAGCTGTTGATACTCCCATATCAGGAAAATCCAGCATCTCCTGCCATCTATCGGCAGACACACTTAACGCAGAAAGTTACTCAAAGCACACTGGGTACTTATATAACTCGGTAATTTCGAAAATATTTTTTTATATTTATAATTTTTATTCCCAAAATTGATTTTATGGTATTGGAAATGATTTGAGTTGTTACTTGTCGGTTTATTTGTCGATTAACAATGTGAGCAGCACTTGGCAAGGGTTTCCCATTCATATGACTGATAAGATATATTTTGACATGATATATTTTCTGTTTTGTTCCAAAATATTGTTCATTCTTTTTTTAATAATTATTGTGCCTCTTGTTAGAGTTTCTTTGCATTTTACGCCTTGCGTGAGTTAATGTTTGGTTGTGATACGGGTCCCATAATGGAGCATGGCTGCGGCGTACCCCTTTTCTTGTATAATGGTAAATAAATAAATAAATATAGTAACTCTTAATAAAGTGGTTTGATTGCAAAAACTAAGCACAATGCGTGTTACCTACGTTTAGAATACAGATGTAGAGCTACAAAATAGGTTAATTTTCTTGCAGTTTTTGTACTGTTTGTCTTTGTAAAATCCTCTTTTTTTTAGATAACACCATCTTTTATGTTTCTACTGACTTTAAGGAGTGTTCTTTATCCTTTTTTTAACTTTAAGAATAACGTCATTGACGTATTCGCTCAACAAAATTTGTTTTTCTTTTTTTGTGATTTCTCGTCTAAATATAACTTTGGTGAGATGGACTGATTCACACAACCTACAGCCTGGTACTTTTCGTCGAAAAAGACGAAGCAAATCATACTGTGATATTGAACATATTCAATAAAACTTGTGTTCAAGGATATTCCAGCGCTTCCGACTAGTCAAGTTTATCGAAAAATTCAAAACGCGTGTTAAAAATTTTAAAATGTAGAAAATTTATCGCTTTTGACAAGTATTTACACGAGCTGTTCTTCGCATTTTATTTTCACCTCAGTAAAAGTTTATTTCTTACGTTAAAAAATTATGGACTTGCTGATTTGACTCACTTTTCCACAAAATGCAGCTGTTTTTAAAGTTAAAAAAAAAAAAACGAAACAGTGGATTGTCGTCAAACTTTTCTAGATTGTTTCTGAATTTCCAATCTCCACTGGAAACAGTTTTTCGATCCTGATCTAAGCTCAATCAGTCTATCCATAATTCAACAGTTTTAGCGCCATTTTTCGGAGCTGCCGTAAGAGCCCATGCATTTTCCCCCAACTTAAGAATTTAATTGCGTAGAAACGGAACGGTCAAATTTTCTTAGACTTTGCCATTCGATAGACATAGACATTTTTAACTAATCCTGAAAATATCAAGTCCTTGTCTAATTTCAGCCCATTTCGCTGGGATATCCTTAACACAAAGGACACTTTGCTTTCCTAACCTAGAAAACAGATGCTGCATACATTTTTAAACATCTTTATTTCGTTTGTTTATTCTTTTTAAGGAACAAAAATAAACCACGTATAAATTTAGTATCGAATCTAGGAACTTACAGACAAGAACTCTACGCGCTACCAACTGCGCAAGAGAGACAAGCAAAAAGAAGTTGATGAAGAAAGCGTTGAGATAGTTATAAACGTTAAGTTTAGAACAAAGTAAGGCCTGTTCACGTTCACATCATAAATGCCCGCATACGGCGAAACTAGTATTTCTTAGGGAACTAAAAATCCTGAAAATTTAAATACTGTTCGAGTGCTGCACTCCCTCAAACTATGTTAAACTTCGTGAATTTAAAAAAGATAGAAAAATGTTTTTGTTAATGCACTGATACGTACACCGTTACATTGTAGCTGCTGACAGGAACGCGGACTATCCGCAAAGTGTGGGCTCCTCGGATTCCTAGCCATTCAGCTACTCCCGCGAAACCAAATCAATTTCCGTTCCGTTGCCGCTTCATCAAAAGCTTCTTTACATGAAAACTTGATTTAGTTGGTTCATCCCCAAGTTGGGCATGCACGGAAAGTAACCTTTCAAGTGCAATGTTGGAAGTTACCTTTCAGAACACAGCAGAACACGATTTCATAAAGCTTTGATACAGAAATGCTGATGCATTCTTCTCAGCTTGAGCTGGGTACAGAATATTTGACTTCCTAAGGTTTCGGCACATAAAATTGACATCATGCAGTTTTTGTCGCACGCCTGTCTGCAATAAATAGATTATTTTTTTCATTCTACTTATCTATTTTCTGTTTTCGACGGATCATAGAAAATCCATACGGTAACTACGGGGTAAAAGTTGTTCTAATTTTAGTACGAAAAGGGAAAAGGAACTAGCTGCTATCCTGCGTGTGTCCATACGGTGAGGGAACGTACCATCACTCACCAACTACGGCAGGTGTTTGAATGTTACATGGGTAGCGCACTGCGTGGAAGTGTAAATATGTTTGATTTATCTCTCTCGTTTGCCTACTTCCAAAGCGGTTCTCTGTGTCAATGCGGCTACCGTGCTTCCCAAAGTCCCATTACTGCACAGCATAGTAGAGTATCCATTCTGATACATTCTCGATGAATATGAGAAGAACCTTGTCACATCGGTCTTCCATCTGTCCAGTGGGTAGAAAAGGAACTCCTCAAATTATGGTGCTTTATATATCCTTTTCAATTTTTAACTTCTTGCTGAAGTAATTGTAATTTGATC
>Ga0058701_10005428_pt1 | contig 10575 bp, 11 predicted proteins | sample AgamicOrMae_FD_97039 | JGI IMG/M metagenome (GOLD analysis project Ga0058701, IMG submission 97039) | Agave microbial communities from Guanajuato, Mexico - Or.Ma.e | ecosystem: Host-associated > Plants > Phyllosphere > Phylloplane/Leaf | place: Guanajuato, Mexico | collected 2012-06-04 | reverse complement strand
CTTTTAGTTGAGAGTATTACCATCCTGTTTCTTAAGGAAGGGTCAAGGTAATGTGAGCACTGTTGTGTTACTCGACTCTTTCATATTCCCTTACAATAGGGGTTCTGTTTTTTCTATTTTTTTTACTCTACGATTTGTAAGTACGTCAATTTTCTTGTATTTACCGGAATGATTTCATCCCATCTCTTATGACAACTTTAGACTTGTAACGTTGACGTGACGAGACTACAATAAATCACTCGTTGAGCCTTAAAAAAAAACGTAATGATTAATAAATGTTAATTTGATTTTGTAACGCAATCGGAGCTGTTCTTCCCGGATTATATTTTTGGGTGGTGTTAAGCTATGTTCAATGCTTTAATATACTTGCGGAAAACGAACCGTATAACTGTGTAAGCTCTACTTAGTAGCTGAAAATTCACCGCCAGTGGAGAAGCTGTCTAGTCTATAGACTGAGATTTTCTCGGTTTTTCATGTTCAAAACAAAAAGCATGTTGTAGCCAAAAACGGTTCAATTTTGTACAAACTATCAGATCTAAATATATAGCACGAATATAATTTTTTAATAAACTTATGTGCGTGCTCTTGAGATTTGCAGATTTTTTGTGTGGGAAAGGAACTTTGAAAAAACGGAGTCAGAGACTATTATAAAAAATCAATGTTTTAGAAACAGACTTTTAAGCTTTTACCGCCAATGGGTGCCGTATGTCACCCGGCTCCCTTTCTGGGAGCCGCAAAGCACCCATGGATGGTTAAAATCACAAACAAGAAGATTAAATTACTGTGGTGCGCAGATTTACAAGATTTCAAACATGATAATAAAATTTGTGCAAAGACTCCAAAAAATATGTAACAATAGTCATAAATAAGCCTATTCTACATTGGAAAGAAATCATTTTCTAACTTTTTCTTCGACTGATACTTTTGTTTGGAAGTGTAGCAGTTTAAACCAATATCCGACGTTCCTTGGGGTAAACCAAGACATTAGTATACCTCTTGAAAGAAAAAAAAAAGACATCCCAATGTTTATGGGCTGCGCCGCGGTTCTGTTGTTAACACGAAAAAAAATCATTACTAAATTAAATCTCGTTGATACTGCGGAACCCGCGCGCAATAAGTAAACATTGTCCTGGATCTCAATTTTGTTTTATCTCAGAACCCCTTTAAGAGTATAAGACTCAAAAATAGCGGAAAATTTAATAAGTATGAAAAACTAATCGCTGCAATTAGTGAACAACCGTTATCACAGACATTCAAATGAACGTTTAATCGATAGGCGCGGTGTTTTTTTTTGTTTTTTTTTAAGTATTTTCACGCCTTCTTCACTCTGCGGTGACCGTGAGAGTAAGTAAGAAACATACGACACACGAGCACATAGTTTGCTCTTGGAGTAAAAGCCAGGAGTAGCAGCTTTGAGACGCTGTCTAGTCGACTAAATTCTAGGGTCGAAATCAGTCATCGCTACCGTGTCATTAACTGTGGTGCATTTTCAAAACATTTTGTTAAGATAAGGAAACAATATTGCTACAGCTGAACGAAACATCCGTGCTCCCGAACCTTGTAACGTTCACAGATGTTTACGTTAACTCAGAATGGGACGTCAAGGTATACTAAGGTCATTATCCGGGACACAAGGCTAGCAAGCTCTTTCATAGTTCATGAAAGCAGCCCTCGTTCAGAACAAAATAAAATGATTGCAGTGCGATTGACTACTTTTGGATTACTGCATGCTGCTAATAAAAGAGAACAAGTTTAAATCGAGACTTCCAGTAACTTCGAAATCAGAATAGTTACCTAAGAATGACAAGGTATTATTATTTAGAGAGGCTTATTCCTATGACTAGACTTCCAGCAGTTCGTAAGAATTATATAAAGAAGGCAAACGCTTTCGCATTTTCACGTTTAACCTGCGGTTCCATCAGATGTAGCGCAAAGTTTACACCAATGCGAGACAGCACCGACTTTGGCGTTTTACCAAGCACGGTAGGCTGCTAGGGTTGAAACCGAGCTTATCTGATTTTCTTTAATCTAAAAATAGAATAACGATTCCTCTGGTACTACGCAGTGTCTTAAGGGGTCGTCCATAGAGTATGTCATGAAGTTTCGCTATTTTGACCCGTTCTCTCTTTGTTAAGGGACGATACCTGCCGTCTGGCTTCACCCCTCCCACGTTCGTGGTTTCGTAATTTAGTGTTCCGATAAAATAGGGTGGTGAAAGATAATATGCGATAAATTTACAAGCATTTATTCAATTTCTTTGGAATTAATTTTTGGTAGAAAGTTAAATCACAGATCGGCCAAAATCAGAAAGGCCAAGAAAATAGCTTTCACAAAATGGCACATCACTATGGTCACAGACCCTCTTCCTGCGTCACGAGTAGACGCCCCCTCGTAACTTATGGACGATCCCCGAAGACCGTGGAAAATCGGGCTTCTTTGAGCTGAATTGTTTTAATTTTTTTAATCTATATAAATATTAAAGTACTTTTTTGGCGTATGCCGCTGAAAATTTATCCCAGTGAGACTTATTTCTTTGACTTATTTCCGCGCTTGATAGGTCCAAACTCATTACATTTTTAAGTCTATCGCTTAAGAAAATTCGAATTTCCGATACTCCGTTTGAAAAAAAGAGGACCACGAAATGCATTGTACACATTACTTTCAACATATTTTTTTGTTGTGTAATTCTTTGCGACCTTGCCTCTTTACTGCACCTCAACTCTTTACTGTAATAAATTAACAGAAGGCTTCTTAATTCTTCAGCGTTGGGTGAAAAAAGGTTCCATCGATCTCACGAATCCTTTCTCGAATTCCCGAACGGAAAATCGGTCGCACGATGATCTGCAACCCAGTGGACAGAGAATTAGTAAACAGTTGACTAGTCTACCTGAATAGTAGAATACAGATATGGCCTACCTTGCTGCTTCACGTAAACGTAACCGAGCTTCCGAAGACATTTGAACGATCGTCACGATTGCCGAAGCAAACTCGTTTTCCTCCGCGGCCAGAAATCCGTTTCGGCTTGCTTCGGACTCTTCTATGATGTCCATTTGGGGACCTCCTGACCGATGGGCCACCATAATCAAGCCCGCCGCCATACATTCCACGACACCTACAACATTAACTTTCAATGAAGGCCCGGAGAATGGTTCCAAAGTTTGTAACATGGAATTTCAAATATGGAATGTTCTACCTCTTGTGTTTTTGTTTAATCTTCCATTTAAGTCTGAGAATTACCGTCAGAGTTGCATGAACGTCACACCAGGCACGTAATCTTACTGGTCTGATACAACCGATGTATTAGGTAAGGTCAGGTGCCATGAGCTCGCTAAGCTCAGCTTTTTGACGAAAGGTGGAACACATGAGGTGGAAAATTCCATGTTTTAAGTCCAAACATAAAATCCCATGTTTCAAGTCCGCATAGTCTTAAGGAGCAAATTTAGTTTAGCATTTTCCGAACGGGCCTTTTGCCTTTTGGAATTAGACGCCGTTTCTGTTTTTGTGATGTACGGAGGTTTCCCAAGCTATTCCTGTGGTTTCTCGATTATGGTTTGATTACTCACCAATTCCAAAATGTTCGTTCCACATGGCATGCAGTCCAATCAAGCCTTCACTCAACTCCTTTTTCAGTTCGCTATAAGGAACGTTAATTTTAAACTGCACGTTGTTCTCCAGAGACAAGTGTAAGCACAAATCTTTCATATCTTTGACTCGGGCTTCGTCCACTTCGTCGCGGCAGGATCCGACAAATACCAGACAGATCTGTTTGGGGGGAAAAAAAAAAACAGAATTATTTTTTACCGTCGAAGTCAAAAGGTGGGAGCTTGTGCCAACAGTCGATCACGATTCACGAGAACTGTGCTGTATTGTCGAGCATTTCCGCAAAGTATGGAGTAAGGCAAAACTGTTCGCTATTACTCTGGTACAGTAAATGCTGTGCGGTGTTACAAAATGATCTAACATCACTTTGAAATATGATACTCCAAAACTTGTCTGCCTACCTGTAAACCCCTCTGCCTTCCCCTAACACTAAAATGGAAAGAATCGCAGCGAAGATGAATATTTTAGAAGGTAAATCTGATGACGAAATGATCGAATTTTTCTAGGATGAATTGTTTCTTACTAGAGCAGTGAAAGAAAATTTTGCCAACTTCATCAGACATGTCACGCACAAAATATTCCCTCTAGACCTCTCCTTATATTCGACATTCTCTGTCCTGCCAACAGTGAATACTTCCAAGCCAAGTATCAGATTTCTAGACACTAGACGGTAGAATGGTCTCGCGGGAACTTGTTCCTTCGCTTCAGGCCGCTAGAGCAATCTCGAGCAAGTGGTCGACAATACAGCACCATCCCTGTAAAATAGCCTACAGTATCCGTGTGCAAGTAGGATGGTCGATATGTTCGTTTCAGTCCTGAGGAAATACGCCTACTTACCCGATCCCATAGTGAGGCAGGCACACACTGACGTAGCTGATACATTGTGCGCAGCTGCATAGGATGATCTTTCTCCGGTCGAAACTGGCCCACTGATACGATTTTAACGATTTTGTTTTGGTCTTCGCCACCTGAGAGAGAGCAAACATATTTACAAGATTATGATCAGTCAGTTCCACAAGCCGCAAGTATTTTTTTCTTCTTCTAAAAAAATTCACCGGAGATAGTTTAAAAAGTTAAGTTGTCATTGTAGATGTCTCTTAAAAAAAAAAAGAAAAAACGTCATTTGTTGCTTTATAATCTGTAATTTTGTCCAAAAAAAATAAGAAATTATATTTGGAAAACGCAGACGTTTTTCAGACATATTCCAGAAGCGTTTCTCATTTCTCAATTGGGTGTTGCTATTGGCCCGACATGCATTAATATAGGGAGACTAGAACGCACGTAACCAACCTAATGCGTTTAAAATGGGAGGTGACTTGAACCCACGGAACCTCACCTAACACATCTTAAATGGGGCTGTCGGGTCAATAGACACTCCAAAAATCTTGTGCTTTAAATTGATGACTCCAGATCCAAAACTAAGGTACTGATAAACAGGGTAAAGGTGAAAGCGAACTTCCAACGTGAAGCTCGAATCGACGGTTCTCATGGATTTCATTTCGTTCAAAGTCAATATTTACCATCCATTTTACTTAATAGATCCAAGCCGTCGTCATTTAGAGGAATCTTTTTCAAATCCTCGACATCACAGGGTGGATACACACGCTGCGTTTTTAGGGGGATTTGCCACAACTCGTTTATGTGTTCCTCGGTCCAGCTGGAGTTTACCATGACAACTTCAGCGCATCTCCCTGCCCATCCGTACATCTGGAAATACATAAAACAAGTTATAAATGGAGATAGAAAAAAAAATTCGAGGGCAGTTAAAAATCATTTACTGGTCATCACATAGATTATCAAGATTAAGATGGGACCTCTACGTGAACTCGAGGTTCTTTCTTGGAGATAGCCAAGTCTCGCAGCGGGCCCCGAGCTATTTGGACCTCATGACTCTCCTGATCACTCGCGTATAAAGAAATTCGATTTTTGAAGGGCAACAGTCAATTTAGGAAATAAAATTCTAAAAAAACTGTAACTCTTTAGAAAACCCAAGATTAAAAAAATATATATTTTTTCAATTTTTATGAGACGAATGCTTGTTTAACGACTCAAGTTTACAGCTGGCATTTTGACGGGTTACACAACCCCCTCCCCTTGTTCTAAAAAGTCCTCTAAGGAAAAAAAAGTCATGAAACATCGTGGTAAAACAACGATGATTGCATTCCTAAGCCTCCCAGGGACTTTCAGAGTAACGCAAACTGGTCACATGACTACGGGAACCTAAATACCCGACCCAATCACGAGTGACACAGTAACAGACGTCGCTTATGATTGGTTCGAGTCACGGCCTAGTCGCGTGATAAATTCGCGCCCCTTAGACGCACTCTATCTTGAGCGAAGTGTGCTACCTTTGCGAATACTTTGTAGTAAGTCAGTTTGGCGGCCGTGAGGAAAGGACTACGTGCAACATAATTATGGTTGTTGTAAGTGGCCGTCCGTGAGGACACGCGACGCAGCATATCCGTGGATACCGTTGGGTAATGCACGTAGCACCCAACGCGACAACCTCCAATGTATTTGAACAGGGGAAGCGTGAAGGCGTATCCCATCGAGTCTATGTAGACATCTGGAAAAAGAAAAGTTCCGTTCAGCTGATTTATTGTCAGCTTGCTGCAAGGATCATTTCTTATCTCAAATGTTGGTGTTAAGATACCCTTGAAGTATTAAGTAGTTTGTTGGTTCTAAATCCTTACAAACGCGCAAATCAGAGCTTGGCAACCGTTTAATTAACCCGCTACCGTCCAACGATGCCGTTCGGCAGCAGAAATATTTATTTTGGAGGATCTTTTTAGTTCAGTATTGTCAAAAAATATCACCCCTCTGGAAACCTGAAATTTAATTATTCAGGCATTTTCCAAAGCTTAAAATTGCGTATTTCAATGGAAAAAATCTTTTCAATTTCTCCTAAGCTGAATTTCACTCCAAATACTTTGGGCTGTTATGGGTTAAGCTAGGTTAGGTATCTTGCCACTCGGACAGGCAACGAAAAGTAGAATACAATGGTCCACCTCTCAAATTTACAGTGTGCATCGCTTCTTGCCGAATCTCCTCACCTGGTAAAAATCCATTTAGCGCTTCCCAGCCCAAGACAAGAGACCCCAGACTCTGTCCAAGCAACGTGAACATTGGATAGCGCCCAGCCTCGACCCATCTCCGTTTGCGCAAATAAATAAATTCAATCGCTTCAGGTAATTCGATGTTTAGGCGTGTCTTGACACGCTTTAGGATTTCTTCCGGCGAAGCTTCCAGATCCCCGGTGTAGACCACGATTTTGGTGCCAGGATACCTGATGAAAGATGACAGTGATACAAACAAGGTCATGTTTTAGTAGAGTCTTGTACAGTGGGCCACAAAAGTCATCACCCTTGCTTCCATACGAAATACATGGAAGCAGGGGTCATGACTTTTGTGGCAAACTGTACAACAACCTCTTGGCCTTTTTTTTCTATCCTTGCGCTGATAACAGCTTTTTTTGTATAACCGCCGCTGTTTGTTTATGCACATCCCCCCCTTGCTAGGAGTTCGCTCTCGGGGGGCAGGTCGAGTTACTAAATAAATAAAAAAAAAACAGTAGTAAATATTTTACGTCATAATAAAAAAAAATAGAGCTAACAAGGGGAGTACTGCAACTGACTGCCCCAGATTTTCTTGAAATTATTAGGACTGCAAGGCAGCGGTATGGAAGGATACCCAAGCCCCAAACTTGCTGCCGAAATTCATTTTTTACTACCTTAAAAATAGTGTTCGATTTTGAACCAAAAAAAATCGATATAATTTAAAGCCAATACAGTAATCATTCTTTCTAAAACACCTATAAGTAGCGCCTAGGACTGAAATTTTGAAAATTTTGCGCTATTTCCAGCCGTTTCCACAATATTGGCAATTTTTCGTATTTTTACATTTTTTGTCCAATTTTCGACGCTGCTTTTAAGGTAGAAGAAATGCATTCTGGCAGCAAGTTTTGGGCTTGGGAATCTTTTCATACATCTATCTTGAAGTTCTGAAATCTTTTGAAGGTTGAGAAATTCTTGAAGTTCTCCCATTTTCTTAAAAATCGGAGGCGGCAAGTTAAGGTACTCTCCTTGTAAGTTTAAGTTTCCACACAATATGAAGCCTTAATGCATGCTCTATATCATAGACGTACTAAATACAGGTTGATAATATACTTGTAAAATTGCTACGTCGGCTACGACAAGAATCGCTCATGAGCAAAATCACCGATCGGTTAGAAAAAGGAAAAATTTCTCTTGGTACTTCATTCGAATTCAAGCTTTTTCTGCTTCTCTTTTTATTTATAGTTGGATACACATTTTTCTTTAAATTGAAAGGCAGTTTCCAAGTAAAACTGTGGAAATGGGTTTGTCAGATTACTGTTACCTTGTCTGCAATGCTCTGATGGCACACCACAGCACCCGTTCTCCACCAGCTCCGGTGTTACAATAAGGATGGAAAAAACCTATCCGAAGAGGTCGATCGGGGTCTTCATTTTCCCGCCGTTTCTTCTGGAAGTACTGAAATTATAAAAGTAAATGTCAACCCATAACTTGGTAAAATTTTTGTGGAAAAAAATAAGGCATTTTTCTTGAAGCAAAAAAAAGGCAGAAATAACTTTGGAGGGCTTCTGGTGGTCTTGTTTTTTCTTACAAAGATTTTGATGGGTTTTACACATGCCACAGCTACGTAGAAACCAAATTTAATTTTGGGTATTAGTTTTAAACTATCATAAAAGGCAGCAAGGTAAAAAGAGAATTTCAAAATCATGTCTCTGTTATAAATTTTGTATTGCAGGGATTGGCTGGCAAACTAAACTTAATAATGTTGTAGTGGAATAAAGCAATTAATCAAAAAGTCATCGGTCATTCTTTAGAGCAACTTTGCCATTATTGTCAGCATGTAATGCAGTGTCCAACCCACTGCTGATTTTCATGATTCTTACAGTGACACATGATAAGCAAATACAGTTGGTGCATTTTCTTCAGTGTGGGGCATCATTGTGTCTTGATCAGAAATGATAAATCACTGCCAAATATTGTTGACAAATCTTAAGGGTATCTACAAGCCCATATATCTTACAACAGATTGTGTGATATAGTATAAATATTAGTACACATATAAATATTAGTACACTAAATGACACACAACCTGTGAATTATTACCTTTTTACTTGAAACGTAGAATATAGGCAGAACAACACTGGTGACACATACCACAATAACTAGCAATCCAAGGGTAATTTCAAATGCTAGTTTTAGGGGAACACTGCAACAGGACAGAAACTATGTGAGTAATCAAAACAAAAACTGAGATTCCTAGCTGAGCACAAAATAAGGTGTTAAACGCAAAAGGGCTGACGGCATGACGCAAGCCCGCATCCGGTCTGTGAAATATTGAGAGAAAACGATTGACACCTATCAAAAGATCGGAATTGTGGAGAAAACACTTACATTAAACACTTCGGGCAAACCATATTCGGTAACAGACGAAACACACTTAAAATCAAAGTCCAAAAGAGGTTAGGAACGGACTATTAACAAAGTTTGTCCTTAGGCAAGACCATGTCAACCCAATTTCCTCCTGAACGCGATTGATATTTAACAGTCTGTTCTCATGAATTCATCAGAAGGTAACTTAATTAAGTAATCACACAACCGGGAGTTCCTCTTGTTTATAAACAAAAATGTGACGTTTACGTGGACCGAGACGGCCAGTTGGACTATCGAATGCTAAAAACAGCTGACTTCCCCCACCGCGCCCCTCGTTGTGTAACGTCACGAAACATGTCCGTGCTCGAAGTCGTTGTTTACGCCCGATTTTCTCTTCTATGACGTTTTCCAGCCTTTGTGCGGTTTAATTGTGTTCATTTCTTTGTTACCTACTCCTTAATGGTACATTCTTACTCGGTTTTGAAGCCGTTGCTTCGTTTATATTGCAATTAACACTCTACTGTACTAATAGTTTCAGAGTGTAAACAGTGTCGAGGTTCGCGGCTATTTTGAGGTTAAGGGCCTATCTTGAGAATGGAAATTGGATTTGGGACAGAGGTTCCTCGTGACCTCTCTACATCTAAACCATTTCAAGAGAATCTGCCCGTGGATATCTTAAACTTAATCCTCCGATAAAAATTCTTATCTTGCCGCGGGATCGGTTGATGTGGGAGGAGGAAGCGTTGTTCTTTACACCCACAGTAGTTAGGATCCGATCGCGCTCAACTATCAAGTAGAGTCCACTTCTCTAACGTGTGCTTAATCTAGCGCTCAGCTAAGTTTACATCGCTCTCTTATACCGTTTGATTCGATTCTTTGTTGTTGCCAAATGGCTGTTTACTCAATTTAACCTTGGTTCAATTTTTCCTCAACTTTTCCTTATTCTTTGTTTCAAGGCTATATGTTTGCTAGTTAACTCAAACTTGATTACATATTTCCAGTGCGTCTCCAAGTTATCCTTATTTGAAGTTAACCCCAGTGCAACAGACTCTCAAGATGCCACCAAAGTGTTATTACATCAATATAAAAGGCATGACATGCAACTCTTGTGTGAAAAAAATTGAAGAATCATTTGATCAAGTGAAAGATATACAAGAAATTAGAGTGGACTTGGAAAAAGAGGAAGCTAAAGTGTGTGTCACCGAGGGTTCTGCTTTAACCCCAACTCAGATTGCACAACTCATCACTGATGTGGGATTCAAAGCAAGTGTGGCTGACGGTTCTTCAAGTGAAGGTATACATATCTGATTTTTTTCTTGTTTCTAACAACCAAACCCTACATCCTAAAATAAAAAAAACTTCATTGAAGGCTAAAGCTCTAATTACTGTAAATTTTCAATCATAAATAACAGTAAATATAGTCGGAAAAATCGTCGGAAATACCCAGATTTTTAGTTGTTGTTTTTTTTTCCCGCCGAAAATTGTTTTTGTAGTACAAAAGAGACCTCGTTGCGCTCACAGAACTTCCGGGACCAAAGAACAATGAGTGAAG
>Ga0058701_10005427_pt1 | contig 10575 bp, 7 predicted proteins | sample AgamicOrMae_FD_97039 | JGI IMG/M metagenome (GOLD analysis project Ga0058701, IMG submission 97039) | Agave microbial communities from Guanajuato, Mexico - Or.Ma.e | ecosystem: Host-associated > Plants > Phyllosphere > Phylloplane/Leaf | place: Guanajuato, Mexico | collected 2012-06-04 | reverse complement strand
ATGGAGAGCTCTTAAACGAAACCTTTTCATTGATATGGGTGTTGATAGGTTTATCTTCTCTAAAATAACCAAATAACGCTCTCCTCTTGTTTCACCATATCCAAAACAGGTGTGGGACTACCTAAAACAGAATTAGTTTTTACTGTGATTACCAAAAAAACACAAAACTACAAGATTTGAATGCCTTACGACTCGTGATCTCAATGTACAAGCGGTCTAAAAAGTATTGACAGCTCCATTTTTGTCAAACCTCGGTAACTTTGGAGTGAAACAAGGTACAACAAAAAAGCTAAGATCAAATTGTTAGATCTCTTGAAGATCCAGCGATCTTACTTCGAGCTTTTTGACGTATCTCTCTCCGTTCCAAAGTCACGGAGGTTTAAAAATATTGGAGCGATCAATACTTTTTTGACTGTTAGTACCATATCCTCTTACCAAGCTGTCTAGGATCGTTAAAATGCATCGTAGAATACTGAGCACGAATTCTTTTCTGTTTCCAAGAATACGTTCTTGAAGTCAGACGTACAGGAGACAGCTCCGGTTTTTGTAGCAACCTTCGAAAAGGCCCTTGGGTTTGGGTTATGATCGTATCGACAGATTTTCTCTCCAACTTGAGATTATTCTATTTGGAGATGACGTCATAAAACTCTACGGATTCAACCCCGCAGGAATACTGATGGAAAGAAGTTCGGTTGCGGTTCATATTGCTGTATCTCATAGTCGCATATTTCGCTATTGGCATGCCGGTGTGCAAACACTATCAAAGCAAAGTTCATATAAACCACATATACTCCATTTCGGACTGCAAAACAAATAATATTTTTGCGTGATTTTCTTTTTTTTTTGCAGTGTACCGGAATTGGAGGCTGTCACTTAAGGAGCTTCATACATGTAACCGTTGGAATTCTCTGGTGAGTGTCTTCTTTTTTTTTCCATCCACCAAAACTTGCTAAAGTGTTGGTGTGTGATAAAAGGTAGAACGAGCTGCTCTTGGTCAAAGCGCCCCACGCTGTGAAAAAAAAATCATTCGCGTGAAAGCGCATTAAAAAAAGTAACATGCAAAAATTTTGTATTAGAATACTAAAAAAAAAAAAAATATTTGCGGGGGAAAAAAATTCAGTCCTGCGGAAGAGAGTTTCCGGAATCACGATAGAAATCTTTTTTTTTCTTTTCTTTTTGTATAATAGGAAGAAGTTAATGACAGTTTGCAAGAAGAATGTACCTTTTTTTTTAAAAAAAAAAGGGGGGGGATTCAAAGGAAATGAAAAATTGAAAGAGGTACTACGGAAAAACAGTAATTTTTTGCTATTAAAAATATGTAAGTGTTTGCTAAAGTAATTCTTGCGCCACTAGATAGCACAAATAAGCGAGTTTCGTGTCCTATCGCATGAAACTCTCCTGTTACTGAAATAGAAGTGGTATATCACAAATTTGAGAGGAAAACTATAAGAGCTTATAGGAGGAGCACAAGGAGGACCTAGCTTGTTGGAATCACCGTAATCTAGGTAGTCCCGGGTTCGAGTTGAACCGAAAGTCGATCCTGTGTGGTTATGTAGAATAAGCTTCAAAGATTCACCACAAGAGTATAGTGTTGCTCATCGCAACTTAAAAAATGAACGCCCCATCAGTGATATGCAGCGTGGCGTATTTATGAAATTTTTATGTCTCCACCTCCGCACAAGAAGTTTCATTCGTCTTTTCTCGTAATATCTATATTTTCTGCTGTGATATCTCTCGTGTCATCGGACGTCAACCTCCTTGGGTTACAAACTTGCCTTCGTATTAATGTAGTAAACTATTAAATAAAAAAAAAAAACTGTCTTAGGTAGTTCCACACCTATTTTGGGTGGTAAAACAAGTTGAAGGGCGTACTTTTGTTACTTTTAAGATATACCTATCGAACAGCCTAAGCTCTCTGCGAGACTTCCCTGTAATAGATTTGTTGATAGCATATTTTTTTTAACCCACTACCGCCCAGTGATGCCGTTCGGAAACAGAAAAAAGTATTTTAGAGGATCTTTTCAGTTTAGTATTGTCACAATTAAAAATATATCACCTTATTAGAAACCTGAAATTTGTTTATTTAAACATTTTCCAAAGCTGGAAATTGCTTATTTCAATTGAAAAAAATCGTTTTAATTCATCTTGAGCCAAATTCCACTCTAAGTACTTTGGGCTGTTATGGGTTAAGATGAATCTAATGCAGTGGGAAAATGTCGTGAACAGAGGTCTCGATTGATAACGTTATTGATAGGTTCAAAAATAACCAATTGGTGCTCTCCGCTGTTTCGCCTTCATGCCCGCATGGGACCACCTAAAACAGTCGTCCCTTTCACTGCGAAGAAATGGCGAAATCTAGGCGAAAATTCGGCTACGTCAATGGCGAGCGAGGAGAGAAAAGTGGGAACTGAAATTCCGTGTTTAAGTAAGAACAACTCCTCGCCTTGGCAAAGAAAGTCCGGAGGGAAAGCTGCAATTTCTCCACACTCTAGACGCAGTGTCGGCGGAACAAAAATTTGTACAACAATTGGGGCGAAAGTTTGGCGCTGCAGAAATAGCCAAAATACCGTAGCGCCTGGAGGATGAGAGTATTACGGTGAATCGTATGGCTGGGGGCAAGAAATGGCAAGTGGGTGGGGCGCCAATTACCCGAAAAAGCAGCAACTTTTGGCCAAAGATAACTTTTCGTCTTTGTACCGAAAAGTTAGGCTCGACGTGGCATAAAATGCGAGTCCACCATAGTGAAGTTTCCTATGCAAATACCATATGGCAAAAGAAACTTATGTTACAAGTCTTACTCGGTTTGGTAAAGAGTTTCCCGTATTCTAACTTGCGTTTGCTTGATCGCTCATACGGAAAAGACATGTTATGTATCGTTGATTTTACCCATTGCTCGTCTCTTTGCGCGACTTGGTCATGAAAGAACTAATTACTATTTGGAACACTGTGATTCGCTAAGTTTGGATTTTTACACAATGAAAACTAACCCCTGTTTTAGGTAAACCCATTTTAGATCAGATAAAAGGAGGAAGAGCGTAATTGTGTTATTTTTGAAGATACTCCTATGAATAATCACATCAATAGAAAGCTCTCTACGAGATCGTTTCATTGATATAGTTGTTAATAGGTTTACGTTTAAAAATAACCAAATTACGCTTTTTTTGCCTTCATATCCAAAACAGGCATTTAAACGAACTTAAACAGGTGGTAGTTTTTACTGCGTTTCTTCGAGAAGTAAGCGCCATCAAGCTCACTTGTCAGTGACGAGAGAAGTGGTGCTGTTTGCTCCGCTTCGCTATCACTCCGCTCAGTTTGGAGCAAAAATCTCGTCGAAATCTGTCGAAAATCTAAGCTGTGTTTAGTGTAGGTAATTGGCTTGACTGTGGAGGCGTCACTTGGCCAATATTGCCTGCGTTTAACTGGCTCACAACCGATCAATACCGCTGGAGGCTTGAATGTCTGGTTGAACCAAGACTGTGTTTCTTGTACTCCTGATCCAGGAAATATAGACGACTGTTTTCATCAAAATGCTGTATTCATCCGTTTGATAAAATCCGCGCATTGCGCTATTAAGTTTCGCAAGCTTGTAATTTTTAACTGCAATTAAATCGAACCTCATACGTCGGGTATGTGTTGGGTCGCTCTCGTGCATTAACCCAACAATGGGATTGATCGCTAGGTTATTTCGATTGTCTGAAAAGTAGATTGCGATTAAAAATGACGGAGTCGCGAAATCTGTCAAGGCTGCCATGGAAAATGCAGCGAGCAAGGAGGTTGTGAAAATTGCAGTCACCTCTCCGTGCCATGGAAAAATGTCAACTCTAGTTACGTGGAAAAGGCACTGCTTACAAAGAGAACTTGGATTGTGCTGTTAGAGTCGCTTAGGCTTATAAATTGTTGTTAACAGCTGAGATACCTAGCCTCAATTTACCGGTACCTTTCATTATGTGCGCTAAAATTATTAGTTCTTGATTGTTAGCCTGTTAGTCGCCACTATGCTCTGTCTTTTTTCCGTGCAGACTTTGACGTTGTCTTATTCTTTCACTGTCGGGAGTTCTCGGGCCACAGACGCATACCATGAATATCATTGTTATAAATGATCCTTTCGTGACAATTTGAGTCACGTCCATTGGCGCCAAACTAATCACCATTAATACAAAGTAGCTACGCGTTACCTTCTCTGCGATCGTGACGGGAAGGGTAAATTAGTGTGCGCATCAATCCATCGAATAGATTTCTCACAGATATTAAAATGAAACTCTAGTCCGGCCCTCGCACGCTGATTGGCTTTGAAGGAGCTTCCGCGGTTAATCAGGCTTAAACTTAATCGCTCGTTTGGATCAAGCGATTATTATGGCAGCAGTGTCTAGCGTCCCGGGACCTTAATGGCTTTTTATTAGATTCCATTTAGCAGCTGTCCTTAACATGTAACTGCAGTTCGACGTCATTTATTAAGACTCAACCATCATAAAAATGTCCTTCGAAACATCCAACTACATTTTATGTTCTGGTTTGCACTAAACCTCATTCTAACACCTGCAGTAGTTTTAAAATTTGGTTCTGTGAAACTTGCTAAAACGGTCGTATTATTTTGTTTTCAAAGAAGTATTTTTAGGCATGAGGCACAGCCGAGTAGCCTCTTTTTTTTTAGGAAAATAATATAAACACTGTTTGGCGTCGCGGTACAGGTGGTAGCTATCGCGTTAGATATTGGGAGTAGCCTTTGTTTACTGGTTGGAAGAATGTTTGCCATGAGATTGTCGTGGTTAATGGTGAGGAAGGTTCAACTTTGGTTCATACCTTCCGAGTTTATTAGGGAATGGTGCGCATTATGTGGGGAGGGCTCAAGTTGATTATGAAGATAATGATACGAAAGGAACGGAAACTGTCTTTTATAGATGTCGATATTAATTAGTAGTTGATAGCTGGAGGATGTGATAAATGGCTCTCAAATTAGGATGATAAAAGTAGCCGAGGAAGTAAATGGTTGATATTGATATTGTCGTTAAGCGTTCGTTTTAATGACCCTTCATGATTTCGTTTTCCTGCTTTGAAATTATTTGGTTTTTTTTATGAGGTTGAAAGTAAATAGAAGCATTTACGTACAAATTTTCGCCTAACCTAACCTGACCGTATTTAACCCACTACCGCCCAGCAATGCCGTTCGGAAACAGAAAAAATATTTTATATGATCTTTTCAGTTCAGTATTTTTACAATACAAAAAAAAATTGACTCCCCTCGAAACCTGAAATTTAATTATTTAGTCATTTTCCAAAACGTAAAACTGCGTATTTCAATGTAAAAAAAAATCCTTTAAATTTGTCTTAAGTAAAATTTCACTCCATACACTTTGAGCTGTTATGGGTTAATTTACAAAAATAAAAAACGCTGGCTTTTGGTATTCTGGATTATGTCTCGGATGCGTGGAGTAGAGCTGGCTGTGAGCGATTCTTGCGTTTCGGTGGTGGGGGAAGTCCGCTGCTGACCAACGTGGCCTCTCTTCCGCGGCCCTTGCCCCCTCATCCGCATCTCCTCCCGCTTAGATACCAAGTGGAAGACTTTCCTAGATTATATCCCGGGTTTCCTCCTGTAATGATACTCGATGCCGTAACCTTTCAGTTCCCAACGTTCAGCATGTCATTATACGCATAAGAAGTAACAACATACAACCGCACATGTTAAATGCCCAGTGCCTCGCTTCGATGTCGCTCTGCTCAGCTATCACTGCGCGTGAAGCCGCCCACTTCTTGATAGTGATGAGAAGCTGGGCGACTGTTCTGTTTTGGCTCGTACGTAAACCTCGCCTTGCTCATGGACCCATCTCCGTGTATCAAAGTCCATGTGCAACGTTGTTTGTTGACTTAGCAGTTGTGTTTTATTTTCATTACTAGTGGGAGAGCAAGGAAAGTTCCGCTTTTTGACTGCACAACGACCTAGCTTCATTCAGCATCCGACAAAGTATTCAAGTATTGGTGAAACTTCCTGGCTTCATTAGTTTTGCTTTTCCCATACCGAAAACTTTCAACTTTTTTTTCCCATCAATCGTTGGCATCATGGCTCCCTCTCCCGCCCGAATCGAAGCTGTAATTTAAGAGGTCTTGATAAAAAGACTAAGTTCGTCAAATTTTCCTTTGACTGCCGTTTTGACAATTGCACCCTTTTTGACAGTTTGATCGGGCTACTTCGGAGGGACTCGTGTTGACTTCTTCCGTTCTCTTAATTAACCTTCTCAGGAGCTTGGTTTCACCGAAGTACTTATCAGTAAAAGCCTTTCATGATTTTTTTTTGTATTTATTCCCGGGTATTGAATATTTTGAGGGTACAGTATAACTTCGATGCTAAATGTCAGAATCGGAGCGTGGTATAGCCAGCCACCCACCATCAGCGACGATATTAAAATTGTACATCAACTTTATCGATAACTGTCGACCTTTACGATTTCTTAGTAGTGAACTAAATGTTTTTGCTCTTTTCCTCCTCTTTTGCTCTGGTTTCCGTCGCAAAACCGCGAGCGGAGCATCTAAGGAGCGAAGTACAGTGCATCTTACGTAACTTAACATAATCTAATCTGCGCCAACGAAATGGCTTTTTGCATTGTAAACGAAACGCTCTTTTCTTGTTCTTTTTTTCTGTTTACAAACTTTCTTTTGGTCAGAAAATTGTTTTTTTAGCGTATAAGTTAGTATATATAATTGAATGGAGGTTTTCGTGCGGGCACTCTTTTTTAAATTAATACAGGGGATTTTTTTTAGTTATCTGCTTGTGAAATGCATTAGTTTTCCTCTGCTAGTTTAGTTTTCATGACAAAAAGCATGTTATATTACATTCTCTAATTGAAAGAAAAAAAATGGCCTGGTAAAGTTAAGCTAGAACATTTTCACAAGGTAAGGATATTAGCATAGGTTCATCAATCTTATCAATTACCCATCTTTAATTATCTTATCAATCTACCCATTTCTTTAACATTACGGCCAGATCAAAATGATTTTTTTAGAAATATTTTTTTATTGAAACCTTAAGGATTGTAGGGTTTGTAGGGGTAGGGTGAAGCTATTTGTCTGTTTTGGCGATGAAGTATTTCGTTGTCTTGGGTCAAGAAAATTATTTTCCTCGAGTTAAGGAATTCATATTTCTTGAGTTAAGAATTTCCTAGTCAAGGAAATTTTTATCTCTCAAAATGATATCTCTAAACGTGAATTTCGCGCTGCAAAATTAGTGCATTCTTTTCGTCGACAAGCTCTATGATACTTGTTTTTTCTTCGCTTAAGAAAGTATTTTTCTTTGTTAGGAACTCTTCTTACCCCCATGATCGAGTCAACATCAAATCAAATGTTCTAATAACACCGAAATACCAGGCCATAGTATAGTATAATATTGATGATACTATTCTCGTTTCAAGAGGACATGTCTATGGTCGAATCACCGAATTGCTGACACAGTTCCGTCCCGACACGATATTACATTTTCTTAATGGAATTGTGAGTACATAGAAATTAATTGTGTTTTCTATCTTTGGTATCTATACTAATTCCGCCTTTCATGACAATACTTTAGAATCGAGCGCAACCTTTTAAGTCGACAAAGTAAGGTCAGTTGCCCTGTGCCCCACTCCGCTATGTTTCCACTCCGCTCAGCGGAAAAGGCAGGACACTGGTGGAAAATGCACTTCTGTAAAATTCAGTGTTCCCGCAGGGACGTTTTGACGATAGAAGCGAGACACACACGCATTCATTTCGTTGAGTCAACATTTGAACTTCTTTTTCCGCTTAACGTCAAAGGAAAGCCAGCCAATTTACGGCATTTCAATAGGATCTATTTTTATTCGTTTATGTGAGCTCAAATCCCTGCTACTTTTTTTTTTGTTGATGCTGCTTAATTTGTATGTGATGTGCAGTCTGAATCAAAACGACAAAAGAATTTAGAACAGTTTTAGCGGATGAGGAAAATCCTTCTGCGATGAAGAGAGTTGATAGCATTTTTGTCTGCGATAATTTCAACAATTATTCTGCACTGTATGGTCTTTGCTTTCTAGATTATAAAAGCAGAATTTTTCATCTTCTTGCCCGAATACAAACGCCACTGAATGCAAGCGATGAAAAGAAGAGAAAGAAAGCAATGAAGATCATCGAGTATGTAAAGGAAGGCATGGAAAACGGAATTGAGTGCGTTGGTTCTGAGCGACACCGGCTCGGTGACCCAAACTCGACTTCTTTGTTGTGGGGGTACTAAGCGTGTAAAACCTGTTGACCCGGCTGAAATTCTATGGTTGCTTTAGCGTAGCTTGGGTGGAGTTGAAATGTTTACCAGGACAACATACCACCATTGATAGGCGAACGCGGTGATCAGACCCATACACCCTCCGGAATAAAAGTGCGTTTCGTTGAATGGCTGTGACTGCATTATGAGCATTAATGCTGATCCTAATATGAAATTGATCAAGTGGGGACAATGCAAACTCTTCGTTGAAGCGCAAATCGATATAGGACCATTGACTTCTCTACGCGGGGAATGTAGACAGGGAAATGTCTCGTTTAAGGGCTTACTTGCCGCTTTTTCACCCTAGCAAAAATGCTGAATGGACCGATTAATGGGAGAGTTTTCGTGCCATCAAAGACGAGTGGTTGACATGGCAACCCTGGTTTTTTCTATTTTCTTTTTTTCTAGATCATTACTTCTTTTCAAAGTCCGTATGTGGGTTGGAGAGGATCTACAGGAGTAGAGGTGATGGGTACGCCTTGCGACGAGTGGGGAAGTGGTTGAAGTTCATCTCACTCCCTCCTCTTGAACCTTCCCTTCTTGCACTCAACTCCTCTGCCCGTTACGCAACCCTCCTGCATGGGTCTCTTACTGGAAAGACACTGGTTATTCGCTGAACTGAATGGGAAAGTCCCTTTCTCCGGGCGATGATCAAAGTCACCTTCACGCGGTTGATGTTTGAGAATTTGGCTTTCGGTAGGTAACCTGCACGGTATGGTGACCTGCGTTACATCATGCTTCCGAAAGGGCTTCAGGTCCATCGAAATACTGGTCGTGCTCCTTTTATTATAAAGATATATCGATTTCATCCATAGACAACCCAGAACTGACTGCGGGAAAGTGGCCCCTCGCCCAGTCCCTTCCCAACCCGCTAAACTTCCATTACCAGAACTCTGTCAATATTGTCCGAAGTCTTTTCTGTTTCATTTTCCTCTTGACTTTGGTTGTTGTCAGTGGATGTGTGACAAAAATAGTCCTCCCCCCCCCTTCGTTTTTGTTTACAAGAAGAGTAGTTATGCGAAAAGCCAAGAGCTCCTCCTGTGAGTGAATTTCGTTGATAGAAAGCACCAGACTTAAGTTCAGGTTACCCTGTATCACTTCCATGAATGAGTTACTAGATCAGTTTAGCCATTCATACGTTCTCAGTACTGCAGTCGAAATACCCCAAAGTAATCTCACAATCAGCTGCCTTAATTTTTTTAGACTTTTACGCTAGTTGCTTCTCCGTTGTCAGCGATCTTCAGGACAGTCATTACTGGAAGCAACGAAAGCTGTTTTATAGCTGACTAACGATGAGATTCGTCTTACTAAAGAAGCTTACTTAAAATCAGTTCCTCCAGGATTGAAGTCAAACGTCAGGGATCCATGAAACAAACAGATACCCCCAGTCGAGTCGGATTCGTAGACTGTCAGTGCCCGGAGGAAAAGCTTGGTTTGCGCACCGTTCTGTTAATTAATATTTGCTAGCCGGGGAAAACTCGAATAGAAATTCCTCCGACTCTAATAGATGGAAAATTCAGACAGATGCAGTGCCGCGGCGAGCAATTGTGTTCTGGCGACTAGTAGTATCTGGTAGCCTTTCGACCCTACTTACGCGAGGCTTTATTTATTAAGGCCCGCTATGCACTATACGACTCGCTTATGCATACTAAATTTGAGTTTCCCGTCTCTCCTATTTCCTTGGAACCACACGCTCGTCTCCTCGTCCGCAACTTTGGACGTCTTGTCTTCCCGCTAGGATTGAGCAAATTTACCTTCGCTAAATTAAATGCAGTTGAGGTGCACATCTGCAGAGTTACGTCTAATGCTTTGTCGACTTTGTATGTCCTTACAATCTTGTTTTTTTCCTGTCCTTGGAAATACACCGATATTATTTTTCCAAGCGTTTTGAGTATCGTCTTTAGCCATACTTTACGGCTTTTTTCGGGACGATTAGAAAAGTTGAGATGTGATACTCATCGCTAACAAGTTGCAAGTGGCATTGGTAACTGTAACTATTTTGGATTAATTTTAATAAAAGACAAAAAATCGGGTGATGCATTAATTCAGTTATTATTGAAACATATACAACCATACTTATTATAAATAAAGAAAACTCTGAAGACTGGGACAAATCAAAGGATTTATCACTCAAATATTTTCCTTTTTTTTCGTCTGCACTTTTTGTGGTTTTCGGTAGAGATCGGGTTATTGGAATCTCTTGCTCTCAAACATGCTGTACCATGATTCCATTGCTAAATTCCGCGTCATGTCAAACCTTTATAGGAATTCCGCTAAAACAATAAACGCTTTATTCCTATAAAATTTAATTACAATGT
>Ga0058701_10005426_pt1 | contig 10575 bp, 3 predicted proteins | sample AgamicOrMae_FD_97039 | JGI IMG/M metagenome (GOLD analysis project Ga0058701, IMG submission 97039) | Agave microbial communities from Guanajuato, Mexico - Or.Ma.e | ecosystem: Host-associated > Plants > Phyllosphere > Phylloplane/Leaf | place: Guanajuato, Mexico | collected 2012-06-04 | reverse complement strand
GCCCAACTGTCTGACCGCTGAAGCGCCAGGCAGCAGTCTTAGCCGGCTCGGGAGGGTTTCCGCTCTGACCTGGCAGGCCAGCTGCAGCCCAGCGGTCTTGGGCGGCGCGGAGGGTTCACCCCTAGCCCGGCGGGCCTGCCCCCGGCCCGACGGGCCTGCCCCGGGCCCGGCGGGCCTGCCGCGGGACCGGCGGGCCCGCTCCGGCCCGGCGGGCTAGCTCCGACTCGATCCAGCCCGGTAGCCCGGCCCGGCATTCAAAAGCCCTGCCGGGCCGGGCCGGAATGCATTTCTGCACGAGTCTGATGTCGATGTTAAACAAAAACTGTTTCTTCGTGTGTAAAATACTTGTTTGGTAATTATTTTGTAATATCAACTAGCTGCTTTTGTAGCTACGAATGAACAAATATTGTAACAGATTGTCGACGCGCAAAATGGTCAAGCAACGCCACCAGCTTAACGTGAGTGCACGCACCGTTGCCTATCTAAAGTAAGTCGGTTATACGATTTTATTTCCATGCTCTTTGAATACACTGCCATGCTGCGAAAAATCAACATCTCAAAACCGCGTATAGCTCTTAATTCATTTCGCGTATTTTGGGTACTCTGATATTAACAATTAGCAACTTTATTATTTTTTATTTTTTTCGACAATTCATTTTCCAAGTTTTACTTTTTTACATTTTTTTGATTGGTTTATTTTTAATTTATTTAAAGTTGGAGGTCAATGTGCAATTAATTATTTCAGCCGATTCCTTATGAGAGCAGTTTCATGCAATCAAAGACGTACCTAGTCTTTGTAACGGCTTCTATACTTCCTCTCTGTTCAAGAAATCTAATCAAAGCGTTCCGTCAAAGAGGGCAAACCAACATTGCTCCAGAGAATAATTCACCTCCTTCACCAACATTGGCCTAAAGTTGACGTTAAGTGCTATTTAAAGGGACCATCTGTCTAAAAACGATACAGTGAGCTCATAAGTAGTCTGTGCCAGAAGCCATTTACTCTGCAAATGAGAAGCGCCGAATTGTCCACCTCTTTTTTCCACCTTCCGTCTCTGAGGGGAGTATTTCCTTAGCGAGGCACAACGCTCGTAACGTAAACTTACGTAGCGGTAGCAAGCCTTATTTGCAGCGGTATTGACTGTCTCCTAGAAGTAAGCGGCATGCGGCTTGATGACCTCTGAGCGGCTACAGGGAAAGGACTAGACTGGACTGTGGGCCTATGAAGCGAGGCACCAAGCCTAACGACGCATGCGGTTGCATGTTATTCAATTTGAAAAATTGCAACAAAAGTTAAAAGAATGGTGCATCACAAAGGAGGCATCTATCTCTCAAAACTGATTGTGAGTGTAACCGCATAGAAGCCCTGATTCGAGAACACGCAGCAAGGCTATATCGATGTATGTATTAAATTATGGATATTTTGGGCATCAACAATGCTCAGAAATTTATAAAAATGCTATTATGGAAGTACATGCTGTACGGATACCAACGGACTGTTACTTAATAAATTTATTCTGATTTTCAGCAAGTACTGTAGTTCATCACTTATATCCTGAAATTCGTTGATAAACAGTAAAAAGTGATTTCTGTTTTAATCCCATATCTACTTTGGATATGTAGATAAAATAGGGGAGGAGCATAACTTCTTTATTTTTAAAGATAAACCTATTAATAACCGTATTAATGGAAGACTCTCGACGAGACCTTTTAATTGATATGGATGTTTAAAGGTTTATTTTTTAAAATATCCTAATTACGTTTTTCTCCCGTTTTACCTTCAAACCCAAAACAAGGTATTGGATTACCTAGTCCAAAAATCCATTGCATATCCATACATGGATATCCAAAAATCCACGGATATCAACATGGATATTCATGATTTTTGGATGTCGTCTTCAATTCTTCATACAAGTGTTGATATTCACGTTGATATCCAAGCGAAATATCCATACAAGGACATTCTGCAATGGATCCGTAAACAACAAACATCCATGAATTGATATCCATGTTTTAATGGATATCAGTCTTCAGTTATCCATGATTTTATGGATATCTATTCGGACATCCCTGTATTTTTATGGATATCTATGCATTGACTTGCTATGGATTCTCGATCCAGGGCTAACCTAAACAGGAATGATTTTTAACTGTGTATTCCTTTGGATATACTTGGATTGATGTATATCCATGCAGAATCTTGCCATGGATTGTAGCAGTGAAGGAACACGTGAACGACAAACTTGATTGGGCAGCATGTTGGCTAATGGAGGGCGGGCAGCTTGTTGGCTGAAGTAAAGCTGCTAACACGTTGGTCGCGCTGTATACATGTTCCTGGAAGCAGTCCTGCTGTGAGTTGATCAGTAAGAGAGTGACTGTGTTGTTCCTCGCGTCTCCCTTTGATTAAGTTTATCGATTGGAGGGGACGGAGTTTATTTTTGGAATCTTCACGGAGTTCTCAATAAAACGCATTTTCGCTTCGAATCTCCCGCGCGTGGCAGCCGGAAGTGCCTTTGGTCTTCTAGGAGCTTTCCGGCTGAAGTGGCTGAAAATGAGTGACGTGGAGGAGGCATGTCGACACTCAAGGTATCACACAGAGTGCGCGACGTTTCTTCAAAGTTTTGGGCTCGGTGACTATGGAATGCTAAAGTGTCCTGTTTCAAAACGATTAGGCTCTCCTAAACAAGCTGAGAGCAAGGATCGCGTATGGGATGAATACAGCAAGTCTCAAGTATTTGCCCTTTTTTTTTAAAAAAAAAGTATTGTCGACTGCCATTAGTGCTAAATACTGCATTCTCACAAATTAATCCTAGGATCAAGACGATTTTTTTTAGGTCAAGATGAATTTTTATAAATGATTTTATCTTTTGCAAGTCAAATTCATTCCCCCCCCCCTTGAATTAAGAAGTTTTCTTAACTCAAAGATAGTAGTTATGGCCACAATGTTTAAGTTAAGTTTTGATTAGATATCTTTTAAAAAATTCTCTTGTGAAAGTATAGTTTTTGGGGGTCTTTTATAGGCCCACCCGCTTGAGGGGATTCAAAGGCACCTAAGCGGGCTGCCTTATAGCCTTCAAAGTACCACACATCGGCCTCAGGATGCTACTGAATCCCTTCAAAGGGGGAAACGAAGAAAAAGAATTTTCAGTATACACAGGAGAAACTAATGGAATAACGCGAACAAAATGCCTTAATAATTTTTAAAAGCCACCAAACATTTGCTCGTTATATCTCCTGACACAGTTTTCTATTTACGATGGAGTACGTGTTTTCTGTAAAATTTCTAGTGTTGTGACAAATACCAAATTTTCTTGATAAAATCGAGAAGTATCACCGCGAGTGCTGTCATCCTTACAGTTTTGTTTGTTTTCCTCCTTCGCATCAATATTATCCACATTCTTTCTTATAACATCAGTTTTGCATAAGGGACGATAGCTATATGAAGAAATATATATAATTCACTTTATTGATTTTTTTTAATACCTGAAAGTAAAAATGGACTGATTTGTTATTTATGTTTTAATATTCCTCGAGAGTTCTTGTTTCGTAATTTATTTTTAAACTTATTTATGAAGGAATTTTAATGGGAAATAAAAACTGGAATAGGCGTGTACTTTAGTTTCAACTGATTTTACTGGATGGTCTGGCCTGACTCCATCTCACGTGCTTTGCTGTATCGTGCCCTCTTTTCCTTCATTCCTCCTTTTGGTCCGCCTTTCTCTTACTGAATTCTTCGTATGACACGTACAAATAAAAAGTGGTTTTAACCTATCCGAACCACCCACTGACGGTCTCTGACACTTTGACCAAGATCAGAAATAGGAAAAGTATGTTAAAGTGATCGAACCCGCCAATAAATCTTTCGGTATTAAAAAAAAATATATTCTTAATTTTAAAGTTACGATTGATTCACCAACTCTTCTTCACCCTCCCTCAACCTTCAAAATCGCTTCTAATCGCCTAAATTAGCTTAGGTGTATTGTACCTTGCTTCTATACCATTCCGATTCTCTATCACCAAGCCACATGATGCTTGCTTCTCAGCATCATTAATAATTGTCTTCTACAGTCGCAGCGCGTGAGGTTAGGTTATGTGCTTGTTGCTCTCTCCGCTGCCATTCCGCTCGTCTTAACGATGGAAGGTGGGACTCAAGAGACGGAAAATACTCATCCTTTGATGTTCACAATACGTGAGAATATTTGTGTGCTTCTATATCTCTTTCGCCTGACGTAACACTAAACAAGATGACAACGTCTGCTGTTAATCTTGTATCCCAAATCCAACCACGGGACTGCATCTCATATCCCAACCAAAAATGATACCTGTGATAAGGCGACGGCGTAGACGTTTTAAACTTAACTTGTTATTCTCTACTTATCGTAAGCTTTTGTTGCATCTCTTCGTGATAAACATTAATTCTCGTCTTCACTTGAAAATTACATCGAGGAATTTTCGATACAGTACCTTCATGCAGGAAAGTCAAAACCAATTATGAGAAACCCATTGCTAAGGTCATAACGTTCAGACCGATTTGCTAATTGCGCTCTTGGATAAATTTTCCCGCATATTTTCTACCGATTGCAAACTTTAGATATCAAAGTAGGCTCCAGCATGGAATATACACCGAAATCAGCCCGTGACGTAGAAATGAGGGACTTCCGCCAGAAAGAAAAAAAGAAGTTGCCTCGAAACAAACCGAGCCGTGACGAGTCTAGCCTGCCTCGGTGTAATATTTCGTCTATGGCCGGATCGGCCGCCCATGCTTAATTTGTTCATTTTCACGATTTAAGGAGGAAAAAACAGCAACAAAAAAACACGTATAACATAACCGCGGCCAAAAAGTACGCATTGCACTGCTGATGAACTGTGTTAACGCCGCCATGTTTCTTGGATCGGCTGATCCGACCATGGACGAGATATTACACCGGGGCAGACAAGGCTCGTCACGGCTCGGTTTGTTTTGAGGCAACTTCTTCTTTTCTTTTGGGCGGAAGTCCCTCATTGAAACTCTGAAAAATACGAAAAAATTTTACCTAAAAGTTATAACCTTACAGCACAAGGTTTCCCGGTTATGATCTCACAGCACTGGGTTTTCCCGCTATGACCTTTGTGCATGGAGGTATCGTTTTCGACCCATCGGGGAAGCTTTTCTTATGCAGGACTATTTTTGAATTTTGACTGGCAGTGCAGGCTTGACTTGATCTCACCGCGGCTGCAGGTCATATTACGTGGACCACCCATCACAAGATGGATTGATAATTCCGTTCTAATATGTTCAGCTAAAGTTGATCCTCCTTTCGTCATGAGAGTATAGAAAGCTATCTCGCAAGGGAAGCTTTATCTCTCAATCTTGACAAACCTGAGCAAGACTATTTAATTTAATGCTTGTCAGAGGGATTAGCCAGGGAACTTTCTTAAACAAGGAAAAATACATGTATTTTTTTAATTATTTTTTTTAGCAGGAAAAGCTTTTGACTGAGATGTCTTCCCTGCAAAGTGGTCCTCTACGGTGTGGGGTCTTACCTTGATTTATCATTCATCACAACTGAAATACACTTGGGAATAAATTCGTCATCTGTAAAAATTTGTTTTGGCTTACTAGTTTATTTTATTTAATGTCTGGCGTGCTTCATATCTCTTTGTACCATTTTCTTGTCATGCTTAGCTCTTTTTAAATAGATATAGAATTGTTTCTTTTATTATGTGATTGGGACCTTTTAGTTCCCCTTCTTGGAAACATGCTGTTAATTTTGTTCGGATTGTATGTGTATGTGCCGCTTCGAAAATATTTGTGCACACAGAAAAAGGAAGGGGGAAGACCCACAATATCCCAAACGTCTGTACTTTTCAGAAAATTGTATTGTTAATAGAAGTTTCGATTTAATTAGGAAATGTGTTATTGGACAGCGAATCTAATTTATTTTAACCACTTCGGTGGCATCAGTTCGGCACTCTGAATTTTGTGCTTCGACGACATTATTACGGTAGTTCTAATTTAAGTGACGCGTCAAGTAAGTGTGCAACATTTTTGGAAATCGTAACCCGCTCTTTCTCCGTGGTATTCGCGTGCAGGAATACCAGGGATTCGCATAATGTTGGCAATGAAAATTGCGATGAGATATCTTGTTTCTTTCAGGGTCCCAATCGGATTATTGTTAATAGAAAATCGAACGCGACAGATTTTTACTTTGACGGTAAATTTTACGACAAGGTCTACGGCACGCATCATATGTGAAAGGAACCACATCATCTCTAGGGGTTGCTTTATACGGAAAATAACGTCTACGGCCTCCATGAAGTGAAAAATAATATCCTTTATCAGTAACTTCTGGCCAGAGTTAAACATGAGAATAAAATGTTGATTTCGCACCTATGCCTAAGGGTATGATATTAGAGGGACAACGAAAGCACGCTACACTTGAATCTTGAGTTTTATTTCAGGCTTTTGCTTGATCAACCATAATTGTGCATGCACTATAAAAAAACCAAAAAAAAATCTATATTCGCTGTTTGTTGATGGAGTGAATTTTTTCTTTGCGAGTTTGATTGGCTGTTTCTCTTTATCATCATGATCAACATCGCACAATCCCTCTGTTAGCAAGAACCAAGACATTTATGTTTGCACTCGAGTTGTTAGGAAAGTCTTTACCGACAGCTTTAGACTCGTCGTTTTCTATTTATTGTCAGCCATTTTTTGCCCTTTTTTGACAAGTTTTTCTTAAGCCAACTTCTGATAATCTCCTGATTATTCAGCTCAAAGAAAGTTTTATTTGCGAAGTGACTCATGACCTATGTTCGCATAAGTTCGTGCCAGACGAGTCACCGTAAAATCAGGCGGTCGATTTCAAGGATATTTTTTTTCTTCATATCATACCATATCAAAACAAATGTACTACATATACAGAAAGCCTATTGTTGTTAGTATGATATCGTTAGACAGAAACATGAATTAATGTGGTAAACATCGTAGTATACAAAATTAATATTAATGAAGGCTTTTTTTTGTTTCAGAACGCTGTGCCTCGAAGAGGTAAATACCACCAATTTCTACGAAATGTGGGATACCAACAGTCAAGTACATGTAGTGACGCTTCTTCTTGGATATGGTCGAATGAGATCAGGGTCTTGACGATCGTTTAAGCGGTAATGAGACTTAGCTCTCCATAAGGGTGAGCCCCCAGTATGCCCAGGTTTTTCACTTATGGTATATCGCACGTAAGTCTATGCGAAATAATTTGACGTAAAGTGCGAGGTAATGTTCCACTTTAAAACCCGATCAAACTAATAGTTTTTATACACGTACTCCTCCTTTTAGCTCTTTCCATTGAACAAGAGATACAAAGGTAGCTATTTATTACCTGATTGGTTGCTTTCTTCCTCTCTGCCCTCTCGCGATCTGTTTATATTGGATGCTTATGCTTACATTATGTAGCACAATTGTATCCATCTGTAGAACAGCGGAAAAGTCGCGTGTCTACCCTAGAAAATGACTTTTTTGGCTTCTTTTGACTGCCGCCTACCATTTTGCTTTTATCTTATTTTTATTTACTTATTTTTATTGTTTGCGTTGCCGTTTTTGTCCCACCGAAAAATAAATAAAAAATTCCTGTTTCACCCGAATGTACCTTGTAGGAGGAAAAAGGGCAACTTCGATGGTGAGAGTATTGTCTCCTCTTCAGTGTAGAAGACAAAGCTACCGTAATAAAATATTTTTCTTTCAAGTTTGGTCGCAATAAAAAATATTATTTTTTTGTATTTTTAGAGGCAACATTTACAAAAAAAAATAGAACCTCAGTAGACAAGGCATTTATGCCTTTCCATCAAAATCTGCGAATGTGTGAAAAGTCATGGTGTATGTGTCAAAGTGTGCATATGTGTTGTAACTTGTTTCCATGGGTGCTAGCAAAAATGGGAAGAAAGGATGATGTGGAGTGAACCCGTGAATATGTGCCTCATGTTAACACGGTATGGTTGTCCTGTGACAAAGTGCTTTTGATGTCCATGAAGGATGACATAACTGGTGGCAGATATGCAAAATACGAGAAGTTAGCGCGCTACGCATGACGAGTCAGTGGCATTCTCATCAAGCAATCTGCGTTTCGGTACTTTTCAAATCTGTCAGTGTCAGGGCAGCTCGCTCATTTTGACCTAGTTCTGTCCTTCAAAATAGTCCATCAAACGTTCTGATGAAGAGCAGTTTCTTCATCAACATCTTATTTTTCGTTTGACACATTTATTCCTTCGATTTCGTGGGTGCCTTGTGTCCTTTGAGGATCGAGACTGTTGCAGGTGGACCGCGTATCGGTTCCAAGAAAGGTCTTCTACAAAACATGACTTGAAAATCGCACCTCTGTAATAAGGTCATTTAATGCACACTAATATTATTGAATCTTACTTACTGCTGACAAACACAAAGGACAATGATTTCTTACCTGTCATTTCCCGGGAGAAAAATCATTAGACTTATCGCGAGGGAAACTTTTTTTGACAAGTCGCTGGATCTGAATGAATGAGTCTTTGGGGACTGATGTAAGGGCCCACGTATTTGAATCACGGCACCAAAACAGATTTAGCTACTATTTGTGTCAGCTTATCCGTCCAGCTCAACGTTTATTAGCCGATTTTTTTTCACTCATTTCATTGGGAGTGTGTAAATCAATGAGTGGTCGTCGAGATAATGCCTGTGTCAGATTAGCAGAAATTCGGAAACCCTCTACATCGTAAAATTACCATAGGTTAATGAGTGCAACCTTCATTATAAATATCATCGTAAGTGCAAGGCTTCGCGCTCTGTCTTTTTATAGATTTAATGATCCCTGATTGTTGCCGGAGTATTTTTGCATTTTTCAAAGTGCATCGTATAAGGGGACATAAAAAGTCGGGTTTATTTGTTTGTTTGTTTTTTTCCCTAGAATCTTACTACACGCTACCACGAAATTCCATCTCGATTTTATTTTATGTCACAGATCAAAACAAAACCTCTTTCCGCACTAAAGATCTACATATGCAAAACATTAAATTTTCCATTTTTTTAAATAATTATTTTAATTTTTATTTCCACGTTTTTGATGTACCGGCTTGTCATCTTTTTAACTAGTTGATCACATTCCCCAAGCAAATTATGAAGTCAGTCTATGTTTATCAGATTAATCCTTAGAAAGCGAATGCCTGGAATTCAGAGCCTAATGCAATTAAATCTTGTAATAGTTTGTGTTATTTCGCATTTCTGTACAAACGATATACTTCTCTACACGCCCAACATTTGGGTCAAAATAGTTGGATCTCTAGAGAAGCGCAAACTTGACACTCGGTATACAGTAGATACTTTCTCGACTGACCTTTGAGGACATTGCACCTCCACTACCTCAATGAGAAATATCTCTCAAAGGAGTGTTTTGCTATTTTGAAAGTTCAGACAATCCTAGCTCAACCTCAACATATTTTCATCATATCCCTGCTCTCATCATATTTGCAATGAGCCTCTCAATGTTTTTCTTTTTGTATACTTGCAAGAATATAGTGAGCCACGATTTGTCATAAATATCCGAATCACCATCCTAAACACCCCTTTGTAATATCGAGAAACGTTTTTTTTTTCTTCTTCTCTAAGGCGGGTGGTGTATAGGGGCAATTCTTCCCACCGTGAGCTGATTCGACACTCGGTCGGAATTCTTTTCTTTGTCCGCCTCAAATCCAAATATCGTACCTCTTCTTAGAGCTGTTTCGGTTTCCCGTATCTAAAAGAACTTGTCTGAACATAAGCGGATTTAAACAACCCAGAAAATGTTGTTCATCTTATTGTGCATATGACAGATACTCACGCCAGTGTACCTCCATACCCTACACGATCCAGAGTTGCTGAATACCTTTGCCATTGTTCGAACAGCTGAATCGGTAGCAGTTCATTATTTTTAGGTACGTTCTGTTGAAAACATCCTACGCTCTGCTGCAAATTTCGTGGGAGTCCACAATATTGGAGTTCAGCACCACCTGGGGAAATCGCACCAGATTAGCATTATTGTTTATAATGAGGCCAATCCCTGGGGGAAATCACACATGCTCAATTGAACATCCACAAAAATGATTCATATTGTTACAAAACTACTCTCAGTTTAAAGTCACGTGATTTTGCACTTCTGCTGGGAATTATCCTCATATTGACCAGTACATTTTGGAGGAACAACGACATTTGCAACCGTGAATATTGAGTTAAACATTCAAGTACCTTGTCCCTCGCTCCGCTGTCATTCCGCTCAAAAGCGCCTTTTGCATTGCTTTCCTACTACGTCCGCTCGGATCTCACTAAGCCTGACGCCGCTTCCTTGTCGTGAGAGGCTGTCAGGAGGCTTTAGCCTTAATGACAATCAGATTAGGTTATACAGTAGGTTAACCAAGGTCAAGATAAATTGGATTATGTTCATTTAGCTTAGGTTTGGGTTAACTTAAGTTGGGTTAACTTAGGCTACGTTAACGTAAGTTAGGTTAACTTAGGTTACGCTAACTTAAGTTAGGTTAACTTACAAGGGGATTATCGTAACTGTCCACCCTTAATTTTCCTGAAATTTTCAGGGCTTTATG
>Ga0058701_10005425_pt1 | contig 10577 bp, 9 predicted proteins | sample AgamicOrMae_FD_97039 | JGI IMG/M metagenome (GOLD analysis project Ga0058701, IMG submission 97039) | Agave microbial communities from Guanajuato, Mexico - Or.Ma.e | ecosystem: Host-associated > Plants > Phyllosphere > Phylloplane/Leaf | place: Guanajuato, Mexico | collected 2012-06-04 | reverse complement strand
GGTTAAGTTAGGTTAGGTGCCTTGTGCCTCGCTTCGCTATCGCTCCGCTCGGCTTGACGACGGAGGGTAGCACCAAATTTAAACTGAAAGGTTGAAAATGCTACCTTAAAAAATTACAGTGTAAGAACGAGAGGTGTTTAAATGAGACAGAATGACATAGTCATTGAAATAGCTTTTAAGTAAAAAGAGATTCTTTTCAGGGGCAGAAACTGACTCTACACCAACGATCTACCGTTAGTCCCAAGTTTTTTTTTTTTTTAATGGACTCTTGGTGCGGCTTGCAGAGGTTTCACAAATTACCGGAGGCCAAAGAAGAAAATTCAGAGATGTTTTGTAGTAAAACGCGTTACCACAAATGAAATCATTAAGTCGATATCAAGTCTTGAGCTTCGGTCACTATATAGATCGCTAAAAATGTATACGTACGCCACGCGGGGAAGAAAACAAAATGTGAGGCGATTTGGACGTAAGATTTCCTTATTATAACGTAAAAACACTCCCTGAAACTTTAACGCACCCTAAGCCTTGGTATCTCGTCGCCTGTTTTCGCTCACTACATAAAACGGCATTCAATTCAGGCCTCGCCGGACTTTTCTTCCTGTTGCGCGGCGCCGTGTCTTGAGAGAACGAGCCGGCTTTCTGACTGACCCGCCCAGCAACCCACGATTATCTGTTTGTCAATAGAAAATATCATCTTAATCATCATCACATGGGAATCGTGTGCCGATAAACAAATCACAGCTATTTCTTTTTAGGCCTCACAATCAGCTGACACTATGACAATACCATTCCATCACCCTCCCATCCCCATCAAGCCCTCATCAGCATGAAAATCTCACTGCGCCAGGTCTAAATATCAATCCTCTCGCACACGCTAATAACAAGTTTGTGCACGTGCAATTTTTGAGTATCAAAAACATATTTTTCCAACAGACTAGTTTCGGTTAGTCGCAAACGAGTTCCTTTGACGAGACCTAACTTCATCCCTGAAAATTATACTCTCTTAAAAAGAATTTCAGGAAAACCTTAACCCACCACCACCCAGCGATGCCGTTCGGAAACAAGAAATATTTATTTTAGAGGATCTTTTCAATTCAGTATTGTCACATCACCTCTCTGAAACTTTGATATTTTAGGCATTTTCCAAAGCTTAGAATTACGTATTTTAGTGAGGAAAATCCTTCCGATTTCTCTTAACCTAAATTTCACTCCAAATTCTTTAAGCTGTTGTGGATTAAGCAAAGAAATGTTAAAATGTTTAAAAGTAAATTCTTCACAAAACATCCCATGTTTATCAGTTCTTCTTACCAAGAATCCGAGTCCGTGTATCGCTTGAGGATATTTTTTACGGAAGCCTTTATTGCCAATGAAAAGAAATTGCGGTTCATCACTGTTTTAAGCTGAATAATACCGATACGAATAACGATGCGCAAAGGCCTACGATGTGTACACGTCCCAAGGCGTCGAAAAGCGCCGCGCCGGTCGAGGACGTTCGTTTCCAACTTCAGATAGACTTGAGTTGGCGAAATAACGCGAGTCTACGGTAAGACGGCAACAAGGCATGCTGCGGCGAGGCGGTCGGCCGTCGCTGCGGACGCAGCCGCTCTAACTAGACCAAGGTCGCGAATGCTGCACAAACGCAGCGCAAACGCAAACGCTGCGCACACACTACGCACACGAAGCACAAACGCTACGCGTAAGCTGCACAAACGCTACGCACACGCAGCACAAACACTACGCGTAAGCTGCACAAAACGCTGCGCACACACTACGCACACGCAGCACAAACGCTACGCGTAAGCTGCACAAACGCTGCTTACCCGCCATACGTGCAACGCTACGTGTTCGCAGGTAGCTACAATCGAGACGGGGAGTAAGTGCAGGAATCGATATCTAACCACGTTGCGCCCAAGAAGACTGGAATACCCGGGAATACCAGTTTTCTGGGTAGCGCATTCAATTCTTGCCAGACGAGAACGAAATGATCTACTTCAAGGTTTTTACGGAATAATATAACAGATGTGAGAACTTTCCTATGCCTATTCCTCACTAAATCGTTGTGAGTTCAATAACTCTCAAGGGCAAACCTTTAAAAGGGACAGAAACCTTAATGTTTGTAGACATATGATAAAAATACTGATATTACGGCGAGAGAAAGTGTGTGTTACCTGGCATAAAAGAAATTCATTAAAAAAACTAGACCTCAAAACCGTCAACTATAAGATATTTCGATAGTTTAAAGCCAAGAAGAACAACGAATGCGGCAATCGCAAGATCCGATTTTCATATTTTAATGATTAGGCTATTTTCAAAAACTACTCAACATATTTAATGCAAAGTTTATGACATTAAAAAGAAGAAAAATTCCCGCACCCGACGCGAATCTACCTCACGAAACCAGAAATCCCCTTCCTCCCTGTGTTGGCTCCCAACACCAACAAGCCCGGTCGCGCACTCTGACAACGGACCGTTTGGAAAATGTCCCGGCGCCCTAGCCCTAGCCGACCTTTGCGCTACGTAAACATCGAAAACAAAAGTTTAGGGCACTTGTAAGGTGACAAGGGCATTTCAAAGAGATTAATCAGTCGGTATTTGGCTAGGAAATATAAGCAGTACCACGCGGTCTTTTTTCGCTTTTGGGTTTTCCGTCGTCCCCTCCTGCGCATTTCACGTGAGCGTCCTCTCCGCTGCCAACAAGGCTGCCTCCCTCCCTCGCACAAATACCACGTGGCTCCTCCCCCCTCCCCTAAAAAAGAATCAAGGAGGCGGTGTGTATCAAGTACCTCATGGACACAACTTGTTCATCACGTTCGTGGTTCCAATACTTACATTTAAAAAAACACGATCTGTTTTAAGATCGTACATTTACGGAAAAAATTTCCCCGGGTCGTGCATGTTTCTTAGAGCCACCACAACATGACAACCTCGTCGAAAAACTTCGAGAGTTACGGTATTTTAATTCATCAAAAACATTCCCTGAGATTTTAGGAAACCGTTATTATGACACGTTTAGAGGAAGGTTTTAAAACTAATAGACGCTCATCCATGTGATGTTTACAATAACAACGAACGCTCGTCGATCTACTCTAGTTTAAATCTGAGATTTGAGAACTGATCGAGTCTTCAATGGAGGTATCGAGAAAGTAATGTGTCTAAAGGAATACCAAAAAGAAAGCACACTGAGCAAAAATGGGTCAATAAAAAAAGAGAAGAAAAAACTAACAAAGAAAAAAAGTTCTGTCCAATTAGAAAAAGCCTAGAGGGAGACATTTTTTTTCAACAACGCTCACATCCCATAAACACGTTAAAAAAATAATAATAGGGTTTTGAAACAAAACCTTTTATGGGGGGGGGGGCAAAAATTAATAATTATGAAACAACACGAAGAAATGCAGAAACGACTAAATTTTATCTTTTTTTTTTCGTCGTTCGTTGACCAAATGCAAATATACGACAGTTCTTTAACCAAGCGCCTCCTGATAAGACTTTCATTCTAAAATGTACGGCTGAAATAGGAACCGGCGACCCTGACATTGTTAATAGGTCTTTAGGCTTGACACTGAATTACTTACGCCTGTGTACTGTACAGTCTAGGCCAAAGCTTCCGAGTATAAAGCTTTATGCGCACTACATGGGCACAGTTTTGGGCAGAGAAAAGTGACGTTTCGCGCTCGGTGCATCCTTGACGTTTCCATAATTGCAGATTTTCTCTTGATTTTTGAGATACGATTATACTTGGTAGTCACTTGCGAAATTCAAGAGCAGCAAAGGTTCTAGCAATTAGTCAATTAGTGTTAGAAACAGTATAATGTTCTTGAACTGAGTTCCTCACGAATTACTGCGCGCAATGGCCAATTTTTTTTTGTTGATATGGCTACCGAAATCACAAACTAGGAAGAAGCGTTGGTTGTGGGTTGTTTTTCAGGGACGAACAGAACTCTCACATGCGTGAAGGCTTGGGGAGGGAGCGCGGCCGGGCTGTCGCGGTTCTAACCTCAGGAAAGCACCGGTTGTTTTAGGGTGACGAAACAGAACCGTTAGGGTAACTTCATGGAATAGGAATAGGTGATTTTGGTTTCATTAACAACGGTATCCGCACTTTCAAGGATAGGCAAAACGCACCCTGTGCCCGCGTAATAGGAACGTAATGGTTGTGGAATAGTCACATGGCGACCGTGACACGAAATACACATAGAAGCCGCAATCGCTGCGTCATAGTGGCTCAATGGCTACAATAGGACGTAATAATAGAATCGTAATAGCCGTGATGTAAATATAGCGACGCAATAACAACGTAAAAGCGTGACGTTCTGCATGGTTTTCAGAGAATAGCCGATTAAATTCTTTTACGTTCAAGACATCAGGCTTTCGAATGCATTTCATGAAGTGCGTTTTTGGAATCCCCAACATTTGTACGGGTCGGCAGGATGAGGCAGTGGTGGAAAACCGAGAGAGCACGATCCATCCATCACTCACATTTTTTTTTCTCATGCCAAGAAAATTCCTCTATAAAGTGACTAAACAGTTTATTTCTTGCCCCAAGATTTTTTTCTTGCCCGACGTTTTTTTTTCTTAGCACAAGATTTGTTTTTCTTGCAGTAAGAAAATGTCCTTGATAAGAAGAAAAATCTTGTGGCAAGAAAAAAAATGTTTTGTCACTACATCAAGAAAATTTTTCTTGGCATCAGAAATCATTTCTGTGGGGAGGCGCTATCGTGGCGCCACGGAGCGCACTGGCGAACCCAAGACGAAGCGAAGCATATAGGAACATAAGTCCGCACATGGTTTCTATTGGTTTCAACAACTTGAGGAGTGGTTCAACCCTACTTGGAGTAGTGAAGCAAATTTTACTGCAGCAAATGCCCACCCATTGGGTCAATGGTCCAACGTTGTGCGGGCACAAAGTAAGCTCCAAACAAAAACAATTATCGTAACGATTTGCATACCAATGCGTCATCTCATTGAATTTTAATGATGTACGGCCAGCGCGACACAAGATGACAAAGAAACGTCGATATTCATTCACAAATAAAAGTGGAAGGCGATTTTGATTTATCAATCCTGCGGAAAGCTATATAGCTTTCCGCAGCAGCGTCTCGAATTTCCGTCATTCTTGGCGGTTGCTCCAGAAGGCATGTATAGGACTCAAGAATGGAATCTCATTTTCATCGTCGGTTTCACCATCTAAGGACCTCGAATCCACGATTGATACATAAAGGGTTTCAGAATTGCTCCATTCATGACACAATTATAAACTCCCCGACACCAGGATCTCTCCGTGTATTTACTCCCAAGGAGCAAAATGACTAAGGTCGTTCGTTTTAAAGTTGCGTCCTGGGCGCTCAGTTACAGCTGTTGCACAGATCAGCCAAAGGTCTTCACTCACGTTTAGGAACGATACACAAAGCACGTGGTCCGAACAGAGGGGAGGGGTGTTCCTTGTGAAACTCAACACTTCCGTGCAGAAAAGTCACAACTGCACTCTCAAAATCACCCAAAGATCACACTGCAATTTCTGCATGTAAGGTTTACTAAGGGTGGGTTACCCTAGGTTAGGTTTGGTGCATTTTGCCTCGCTCCACTATCGCTCCGCTCGAATGTCGCCCAGCCTGATGCCGCTTACTTCTCAGCGGCCGTTAGGGCCGCCGAGAAGTAAGCGGGATCAGGCTGGGTGACCGTTAGGTTAGCTTGGGTTAGGTTAGGTTCAGTGCCTTTTGCCTCGCTCCGCTCGGCTTGGGAATGAAAGGCAGAATGCAAGACGTAGGAAAGAAAATGCTGCGTAATAAATACAGCGTGTATAATCGAGTTTGATCTTTGGGTGGTTCTAAGGGCGCAGTTATGACTTTTCTGCACGGAGGTGTCGAACTGCATGGCAAACCACGATGGGGGAAGGGGGGGTCCAACAAAAAACCACGTGGTCTTTTATGGCTGAAACCGTTGGTGAGAGCCGGCACATAAGAGACGTAGTGTTTAAATGCGCATCTTTTTCGGGTCCTTGTCGCCCCTTCTCTTCGTTCGCAATCACCTTTTCTTTCTCCGTCCGAGACTGGCACTGACTGATTAACATTGTACCGTATTTCTTTCATAACAAATAGCAAACAATGATAACCAATATTCTTTTGTGGTGTAAACAGCCGACCGATAAATACCCTTTTTTTCTTCAAAAATGCCACTTTTTCTTTATTTAGGGGGGAAGGGGGGTCTCTAAAGAAAGGAAAAAACACGTAAAACCACGAGGGCGAGGAGGGGGCAAAAATGGCAAAAAAAAGACCACGTGGTTTGTGAATCGTCCCTTAGATCACGCCCAGGTTCACACAGTGTGCCATGTGCTTTAACTTTTTTTTTCCTTTCAATCACCTATATCCTTTTAAGTAGGTAAAGATCACCTGAGAAAAAAAGGCGATCATTTAGTCGCCGAATATTGTTTCAGGAAGCTTCTAATCAAGAAACTTTGGTAACAACAGAAAGATTTAAGGCGGCAGAAACCAGAAACCTAGTGTACAACAATGCGGCGTCAAATGGGGCAATGTTTACATTTTGTTTCTGGCTATCGCGACTAAGCCGCGATAGGATCCTATCCGCATCGATCCCGAGATCTTCTTTGAAACATGCAACGCCGAAAGAGGATATATTTCCGTTTAGAGGTGGCGAGATGATACGATTCTATTTTTGCTAGAGGATTTCATCTTGATTAGCAACAACAACAAAAAGATCTAGCGTGACGCGGTCACGTGACGCTTCAGATCTCAACAAACTCCTCCCCTCCCCACCATCCTGCGAGCAGACGCCTCATCGCTAGCTATTTTACAGCAGTTATTGTTAATTTCATCAAGATAATATGCTATAGGGTTCTTAAAATGTCAAACTTTAAACATAGAAACCACTTCGTACTGTGCTGTTGAACGATGAATCGTCAAAATGTGTTAAACGATGGAAATGGGGGAACCAAAGAGCTAGCACCCTATGGAAGCAGTGTTGTCAGATTCCGCGACTCCGTCAAATTTAAACGCGTCTAACTTTTTAATAGTTAAAGATAACATAACTTTTAATCCTATTTTTGGAATGCTCAGCTCGAGAGCGATCCAAAACATGCCCGACATGCTAGGTTCTCTCTCATGGTTAAAAAGTTAGACGCGATAAAATTTTACGAAATTGCGGAATCTGACAACACTGTATGAAAGTTTGGCATCGGTCGATTAGTCGCATCTGAAACCTTCATGATTTCTTAAGTTTGGCTGTGCTCGTCAATGTTTGTAATCAAGGGTTAAAACGGTCCTCTTTAGAACTTGAAAAGGGCAGTAGAACTCCTCACCCAAAAAACAAAACCTTCCATTGGTCAATCCTCGCTTTTTCTTCCTAATAGCCTACGGTTTCAATTGTACATACAGTGCTTTCTTACTTTTCAAAAAAAAAAATTTAAGCACCCTTTTTAGTATGATACATTGATGACATTAACGACAACTGCTGCCAAACAGCTGCCAAATAGTTAACGATGCGGCGTCTGCTCGGCTCGGTGGGACGGGGGAAGTGAAGGGGGGTTTGTTGTGATTTAGAGCGTCACGTGACCGCGTCTCGCGATCAATTTTTTTTCGGCGAAATCCTCTACCGCCTATTCAACATCTAAGACTGTGTGGGATGACGTCATGTCAGGCTACCTCCGGTTAATGAACACACGGGCAACCAACAGTTAGCCCTGACCCAAAAATCATGACTAATATGGAGGGGGCGACCGCTCATATTACATACACGCTACTTGGAGCGATGCACATATTTATCATAGACACGTCCGCATCGGGTGCCGCGTGCGTGCATCTGGTGTCCGTGCAGCCCTATCATCTCATTCACACAAAGGGTCACCCGTAAGATGCATCATCGCCACTCACAAGGCTACAACTAAGAATACAATTTTGTTCATAAAAGCCTGCTAGAACTACATGTACAGTATCGCCAGAGTTGTATAAGAAAAAGCAATATCAATAGCACATAATTTGCATGCCAAAATATGTAATACACATTTTAAGCAGAATGAGCGTCTATCCACCTCTTATGCAAGGTTCCGCAGTAAAACCGTCTGTATTTAGAGTTCGGTGTTTACGATACAACTTCCTACTTTTTCAAAAATTGCCAAATACAGCTGCAACTATAGGACACGACCGCAGAAAGTATTAATAGCCTTGAATTGTCCAGGTGTTACAAGCCTACATATTTATTCGTGGAGTTTGGAAACAAAGGTTGTGGTTCGTCCGGGGTTTCACCGTAATGGGTTTCCGAGGGGTGGGGGGAACGGGAACGAACTTCCTGATTGACACATTCATCATTGGTGGGCATTGGGAGGTGGCCGGAAGTGTACAGCAACGCAAAAAAAGAAAGAAAAGAAAACCTAATCGGAGGTTATTATCCATTAGTAAAGGTAGAGGGGTTTGTCATACTGATTCTGTGCAGGTTTCAAATCGAGTTCTTTAGTTTTCTGTTCTATTTTTTTTCGATGAAAATAGTCCTGTTTCAACGAAAAAAAAATTCAAAGTGGTTTTTGTGAGCTAAAGAATGTTTACATTTGACACCTAGAACTAAAAGGAAAGCGTGCATCAAGGGCGGTTTTCAGACCGGTCCTTTGGGGATGGGGGTCCAAGTATTCCTTGTCACGCGGGTTGCCTATTTTTAACACTTCACTGATAAAATAATAGTTTCAATGATCGAAACAAACGTAAGTTAATAAATGAATTACGTAGAGCCAGCAAATAGCACAGGGGATGTAGAGGCGAATAGGTAGAAGAATTTTTGGTGAAATGCGAACTTGGCCAAGCGAAGTCGCACCTTTACAGTGCGCCCCTCTCTCTCCGTCAAGTGACTCCCCACGCCACAATTCTACGCAGACTCGGTATAACCTTTTAGCTGCCCGCCCCCCTCCCCTCCTCCTTGGATAGGGTTACGATGTTTACGGATGGCTCTTAATTAATGGTTCCCCGAATAATAATAAGACAATTGGGGGACTTGTTCGCAGCTCTGATTCCAATTACAATCAGGAAGACAGCGCGGTTCAAGAGCGACTCTGTACAACTTTTCGCCGCGCCGCCGGCCCCCTCAATATGGCTTCGAAGACAAGAGCACAGTGTGAATGGTTGATGCACAACTCCTTTACCACGCTTTGCGACTGAATATCCTGAGACTTTGCCACAAAAATGCTGCAATGATCTTTCCAGACAAAACTTAATGGATGTATGTAGACCAGCGGCTCTCAACCTTTTTTGCTCGTTTCTTCTGCCTGTTCGACCTCAGACCGTGAACCCTTTTCACGCACATTTTGTAAATTTTGAGTTGGTGTGCATTTTAGGTAAGCTTCCGCGACCCCCTCTTCTGTGATCCGCGATCCCCATAAGGGCCGCGATACCCCTATTGAGAATCTCTGCGGTAGAAATATGCCACTTGGTCAGGCGAAGAAACTAACGAGGGATATGTTAGAAACATTATTTCACATACATGTATTAACCTTGCTTACTGTTCAAATAGCGATTTTTTTTAGATTATTTTTTTTTTGTCTTTAAATGCCAATAACGTAATTTACGGAATTTTTAAGAGTGATGATTTATCTCTATATGGGATTGACATTCCGCGAATAATACCATTAATTAATTATTAATCTATAGGATAATAATACATTTTTATCCAACAGGATAAATTTGAGTGAATTAATATATTAATCTTACAAGCTCATCTTAGTATAGCATCATACCAAGCTTTGACTAATTTTCAAATAAGCCGTGAAACTTGGCTACTCTTCAGCAGCCTCTGTAAATTGATCATCATTGTAAGCCTTGTGTGAGAAACTCGGTCGATTCCTCCGCAGCACTTATGTAAACTCCACATAAACATTTTAGCACTGTCACTGTAAAACTAGTCATATTTTTCTCTTAATACATGAAAAAAGTGGAGACCTAATGCTTTACAGGAGATAAATTCACTGTTTGTAAATATTGCAGACATCCCTCACTAGTTTACACTTGGACTCACTGTGTTTGTCTATTGACATTCGCTGGGAAATTGCAAATAAGGGCGTGGTGTTCACTGTTCCGCCAGTGAGATTTTCTGTTTCAAAGATTGAATTTTCACTGATTTACATCCAAGATAACTCCATGGACAATTTCCCGTATCGTTGACTAAAAATGGACCATGCAGTCAAAATATAACTTTGTCATCGAAATATGATAAAAACTCCTTCATTCCAGATGTCTGCAGAAAAGAGGAATGCAAATCTGCATCGTAGAGCCCTCTGCGTAGTTGTTAAAGTGTGGGTGCAAATAGGATCGGTCACGTGACTGCACGGCATCGGGACCTATTTGCACCTCCACTTTGAGAACTAAGCAAGGTGGAGGGCTGTACGATGCACATTTGTGTTCCTCAGACATCTGGAATGAATGAGTTTCTGTCAAATTTCAATGACAAAGTTATATTTTGACGGTAAACGCGAAAACCGAAAACACGGTCTATTCTTAGTCTAAGGAAAATCGTCCACTGGATGAACCGATGGAGATGTCCCAACCGGAAACACATCAACGAAGTAGGAATCCCTGCAATGTTTC
>Ga0058701_10005424_pt1 | contig 10577 bp, 9 predicted proteins | sample AgamicOrMae_FD_97039 | JGI IMG/M metagenome (GOLD analysis project Ga0058701, IMG submission 97039) | Agave microbial communities from Guanajuato, Mexico - Or.Ma.e | ecosystem: Host-associated > Plants > Phyllosphere > Phylloplane/Leaf | place: Guanajuato, Mexico | collected 2012-06-04 | reverse complement strand
ACACTGAATTTGTCCGACACGGAAGTTCTCCGACAAATTCGGGTGTCGTTAGGTTGGGTTTTGTCGGACAACCTCCGTGTCGGACAACTTCCGTGTCGGACAACTTCCTGCATCTCGACATATCCACAAAGCAATAAGATGTGTCACTACAGGTTAACCATGAAGTTCAACACATCAAGCAGTATTAACATCTGCAACATAGAAGAGTAAATATCTGCTAAAAAACAGAAACACATTACTGACCAAGACAAATATTTGCTCAGAGCTAGGTTTACAACAGAAAAGAAAAAGAAAAAACAACCGGCTGCTTTGACAAAATCTTCCATCAAAAGCAATCAGAGAGGACTTTGCTATTATCCATGTTACAATGTTATTAAGTCTCTACAATAAAGATTTAACCCTGACTCTCAACATCACATCTCTCATGTAAATTTATTACTAAAGTAGGAAAAATATGACTGACGAAAAACTTGGGGAAAAAGAAAGAAAAACCTAATAATATAAAACTATCAACACCGCAGAAGAATGAGACAGCACGTAAATGTAGAAACTAAAGTTGCACCATTTTCTCAGCTTTGTACGATGGAGTGAAGTTATATGTGATCATAAACCATCTACAGGGAAGTACTGTACAGTAGGCCTACAAATATGCTCAAAAAAGGCAGCATAGCGAGAATAAAGAAAGAAAGTACTCCAGAAATATTCATTATGGTAATCAACTATCCAAAGCAGATTTATTTATTTTTTTTTACAATAAATGAGCAAATAGACATGGCAATAAAAGAGCAGGTACGCGACTAACCTCCGTGTGTAATGATGTTTCCACGCACTAGAGGATGTCCGATGACTGAAACAGAGCAACGAAACACTGCAAATCACTGAATTCAAACCAGATTTAAACCTAGAACACGGCATGTGACTCACGTGATCCCACAGCGCCCCGGAAACATAATCTAGGGACTAGAAAACATCGGAAACCAATGTCGGAAACATCCCGGTTGCGTCTCGAGGTAAACATTCTCGGCCTGGCCTGAGGCTCGAGGAGTCAAAGCCCATAACTACATCTATGATAAACAGCCGACAGCTGACGACGCCTGTTGTTTTGGTTGAGGTTTGTTGTGTTTTCACTATGAAAGTGTGACATTTTTGTACGTTTGATCATATTTTAAACTCGCTTTGTTTATTCGTAAGCTTTCCTATCAATTAAACAGCCAGACGCATCTCGTACAGGTACTTTGAATCCAAATGTTTGTGCCTCTCGGCCCGCCAAGTTTTTCTCAACGCGCTGTTATTGGATTAAAAATGCAATTCTTGAAATGTAAGACATTGTGTGAGTTTTATAAGCATTCCAAAAAAAAAAATGTTTCGTGCAACTCTAGTTTCAGCGGTGGTGCTAAATGCATGCCCTCCATAACCTATTTGTTGTACCGGTCAACATGTGTCTGTTGTGTGCCCAGGAACTTTTTGAAATCGAGGGATGGCAGCGGCTGTTAAAGTACCTGGTAACCCTGTACCTTCCAATAATGCAGAAGAACATACAGCAGATTCAGAGGCGGTTAACAGCAAAGAGAAGGCTTGGACAAAAGGTAAAAAGCGGAAAAACAAACTTCGGGATCACCAAGCTCCCCGCCAACCTCTCACCGGTTAGTACCAAAAACCACAAACGAAGTAACTCCAGATATTCGGAGAATCTCGCCACAATATTCAAGATATCATGGTTTACAAGCATGCTGAGGATGTTTTTTTTCTCTCTTGGTTTGCTCAGGATATGTTCGCTTCCTAAATGAAAGGAGAGAGAAACTTCGAGCTGAGAATCCACAGTTATCATTCACAGAACTTGTAAAAATGCTGGCTAACGAGTGGAAGCAGCTTTCCCCAGAAGAGAAGATGGTTGGTATATTATTGTGCTTAGAGCTTTGTTTGACATTAGTCTATTCAATTTTGTTTTCAACAGCCATACCAAGAAGCAGCAGAGCAAGACAAAGAACGGTATATTCAGGAACTCTCAGCATATAAGCAGACAGATGCATATAAAGAATTTAACCAACAACAGCTGCTACATCAAGAAGCACAGAACAAAAAACAGAAAGCAATGCAGGAAATGAAGAAAGCAAAACCAATCATTGAAACTAATGAAGAGGTGAGATGAATTGTGGAGCTGTGTTCTCTGACATGTTGTAAGTTGACATCACAATTGTTATCCTTTTTGTTCAGAGCAAACAGAGTGATTTTGGTGGCTTTGACATTCCTATCTTCACGGAAGAATTCCTTGACCACAACAAAGGTACAGAAACTATTACTTAAATACCCCGAAGGGGACACCCGTCAACCAAACGTTCCCGTTGTACTTGCGCTAATTTTTTTTTTTGATCCAGCCCGGGAAGCAGAACTGAGACAGCTTCGTAAATCAAGTACAGATTACGAATCCCAGAACGCATCTCTTGGCCGCATTGTCGAGAGTTTACGTAGCGCTGTAAGTACGTTAGAGGCCGACACGGCTACTCAGCGCTCAAATAACGCGGCCCTCAGCAGGCATCTGGATCAGCTGAGATCGTCGCTCACCACCGCTTTTCAAGGCCTCCTCTTGCCAGGTAAACAACGGTCAGCTTACTTTAACCACCGATTTACAAAAGAACTATCTTCTAATCAATCAAGGACTTTACTTCCTTATTTTTCGTTGAGGAAATTATGCGATCTGAAGAAGTTCTCTCGGTTCCAGATATCGAGAGGCCAACAATGGAAAGTATTGATGCGTACATGAACCGGTTACATTCCGTTTTGCTGAGCCCTGCGGGAAACCCTCAACTGCTAAGCCGTGTGGCTTCTATAGTTGAGCGTCTGGATCTGCAAGGGTGACCAGCCGTCTCTCGTGGCTTGCGGAGCGCAGTGCCAAGGAAAAGACGAACTCCGAGCCGGTTCCTCTGAAGTTTAAAAAAAAAAATCTCTTTTAATCCGCGTTTTCCGGAATGCAACAAACTTTACGCGTGGTGAATAAGCCATTGTGTGTGCTTATTGCAAACAAAATGTACAGCTCTTTTATAGGGGACCTAGTCACAGACAGAAATTTTACTCGATGACTGATTCCCTCAGTCTGTTGAATGATGCGAGTACCTGCACTCTTACTAGGATTTACCTTATTAACAAGACAGCCGATTTACGCCGTTTTAAACGAGTTACTGAATTACAAGCTATCTGGTATGGCAAGCGATAGAGATTTCACAGCCTCGAACATCCTGGGGTTAATCTGAATATCGAGCCAATTATCTTTCTCCGACTAGGCCGTCTTGTCGATTCTACTAAAATGAAAAAGCAAAGCTCATGAGTCTTACCTACGTCGGGTTTTTCGATTGTCGTTGTGAACTTTGTCTTCGTAGAAAACTCTTAGTGCTGAACATTCAAGTTTGGCTTGCGTGTCAGGAGGGTGACGATTCTCCTGTAAAATGTAATCTAGGAATTGGAAACGCGTGGCGTGAACTGTGTTATATTTTATACAAGTGTAAATAAATCTCAAGAGTTTCCACTCCAAACTCGTACCTTTTAAGCAAGGGTATAGTTTGTGATTCACGGACGGCTACTCTGAATAAAGAAATTCCAAACGTCCTCGGTTTTTGTTTTATCTAGTCCAACCCAAGGGATGCGTTAACAGCCTTTTTCCGAGAAAACAGATCTACCATTACGAAACTACCATTCGAAAATCAGCTTTCTTACTTCTTCAAGCGCCTTTCTGCCTCTTTTCAAAAATGATTTCAAGTGATTTTTCGCTGTCCAATGATCATTTAGACCAATGAATTGAACCAATATTTGTCTGTTAACATGATCGAATGAACACTACAAACGGAGGAGGTATTTAAAGAATTTAACCCAAGCTCAATGAACCTATGTAAGGGAATGAACCTACGGTATGTAGGGATAGGAACGTTCCTAAAAGAAAAGGAATGCGTTATACTCGTTCACGTTCGCCAAAACAATGATTTCCTCCATTTCCTGCAGAGGTTTACATTGCCTCATTGTTTTCAGACTTTTGCAGCATCAAGGTGGCGCATCGCGCTTTGACCGCGCTATGCAATAACGCCTCAAAGATTGTCATTATCGGGAAAAAAGGACGAATGCGTCGTGAGCAACTGAAATCAGTGGTCGGCAATAGCGCGAATATTTTGGTAATCACGCGTTGTGAGGCCATTGGTTATCAGCTTTAAATGCGGTGGAAGTTTGAAGGCGAATAGCGTTATCTTACAGTTTAGATTAACTAAGCGGTAAGCAAGAACGTAAATTTCATCATACAAATTGATCGATATTTTTCGCGCCCCCTGTGACAACTTTTTTCGAACCGAATCGGCTCGAGTTCAAAGTTTCTTGACTGCGATAAACAAAAATAAATAAATGTTTTTCCCGCGATGACTGCTTACACCATCAATTTCAATTCCTTCCAAAACTTCTTCCCATTAGTTGCCGTCGATAGGCCAGTCTCGATTGCACGTTTTCCAAGGAACAAAGGAACAACCACAAACTATAAAGTATTCCCCATCATCGTGAATCCTAGTTGATTGTTTTGTAATCCACAAGGCCGGAACCGGAAGAAAATTACCTCTATCGAGTTATCTGCACTAAAGAGCCTACAAGTAGGCTCTAATCTGCACAATCGATATTCGTTACGTTCGTTGATCGGGAATCAGCTGTACTCCTACTCCGCTGTAACTCAAGCAATAATTAGCCCCACTTTGTTCTGATTTATCTTAGCATTGGGAATATCCTAAAAAATGAAGAGTTTTCTTAAGTCATCTTAAATTATATTATATATATATTATATACAAAACATTTACACGAATGGTTAAGATTCATCACATCCAAAGCCTACAAAAACTGTGCCATCGGATCTTCGTCTCTCCTTCTCTTCATATAATACGCCTCCATTTCTTCCTCTGTCGGTTTCTTGACATCGTACATGCTGTTGTACGGTCGCTTCCGATCGTCCATTTTCGCGATCTCCTCTGCTTCCCTCTGATTCCTTTCTTCAGCCTCCAACGCCTGAAATATACAAAACAAGGTTTAACCACACACCTGAGATATCTGTCAAAGCCCATCAACCCTCAATCATCCTACTGGAAACCAGCCGAAACGTCCTTCGCATTGCAAACAACACCCCAACACAGCCCTTTCATCAAAGTTTCTAAAAACACAATTATCAAGTGGCTTTTAAAGCCCCAAAAATAGATCCTGAAAATCGTTTTGCACTTTGATTAGGACTTTTTGACTTCTGAAAACGGGCGATTGATTTCTCTCATTCTGGAAGGAGCCACAAACTGAACTGCTTTAAACGAAGTACCCTGGTCATACGTACCTCTTTCAATTTTTCTTCTTTGGTTTTTTCTTGCGCTTTCTTCTTCTTTTCCTTGGCCTTCTTCTTCTTCTCCTTCTTTTTGTTCTTCTTTTTCTTCTTCCTCTCCTTTTCTGAATCCTGTACAAAAACGTATCCATAAATGACTCATGCTTCAAGAAATGACAGAATAATTTCAACGATACGTACGTCCGAAGAATCAGAGCTATCTTCATCGCTGCTTTCATACTTCTTCTCCTTTTCCTTCTCTTTGACTTCTTCGTCTTCCTCTTCTTCTTCATCGTCCTTGACACGCGAGGTTGAAGGAGGTACCTCAATGGGTGCTTTCTTGCCAGCTTCCCCAACGCAGTAGGAATTCTAAAACAAAACAAAAATTTCCAGTTTAATAACTCTATTTTTAGCGGGGGTAACCTCAGGCATATCTGAGCAAAGAGAGGTGGTTACTTACCTTGACAAAGGAATGGCAACACTTATAACCCCAGCTCCCATTGGCCCAAAAGGATCCCCACACTGAAGTATGGTTGTTGATATAAACGTCTTCTTCGTATTTCGACCGGATTTCCGTCTTCTCCGCGCCCTGAAAAAACAAAAGAGTAAGCTGAGAAACCAATTTTCTATACATTAAAAACAAATAATTATGACAATTTTTTTAATCAGCCTGTGCATGAAAATTAAGGCAACTTTAAATCGTCCACTTGGCACATTTCAATGTAAAATGAATTTTAAAAAATATTTTAAAAATTCTTCAAAGGCGATTTCGTTTCGTCCTACGCAGTAATTTGAAAGAAGGCATATTCTACCTCTCTTATCCCCCACGCTTGTTTAATCTACGAGGATTAACGACATGACAACCGCAGAGGTTTAAGTTCACCCAGGTAAGCTCACAGATTTTAGTTCTTGTTTCGCTAGCTCTCCGCTCGAAAGCCACTAAGCCCGATTCCGCTCCTGCCGCCGAGAAGAAAGCGGGTCGGGCAACCAATAGGTAAGGTTAGTTTACGTAACGTGCCATAGGTCTGACGCCGCAGTCGCTCAGAAAAGCGACGAAATGTGGAACACGAAAGGTAGGAAATTCTACTCTTCAAAGTCAGAGTAACTTCGACATGAGCAGTTTTCCCTTGCGCAAGCGTTCATCGTACCTTGACGATTTTCCCCGAGCGAGAATATTCGACGTAGTCCTCCGTTTGAGCGAGCAGCAGTGCCTTCGGCGGGGCTTGCAGATGCTCGGCTCCGCCGTACTTCTCCAGAACGCTGTCCTGGACTTTGCTCTTGAACTCCTCCTTCCTGCGCCCGTACTCCTTCTGGAGCAGCTCGAGCTTCGTGGGTTCGGCTAAGAGGTGCACGTCGACCCCCTTTTCGTAGGCCTCCCACGCGAACAGCTGCGCTTCCCCGTGTTTGCGGGTGTCGCCGGTGAATCGGACGAAATTCTCTCCCATGTAACCTTCACTAAAACCAACAATCAACCAACACATTAAGTACGAAAAAAATCACCACACACAAGTCAAACAGCAACGAACTTCTCAGACAACGAATGCGAGGTTTAATGTGTATATGAGTTTTTCTAAAGAGCTATTAAACGCATGAAAAAGCACGGAAGAAAAACAACGCATTTCTCGATCAAGTCATTTCAAGATTTTTTCAATTGTTTCCCAATTTTTCTATCACTCGAAAAGGAATCCAATTTTAGTCGCCAGCTTACAATCGCAAAAGCCACTAATTTTCTGTCGTTTTCATGTCACCTTTCCCGAAGTAGCCCACAAGAAATTTTAACTTTTTAGACTGACTTTGAGGACATTATTTTGAACAGTGCCTTATACTTAACTCGGAGGCACTTTCCCAAACTTAGTTAGGATTATCATCAAATACGTCGTAAAGCGAGGATAAAATAAACTTTAAAAAATAGAGAACTCTTCCTGGTTCCCTGGAATGAACCGAAAATGCGATTTCAACACGGCTTTGAAAGAAAACTTGTCAAAGAAGTAAAAAAAAAGATTGAAGCCATTTTTCCATGTGTACTTTATGGATACAAACTTTCGAAGCATTCCCTAGGCAGTAATTGAATTTCACGGACTTTTCTCAACTTAGAATCACGTAAAGTAACTTAATAGCCAAATAAAATACACACTTTTTCTATTTGAACCCTAAAATTCCAGGCACATCTTAAGCAAGGGTACCCTCAATGCTCACCCAGGAAATAAAAAACAAAAAAAAAAACAAAGCTGAGCTGGTTACTTCTGACGTCACAGATGGGAAACCCAGGTGTATCTTATACCAAGGGCAGTAGTTTGACTGTTACTTACGCCGTGTCTTTGGAAGTGCCCGCGAGAGGGTTATCGCGCATGGATCGCGTTTTGGGGTCGTAGTAGGCCGAATTCGGGTCCAGGTTTCGCAAATACTTCGCAGTATCTTCACGGATTCGCAAGTTGCGCACGGTAATCCGCTGTTTGCTGTCGACTTTGGTACCAGGCATGTCCACAGCATCCACATATTTGTCCTCGTCTTCGTCCTCGTCAAGATCGTCATGCTAAAAAAAAATTAAGCACCAGTTTTAGAAATACGGTATGTTCGCACAGCTGAGAAAAATTTCATTCCAAGACTTTTCCAGGTTTCCTGAGAAATATTGGTGATTTTCGATGGTCGGTGAGATTCCACTCACGTGAATTTTCTTCACTTTCTGAACCGCTATGCCAATTTTCTCTCACTCAAATACTTAAGCTTTAGTGAACGTCAATCCTGATTTACATAGAATGCAGAAGTAGTAGCTTCTTCAACGTTACGATAGAAGCTACGGATACGACACTTAAACTTTCGCTTTCCACGCACGCCTCTTTACAGTTACCTTCCAATATTTTCATTTTATTTCTGCTCTAACAATCAGCAAAGTTCCATGACTCTTCCACGTTCTCCACGTTTTTCAGGGCCTCAGAAAAATCCCCCACTTCTCCTGGTTTTGCAGGATAATTAGATGCCCGTGACAATCTTAATTGTCCAAACGGAAAGTCTCCCAGTTTTGCAGATTAAAAAAAAAAAAAAAAAAAAATTCAAGCTTTGAGGCTGAAAAAAATGTTTATTCACTTAACCCAGCAAATAATTTTACTAGAACAACTTCAGCTCATGTTTACCTTTATTTACTAAATAACTAGCTCAAGTTAACCTATGTTCGCAATGAACTTGGCTAAAATTAATCAAAACCCATGAAAAAACAAAATGATAAAAAATAAATCCTCTGATCTAAACAAGAATCCCCCGTTTTTTTGGGATTCTCCAGATCAATAAATCATTTACCAATATATTTTAATCTTTTTTTTCTTTCTCAAAAACGAAATTAGTAGTCCAAAACGCCTATCTTCAGTTAACCAACATTTGTAAAAGATCAAATAACTTATCCAAGGGTAAGACAGCAATAGTCTTCACTCTCCTTGGGTAACCAGCATCATAGTTGATCTGCCTACCTCTGGCTTGTCTTCTCCTTCTCCTTCTTTGGTGGCATTATTCAATTTTTGCGCTCGCAGTTCTCGCTTCGCCTCCTCTATTTTCTGATATTCCTCAATAATGGCACGATGTTCCGAAGGGTCATACCCCGCCCACCGGTCACGTTTGCCATCGTAGTCCATGGACAGTTCGGGCTGCTCGAATTCGTCAGGAGCAATATTTGCACCTTAAAAAAAAATTCAAAAGTTAAATATTTAACCTCAAAGCCTTAAAGCTGATGCAAAATAAGACAGTCAAAATTGTTCACGATAAGATGAATAAACTGCTTGTACACAAACATTAAACTTTCTAAGGGTATCTTTCATTAAAATGCTGCAACAACTCAAAAATAGCAAAATAAAAAAAATAAAACCAATAAGACTTTTGCAACATGGTAAGTTGAAGGGGTTTTATTATCAATTTCAGGCTGGGCTGCCATGAGAAATATACTTAAATTGGTAATTTCTTGGGCAGATTTCAAAGAACAAATGTGCATGTGCAGTCAGTCAAAACTTGCCTCATGGAACAATATACGATGCATAAAACTTATCACAGGGTTACAATGTTTAGTGACCCTTCAGAGCTTACAAATATGAGGTTTCGTTTAAGTGACACTTTTCTTCACTCAACCATTGCAGGAGAAATTTCATGAATCAAGACTCACCTGTATATTTTGCCCCAACCTTCCTTGGTCTCTCCATACATTCTTTCTTCTTATGTGTCATTGCACCGCAGTTTTCACAAGCGCCTTTGCGATACTTAGTAACAACCTTACTCTGCAAATGAATATTTATCTTTAGCAGCCAATGCCAAAATGAACGACAAATGTTCAGAATCTTTCCATACTTACAGTGTCCACTCCTCTTTTGTACCATTCATTCAGTCTTGAGAATGACTTTTGCTTCTCTGGCTGAGGTCTTTGATGCTTGAGAGTTGGCCCTTGTGCACCAAAGTACCATGGTGCAGTAGAAATATACTGCGGAATGTGGGGATTAATATCTCTTCCTTCCTCGTCCACTGCAGCTGGAGCTGTTCCTGCCTGATTAGAGAAAAATATTACTTTTCAACCACAAAAGCTTCACACATCAAGTGAATAAAATAACTTCTTGACTCACTTTTCGCATTTCTTCCAACTCCTTGGCTTTCCGCCAGTCCTCTCTGGACTTTTTCTTTGGTTCATCTTCAATTTGTGCCTTACTCCTTAAAATTTCTGACACTGGCAGGTTTGTATTGGTATCCATAGTGATTATTTAATTAGGCTACAGCCCACTGACCACCCTGGATTAAAAAGAAATAAAACCGATTAGGGGTGCGATAGAATCATATGAAAATAACCGCCATCGAAAACGCTTTTATCAACTTCCAGTAAAACGACACTTGGACGACTAGGTGAGATAACTCCGCAGCGCTACTTTAAACGGCTTACAACACTTTTAAGTGTTTATAATACAAGTTTAATATAAAATACAAATATTCGTTAAAAAATCGTTAAAAGAAAAGAAAGAAAAACGGAAAATGATAAATAATCCAAATAAAACCATACGAAACATGCAGTTGAGGTTAAGTTCAGTAGTTGGAGAAGAAAGTAGGAGAATTTCCGTACATCAAAGACTGACATTAGGGAGTCTCAGACTCCCTAATTGGCATATTAGATTTTAACGTACTTATCTACACGAATTTTAGTTTATTTTATGTAAATTATAACGTTGAAAACAATATGTATCACACGGAAAAACTTTGTTTTCCTCTGCAGAAAGGAAAGGAATATTGTTTT
>Ga0058701_10005423_pt1 | contig 10577 bp, 7 predicted proteins | sample AgamicOrMae_FD_97039 | JGI IMG/M metagenome (GOLD analysis project Ga0058701, IMG submission 97039) | Agave microbial communities from Guanajuato, Mexico - Or.Ma.e | ecosystem: Host-associated > Plants > Phyllosphere > Phylloplane/Leaf | place: Guanajuato, Mexico | collected 2012-06-04 | reverse complement strand
TTAACCTAACCTAACTTGACCCAACCTAACCTATACGAACTTTGGCGTTTGCGACTTTTCTCGTATGGCGGTTACGGACTGGCGCTTGCGGTGTTGGCGCTTGTGGTTTTTGGCGCTATCGAATGCCCCCCGATTGAACTATGACGAGGTTAAGGTCGTTCGCGGCATCGGACTTGGGTCCCTAAGTCCGATGCCGCTTACTTCGCGGTGGATATTTCTAAGCTGCATCAGGCTTGCCGACAGCCGAGAGTGCAACTGCTTGGCCATAGGCTCAAGGTACCTTTCGTAACCTAGGTTAACCTAACGGAACGCACGGGGTTGTATGTCGGCAATCGCATAATGTAACGAAGGAATATACGAGGGTTTAACACTAGTACTCCTTAACTTAACCGAATACCGCCCAGCGATGCTGTTCGGAAACAGAAAAATTTATTTTAAAGGATCTTTTCAGTTTAGTGTGTCACAATTTAAAAAATATCACCCTTCTGGAAACCTGAAACGTAATCATCGAGGCATTAAAAAAAATTAAAATTTCGTATTTTATTAGAAAAATTCCTTCAAATTTCTCTTAACCTAAATTTCACTCCAAATCGGGCTGTTATGGGTTAAGTAGTTTTTGCAGTGAAAAGTCCGGTCATGTTCGATCGGTTAGGTTAGGTCTAGTTTTGTAAGGGAACACTTAATGTGGGTCAGTTGTAGAAATTCACGACCGTGATAACTCGCTGTTTCGTTATTTTCCGAACTGATCGGAATTTGAGGGCGATTAAAACTTCGCCAAGTTTTGCGGAAGTTGTGCGAAGTTCACTAGAGCTCATGGCCCGCAGCGAAGCGGAGGCCGCATCAAAGTGAGGCTCAAACCGTGTCGGGGGGAGTGCGTGCGTGGGGCAGGTCAAGTGCCCCACATGTGGGGCGGTAACAAAGATGAAAAAAAGCTTTTAGGTTAAGTTACAAAAGGCGCTTCTTGAAACCTCACCACTTTTTACAGTGAAAAATATTGCAGAATAAAATTTTGAGTACGGTGAGTTATGTTTTTTTTTTTTTCAAACCGACAGAGTTTTCTTTAAAACCCATTTCCTGAACTCATGACAGCCCAAAGTATTCGGAGTGAAATTTAGCTTAAGAGAAATTGGAAGGATTGTTTCCATCAAAATAAGAAATTTTAAGCTTTGAGAAACACGTAAATTATTAAATTTCAGGTTTCCAGGGGTGATATTTTTTAAATTATGACTATACTGAACTGAAAAGATCCTCTAAAATATTATTTTCGGTTTCCGAACGGCATCGCTGGGCGGTAGTGGGTTAAAAACATTCTTCGAAAGTATAAAAAAGTATGTTTCGGGATCTCGAAGATCAGTCCTCGGCACTTGTATCCCGAAACGCGTCGAATCAAAACCCTAAACCCTGATTTCGGAACCTGCAGACATTTCTTGGATCGCTAAAGAAATGCCCCAATTTTTCATTGTGGGAGGAAAAATGTCGACGAAGCTAGCGGTCCTGTTGTACCGAAATCCAAGTAAATAATGGGTTCCGCCTACAATGGGCACGAAAAATGGGGCACGAAAAATGGGGCCCATTTTCAGGGCCACCTGGAAACCGCTGTGACCGCCATGCTTTTCATACTTGTTGTGGCCACCAAGCTTTTCATACTTGTTTCCATCATGTTTGGCGCGCGCGCGAAATCGTCTCAGGGAACTCCGCTTTTCTTGGGCCTTTACCATCCTTTATGCTTCTGGACTTTTGCCCACCATTTTTATTCCTCAAGTACAATGGAAATCCATTAACCGTCGAATCATTTCCTTTCTTTTTACTCGAATAAATAGGAGACAGAGAAAGATGGACGGACCTCTTGTGGATGTCCGCGAGTTGTGCTTCTGATGTTCCTATCGCATCGGCAGATTTTCTGTTCTTGTTGTTCTTCTTGTTATCGGGCCGAATACTCATTGGGAAGACTGTCGCTCTTTGTCTAGCATTCTGTTCCAAACGGATGTGGACAGTTTTTTACATCAATATTTTTTTTGTAAGGTTGGCAATTTTTTTTCTATTCTTTAAAGTTTGTTTATCTGATTTCGTTACCTTACCATATCCTTTCTAATCTTAAAATATTTCAATCAAAAGAATCTTTTACAACATAAAATCTTTGTTCGCTTGCCTGGCTTTGCGATACACTGTTATAGTAACCTACTGTTACGTAATTATCAAAGTTTGCTTATTCACCAGTTTTGAAACAGCTGGTTATCGGAAAGCGCATGTGATCGAGCACCATCAGAACTGACTTGCAATAGTTAACGTTCATCATCCTTTTTAACGTAATTGTGTTGTGACCTAGATGTGCACTGTTCCAACTCAAACCAAATTACGTATAGAAAATTCCATTTGATGTTATTTTATTGGCATCGCTTTTTTATTCACTGTACTAACATTGTACGTGTTTCATGAATAAGTCAAATCAGAAATTCATTTTTTAGCCTTGAGTATCTCCTTGACTTTTTTCTTCGGTAGCTTATCCAATCCAACTCTATTTTCACTGATAAAAAAACCTTTAATGCATAATGCAATGGTCAATCAATATTTATCAAAGACATTAGCTTAAATTTAAAACTCCTTTCGAATTTTTTTAAAGTTCTTTTGAGTATTTTTGATTTAAGACGGTGTTTTTTTTTCGGGATTTCGGATAACCTTTTCATTTTCGGTTTGTATTAAACAGCGTAAAGAAGTCAAGAGCAAAGACACATTCGCATAAAACGAAATCATTTATTTCATCTGTTTCAAATGCCTGTTTCTTCTTGCGCAGGTAAAACTAATTAGTTTTTAAATTCAGTGTTGGAAATTCAAGTCTTAACCTTAACCTCTTTTCTTAAATTTGAAAAATGCATTCTAAAATATTACATTTTGAATGAATTTCCAAGGAAAATTCTCAATACTTATTAAAATTTCGTAGTCCCCTAAAGAAGAAATTAAAAAAGAAGGAAAAATAATCAATCAAACGCACCGAAAGAAAAATCAAATTTGATATTTTTTAAGCAAAACATTTTCATATTTTTTAAGACTTTTAGACGTAGAAGCAGCCTTATCCAAAGCATTTCATAAAGTGTTCACGCCACGTTTTGCAATACGTTATCGCGACAAATGATAAGTCGGAAAATGTTGCTTAACTACTACTGTTTGAAGTGTTTCGGAGGATGTAATCGCTTTTACCAGGCGCAGTTTGTGGCTTTCGGCGAAAGAAGCTTATCCAATGAATACTGATTAAAACAGGGCGCTTAAATTATTCCGAGACATTTAACTTGGCCTTGTATTTTCATCCGGAGGGGCCGCAAAACCGATCTCGCCCTATTAACATTTAATATGAGAAATCCGAAGGGGGACAAAATTGGGGGCAGCACATGGAATGGTGCTCCCGGTGACCTGCTGCTGAAATCCCTGACGGATCCGGCGAGGTATTTCCATATTTCTAATTTTGCGTCGCATTTCTTTTTCAGCGAGCCTGCGTTACAGAGGGACTGTCCATCTAAAACGTTCAATTTTCTGTCTCGTGAGTTTCATCTTTGATCCTTAAGCCTTGAAGAACGTCAGTTTAGATAGGCACAGGGCACACAACATAACTTACTGGACAGCCCAGCGATCAGGGAAAATCTGGAAATTAGGGAAAAGTCAGTGAATTTTAGTTTCTGAAAAAAAAAGAAAGGAAAAAGCAGGAACTGTGGCTGAAAATACTGCTTTTCTTTTTCAAAAAAAAACAACAAAAAACAAATGAAGAAATTGAACAATCAACAAAAATTATATGAAAAAAATATTGTTTTATTCATGTTTTCATTTTTTGTGTTTCTACAAAGTCTACATTATCAGAAAAAATGTAAGTCAAATCTGAAAAATCAGGAAATTTAGTTCAGGGAATTCGCTGTGAAACTTATATATACTGTACCCGCCTTATACCATTTACTTCTCATAACAGGGTATCATCGAGTAATGCACTTTGCTAACGTTATCCGAGTTTTGCAAAATACTTATTTCAGATCCATGAATAATCCACTTCCATAAAGCTCAAGTTAACTACGGTCCATAAATTAACTTAAATACTTGAAACCATTATCACTCATTAGTCGTAAACCCGTTTCAAACATATGTATACATTGAGCGAAACGTTTTTTACAAATTTGTTTCATATTTCGGAATAACAGAGATCCGCGAGAATTGAGTGAAACTGGCGTCGTTGGGAGGGCAGGCGCCTCCAATTTTCCACCTGCCTCTCTATTTGCATACAGCCTCCGATATTCAGGTCATATTTTTGTTTTATCTGTTATCGATTTCTGCACGGCCGCTAACAAAAAGAACTTTTTTTTTTCAAACAAGCTGCACTAGTCGTGTATTTCCAGGTACGGCACGGCCGGGCCCCGGCCTGGCCTGCGGCCATCAAAGCTTTTTCCTCTGTCCCATGTACTTGTTTTAATGAGTCTTGCCATTGACTATTTTTTTTTCTTTGCTGCTTCCTCGTTAAAGCGCTGTGTGAGGCGAGCCCCACAACCGGAACAGCGCAGCACACTGCGAGCGAGCGCTTTTTGTGCGAACTTCAATAGTGTTGTGCGCTGTGCGCGCACTGCGCACGCTGCAGACTGGCTTGCTGCACCCGCGAGAACTTGGGCTATTTTAGATCCTAAAGAAATTTGTTAGCACGCTTAAAAAGGATCTAGCAAAGCTGCAGCGGTGGATTTGGAGTCAAATTATATCTGCCCGCTTGTGTGAACTTTTATTCTTCCCTGTTCAAAAGTAATATCACTATGCTTCCAAAAATAAATTGTTAAAAAATCAAAATTTTAAGATTTTTTTAAATTTAAAATAAAATTGAAAAACATAGAATAATCATAAAAAAATGAAATTGATTAAAAAATTATTGAAAATAAAAATTGAAAAAAATACAAACTATAGATACACTGGAAACCCGTGGGGTGAATTTTGTTGCGTATGGATTTCAACGATGATTTTGTAGGCTCTCCATAGATTACTGAATGGAGACCAAAGCCAAGTAAATAGACGCAAATTTAGCCTCGTTGGGGGCTACTTTCTCTGATTTACCCCATTCAGTGAGGTTCACTGCCCTGCAAAAAGGTTTAACTAATTGTGGTTGAAAGTCGTTTGGGGTGAAAAAAGTTGCATTTTAAATTCACCCTATTTTTGGTGGTTAAATTAACCCCAAGGACTTAGAGTAAAAAACTCACGTAAATTTAAAAAAAAAGTTTTTTAGATTTGAACAATTTTAGTTTGGTAGCGCTAGGCCAGTTTGTAGTGATCCATTCCCTGTTTATGTTCATCTTACTGTTTCAATTCAACACCACCAACCCGCGTATATGGCCGAGACCTTCCAAAATAGCCTCTTCTTTGCCTGAACAACTCTTGCCTAGCGACAAACCTATGTCGCGCAATAATTACCGTAAAAGAAAAACATCAACTAGGACGTTGCAGGAATACATAAAAATTATCTGTATAAAAATAAACCTTTTAGCCTATTTTCCTTTAGAATACCATCTTGTTTTAGTATAACCGTAAATTCATTTCGGTTAACTGTTTTTTCAAGGTACTTGTTACACAACAACTGAGCCTTTTAAGTGTCAAAATTGAGGACTCTTCCAAAGTTGGGCGTGTATTATTTATCGGGTTCGTATACAGTATCCCAAAGATGAAAGCGTTGCGCAAAGGCGCAATTTATTGCGTTTTATTTTAAATTCAAACGATGGTTACGTTCATGTGTTATTCATACTTCCCGCTACTATTTCAGTTTTCGTCTAAAATTTCACTGTTGTGGGCCTTGGTTCTTGGCGCCGCACTGCGGTGACGTTCTGCAAGTGAAGATATATGGTAACGGTTGCATATTTCGCCTCTTGTATTCGCCAGGGGTTTAAGACGGAAGGACATTCCGTTGTGGTTGTCGTCGGGGAGTTGAAGGCCCGCTGCATTGATGTGCGGCAAGGGATCGCCTTTTGACACATGAAACAATTTTCCGGGGGTCACCCATAAATCACGTAATTTCTATTTTAGGCGCTTCTCTAGAGTCCAAATAAGAAACAATGTGCTTTGAAAAGCAAAAATCCTTGTTTCCAGACGCGTATTCAAAAGCCCGTCTTTTTTAAAAATTTTGAGCAACTTTATTGGGAAGGGTTTGTAATTTTCGTGTGAGTAAAAAAATTTAGTTCTCAAGTGAAAAACTCTGAACCATTGTGATTCCGTTACTGCAGGACTGAGTCGTGTCTTGTTCGTAGTGTATTTGGACAAAAGGAATGAATTTCTTTAATTTTATTTTTAATTAATTCAATATTTTTTAATTAATTTAACTGTCTAAATAAGAGTTTGGAATTTCCAGTACCAATTTTTTTTAGCATGCATGACTTCTGCATGGAGGTATCGATCTCGATTTTAATAAAATCTGGACATTTACACCTGGATATATGGAGCAAGATAGTCAAGGATTGCAGACGAAAGAACGAGAGAAATAGAAAAAAAAAACTCATCCATACTTTGTGGGAACTGCGTTTTAGTCCAGACCCATTTCCGAAGCGACACATTACAGGGACTCCATTTATCCAAGAGGTGGCAATACCGAAGGAAAACACATTGTATTGTTACCTTTAGTGTTTTCGCGCGCTCAGTGTTTCGACTTCTGGCACGATTGTAAGGGACGTCTGCGAAGCTCTAAGACAGCACTTACTGCTCGTTGAATAATGGATCCGTCCAATAGGACACCATTGCCGTCATCCAAGCGGCTTCCATTCCCGAAGTGCGCCGAGCAGGCCGACCTCCCAAACTACACTGCATTAGTCTGGTCGACAAGAGTGGATGTTTTTCCCCAGTCCGACCGGACGTTCCGGTGGATCGTTATGATCCCACCCGCGGGCGTCATCTCCTGGAAGATCCTCTCTAGCTACATGGGCTGGAAATACGTGATTGCCCTGATCAACAACTCACTAACTACTCGGCGAGAGCATCACTTGCTTTTCCAATATGGGAAGAGATTTTTTGTTTGGAATGGCGCACAAAAACGTGGTTTAATCACGCGGTGTTCCCAGGCGGTCACCCATCCAAGTACTTACCGAGCCGGACGCCGCTTGACTTCGGTGATCGGACGAGAACCGGTAAACCCGACGTGGTATGGCCGCGGGCCGGCGGAAAAATATGCCTCAAAAATCAGAGCCAGAGATGGAAAATGAAGATGTGCATTACTGAAGTAAAATTGGTGATTTTCGGTGTAAAAACCTAGCATACGCATTAGCAGTCGTTTTACATAGCTCCTGTAATGTGAGCTAGTTGTTTGGAGAGCCTCGCTGAAAAGGCTCGTGTCGCTATTGGTCCGCGTGACTCATTTCGGAAACTTTTTGAAGGTACCGTTAAGTTTTTTTTAAAGTAAGGATTGACGACTTGCCGTTATCTAGCCCAATATCTCTACTTTTGAGTAAAAACGAATAGATGAGGCAGCGGTGCTTTTTCCGTGTAGCTGGAATGTAGATCGTCTGAGCTGCTACTCCATACCGTATTCCTCCAAGTGCAAGCTTGCCCCCGCTAACCAGTGACCAATAATGAGGGCCGGTTTTCCATGGATTCATTGCACAATAAGTCTTAGTAAAATCAGTTCAATCGTCTACAACTTAATGATAGGCGTTAATCTATGTTCCCTCAAAGTGACGACAAAACAATGGAGAGTTTTCCCACTGAAAGCCAACAATCCGACGGGACTCCAATTTATCCCCCATTAACGCGGAGTATATCATTTTTAACTTCCATGTTTTGATGGGGCGATAAGGGCCAACTTTGGTCGGGCATCTGGACCCACTTGTTGCGTTCGGGCGGCCCCGCAGCCGCCAAACTTGGCCGGGGTTCCAAGCACTTCCGTCCTCCACGCCGCACCGCCCGAGAAGCCAGCATGCTGCATTGCTCATGACATATAGTCTGATCAAGTCCTGATCAAATCCTGACTGTCGCACACTCTACTTTTTAAGGTTGCATTTTCAACCTTTTGGTTCAACCCCTACGACGTTAAGCCGAGCGGAGCGATAGCGATGCGAGGCACAAGTGACTTTAACTAATTTTGGTAAACGGCGAGGGGCTTGGTTATGATTGGTTATATGCCTCTTGCCTCGCTCCGATGTCGCTCCGCTCGATTTGACGACGGAAGGTTGGACCAAAAGATTTAAATTGCTACCTTAAAAAAGTAGATTGTACTCAGATTCTTAGAAATAAGTCTTTCTCTGATCAGGACCCTATTACAACCATTAGGATCTGCGGTTGTAATCAAATCATCTCATGAAGGTTAATTGCAATAATTATAGGTTCTGATCGATTAATGAGCTCCTGGTCAGATTATGATGCGGCAGCTTCCTGATCAGGGACTGACCATGACTTCGTGTTTTGATCGGAAACTGATCAGATTGTTCTCAGTTTGAACAGCGTGGGAGTCAAGTGTGGACCTTGGATGTTAAATTTCATTCACTGTCGAGTCAAACCTAATGTCATATTGACTATTGAGTCAAATAAGATAATTTTACTTATTGATGGGTCGAACAAGATAATTTTATTAACTGTTGAGTCAAACAAGATAATAGTCCGCCTTATTGATGTCATTAGGATTCCAGGTCATTACAGACTGTCGCCGTTCCTGCAACAAAGTCAGTTGCTAAACTACCTGACACTAGTTTTTAGAAACTTCACCCTATCCAACCCGTTTGCGAACAAGACCAAGTAAGGTAAACGGCGCTCTAGTGACTGTCGGAACTAACGAAGGAATCTGCTTGTTAGTTAAAATCAGAAAATGTTGATACTGCTGCGAACTAAAGAAAAGTTTTTTTTTTATATTTGAGAGAAAAAGTCGTATGATAATTACACGCCGAAACAGCAATTTGAAACACTCTTCAGCGCCAGAAAACGCGCAAGACAAAAAGCGGTTTGAAAGAAAAAAATTGGGTAGCTGTCGTAAGCGCCAAAAACCACAAGCGCCAACGCCGCAAACGCCAATCCGTAACCTCCAAACGAGAAAAGTCGCAAACGCCAAAGGTCTTAACCGCAATAATAACCTAACTTATCCTAACCTAACTTGACCTAACCTAACCTATACAAACTTTGGCGTTTGCGACTTTCCTCGTTTGGCGATTACGGACTGGCGCTTGCGGCGTTGGCGCTTGTGGTTTTTGGCGCTATCGGATGCCCCCCCCCCCAAACGTCTGTCGGCCATTAAACTTTTTTTCATCATCCCGCAGTTTTTACTGAAAAACTTTATCTAATCTAACGCTGGGGATTAAACCAAACCTGACTTGAACGCACCTGATAACTTCTCGCTTCATCAGATCTTTTGGAGCCTTATCTGCGATTCCGAATACCGCTGGGATTGAAATTCAGTCTAATTATTTGCTGGAAACCGGTCGATATTGTGTTTACGGCTCCATAGTGTCCATGAACCAATATTTGTCCTTTCAGGCTGCATTCTCTGGACCGCAAACATCGGGATTGGCATCGGCTGCGTTGCAGCCGTGGCTGCGATTGTATACGAAAGTTTAGCGTTGCATAGTAGCCATCGCGGCACTCTGCGCAGCGTGCGGATAGGGCGGACGACGAGCGAAACAAAAGGTACTTCGAGGATGTGAGTGCTTATCGGATGGGATGCGGGAGCGGCTCTGAACTTTTAAACGAGGGGGAAAATGGGAAGCGCTCTTTTTCAAAAGTCATTCCCTTGTCACACTTTCGGTGAAAATTTCGTTCCGAATAATAATTTTAGTGCATGAAAATGAAATTAAGAGGTGGAAGTAATTAAAAGCGAGAAATTATATAAGTGTATCATTTAATTTTACCACCTGGAAATAATTTTACTTCGTGTGAGGAATTCTACTCTCTTAAAAACTGCGAGTGAAATTCACTCATTTAAACCAAAAAATATATCACCCTCTCAAAACATCGGCATCACTGTAAAAACTAATCTGTAACGTATGAAGGTTAAACAGGAGAAGAGCGTATTTTTTTATTTTTTTTAATGATACCGCCATGAATAAACATATCAATGGAGAGCTCTCGACGAGACCTTTTCATTGGTATGGTTGTTGATAGGTTTATCTTTAAAAATAACCAAATTACACTCTCCCCCTGTTTCACCTTCATACCCAAAAACAGTGTGGGTCTACCTAAAATAGGGGTTGGTTTTTACTGTGATGGTCCGTTTTTGTTTCAACGAGCGAATTTCACTCAAAGGTTACTAGAGTAAAACACAGTTTTCTCGAGGAAAGTGATTTTTCCTCTTCAGTAGTTTCTCTCTGTAAAATAATTTTTTCTTTCTAAAATTAATTTTATTCCCTGAAAAGTGTTCCTTACTTTTCCTGTTTTATTTCCGGTGTGGGATTGACGTTTTTGCTTACGTCTTCTGATTTATTTCCAGGAATATGGCAAATCCGCTTTAAGGTAATAGCATTTTTTTCTTTATTTTTTATATGTACCAGCGAAGAGGTTTTTATTTATTATTTTTGACCCCCCCCCGCATTCACGTATTAACTTTACCTATTCATCTCTTTGTTTCAACACTTGAAGATTTAGGAAGGGCAGTGGGAAAATAT
>Ga0058701_10005422_pt1 | contig 10577 bp, 3 predicted proteins | sample AgamicOrMae_FD_97039 | JGI IMG/M metagenome (GOLD analysis project Ga0058701, IMG submission 97039) | Agave microbial communities from Guanajuato, Mexico - Or.Ma.e | ecosystem: Host-associated > Plants > Phyllosphere > Phylloplane/Leaf | place: Guanajuato, Mexico | collected 2012-06-04 | reverse complement strand
GAAACAGTAACTCTATTCCAAACAAGGCTTCTTTATTTTTTATTATTTTAGTGAATCTTGGAAGGGTTTTGCAAGCAACTATTAATGAATGCATACGTGGTGAACTAAGAAATCAAATGTCTTAATAAATCAGTTTAAAAAATGAATTTTTACTAATTTACTACATTGTGAAACGTCCTCACGTTGGTGTCGGTGGTCTAAAGCAGACGGCGCCGTCTAAAAAAGTCCATTCATTCGATATACAGACAGTGGACAGTGATAGTTGTCTCTCATCCTCAAGAAAAGTAGCTAAACTCGTTTGTTTAGGAAGCAACTCTTGTTAACCAAACGCTTGGAGAGCACTTGACAAAATACCCCTGAAAGCACTCGGCGTGCACTACGCTCTTTGACAGTTCCGTTATTTCGATTCGAGAGACGGATTGGCTTGAGATGGAGTGCGCGGTGTGGGATGCTGGGAACGAAAGGATTTTCCGGCCCTTTTCTGCTCGAGTGCCCTAATTACGTTCTGGAAAATTCCAGCTGTGTGGAGGTCGAAAGGGCACACGTATCTGTGGTCAAATGGGTTCTTTGAGTATTCTCAGTCGCTGTGGCTGAAATAACTTGTAAACAGCGATATGTGAAGGTCCGAGGAGAGGGTAGATTTTCGAATAGAAGTCTTACTTGGTCTAATCTCACCGAACCCAGCCGCAAACTATACCAGTTTCACATCATCTAATCTAAACTAAAGACAACCTACCCTTACCTAACGTGACCAAACCTAAACTAAAAAACCTCATACCTTATTGCTTGACCATATTCTGACTTCATGATGTGAACCCCACTTTATCCGGAAAGATGAACTTACTTGTTTCCATCCTTCCAGTGTACATAAACGAATCAGTAGAATAAATCTACTTATTTTCAATCAAAACCTAACTTCTGATTCAAAAAGGTTGCGGACTTTTCTGAAAACTAATCAATTTCTTCGTACAATCGACTGGTGTGTATTAAAAGTGGAAATATCAGGCTGCAAACTCTCTAAACCATTGAATTTTTCCAAATTGATCTTGTTGTCTTAAAAAACTGCTATTTCAAAATAAAGAAATGAATTGATATTGAAATTAATTAATAAAAAAATCTAATGCTAATAAGTTTGTATTGGCTTTTTCGCTTGAGCATTTTTTTTCGAGTTTAATAAAGCTTTGTGTACAGGTAGGTTATTATAGGAATTTTCTAAACGTGCGGAAAAAACTGATTTTAATGGTTTAAAATTCATTCGTAGACGACCCTAGTTTTTGGAGTAAATGTGATAATGTAAGAAATTCTCGTTAAGCGCTGCCTATAGCAAGCCTATATTTGCATATTGTTCATCAAAGGAGAGAGAAAAAAAGCCCTATTTTAAAATAGAAAACGCTTTGCACTGTTGCCGGATTGGTTCGTTTTGACTGGCTTTCAGCAAGTCTCGATTTGCTGAGTACTACTTCCGCACACAACGGCACCTCTGATGTGTCATCAGTGCTATTTTGACTTACTCCAATCTGAAATGTGATAAAATTAGCACTATCAATACGCGGTTGGGCTCGCCAAAAACTGTCAACGGAGTTTTATCGATTTCTTTTCCGCTCCGATTCACAAACTTTGAAGACACGATGCCTCGATAAACTCAGCGACCAATTTTCCTTAACGATACTCACATTGAATCATCAAATATCATACTCGGGCCTCATTGAGGGTACCGATTCCTTTAAAATTTATTGTTTCGGGCGTTGCTATTGACCCGACATGCAATTAATATAGGGAGACTTGAACGAACGTAACTAACCTAAAGCACTTTAAATAGGAAGTGACTTGAACGCACGGAACCCAGAAAAACTATACAAGCCGAATTTCTTCGAGTTATTGCGATTTTGTTAACGAGTGACCCCTCATAAAGGTTTTAGTGGAATAGTGATTCTTCGTTTGAATCAAACTGCGGCAGTTTCATTATACTTCCCGTTTCAGAGAACTCAAGGTTGCTTCCTTTCTTTAAGTTTTAAAAGGTTAGCCTCTTCGATCTTTCATTCCATCAACCACTGATAGGCTAGGTCCTGTGCCTCGCTTTGCTATCGCTCCGCTCTGCTGTAGCCAAGCTTGACTTGCTTATTTCTGGACGTCAGTGACTGAAGAATGCGTAGGTGACGAAAGGTGAAGCTTAGGTGCCTGGCGCCTCCCCTGGTTCGTAGTTATCGCTCAGTTCGGTTTCGCGTCGATATAAGAGGTAGCAAATGGAACCACCTTTGAAATGTGGAATACAGGTACATTCCTGACCTTTCAGGCAAGTTTTTGGCAGAGGATAATTCGCAAAGTGGTTTGAGAACTAAAGTGCTGTTATGGCACACTGGCTCCTTACTCCGTAGCCGGTGGTATCGAGATCGAATCTCGATCGGTTATGCAACTGGTCCAGTCTGTATCGAGTTGCCTTTAATGCTACGCATTGCGCCTGCCTAGAAATGACTTAAACACCCGACAACTTCGACGAGCTAATTGAAAATATAAACTAACCCAGCCTGAGAGGGGAGGAGAAAGGCCACGAAATCGTTACCGATTTGTTGCCGGGGAATGCTTAATTTATTTTAATGTGATAAGTTTTAACTTACAGTTTTACAAAAAGGCTTTTAGCCCCTAAGTTATTGAAATTACGGGGTGAGGGGGTAATCTCGACCTGCGGGGCTAGTCTGGTCCGCCTCAGGACGGCGAGGTATTTATTCCAAAAAGTGGAGATAATAATCATAATTGCAAAGTAACTCGCAAACCTTTTTTTAAAAATATTTAGTTGATGCTCATAATAATGTGCACTACCGCAACAGTAATATCATGGACCCCCCTCCTGCAACCGCCTACACACGCATGTGTTACCACTGCATACCGTGGTTCGGCATCAACCAATCACCGGTCTGATTCCGAGAGAAGGTAGGCAACCAATGCACACCCGTGTCTAGGTGGTTGCCGGGGGGGCGTTCTCCCATTTTTTGTGATGATGCAATGTAAAAAGATAATGCTTATTTCAGATGCAACAAAAGTCGAATCACTCATCGGAAAAAAAAACAGTCCAATTATTAACCAAATTTCAGACCATCAGTTAAAGTGTTTGGACTGTAATATTTTCAGACTTGTGATTACATTTTTGTTACATCAGAAATTAAGATTCTCTCTTTACAGTGAGGACTACCTTGATCAGAAAGGCCTCGACGGAAGTGTTACGAGTAATGCTCAAATCAATATCATTTTTGGTGAACATACAAAATAAAACAAAACAAAATAAAATTATAAAAAATAAAGCAAAATTTAAAAAATGAAATTAATATTTTAAAAAATCTTGCTTTTTGATGCAAAATTTAAGAAGCAACGTGTGTTTTCAATCCGCTTATTTTTGGCTTGCTTACTGAGGCACGATGCGTATTTTGGGTTCGTCAACCACGCGACGGGAGCTTCCTACCTTGAGTAATTTTGCCGGCCCGACTGTTCCTAGTAGCCCATTTTTAGTTGGCGAAAATGATTGAAGCGGACTACGGCAACGTCGGACAGGATCTCGGGTTTACTAACCTGAAAACATACGAGTAAAATTAGAAATTTGTAAGGCAAACATCTCTAAAGCCGAAACAAGCATTCTGCACATTCCATTTTCGCGTTCGTGGTGTAGTGTGCTATTGTTATGATTCTCTCTAGAAAAGAACACGTTTTCGCTCGCGTCATGTTCCAACGCTAAAAATGTTGGTTGCTTGTAGAGAAACATTATCTTCTTCTTGAAAATGGATTTTAATTTTTTGCACTCTTCTTGGATACTGCTGATGTCACGTCCCAAAGGTTGCCCAACCTACACATTCAACAATCCGTTTTGCCCTCTAAAGCAAAACGGATAGTAGCTTTTTTTGGTTTGACATCGGCAAGTGTCCACCCAGGTCTTACATGGCTATCCATGTTGCAAGCCGGTTTCCGGTTTACGCCTGTTGGTGACACAAAATTCACCCTGCTATTCTACCTATGGACTGCTGGGATAGTCATATACTATTTATATACTGTATAACGGATGGAATTTTGTCACAGACCCCTGATACCGTATTATGCAAACAATAAACCGAATTCTCTTTAAGAACAATCAAATTTCAGCACCTGTAGACCGAAATTCTAAGAATTTTGTAATACCTGTGTGTACTTTTCAGTTATCACTTTCCTCCCTTTCGATTTTATTGTGCATGATTAAAATAACAGAATTTAGACAAAATCTCGACTTTCTTACCGTTTTAGACTTAAGAGGAATAAGAGGTTGTTATTTTCTCTTCGTTTTGGGGTTGCCCAAGCAAAATGACACTAAAACAACAACACGGCGAAAAAGTTGAAATTGTGTCAAAATCCTACCATTTTGTTGTAACCACTGTTGATAAAGTGCTTAACATTCATTTAAAAAAATAATAATTAAAAAAAACTTGATGATGATAGCTGAAAAACGGTTAGAGGTGAAGCAAAATCCTCGACAGTGGGGTTTCCGGTGCAGAAATTCGACTTTTCATTGACAATATGAATACATACGGTATTGGCCTATTTCGTTTGCATTTCAGCGGGTTGACAAAATTTCACCCTTTTCACTCCCTCCCCCCAGGAGCAATAATACCCATCCAAACCTGTAACCCTAGAATGGACATCATATTGCAGAGCAAATTTGAAGCCCGTAGGTCCGGAACCCTCTGAAAGAAGCTTTCTTGGGAGCATGAGGTGTAAGTGATCAATCAAGGTATATTTCCGTTGAATCGTAAATCATTATAATGCTAAATCGGTAGATGTAGAAAATTAGTCAAATGATGGCGTCTATTGATAGTGTATCCTTAAAATATTACACTAATAGCATTCTTCTCATATTATGTCTGCGTGGCGTTGTTGCAGTCGGTGCTTTACAACCACCTTAGTCAGCTGTTTAATGCACACATGCATTGCATTCAAGAGCGTAAGCATTGGTGACATTGTCTCAAGCGACGGAGTAGTAAATCAAAAATACTCTATTGTGATACTAGCGGTCTATTTAGCCATTATTTCTATTCTATTCACGCCGACATTACACAAATAGATGCTTCATAAATTCATTTTAAATACATTCAATGGACTACACATTATAAACTTTCTTTATGAACATCTCAGCTACGTTTCCATTGTGCAAATTTTAAAGCTGGAGGTATTTCTCTTTTAAAGATTATATTTTATACAATAACGCTCAGAGCTGATTACTCAAAATTTGCATCCTTGTATTTCAGTGTATTGGCTTGTTTTTATTACGGTTATAAGGAAAAGAATGATCAATTGATCATGTTGATTTTGCGAGAGATAAGGCAGTAAAAATTGTTCAAAGAAACTGCTCCACGCTTGACATTTATTAAAATACATGTATATTCCATGTGAAAAGATGCGTTGCTTCCTGCACGTCGATTCCGCTGCCATTGTATCTATTGGTGAACTTCACCTTCTTTTAGTTTCTTCGCCATTTTCATTCCCCAGTCAATGCAAAGAATACACTGCATTCGTTGCAAGGATTTCAGATTCGTACGTATAAGAGGTTGACTTTGAGGCGTTGCCTTTTGACGTATTTTTAAATATTAATTTGGTTTAGAAATCAGTGCCGCCTTCATTTACGAGTGCGTTCACCCAGTGTGCCAATCCGGAGCTTCCGTCGCGCTTTTCCTATGTGAATGACCTGCAAAGACTCACCCAAAAAACCTCAGTTACGCGCGCGATTATTGGTTATCATTTTTTGTAAAGGTTGAGCTGAAAAATCACAGGCCAAATTTCCTCTTTTTTTCTCTCTTTTTTTAGTTACAAAATTTTGAGCTAGAAAAGACAATAAGGTTAATTAAAGTTAAAAAAAGACTAAAAGGTAATTTAAGCGGTTTTTGAATGATTGGCAGTAATTTAAGCGGTTTTTGAATGATTTTAGCGCCACAAAATAAAGCTCATTCCAAAGAATGCTGTCATACATGTATAATTTATTTCACTTAGGTTTTATCGGTGTATCCGGTTTCATTGTGACTTTCAATAAGATCGCTCTTTTTTTTTGTAAGAGTTTTTATCTTGAAGCTGATATATATGAGTTAGTGATTGTTTCGTGAAAGTTCCGCTGTGACGCACTTAGCATCTTTGTCAAAGATGTTTGCGTTAAGGACAAAGTTTACTCTCAAAATAGGCGTCCTTTAGAAAACTTCCGCACTCAGATCAGCTCTTCTAAAAATGCGCCCATCCTTAAAATCCCCTCGTTAGTGTTGCCAACTTCCTATCGTAAGAACGTTTTTAATTTGATATTTACGGGTACTCGAAAAACTTTCGTTTTGGCACTAAACCATCTTTCTTGCCTCTCAGTTTGTTATGCGCTCGATTAAATAAAAATAAAGTGGCGAATGAAGCGAATCAAAACTTAATGCAGAGTGGACTCAAATTCGCGCTTACGCTGCAGCCAACTTCTATTTAAAAAAATACTGATATGTGCCTGATAAACACTCGATTTTTTTTCATACACATTATCAGCAGTTTTCTTTTGATTTCGTGGATTGGTATTTAATTGGTCCAGACAAAAGCTGCGCACAAGAAGCGCGAAAAAGGCTCAGTAAAAAAAAAAATGAATTTTCCTTTTAAAAAAAAATCAATAAAATTTTCAATCATTCAAAACTGCTCCATTTTTAATAAATTAAAGTATGTATTGATTTCTATTAATATTTAAATTTCTGTGTATTATTTGTGCAAAAATCGGTTAAATTTAATCTTGCCAATACCGAACCGAAAATAGCAACGATCTTTTGCTTTGTAAATTTGGTGGCTTTGGGGAAATCGTAAATTTTTTAGAGGACTAATTGTAAGGCGCTAAAACCGCAGTATTCCAACATTGGATCTCGTCTCGTCTGGCAACGCGTGGGTGTAAGGTTAGTGATACACGGCGAAAAAACAAACGAAGCTGCCTTACCACGCCCTCGATTTCTTCCTTGTTTGTTTGTTCTCTGACGTCGGAACGATGTTTCTGGGCGACCCTGACCTCGGAGCTTGGTTATGTCGCATACTTTCACCATTAGAAAAAGTAGTCGGGAATCAGTCCTATCACGTTTCCCATTCATATTCCATGCTTCGACGATACTCTAATGAGTAGGTATAGTTTTTTGTTACTTTACGGACGTATCTTCAAATACTTGCCGCCAAGCCTTCAATTTTTTGTAGACTGATCAGTGTGGATAGGTTGCCGTAAAATGCACATTATTTAGGAAGAGCATTGTTTAATTGCCCGAATATAACTATACAGTACGAAAAAATCACATGTTTCTAAACAAGTGTTTGGATTTTTTAAGTGAAAGTTATCGAAATTCAGTGGCTCTTACTGCAGAAGGGTATTTGTCATTAATTTAACGCTGATAACAGTTAAAAAATCGACCTATCGTCAGCCGCCTATGTGGATATTAGTAAAAAATATTTTTGATAACCAGTCAAAATATCTTTCTTGCTGGATAAAAATATAGTTGCTTCCATAAAAAAAAAAGAAAACCGGTGTTTTTACAATCCTGCTATCATAAAAAATATCTTGTATATTAACATCGACTGATAAAAATACTGACAACAACCGGAGGATAAGTTGAATCTCTGAAAAAATTCTTACAGTATAGGCCTACTAGTACGTACGCTACTGCTGAAGTTATTCGCAAATATTTACTGATTGGATCAGTTACATCTAAGAATAGCTGACCCAAAACCGAGGGTGCACGTCACACTGTCGTTTTCGAAAAACACTTCCAAGATGGCGCCTAAAATACACACTGTTTTCATTCCTTTTTTGAGATTTGCAAGGCGTTGCCAATTGCTAATTGGTCCAATTCTCCTGCGTCTTTACTCCATTATGGTCGTTTATTACGTCGACTGACTCAATAAGCGATCTGCTGACTGCGGGCGACTCGGCGTTTCGGACACTATGAGTAAGCTTTGAGTTAGCCGTGCCGTATAAATAGCCGGCGATTGTGCTCAGAGCCAGCATCTTGGAGGCGGGCCATGGACCATGGCGGCACGGCGGCAACGCGCTTTCGCTAGTCTCCCCGACCACACCCTCAGTCTTCTAGCGAGACTCACCACAAACTGAAACCCTGTATACCAATTGTACAAATATCCAACCCCTAGACTTGTAGGAATAGACCATTGATTATTAGTCGTATTTCGGTTAGTTTTCAACAAACTTTGCAATGAACCTGTCAGTGGAAAGCGCTCGCAGATATCCCTTTCCTTTCATATGGCTATTTATTAATTTGAAAACTTAATTATTTAATTTACATGTTGCATGGAGGTTAACAATGGTCTACACTCGTATGGTTTGTTCTAAAGATAGACCTTTCAATAGTCATATCAGTGAACAGGAGCCCTTTCATTGGTTTAATGGTAAATGGTGGATCCAGTAGGCTTAAAGTGCTGCCGCTGCCTTAATCAGGTAATTTTCCTTGACTTTGATTTTTTTTAATGTTCAAAGATTGGTAGTACTGTACCCTATGTAACCCCTGAACTTTCGTAGTACCAATAATTCGATACGGACAGTTCGATACGAAAAAACTTTCGTTTTTATTGTCTTAGCGGTACTCCAATCTAAGGGAAACCAGTATGTAACGATGTGTTGATTAAGACATATAATATTATATTTTGAACTTACTGGTATTAAAAAAAACATGTGTGGAACTTTTTGCAAAGGCCGAAATGGTTCAGTGGGTATGTAAAAGCCATTCTGATCTTGCACCCTCATCCTCAAAACCATCGAGCTTGATTTTCTGTTAGTAGGCTTCTGTTTTCTCCATTGAGCTGCAGTTGTGATCTTAGAGTGAATCAGCAAGTTCAGATACACTTTTACCTCCGACCAAGTCTCTTTTTTTTTTGCTTTAACTGGATCTTGCAGAGCAGATTAACACACATATACCAAAAAAAAAAAAAAAAAAAAAAATTTAAATAAAAAAAAAAAAAAAAAAAAAACATCCTTACGTGCTGAAAACAACCATGATGGTAACTGTAAGACTAAAGTTGAAGTAGGAATATTCCTGGAAGACAATGATAACAGGAAATCTGAAGTAGAAGTGGGGATCATTCTATAGCCGACAATCATAATGATAACTAAAAGCGTTGACATCCATTGACAATCAGTGAAGAATACAGTTCGTTTAAAATATTATCTTTAATTACAAGACCGCTTCAGTGACATGCGAAATAAGGGATGGTTTAAACACACAGTCTGTGACTACACCGCCAAACTCGGTAGTGATTTTCAAAAACATTCGCGGGAGCGATTTGAGGCCTTCCAAGCCAAGCCAAATACCCAGAGACGATATATCTACGCATTCTCCTACAGAATGAGTCCATGAGAATAAACATTGGATGAAGTATGAGAAAGTTAAGAAGGGAGCTTCTATCACCGCAAGGATTGCGTTTCCCAATTCTCGACCAGCATACGCAATCTGATAACAGAATAAAATTAGCTGTAGAGGAAAAACTCATATGAACATTTCACTATTACACAAGTAAAATACTTCTGTTGCTGTATATAACAAATGAACTTATTGAAAAATTGTGGACCGCCCAGGTATTTGATCGTTTCAACAAATTTTATCTTTTACCCATCCATTGACAACATAAGGAAACTTACTTTGACTTGGTCTAACTTCAAATCAAACCAAACTTGAATTTTTAATAAAATTAATCGAATTTTGGCCCAGTCTCTTTCTCCGTAGTTCATCCACAGTGAACCATATCGGACTTACACGTTCGCCTATTGGTGGGCATAAAAAGTACTAACTGTAAAATGGTTTGTATGATTTTTTTACCTTAATTACCGTAGGTTGAGTTTGTTGACAATCGCCTTAGCTTATGTTTGACTTACACACTGCCTAGGATTATTTTTTTAGTAATCTGAATAAAAAATATTTGTTGAAACAACCGAATATATATAGGATTCCTACGTATATTATCAAATACTGTCGTTACAATAACTAACAATTTCCTCAGTGTATAGTATAGTGAGAAATCTTATTCACCTCACTGAAATGTTGTTTACATGGTGTTGGGGCAACCTCTGTAACTTCTTCTCCGGACGCGTAGTGATTGGTATTTTGAAGTTTAGCTGAGTTAACCTGAATATTGTCAAAGAATTAAGACACTGTTCGCAATTTCAGTTTTTTGAAACTTATCTGTTAATACCTGGTTGAGGAGCTGACAAATGACAGCACAAAGAACGAGTTTCTTCAACATTTCTCCTATATGTTAACACTGTGCTGGTCTTCAAGTGAACGGGAAGAGTCTAACTTTCGCTTCAAGCAGTTTAAAATAGGTACTCGAAAATTATCGAGATTGGAATGGTTAGCGGATTCAAGTGTTTTATCACTAAATCAGCTAGAAACCGTCAGATGAACTTCGTACACGATGCACTTAGGTCCTTCAATTTCTTCGATAATCTCTTCTGTTCAGTAATTCGCTTCGTTTCGTAGAAACAAAAAAAAAAGCGTGCCTCAACACTGTAATTTTTTAACGTAGCATTTTCAACCTTTTAGTTCAAATTTGTTTTAACTCAACCTAGG
>Ga0058701_10005421_pt1 | contig 10578 bp, 7 predicted proteins | sample AgamicOrMae_FD_97039 | JGI IMG/M metagenome (GOLD analysis project Ga0058701, IMG submission 97039) | Agave microbial communities from Guanajuato, Mexico - Or.Ma.e | ecosystem: Host-associated > Plants > Phyllosphere > Phylloplane/Leaf | place: Guanajuato, Mexico | collected 2012-06-04 | reverse complement strand
TTTCTCTGTGATTACGGAAAAAATGGTTTTGTTACGGCAACAAAATTAGGGACAACAAATGAATTTTTCGTTGCTTCAACCAAAAATTTTGCTGCAGCAGCCAAACATTCTGTCGATAGAACTAAACATTTGTTGTAACAAAATATTTTTGTTATCCCTATTTTAACAAATAACTTTGTTTGTATAACAAAACCTTTTTTTTCCGTCCAGTTAGAAACAGGAATAGCGATATCAGATGGAATGCTTCGGCGAGACTTCTGGATTGGTAGGGCCAATTAAAAGTTTGTTCATGGATATTCGTCCGCCAAGTGGCAGGTAAATTTGCGATCCGCGGCTACGCCCGCCTAGGAAGGGAAAATTTGTAGGCCTCATGTAAGAATTGAACTTAGGACAATTTGACTTGTAGCTTCGCACACTAGCCCCTACGCCAAAGCGACGACACGATAATTGGAGATCCAGGAAGGGAAGAGTGTTTGCGAGGACAAGCACGCTTACCGCTGGCGGGCGAATAGACACTTCCTCAAAGTTTTTCAAGCTGCAGATCTACAAAGCTGTGTATTGTCCTCAAAACCGAAAGCAATTAGAAAAACAAAACCACTCCCATAGAGTTGATTTCTGATGCCTAAAAAAATTTTCATGGTGTGGTGACAAAACAACTCTTTTCTTGCCGCAAGAATTTTTATTCTCGCAACTTGAAAATTTTTTCTTACTGAAAAAAAAAGTAATTCTTTTGCCAAGAAAACAAAACAAAAAATATCGTGCGGCAAGAAAAACATTGTTTTGTCACGGTGTCAAGAAATTTTTTCAGGGCATTAAAAAAAAACCTACGTGCACGCATTACATTCATTAGTTTGCCTCACCCAACAAACATTGAAAAAAATAACCTTTTAACCAACACTAGCGCTCAGCGATGCCGTTCGGAAACAAAAAGAAAGATATTTTAGAGGATCTTTATTGTTCGATATAGTCACAATTTAAAAAATATCACCTCTCTTGAAACCTGAAATTTCATAATGTAGGCATTTTCCTGCGCTGAAAATTGCGTAATTAATGGGAAAAATCCTTCGAATTTCTCTTAAGCGAAATTTCACTCCAAATGCTTTGGGCTGTCATGGGTTAAGACGCTCTTAGAGTGGTAAAATTATACAAAAAAAACTCGTAAAAATTAAAACACTTTTTGCGTATTCAAATCGGAGGCTAAGTCAACCCTGCTAAAACCTATCAGTCTGATTGGGTAGGTGTTATTCTAATCACTAACACGTTGACGCTTCTGTCGCCGCTAATTTATATAAATGTATTCTTTATTTTCGAAACGATAAAGTTCAGCTGATAATAATCTCGCCCAACTCAAGAAACTGGAGGACGGCTTCCAGGTCATTGATAGAAAAACAATGTCCCAAAAGTAAATTTATCATCAAGATACACTCCTAAAATAAAGAAAGATTTTTTACTTGGACGTGTTTTTTTTAACCTGTTCTTGATAACCAATCCTTTCATTAGGTGAACATCTATTTTGTCGATTCGTTAATGTGTGCCATGCTGGCCTCGACGGCGTGACCCAATCAGGTTCCGGCGACAATTTTGCGAGCTACATGGAAGTCTATTGGCTTGATCGCGCGCGTCTCTGCAAGGAAGGTAGGGTAGCTGTCATAATAGCGCCAAAAATCACAAGCGCAAACGCCGCAAGCGCAAACAAGCGCCAATTTGTAACCGCCAAACGAGAAAAGCTGCAAACGCCAAAGTTCAACCGCGGGGGGCACTCACAAACGCCAAATTTCAAACCCGCCAACGCCGTACCCGCCAGTATCCATAAGCGCCAATAATCATAACCGCCAAAGTCAAAGGTTAGGTTAGGCAAGGTTAGGTTAGGTTGGTAGCGGCGTTGGCGGATTTGAAATTTGGCGGTTTCAAACATTGGTGGCAGCGGCGTTGGTGGATTTGAAATCTGGAGTTTATGCTAGCTACCCGTAACCGCCATACTAACCTAACCCAACCTAACCTGTATAATGATAAGGCCTACCCATCATTTGGCGGTTACGAACTTTGGCGTTTGCGGCTTTACTCGTTTGGCGGTTACGGATTGGCGCTTGTGGTTTTTGGCCATATCGAATCCATCCCGGAAGTTCTATGACTTCCGTTTCCGCCAAAAGCTATGCAGACGATGATCATCATTTTCAGTTTGGTTGCTGTCAGCCACTCGGCCCTCGCACTCCTCAGAACCAGTCTGGGAAATAATTCATTCCTGAACTTTACTGCTGCGTGTAAACACAAAATTCTTAAAATCGAAATTTTTATGATATGAAATTTTAGCTTTTATACTCGGCAACAAGATTGTTTTTCTTTTTTTTCTTGTTTTTAAAGATGGCGGTCGCAGGTCAGGATATAGATATTAACAGGGCAATAACCCTCGGAAAATGCCATCTTTCAAGCTAAACGGTGCGCCGTCCATACAATCGCAAAATCTAGCGAGATCAGATACATCTGCTATACGACACTTTTGTCTGTAGCTTTATTATACATTTTTAGAACATCTTTTTCTTTGTGAGTGAAATTGTTTTTGGGGCTCGTAGAATCTGATCTTATCTCTTACGATTTACGCGACTTTTCTTCACAATTGATATACTATCCGTAAAATTGCTGTCCTTAAAACAATAATTATTTCTTAAAATTGCAATGTGCAATTCAGAGACGATCTGAAAATTTGATCTACAGTACTTTCACGTGAGATTTTGGGACAATGTCATTCCGAATCCCCCCCCCTTTTTTTTGCAAAAGCAAGAATAAATAGCGCCTCTAGAATCAATACCAATTTTCAAAACAGATGATATCACTTTTTTTTCATACCGATTTTCCCATTTTATCTCGAAAGCGTAGTGACATCGCTCCAGAAACTATGAAAAACTGGGCTACTTTTAATTGCGGCTCACTTCTTTTCACGCAAGTTTTTCATATTTTCGATATTTTGAATGTAAAGATGAGTTGCGCGTTAAGATACAATGCTCAGCATATCCTAATTTTAAATGCCGTTATCCACTTTCACACCTTCATTTGCTTTTTATTTTGAAAGCTAACCTCACTCTTGAATCTGTGAGAGTGAGATTCAGTGAAAATAAACTGAATTTTAGTCAGTATAGCACAACTGGAAAAATTCAGAGGTCCCTATTGACTGAACGGAATTCAGTGAATTTTCACTGAACGACAGACTTTTACTGATTCAAATTTAGAGTGTTAAATTGTGGGTCTTGATGACATAAAATATTTCAAATGACGTGTTAAGTAGAGCCAATCGAGAGGGGAGAGTAGTCCCTGTAACACCGCCACTGATTCAAGCCAACTGTAATTCTCATTGTCAGAGCAGTTTTTGAAGAGTCCCTCCGGTTTACTGCCTAGTCCAACGCAGCTTCTAAGTCAGGAAAGCGGTTTTTTGATGGAAAAAATGTCGAAATTTGGTTATAAATGGTGACTTGAGCGCTGGTTTCGTGCTGCTCCCTCGCGGTTGCGTGTATTTCGATGTGGTGACTCCGACGCACGAAAAACGAACATCGCTAGAAAGTTTCCGAAGAGCCGGCCACTTTGAAATACCTCCCGCGTCAATTCTTTGGCGTCTTTGCGACTGGGAGCCCGAATGGATGCTGTAGAATCGGGGTTGGCTAGCGAACCCACCGTTAATTTACTGTGCTACTTGCCTGATTGTTGAGAATGTATCCATTTTAGCTGATAGTTGTTATGTAGGTGGATTTTTGAAGCCGAAATTCCGATGGCTCCTCTGTGAATACAGTATTCTAAAATGGAGTTTTGGAAGCCGATTATGGAAAGGCTATTGGCTTATATTAGGATCAGCTGTTACTTCTTTTACGAGACTTCCTCGTGTGTTGAAGTCTCTTGGGGGATTTAGCTGTGTTGAGGGAGGAAAGGGATCAGCTGTTACTTCCTCCACGAGCTCTGCGGCCTCGTGCGTTGAAGTCTCCTTTGGGAATTCAGCTGTTGAGGGGGAGGGAAGGCTATTGGTGAGGGGATCAGCTGGTACTTCCTCCACGGGCTCTGCGGACTCGTGCGTTCAAGTCTCCAAAAGTATCCAGCTCTTTTTAGGGGGGAAATCTATTTGCGAGAGGATCAGCTGTCCTTTTTTCCAGGCACCGCTGACTCCTGCGTTGAAGTCTCCGAAGGTATTCCTCTTTTTTTCTGGGTATTCCTCTTTTTACCTATTCTTCCTTTGGCACTGCTCCCTCGTGCCTCTCCTAGGAGGAACAGCTATTTTTATTGGTAAAAAGCTACGGATCAGAGTTTTCCTTAAGGCTGAAGTTGCGGTTTTCGCGTAGAGCAATCGGAACGAATGCCAGTAACCGCTAGCGATCCAGACCCATTCAGTGGACAGGACACTGTAGACCTAGTCAGACCCGAACAGCTGTAGCCTTGTGGCTCGTGATACTGCAGAATATGGGTGAGAGGGAATCGGCGCGAAGCGTGGGGGTCGTGGCTAAAAATAAACGTCTGATACCCTTTGAGATGAATTGACAGTTGAGATTAAAGTTGTAAAAGCACGTTTCCTCCATTTGTAACATGGGAATTAACGTGGTAATCCTGGGCACCAGCTTTCCCCCTCCCCCCAGCCCAATGACCTGTTCTTTTTCGGAACCGCTAAACCAATTTAAAATCAATCCTGTATGCCGTGGTGATGATAACATTGTGTGACGTCGGTCTCCCCGCCCAGCCCAGCGCGTCTCACAACGAGCGCCTATGCCGCTCCAAACTCCCCCAAAACGTTGTAATCCTTCTCGCTCTTGTCCTTCAATCAACTGACAGAAAACTTTCCAAACGGAATGATTTCTCGAGCTATTGTAGTACATCCTCGGCCAGCCCAAAATTGAGTAATTATGATCCGTCCGTCACATGTGAATTTCTGGAAAGACGTTTAATAACGCTGAAGTTAATGAAGCATCAGCTACACTTTGATTCGTTTCGTTTACACCGCCGCCGCCATCTTTTCTACGTACGTAGCTCCGCCACTTGTGCCTCTGCCCCGCCCGCCCGCCCGCTGCCTCTCCTTCTCTCTCTGACATAGGGACATTGACCGGCGCGCCTCACGTCGGTTTACCTCGGCTCCGGTCGCCGGGCCTCGGCTCGGCGCTGCGCTGCGCCCCCAAGCCAGTTTCTTCTTCTTGTTCCTACGCTTCTATAATCTGTTTTCCCTTCCTTCTCGCGGCCGAACGGCCCCAACGGCCGCCGGTCGAACGGCCCGGCTGCCCGCTGCGTCCTGCCGCCTATAAAACGCCTTTATTTTCACGATGCGCATTCTTTTCTATTCAGGGACGACTTTTATTAAATCCTATCCCAGCGACACTCTTTCCCCCGCACTAAATTCCAAACGTGGAGTATTCGACCTCTTACGCAAAAGAGAATCGGGCAAAGCGCCCACGGCGTATGACACAAGGCACCTAACCTAACTTAACCTCACCTAGCCCACGTCAGTAACAATCCGCTTAATGTTAAGGAAAGTTATTGAACGAGAGAGCAACACAAAAACATACGAACCTAAAATATCACCGAATTCTCTATCTGTGCATGTAACTAGTCAGACGATATGGGACATACTAAATATTTTGCATAGGGAAACTAGACCAGTATGTTTGGGGCCGAACTGAACATAGCGTGGAACTGTGGAACAGACTAGATGTAAAGGGACAAACCACACAGTGAAAACTGACCCCTTTTTTGTAGGTATTTCTTGGTAAAACAGGGGAAGAGCGTAATTTGGTTATTTTTAAAAGATACCCCTATGAATAACCATATCAATCGAGAGCTCTCGACAAGACCTTCTAATTGATGGGTTTATCTTAAAAAATAACCAAATTACGCTCTCCCCCTTTTCACCTTTACACCCAAAACACTGGTATGGGACCACCTAAAACAGGGGTCAGTTTTTACTGTGCACGTGGGCCGTTTGGTACGGGTTTATTGGACCGTCTACGCCCTACGGGACAGGTTTACCAGATAATTTTGGACCAACCACGTGGACCGTTTTGGGCGGACCGACTGGGCCTTTTGGAACAGGCTTACCGCATCACTTGCGACGGACCGGCTGGAAAATGCGGGCCAAACCACAGCAATGCTTTGGTACCATGTAGAGTGTTTAGCACAGACGATTTTGGGACCTATTGAAACACGCAATTTGGAACTTTGTCGGACGGCTATTATGGACCGTTCTGATAAGCTCTGACGGACTGCGTGGATCAGACTAGCTGGGCCGTTTGGGACACAAAAATCGGATGAACCGTTAGGTACAGTACCACCCAAACCGATTTCCTAGCTAAAACCTTAACCGCGGACAGGTTCACAATAAAAACTAACCTATGTTTTTGGTAGTCCTATACGTGTTTCGGGTGTTGAGGTGGACGTGTTTTGGGTGTGTGATACAGGGGAAGAGCGTAATTAGGTTTTTGGAGATATACCTATCAACAACCATATCAATAAAAAGGTCTCGTCGAGAGCTCTCAATTGATATGGTTATCCATAGGGTTGTCTTCAAAAATAACCAAATTACGCTCTTCCTCTGTTTTACTGTACCTTCATACCTAAAACAGGAGTTAGTTTCTACTGTGTTCTAACGAAGGTTTAGCTAGCCTGGCGTAACCTTTAGCACAATTAAGTTGTACACGCTAATTAGAACTGTGTGAGCTGGATACTTTTGTGTATGAACCTTCGAACCTATGCTTATTGTCTTTCGGTAATGAGTCTTTTTAATTATTAAAAAAATGTTTTAATAAAGTTCTTTTAACCCTTAATTGTAAGAAGTCTCGTTAAGATAAACAACAAACGAAATTCTTGGCAGAAAAAATGTAAGCAGCTCTCATGATACGCTTGAAATAATCATAACGAGGTAAAAGTTATTTCCGGAGTGATGCCGGCTGGTTCCTAAATGACCACTTAAAATATCCAACACTGCTTGAGATCGCGTGCCTGAAAATTGAGGCGAAAATGGTTTGATTAGGTTCTTTTACGCCCTGATCTTGCTATCGGAGCAAGACCTTCTTGTTTCTGTCGACTGAATATTCACAAAAACAACGGGGGAAGTTCTATCTGATTTGGGTATGAAGCTTAAACGGGGGTAGTGCGTATTTTGGTAATTTTTCAATATGTAGACCTATGTTCAGCCACATCAATTGAAAGCTCTCGCTGAAACCTTTTGAATGTTATGGCTGGACATATGCCTATCTTGAAAAATAACTAAAATACGTACCACCCCCGTTTTGTTTTCACACCCCAAAAAAAACGGTGTAGCATTCCCCAAAACGGGGTTTAGTGTTTACGGTATTTCGTCGGGACCTTTTTGAGGATTGGGCTGAAAGTAGGGCTCCGAAGGCTGGGATCAGTGTACCGGCAGTCTTCGTGTATACGATCTTGCCATGGCAGCAAGATATTATTTGTCACAGCTGTTTTAGCTAAATATTTAGTTGCGGCATTTTTTTTTCGCCGGGAGCCTTGATCACGTTGCATCGACGCAGTGCGCCCCAGGGCACTTCGCCCTACTACAGAAATGTGTTTTGCCACTCACCAAGAACAATACCTATGTCCATAGCGAGCACCGTTATCACCTGCGGCGACTCTCCAGCGAAGAGCCAATATCATGGACTTCCATGTTAGGTCCATGAACAGTTTTACCACGCAAACCAGAAGGAAGGATTATCGCAAATCGTGATAAGGGAAAGGAAAGGTTGGTTGACCTATTTGGTGCCCTATAAGTATCGTTTAGAGTAAAAATCGTTTTAATGCGTTTAGTCTACAAGCTTACTTTTTAAGTTTCTCACTTTCGGAAATGACGAAATCTTTACTTAAAAGATTCCGAAAAGGCGATATTTTTTTAACCCATAACAGCCCAAAGTATTTCGAGTGAAATTCTACTGAAGAGAAATTGAAAGGATTTTTCCATTAAAATACACAATTTTAAGCTTCGGAAAACGCATAAATAATTAAATTTTAGGTTTCCAGAGGGGTGACATTTTTTAAATTGTGAAAATACTGAACTAAAAAAATTCTCTAAAATATTTTTTTCTGTTGCCGGACGGCAACGCTGGGCGGTAGTGAGTTAAAGGAGTGACTATTTACACGCTGTCCCATTTAATATGTATTATATTGGTTTCCGTGCGTTGAAGTCACCTTCCCATTTTAAATGCATTTGGTTGGTTTCCGCGCGTTCTAGTCTCCCTCGTTCTAACATAGGCGTGCGAATAGAACTGACGTTTTTTCAATCATCATGACATTGCGCAGGATATTCCCTCTCGGTTGAAATTTTCTTATCCGTAAAGGATCGCTGGGCCTTGATAGCTTAAGAATTTTACTGAATTTCAGATATTTATATTAAGAAGCGGCGTCAGGTTTGGCGACCTTTGTAGGCGAGGTTAACTTACTGTAGCATTGGTTAGGTGTCATGTGCAGCTCCGCTTCGTTTTGACTGCTTTTGGCTCAGCGACGAAAGGTGGAACACAAGAGGTGGAATATTCAACCTTGTGAACCGGCAGATTTCAGGTTTGCCGTGCTGTTTTAGAACGCTTCCCTCTCGCTTATGTTAAGTTTTCAAACACTTTTCACGCTCGCAATACTTCAAAAAGTGCCCGATTTTCAATGACTAAGCAATTAATCAGAACATTTTCTAATCCCAAAAGTGATTTTCTCAAGTCAGAATACAATTCCATAGCGAAAAAAAGGTTACTATAACGAAGCGCCTACCAACACGGTTTATCGGGTGCGTGAAGGATCTGTAAGCTCAATTCTTTTGACAAACGAATATCACATCTTTCCCAAAAGTGGTTGAGCTGTCGGAGCGAGCAAAAAGAGGACGCCGACAGTGTTGCCAAATTTCGCGATTCAGTCAAAATTTAACCTCGGTTAACTCGAGAGCCATAAGAGTTAACCACGCACGTTTTGTATGTTTTGGATCGCTCTCAAGCTGAGCAATCCAAGGATGGGGGTGTTCACTAGGTTAGCCTTAATTTAACCGCGGTTAAGTTGCGGAGTGTTGGCAGTGCCGGATTAGGTAATATGAATGGGGCGTCTTCTCTGAGCCTAGTTTGAACAAGTTGGGATGAGTGAGTCGGGACCGCGGCTCGGCTTGACGGCGGTTAATTGGCAAATATGGTAAGTGCCGAGGGGCCTTATCCCCGCCTGACCACACGAAATTGCTTTGCGCTCGCCCCAGGTAAACATCGCGAAGCATCGATCAAGTTCAGGTGCTGTGTGCTGCGGAGGTAGCCAGGCTTGCCTCGCCAGCGCGGGAAATTTGGAAGATTGCATTTTTTATCTCTTTCACCTTTGATTGAAGTAGAGACACAGCACATTATTAACAAAACACCCGTTTTAGGGAATGCTATACCTGTTTCGGATGTGAAACTAAAACGGGGGTAGTACGTATTTTGGCTAATTTTCAATGTAGGCCTTTATTCAGTCATTTCATTCGAAAGGTCTCGGCGAGAGCTTTCAATTGATGTGGCTGAACATAGGTCTATCTTGAAAAAATTCAAAATACGTACCACCCCCGTTTTAGTTTCACACCCAAAACAGATCTAGCATTCCCCAAAACGGGTGTTGTGTTTTTACTGTGAGGGCACTACGGAAGCAAAGTCGGATTTAGTATTTTTGCCAAGTGCTATTCAAACGCGAATTTTATATTCTGCGAGAGGATACGCCGTGATTCCTTTTCTACGATTCCTTTGAACTAAGTTGCGGATGTCGTGTACAGCCCGTTCAGTATTAAAATCCTTTGTAATTAATTTCTTCGATATGGCGAGGAACAAAAAAGGAACACGTAGCAAGTTGCATGTGATGGGGTTAGACACGAATCACCTGTTCGCCACGAACGCCTTTTTTCCCCGTCAATTTTGAGGCTTTGTAACGGGTCGAGATGAATGTGGCGTTTAGGCACGGTCCCAGCGTCGTCACACGTTAGCGACGGACCCTTTGTTTGGTGAGGATGACCCGGTCCGAATTCGGCGCGTCTCAAGAGGACATGATAGCCGAGCCGGTGCGGCGGCGGGCCCATTAACACCGGCTCTCGTCACGGTCAAGTCCCACACTTCGAAGGGGCGCTTCATAGGGGAGGGACCGACGAATGCCTTGTCGATTATTCAGTCGATCTGCTGCGCTGTGAACTCGAAAGGTCGAATTTTATACCTCGTGTTTCCACCTCGTCGCCACGCCGAGCGACAGTGGAATCACATAACCTAACAAAGTCCTACGGTCACCTGATGCCGCTGACTCCTCGACGACACTGTCTGCCGCCGAGTAGTTTGCGGCATATCAATGAGGGGAGTTGTCGTCGAAGACTGTAACGCGGGTGTCTGACAGTGTGAGGCGGAGATCTGGAGGATGGGAGGAGTACATATCGGAGACTGTAACGCAGAGGTCTGTTTCACTCGGTAAAATTCGGGGATCTACATGAAGAGTAGTACATAGCGGAGACTGTAACGCAGGGGTCTCTTTCACATAATGAAATGCGGGGATCTACGTGAAGAGTAGTACATAGCGGAGACTGTAATCCAGGGGACTGTTCCACACGGTGAAAGGCGGGGATCTACACGAAGAGTA
>Ga0058701_10005420_pt1 | contig 10579 bp, 7 predicted proteins | sample AgamicOrMae_FD_97039 | JGI IMG/M metagenome (GOLD analysis project Ga0058701, IMG submission 97039) | Agave microbial communities from Guanajuato, Mexico - Or.Ma.e | ecosystem: Host-associated > Plants > Phyllosphere > Phylloplane/Leaf | place: Guanajuato, Mexico | collected 2012-06-04 | reverse complement strand
CTAATATTTCATACTAAAAAACGATGATAGTAAACTGGGTCACAAAAGTCATGACCGTTTCCATAAGTAATACATAGGGGCCATGACTTTTGTGGCTAACTATTGATCACAGGCCGTACTGGCTGTTGTGCATCGAAATATCCATGAAAAGATCGAAATGACTTTCGACCTAGAAAAGTGAGGCCCATCAATGAGGCAATCTGCTAGACAACGTTGAGGACGACAGCGACCATCCCTATCGATACCGTCAACTTCTTTTGAAGATTTCTGGTCTTTAAACATCTTTGATACAGAAGGCTGATTGTGGTTCCATTGTTGCATTAAGCAGGCATGTAGTTTATTCAACGGAACGAAGAAAAAGTAATCGCGTAACATGGGCCAAAAGACAAGCGTAAATAGAGGTTCCTTGCCGGGCCAGTGTCTGACGCTGTGCTAATCTTGTTGCCCCCTGCTCGCTGGGGCAGACGCGGGGGTCTTCTGCACCCCTGCGACATAACGGCCCAATCTCTCGCTTTTCCACGGCTCTCGACATAGTATATTATTCCAGTGCGCCCTAGTGACAGGCTGGGGTATCTCTGTGCACTTGAACCTTAGGTCCTCGGAGACATTACGGAGGGAAGGCTGCAAGATAGCTTTGGGTCGAGAGCTAAGAATTATGAAGATGTTTGGGTAGCGTATGCTGTCCTCGTTGGTTTTGCAGTGTTTACAGGAAAGCTTACGTCATATGTGCTCTGGGTTACTTGTTGACAAAGAGCTAGTTGCTGGCGGTGCACACTTATGAATTTGTGACTTCCGAGAAAACATTCTCTGGGGGATGACTATGGAAACTGGGCGCCGCTCAACGAGATAAGAGAGGATCATCACGAAAACAGAGAACAATGGCTAGTTATATCTCCCATCGTGATTCTTTCTTACTCACAATTAAAACGATATTGTTGCGGGGGCATTCGTTTACCTACACTTGTAGCACGCCGTATGATTGTGTAATTTTAGGTAGCCGGAGGGAGCTAATTTGTGGTGCTCGTGAGTGGGAGTCAACGTTTTCAGCATACACTATAGAGGGTCCCCTGGCCTTTCTCTTGGTCAGTGAGCTGAGCACACCTTATTACTTTAGTCTCTGCAGGTTTTACCGCTAGCACATGATCGAGTGTCGTAACCAGTGAAAGGATGGTTCAAGTTGTGGGATAAATGGTCGATTTTAAATGTGAAGTTTTCGTCCTCTTTTGTTCCACCTTTCGTCCATTCGTCCTTTAGTAGCCAAGCCTAGTGCAGCGACAGCGGGGTTAGACCAGGGAACAAGACAACAAACCTAAGGTTAATCTACATGATCGTTTATCATTAGTCCCTATAATGAGAAGCTGAGCGATTGTGAGCCACAGATGAGGAAAATTGTGCTCATGACTAAAATAATCATACAGTACTTAGGACATCTACAAGAGAATGACTGTGACTACTCGGAGAATCAGTATACTACACAGGTGCCCTGGCTTTTTCTCAATGAAGGCGCTTTCCTACTCCCACCAAACTGTCCTTCTCAAAAGACTGGTCCAGAAGCACTCTGAGAAGAGATATACTCCAAACAAGCCAGCATCCCTGGACTAGTGGCACACATAATGATGTTATCCCATTAGTCTTGTTCGGAAGTCCAATAGACTCGTCCCCAACGCATGTGGCCGTCGTAAAGCTTTTTCTAGGTCTCCTTTCCCGGCATTCTTAGTACGTGCCTGAAAATTTGAGAGGATGCTACTGAAGGTTCCTTTTGTCTTTTGTGCGGGCGGTAAATCACGGTAAATACAAACAGCTCGACATGGCCACCGAGTATGAGATGTAGCACAGCCGATCCATCATCAATTCAACTTAGGTTTGTTACGATTGTCGTAATGGTGAAATACTGCGACACTCGGAACGTGTTCAAGAGGTTTTGCCGGGTTGTAAGGGATTTAAACTCCCGCTCATACATACGTTCCTTTTGTTCCCCTAAGTTAGAGACAACTCCTCCCTGCTTTGTGATTTTTTTCGCCAGAATTTCGCACTTCGGAAAATGAGGGGGAGGTAATTTCATTACGAAGAGTTCGACTGACTGGATTTGTCTCACCGATAAGCCAAAGATGATTACATTTACAAAGCCGAGGAAGCTCCGTTGAACCTCGCGAAAGCTTCAGACGAATCGACAAAGACATCCTGGCAAATTACTCTAGGATAATTGGAAGAGGACTTTTATGATGAATTACAAGCAGAATCTTTTTTGGGCAGCCTTTTACAAAGGACGATGTCAAAGAGCTTGTAGACCTTACCAATACCCTTGACCCGGATTCAAGCCTCTAAAGAATTTTTTTTTTGGCGAAGAATGAGGTGCACTAAATGACTTCTAGATTTTTTCTCTTACAAAATCCAACTCTAAGTGTGTCAACAGCTCTAGCCTACGCATGTAAGCACACTGATCGAATTTTAAAATTGGGATTTTCCACGTTCAGCGTCCATTTTTGGTTCAATTTGAAGTACGCCATGAAGATTGTAACGACAAACAAACGAGTGTGTGCTTCACTAGGTTAAACGTAGCAATGCAAAGGTGAACATGGGAAGTAGTTGCCGAATCCTTTTGACTACATTCGAGGCCTGACTCTCCTATAAAGTATAAACGGGGTTAATAGGCTTTCTTTCAGAATCCCGATCTTACATGGAATAATATCCGACGGGCTAACATTTACAAGGAAATTCCTTTGTTGGGAAGCTATTCATTGCCTTCAAGCTGTTTACTGTGACTGAGGACCTCTACCTGTTGTTAACCACAGCAATGTTTCAGGCGGATTGCTTAAAGACGTATTCTTGCCCAGACACGGATGATAAAGGCCCTGTTTTCAACAAGCTCTGCGCCCAGTCGATGAAATTTGCCCAGGGATGAATTATTTCTTGGCTATTGGCACAGGAGTTCCTTGAGGTGGTCCACTTGATCCAAACAGGCCAGTCTGACACTACTGACAAAGGAAGGCGGGAGGCAAACCTGGCCCTTGAGGACAAACTTATAGACAGATGGAATGTTTCAATGCCTAAACCATTACATCAAACTTATTGCTTGATGCGTACGGTATTACTATTTCCTCCTGCATGACCAACATAACAGTCATGTAAATATGCTTACAAGTTAGTTACAAATCGCTATCATCAATGTAGCTCTTGTTATTGACTAATAGTTTCAAGACTCATGAAACAGTCATACTGGACTAAGAATAATTAGTGCTCAAGGTGAGAATTGTGCTCCTCGGCAAGAATAAGCGATTTTGCGTAGAAATAAAAGCTTTTTACAGTACCATTCCTTGAAGGCGCACGTCTGAATGAACTCCTTACCTGGAACAAAGATAGAAATATTCATTTTTGGTGTAAATAGTATTTTTTTCTCATTTTACGAGGTCATCGCGTTTTGAAGTACTCCAGATCGCTAGCCAAAGTTCCTTGAGGTATAGAGGCAGCCACGTTGCGCATTTTGTGTGCTGTACAAGTTAAATGTTTATTTTTCGTTCACGGCACACACAACGCTTGTTTGGACTTCCTCACGGTGACATTTGAAATAGCCACGGGACAAAAGTTGCCTTGCGGTACACTGACCAATTTCGTCCGCGTCGTGACGCAGAAGGTGTTGGCTATACAGGAGAAATACTCAGAAACGAACATATTCACCTAGAACAAACTTTCCGGTTCAGTCGACTAAGGTTCCCTCCAAACAGCAATATGGGTTTGTATTTTGTTTTTCGTATGTTTTTTTAGGAGCACTCAATAAGGGAAAATACATGTCTTTCTCGAAATTCTTAATAAATGTTTCATAAATAAAATACTAAGCCTTGTTAACGACAATCAGAACGACTTTTCGAAATATAAAAGTAACTTTTAAAATATATTTTTAAAAAGGATACCTATTACTTCACCCTTCCGAAGAAAAAAATCCAAACCATACAAAAAAAATCCGAAAAAAGGAAAAAAAAACCAAGGCCATTATATTTTCTTTTTCGAGAAATAAATTAAAGGATGTAAAAGAAAAGGTGAAAAAGAATGTCCGCAAGAGTTATTTACTTGTTCTTAAACTCCATCGCAAAAGCAACTTTTGTGTAAAAAAAAGGAAAAAAAGATTGTTAAAAGGTATAAATTAGGCCGGATCGAGATGAAATTATATCATTGAAAACTGCAATGACTGGCCGCATAGACAATGTCTGCCTGACCCTTACGGCCAACACACGCGTCACAGACGCGTCAGGTCTTTTATTAAGGACACAAGGCGTGACTGCGTTGTCACTCTCGGAAACGTAGATCAAAAGGCACTATCTTGTTCAGGGCATGCCGCCTTGAAGCTTGCAGACTTTCAAACTTGTCTGGCCGCCTAAGAATGACAGGGTTCTTGACCTACCGAAAGCCATCTTCCTTGCGACTAAACTGTGCCTTGATTACACGCGCGGTCACCTCCCCTCACTGCCCCAACACATGTCCTCGGTTGTGTCTTTTGTTTTGGGAATAAAGCGCCTGAAACATGTGTTGAAAAGGAATTCCTAAGAAGAGCTGCTGGCTGATTTTCTGGGTCGCTACTTTGTAAGAACAGGGAATCTGTTTTCAGCTGATCCTGCATCACACATCGTATATTGTTAGGTTTGCATTTTTGACTTTATGTATTCTCACGTTCGGCGGGTGGAGAAAGGCGAAACGCATGTGGCCTTGTTTAAGCTATATTGAACGAAGCGTACGATCATCATGCCCGACGTAGCTTGCTCCTCGACGGCAGTAACTGCCGGCGAATAGAAAGCGGCATCACGCCTCGTGGAAACTGATCAAAGGAGTAGCAATCTTGAAAAAAAGATCCTAGCCTATCTGGATGTAATCTTTAAAAAAATGATAATCACTCTTGGAAAAGAAAGACCGCTTTTCCTTCAAGGTCAGTATGTAAAAAAGAAGATTAATCTTAATGTCCGGGAACACAAACGGTGTACCTCCAAGAAAAGTCCAAGTTTTTACTCCTTATCCGTATGTGGAATTAACTTCTCAAACACAAGGCCTGTGCACATCATCATCTCCAGAAAAGGGTATTCTTGTCTACTACCCACTTTCTCCTTGCGGATTGGAAGAGCTGTTTCCTCAGAGACACGGTTCTGACAAATCATCTTTTCTAATCCTCTGCAAAGCTTCTCAAAGTCTAAACAATTTTACGGTAAAATTAATCGCCAGAAGACTGATCCGCATTACCCAAGAATCCGGATATCAGGAGAAGTAGGTATACAACAAACATCGTGAATGGAATATTCATGACAAGGAGGTAATTGAAGAAGCCTCTAATGCAGCTCAGAGTGAGGAATACGTCCACGAGATATGTGCGCCCTTGGCCCGTTTGCACCTTGCCGCTTAGGGTCCTCTTTAGGTTCCTCAATACTTGGGGTATTTCTATTCCAGGTCAGAAGGACTAGCCGAGATAATCTTGCTCATAAATAGAGGAGTAAGCTCAACAATCCTTAAGCACAGACGACTTGGGAGTGCTGTTTTGCGCTCCGCTATTTACCACCCCCCTAATAAATCTCCACACCTCTGAGAACTTAAATTGCGCGGGAGTGAAGATCACTGAGAAGTGGGCTGGCTCTGCGTAAAATTTATTTGATCTCCATGTTGTAACTTAAGCCTTTTTATCATTTGGATAAGAGCTGAGTTTACACGGGACGTTTCTCAAGAACTGCTTACAGGCTTGTGCAGTTACTTTCCAGAGGATACTGAATTTCTTCTTGCGGCAATATTGCTACAGTAATCGTAGAAGAAGTGACACCTAACTTTATGTTTCCTCGACAAGTCTCATGAAAACGCTTCTTGCCTGAGCTGGCTAGGCCACTGAACAACAAACGCGCTCTCGAATGACAGCTAGTCCAATATTTCCATTTTACTTTGCTCACCAAGCCAAAACTTTCCTTAGGAAATTTTACCTTACCTTTAAGAAATTTTACCTTGACGTCGCAAGACTTAGAATTACAGGAATATCTGCTATATTTAGAAAGATAGTTTTCCTGATGAAACTTTTATTAATTTTCCTGTAATCAGACTTACTCTCTACTTACAACTCTAGACTCTACTTACAAGTTCTGACAGTTAAACCATAACAACCCAAAGTAATTGGTATGAAATTTAGCTTACAAGGAATTCGAAGGACTTTCCCCAATAAATTACGCAGTTTAAAGCTTTGGAAAATGGCTAAATTGTTAAATTTCAGGTTTCCAGGGGGGGGGGATTTTTTCAATTGTGACAATACTGAACTAGAAAGAACCTCTAAAATATTTTTTTTCTGTTTCCGAACGGCATAGTTAGGCGGTAGTGGGTTAATGTAGCCATGTATAACGTCTAAGAAAAATCTATGGATGTCGGTGAAGTTTCTAGTGAGATGGCAGACAAGTTCCAAATCGTAGACTACGTTTTTGTCAGTGTGGAAGGGTCGATGCCATAGCACACTCTTCCAAAAAGGTTCGGCGATGGGTGTGGCCTATGGCAGCCCTCTGTTCCCCTAATGAAACAGTCTGCGAACAAGGCATCCCACCTCGGTCAAGTACTCATGTCCTATGCAATGTGTCATTACCAGTGACACATTGCGGTCGACAGGATGTCACTAGTGTCTGGCTTTGTCATCATCTGCAACCGACCTTCAGTTTTCTGCCGACTTTAAATGGCCCCCAGACGATCTCTTAGACTGAACGTGGACCTGAATACCCCAAGACACATGTGAGAACACCTAAAGCGCTTTACCAAAAATTCTTTAAAATCTCCCTAGTAAAAACAAATCACCTTTTTTTAAAGATATCTATTTTAGGTGTGAAAATAAAACGGCAGAACCATACTCAGTAAAAACAAAACACCCGTTTTGAGGAATGCTATACCTGTTTTGGGTGTGAAACTAAAACAGTGGTAATACGTATTTTGGTTACTTTTCAAGATAGGCCTATGTTCAGCCATATCATTCGAAAGGTCTCGGCGAGAGCTTTCCATTGATGTGGCTGAACATAGGTCTATGTTGAAAAATTACCATGTCACGTACTACCCCCGTTTCAGTTTAACACCCAAAACAGGCATGGCATTCCTCAAAACGGGTGTTTTGTGTTACTGTGACGTATTTTGATTATTTTTCACCGCAGATCTATGTTCAGCCATTTAATTGACAATTTCCCGGTGAAAACTTTCCCTTGATATGGCTAAACATAGGTATACTGTATTTTATGAAAGCAAAGTAAACCCCCCGTTTAAAATCCATACCCAAAACACGCAAAAAGCTGTAAAACAGGAATTCTCTTTACCGTGCTCTATAAACAAAAATATAAAACCGTGCGAGGACGTTGGTGGCTTCCAGACATTTTTATCACTTTTTTCCTTCAAGCGGCCCCAGGAAACGAACGGCCAGTGAGTGATACATCGTGTAAAATAGAACACCCTCTTGTCTCCAGGGACTGAGACCGACCCACAAGCCATCCAAAACATACGACGTGTTCATCAGGCGCATCCTGCCATATATACGTACAAGCAATCCATATCCCCACACATGGATATTCGCTCATTTCAACATCCAATATACATATGTAAATTGAGATGTATTAATAGAGACCCAGTTCCTGGTAGGTGGGACGAGTACGACCTTTTGGGGGAGGCCAGTCCTTTGCATGCTTCCAACTGCGAGTAGAATTCTACCCACACAAGGCTAATTATTTAACCTTACGTCCCTAGAAACAGGAAAAATATTATGGTTATGTAAACAGCGATCTTTCATGGATATCAACAGGATGAGCCACTGTACGGTACTCTATGCAAAAGATTTACCTGAAGAAAAACTAAAAAATTATAAGGTTGCGCAACAGATTTTTTTTCTAATTTTCAGGAATGCAAAGTGATATTTTTTTCGCTGGATTATCTTATTCCTTTCCGCGCAAATTGATGGCATGAGAAGCGAGGTTAATGAGTAGCTTTACAAAACGTCCGACTACGTACTGTACTTTGAATATATGAAGAAATCGAATCTGTATCGACCTCAGCTTTTAGTAACGGACAGAACTTTTAGCTAACTCAACATCCCAAACCCTGTTTTTGGGAACGACAACTATCTGTTACATACATAGAAACGCTCTTACTATGGTCTTAAAAATAATAATAGTTTTGTCAAAACCTCTGTCATTAACGCTTTGCACCGTAAAAAAACGGAACGCGATAAAACATGGCATGGAAATATTTGTCTTAAAAAATAATCAGAATACGTACTAAACCGTTAACGTCCAAAACATGTAAGAACTCCCTAAAACTCATGTTTCGTTTTCATACTGAATTAAGCCTTTCCTTTTTTTATTACTTATTTTTCTTATTTTATTTTTATTTTTACAACTGATAACGTCAAATAAATTGATTATGACCCGAAAAATTATTTTCATGTTTTTAGAGTACCTTCAAAGAGAGCCAAAACCAAACAAGTATTTAAAACATGGTAAATTTCAGAACCGGAGAGATTGTCTAAAAGTTTGGATTTGAGTTTTCACCCATGTCAAAAATTCACCAAAACATTGGGAACACCCTAATGATTGCATTAAAAAACAATCTGAATTTCTATGAATCTTCGGAAACAAACAAATTCGACCCGATCACGAAGCCACGCCAAAGAAAAAGAACTCCACTAGGCAGCTAACGGCGCGCTTACAATTGTTAGACGCAAAAACTGGCAGTAATGGTTTAGAATTCGCTGGGCAATCGTAACCACATCTAGCACTTTGCTACAGAGGAATCCTTTATGAGGCCAAATAGCTGTGCCACTCATTGTAGTGAAGGATCAATAAGATGCGTTCTTTTGGAGCTATTCAAGTCGAAACCGCTTTTCATTACAAGAAGCTTGACTGTAGAGTTAGCATGATTGCCAGGCGACAGAAGCTCCGTTTGAAGCTAAATCGATTTAGAATTCATTTAAATAACAACTGCTGACGATGTTCTTCAGCCAGAACGCGCACATCATTCCTTTGCAAGTGTTGGACCACCAAAAAATAACAATGATCATGGTCATCCGTCACCAATGTTTCAGCTGCCTCAAAAAGAATTGGAGATTATTCAGGGCTTTCTTTTAAATTAGCCCCAGTAACGCAAAAAATTGCATCTCTATTTAACCCACTGAGTTCTTGTGAAAGTAAAAGAGACAGAAAAACGCAAGGAGACACTTTTTGAACGTGATCTAGAATGATGGATGATAGTCCTATCCCCTTTTCGTTTGAGTCAGATTGATCGATTTGGAAGCCTACAATTTTGAACTTGAGATTGAATTGCTGCGCTGTAAAATACTTTGGTCACACCGTTTACATTATGAAAGTTGCATTCTTTCACTCATGTTTTATTACTCGTTGCAAAGCCAAATGGAAAGACAGCGACAAGACAGACGAAACATTCTCTTGCATGCCCGGTTGAATTTTTCGCGTGGTGTAATGGAATGTTGACCCAGAATAAAGCGCTACACTAACAAAAAAACTTTCATAATTTTTAAAGGAAGAAAACGGAATGCAAAAGTACACCCCAAAAAGGTTATCTGTCACTTTACTTTTCATGTCCGTACTTAAAAAGGATTATACCAATTACTTATTTCGCTTCGTATAGAAGTAAGTGACAGCACTTCTACGTTTTCGGTCTTACAAGCGTTTTGAGCGAGGACATCACCTACAAAGAGACTTGTCCCACAGGGCCGTAGGTGACACTGGGTAAAAGTTTAGCACTCCTGGGGCAAGTTGTTCATATACACTCCTGAGAGACTATAAAATTGTCCTGTAAAAATCTCCGAAGCCTGGGGATGTCAGCAGTGCTCTTAGGAAACGCTACGTGCGATGCGGTATAACCTACGATCTCTTAAAGCTTTGTAGCATCTGAAATCATTCTAAACGACCGAACAGACAGACATCGTGTTGTTCTGTACAAGTTCATTTAGCTGGTTACCCTCTTCTTCTTCCCTGTCGAAAATATCCTCACAGCACAATACTTCCTTGCTCAAGAACTTAAAACCCGTTCGCGTCACTTAGCAATAATAAAACGGAGGGAGGAACTTATTAGTGATGTCACAGAGGAACTTTTTGTTGGCGACAAAGAAACGGAGCAAAGTGAAACTTTTTTTGCGTTCTAATAGAGACCAACTGATGGCAGAAGAAGCCTCCAGGTGACATACAACGCAACTTAACAACTTCTTTAATCGAGGCGCTCATGTGAAAGAAAGGGGCGCGGACATTATTGTCGAGAGAAAAATATTGATTGCATGGAGGGTGGATGTCACACCGCCGACTCTGTTTCCTCAAAGTTTTAATGAAGACGATAGAACTGATCCATACTTTTACTTAAGTCTTGCTCTAAACATGATCTGATCACATGGTTTTCGAGAGATCCTTTCAATGACCTATATATGAAGTAACTTAGGCTTACCTAACCTAACACTGCCCTGATCATAAACAGAGATTCAATGTATACGGATATACTTTGAACAATTGGCATATTTAACTTTAACCAGTTACAGCCAAAAGTATTTGGAGTGAAATTAAGCTTAAGGACTTTTTCCATTAAAATACTCTAT
>Ga0058701_10005419_pt1 | contig 10579 bp, 9 predicted proteins | sample AgamicOrMae_FD_97039 | JGI IMG/M metagenome (GOLD analysis project Ga0058701, IMG submission 97039) | Agave microbial communities from Guanajuato, Mexico - Or.Ma.e | ecosystem: Host-associated > Plants > Phyllosphere > Phylloplane/Leaf | place: Guanajuato, Mexico | collected 2012-06-04 | reverse complement strand
TCATATTTGCTGTAGATATTACACCAACCAAAACCATTTATTAGTGATTCTATTTGACTTACGCTCACCAATAAATAGCTACATTTATAGACTGATGATTTTAAGGTTGAAAGTAACCAGTTTCCTACATAGTAAATTGAATGCAGGTTGATTATTACAAAACAGCTATGCTTTTCCAGCTAACGCTGTTGTCGTTCAAGAGAAGTACAATATTTCATTTAAGAGTTAATAGTAAGGACGACCGTCAACGCTAATATTTGCTTTACAGAGGTGAGGTATTACCGTGTACTTAGTGGAGTGGTTTCCAGAAATACAGACCTATTTCACGGTTGGCAACTTTTTCGAGGCCCGGTGGGTACCCCGCCAAAGCCGCGCCTCGTTCCGCCCTCTGTACTCTACAGTTAATTTCCTACAGTGCTTAGATATTCTGTTTGAATGGTGCCCCCATCAAGCGACATTTGCGGTGCCGAGATGTGAGAGCAGCCGCTACTCAACCTGTCGCCTCCAAACATGCACACCCAAAAAACAGGTTAAACAAAGAGATAAAGTCCAATGCACCCGTTGGTCGGATTACTCTTTCACGACTTTTTACACGCTGTTTCATGTCGACATTAACACGTTGCAAATTTTGGAGGTAAACATTTTCATCTCGTGTGTTGCACCTTTCGGCGCACAGGCGAGAGCAGCGAAGCACTGAGGATTTAGATTAACCTAACCTCCAATAACCGAACCTAAACATTCACCTAGTGGAGCGGGAACGAAGAAAGGTACAAGGCACTTTCGGATGAAGTTGTGGATAAAGTATTAAAAAAACTGTAGTTTGTCTAGAAGCGTGCGTACAGATACACAAGAGTTATGTGTTTTAATCTTTACACATCCGAGGGAGAAAAGATACTTAAAAAAACAAAAAAAAACCTTTTGTTTGTAGTCCGATACCTCTTTTGGGTACAAGGGTAAACCAGGGATAAAGAGCGCGTAATTTTTCTACTTCTCAAGATAAACCTATCAATAACCATATTAATTGTGAGCTCTCGACGAAACCTCTTCATTGCACGGTCGTTCAATATTTTACCTTGTACTGTAAAAAAAAATCTAAATTACGCTCCTGTCCCGTTTTACATTCATACCAAAAACACGTATACGACTAACCAAGCAGAAGTTATTTTTAATGTGTTGCCATTGTGTTTCCTCTCCTGTTAGCTCTTCAGGAATTAAATAATTAACGGTCACTTTCACTAACAATATGGAAAATTAAAGTTAGGTGGAGGTTAAGATAAGAGACGTTTTTTTTTCCTGGGTAAAGTAAACGCAAGTTCATAAATCAACGAAGGCTACTGGAATGACGTTTACATGGATTTACTCTGGCTTGTTCATGGTTCATGAGAAAAGTGAAGCGGAAACAAACCGCGGACTTTCCTGTAAAACATAAAACCATGTGGTTAGGGGGCAGCTATTTGGATTGCGATTAATCCTCCGTGGCCAGCGGGATTAGCAGCACAGCGCTGCCTGCAACTGAGGTAAACAGAGGACTTTGGTGAAGTGTCCCGCAGAAGTCACGTGACCTGTTGTGGTAGCGGACCACAACAAACCCCCACCCTTCCCCACCGCTGTAGTCTGTCGTCTTCCGATGTCAACTCTATAAATTTTACAGTAAACTTAACTTGAAAACAGTGCTATTTTACTTGGAACGTTGCAATGGACAAAGATTTTATTTACTCGCAGATCAGTTTTATCTCTAAAGCAGCTGCATGAACTATTGGTGACCTACTGTCGATTGAATCTCGTGAAGGTTAAGAGAAAAGTAAAGCCCTTGGTCCAGTTAAAGAGACGCGAATGGTACTGAGCGCTCTGATTGGTCGGCGATAGAAAGAGATAGAAGATACGAATTGCCGTGTGTGCGAGAGAGAGACCAGAGAAACTCGCTTGTACAGAAAAATGGCGGTCGTTCCTATACCGCCCGTGTATAGCGGCCATTTTTTCTGCCACTCACAGCCACTTAGACGCATTGGATTTCCCAGGTGGCCGTGATCCATTCGCGTCTCTTTAACTGGATCTGGGGCTTTAGAGAAAGTGTTGCCGTCCGGCCTGTCCAACCCGGACAACACATGTTTTGCAAACGTTTGTCTTCAATCATTTATGAGCACAGAACTTGAAGACTTCTTTTTAACCAAAGACCATTTTTTTCGAAATGCCGGTGAAGTTTTTTGTTTAACTGCGAAGGTTATGCAGGAGCTGACCGTGAAGATGAATATTTCGCAGGCTAAGGAAGATTTTGTTGTGAGTATATTTTAATGTGTCAAAATGAACTTACATGTTTGTAAGTGCTCAGTGAAGCCAGTGATAGCTGGCCCCTTTGGGTTTTGTTGGTACTTTATATTTTGACAAACTGTTAAGTTGTGAAAAAGAGTGAAAAAGTTTCAGTCTTGTAAGACCTGAGTTCACTTCTCATTATTGTAGTGTCGTTTAAATGTCGCTTGGTGGGGGCGACCGGGGTACTTACAAGATCTCCTTGTCATTTCTGCTCTTGACAATGTTTATTCACACCTATTCTAATCGTAGCGACGTTCGACGAACTGGCGGTTTCGTCAGACGACAGCGGTGGGGGAGGGTGGGGGTTTGTTGTGGTCCGCTACCGCAACAGGTCACGTGACTTCTGGGACAATTCACCAAAGGCCTCTATAAAAATTGCCTACGTGGGCGGTAAACTCAAGGCAGCGTGCCTTTTGCGCCGCTGGCTACCTGCTATAATCCCTAATCCGAAGGTCGGATTTGCGTTTCCGCCAAGTGGGCTACCTGCTCAAAATCAGTTTTGCGTTTGCGCCCAGCGGTGCTGGGACCATTCGTAAGCCCCGAAAACTCGATGTCCCCCAAAAAGGCAAAGTGTCTCACGTCGCTACCGGTTACGGCTTGGAAACCGTTGGGTTACCCTTAGGTTAAATAAGGCTCGATTTCGTGCCCTATGCCTCGCTCCGTTCCACTCGACGACGAAGGCTGTGACCCAAGAGACGGAAAGTTCAACCTGTCAAAGTGACAGTTTAACCAACTTCAAGAAAATATACTCCGTATCAAGGCGGTGTCTTCGTAGCAGACAACTTTACCCCTTCTTAAGATGGTGATCTCTCCTCAGGGTTTGCGATAAAAGTTACCCTGCCAAGTCTTTAGGGGGAACCTCTCAGCTGGCTGACTCCGACTTCCAACGACGTCACTACGTGTATACTCAGTACAGCTTCCGATGATTATTCAAAGACTCCTTCAGAACTTAACCAACGTGCAAACGACGGAAGACACATAGCAACGAGGGCACGATAAGAAGAAAAAATACATACCTCGCAATTTCCGTCTATTTCCGTTTTTTCATAAACTTACTCAAGAAGTTTGAAAGAAAAAAATAAGCACGCAGGAAGTTTAAAACACATACATGATAGTTTGATACGTATAGCAACTTGCACCAAAACCACAAGAGTTAATATTTTCCAGAACAAACAATAGAAATGTTGATGTCAGCGCTCACTTCGAGGTTTCAAAGATTCTAAAATTCTGAACAGGCAATGGCAGGTCTGTCCAGGGATAAGAAGAGGGAGAGGATTGGGTTTCTACCGTTCTTCTCCTTCGAGAAGTAATAAAAAAGAAACGGCTGAACCTTTACAAATGAAGAAGCCAATGGGCCGTGACGCAGGCTCCAACCGGCTCGGATTATGCTCTGCCTTGGGAATTGCGAAGCATTTGCGCTACCCACGCACTGCGCCAACAACAGCCCACGTTACGAACTTCACATTCCTATGTTTATTTCCGGTATGAATAATAGAAGCAAAACTTCTAATGAATGGCACAAAGCAGAATCAGATATGACCTTAACAAACAGCACACCCTGTTGGATTGATCCGACAACCCAGGTCCGTTGCTTCGTCCGAATATCCCCATGATATTCGTGGAAGCATAGATAACCAAAAACACCGCTTTTATGACAGAGGTTGAAGTCGGTGGGATACCTTGCCTACAAGAGGAGAGTTTGTCTCCATGCAAAGTATCGGTATCGATCCACGGAAGTGGGCAATAGGCCCCCGGAGATGTCGAGTGGCTTGCGGCGACCGATAAGCCGGTCTGGGAACTGTTTCGCGTTGGCGGTACTTCTCGTGGACGCCGGCGTCTTTCGGCTCGAGGTTCTGCCTCCCGAAGGAACCCTCAACACCTTAGGGAAATAACAGCGTAACCGCAGCTCTCCACCAACAATTGACTTTTCAAAATCGAATATTGCGGAAATCATATTCTTTAGTACTTACTTCTTTTCTGGATCAGAGTGAGAGATTTCAGGGCAATCGCTAGGATTTCTACACGTTTCGAATAGGCAGACACAATTCAATGAAGCCGACATTACTGAAATAAGGAATTTACTTGATTGTATATAAGTGTGCATAGATTGCACAGTACCATCATTTTTTTCACCGAAATTGAACTTTTTTTCTATTTCTAGCTTTGGTAAATACTTCCGCATATTTAAACATGTCTTTTTTTGTTCTTAAATTTAAGATGCAGTTAATGTAAATATCACAGCGATGTGTTTTTTGTTTCTTTTTAAAGACGCATTTAAATGTCTCAATGCAAGAGACCGTTAAAAACGGACCGTCCGCATAAAATGCTCGTTCAAGAATAAACATGCATAAGTTTTGAAAACGCTAACTTTGAACTGCATTTCCTTTTTTTTTAAAGGTGAGTCATAGAGAAAAACTTATACTCTGAATACTTCACATACTGCAATACACTCAAAATCAAATCCAATGACTGACCAGGAATGCTAAAAAAAGGGACAAAAAAGTTTACCTAAACATTTTCAAATAAACAAAAAAAAAACTTGGTGTTACTAATTGTTAGAGTGTTTTAAGACTAAAGCTTGAGCTTGAGGTACTTCAACTGCGTTTTTAGTTTACATTACTGTGTTCACGATCGTTGGAATTAAAAGCCCTTCAACAATCATTCAAGTTGGTGCTCTGTTCTAAATCGATTCGAAGTTGGTAAAGGTAGAAATCCCTTCGAAGATTTGAACTCGTCTGCGCCTTCCCGTTCAGTAAAGAGGCTGAAAACGATGTGGCTAATCTAAGCGTCTCGTATGCAAGTAGTTCGCTAAAGCAGAGCACGTTACAAGGCAGGCCGATCCGTAGGAAGTGAAAGCCAAGCAGGACCCACGCTTACCCAATCTAAAATTAAATTCCCTCAACGCACGCGGCTTTCCTACCAATTCCACGCAATAGTGACATCGTTAAAGGCTAACGAAGTTTTTTCAGTGCATTACCGCCATCTGCCCCCTCATAACCAAGGGAGCTAATAACCACCAAAGATGTAGCTCCTGTGGGCAGGGAAACTCACCGCAACTCGATAGACTCGGGAACGATGAGTAGCAGCGTTCATAGAGCGACATCTGGTGGCCACAGCTGGAATTACACTCCACCGCGAGGAGGGGAAGCACAGTCAACAGAAACGAAAACAATAACCCCATGTTACCGTTCAATTGCGCCAACACTCTCCACGCGTTCAACTGCGAATAGTATTTATAAAAAAAGGAAGAAATAGCTGATTAAATGAGTCGCTACTGGCACCAAAGACAATCACAGCAAGCGCACCCCGAGTGCACTCATGCGTATCGGACGGAGTATTAAACGAGTCTTTTTCCAAAAAAATACGGTTCGTTTCGTTTGAAAGGAGAACTGTTACATGGGCTCGATGGCTTTCAGTCGACAATGGCTTCTTTTTTCTTGGTTTTGTTTTGGTTTCCAAGCACACCACAGCTTCGCAAGAGCGAATGGGTAAAACGGGGGCTCTTCAAAGGCACGAGCACTGTGCATACGCGGATTTTGCTTCAGTGGAGGTTGCTCGCTTAACCCATATTCGCCTTGCCCTTTTGTGCTGTCAACTTAAGTATGAAAAATTCCGCATAGAAATGAGTGGAAAGCTAAAGCAGGGCGTTAAGTTTTCCCGTTGGCTAGTTAGATGCCGAAATTTCGGACCCAATGCTTATGGATTTTTCTCCCCCTTTCTCCTCTTCTTTAATGGTAGAGCATTGGGAAGACATTGAGGGAGTGTTGATTGGAGTAAAATGTCTTCATGTCGCAGCACTCCAAATGACTCACGTTCATGGAGGGGCAGGAAATTAGGTTCGAACCGGAAAACCAACGCAAGCACGTATTGGGAGGGCCAGTGAAGCGAGCGAGCACGTAAGTAGTAGAGAAGCGCCTCTGGAAGGGAGTAGAGATGGCAGTTAGCGGACGGTGGCAAGGTAGTGTAAAGGATTTCTATTTATCCTAAGGCTTCAATATGCAGACCAACGCTGCCTGGTCTGTTATGCGCGGATCGGTGAACCGTCCTGGGCGGCTTGCAGAACGGGAGGCATTGTCACCCACCGCAAGAAGGGTTGCCTCCCAGTACTGCACGGACCGAGGCGCAGAGGTGAGGTGTGCCGGAAATCAAACCCAAGACGCGAACGACAAGCGAATGCGAAGCATAGGGGGCATCTAGCGCGGGAAACGTGCTTGGAGCAGCGAGGCGGCCGAGACGTTTTCCCTTGTGACCTTGGTGAAGGTCAAGGTGACACTTAATGACACTTAACGAACGTCCAATCGAAAAGTGGGTTTTAAAATTAGAAAAGGCTATCGGAAACATTGTAGACGGAAGAGGAAACCAGTAAACGGTTACCTGAACACTTACCTCACACCAGAAAACAATCAGATGGGATCGGGAACAACAAACACCATGTAGAGAGAACCCAACGGACGGGAAGATGAGACGAAGCAGGAACAAACCGAAGCACAGACGTAAAGTAGCGAGGCAGTAAATTAGAAAACAGGGATGTTAACAAAAAATTCCACGAATCGTCACAATGTCACAAACACGCTCATCCGATTCGCACCAAAAATGACTGCATACTGAGGAACTGGTCGGAGGAAGAATCCGAGTTGTCGCGCTCTGCCTTGGGGAAAGGCGCACAATCGCCGCAAAGTGGTGCGTTTTGCAAACATACTGATTGGCGGTCGAGGAAAGGGTCGAGTAGAGGGCCAGACCTAAAATGGCGAAAATGGGACGAAACACAGTCAAAGCCATCAGAATATCCTGTGATGCAGTTCGTGTGGCCAAAAAAAAAAGGAAATCTTTAGGCCGATGCGGAACCCCAGGGCATCACCCAAAACAATCTGGAAAAAATCATGTGTGATCTCTGCCACCTCATGCAAATTTGCCGCACCAAGGCGTCGGGAGAGATTTTTTTTATACATCTAACCTAATATACCTACTTAATTGACACCTACCTGTCGAACATATCCACAAAATGTTTTACTTCTCTGAACTCACAAATCATGTTAGGATTATTGTTTAGTCAACAACATGAAGGGACCTTGGATGACACCAATTGAAGGCATCGATCCTTGAACTGAATCTACTCACTTTGCGGCCGCTTTTGTGCGAATGCCTGACTGGGGGTTTGAGAGCGGTTATCCATATCGGCAAACCATTCGGTTTTGAATGATCCAAGGGCCGGTTGTAGAAAGTTCCATGGGATGTACTCCTCACATGAACAATTTATGTACATTTAATTTAGGTGTTTAAAATGTCCCTATGAATAGGGGAGAAAAATCAGTTCGCACTGTAACATAAGCTGCAAAGGTGTTGCTTCCTCCCATTTTTTCAAACCACAATAATTTCGAAACGGAAAGAGATACAACGAAAGAGCTCAAGATGAATTCGATAGATATTTGGTCTAACGACTTAATGAAAAGCTTCTTTGTCATATCTCTTTCCGTTTTTAAGATAGAGAGGTTTGGAAAATATGAGAGGAAGGAATTCTTTAAAAATTGATGATTTGTTTTCAGATTTCCCTCATTAAATATTTGTGAATCCTAGTCGTGTATTGTTGTTGAAGATTATTCATAATTATAGTCAGGTCAGGTTCTTTTTCCAAGCCACGTCGTAAGTTTTATAATGTCTTTCTTATTGGTTTGCTCCACTGGCAAGCATCGCGGCAATAAACCTCTTCCCCTTGCTCTTATACCTGCCTGGATAAGGCTAAGTCAATTCTTACGCATGGATGGTGGACATGCAACTACAGCACGTGACCAGTCTACAAAGATTCTGCGTGGTTATGCGTGCCAAGGCGATTAGCCTTATTCATGTAACATCTGCGTTGCCTCCACATTTACGTTACTTTAACAAAAATCTTTCCCGGTGAAGACAAAAGCAAAAAAAAGTAAATTAACGTTCCTCAAATTCTACTTTGATATCTACTGCGGATGTTTTGAAGGTGGTTCAGGTGGACTTCTTAATTAGATTTAATGAAGAAACTTTCAGGACGGGTTCTAAAATCTGTGATTTGTCGTATGGTGATGTTAGAAAAAAATGACCGTTCCGTTTTCAAGTAGTTTAAGTCTGAAGTTGAGAAAACATATATGCGTGCTTGCGAGAAATCGGAAACGTAGCGTACTATAAAGTATTGAAAGTCTAAGTTAAATTGAATGTCGGCATTAGTTAAATTAAATGTCGGAAAGAAGAAAAAAAATTATATTCCACATGTCGATTAGGGTATTCGAAATAATCTGGTAGAGTTTGCCGAATATTTTTTTTGTTCGTAGACTTTAAATCACTTCGATTTCGTTAGCATTTTAATGAAATAAGTTAAATCAGCAACTGAACAAATATTCACATTTCAAGATCCTCCTTATTAATGAAAAATTAAATGTGAACATCATCTAAAGAAAGTGATTGCTCGGCAGTGGCAATAATTTTGCAAATTTTGAGTATTTTTTATTATTTTTTATTTGGTTAATGAATTTGACAACACTGCATTGCTAGAACCACTTTAAGCTGACAAAACTGTGAATCACCTGAGAAGACAATGTGAAACTTTTTACGAAAGAGATAAACGGCATTGACAGAAGTCATAGGACAGTCGGTACCGCAAGTATTCTTTTTATCCCCTTTATGAGAAGAAAACCTGAAAAACAATTTACACATGAAAATGATAGGGAAATAGTATCACAGTCATTGCTCGTAGTGGCCAGTGTTTTTGATCAGTGAAACCTCAAAAGGTACATAATCACATCAGGCAAAAGAATGATAACATAAAAAAGAAAGATAACACAGGCTGATAACAAGTCATGTCGTAAACCTCGTTCAGGACTAGCATGGTTCCGTGTAAATCGCAAAAAAAAACTTTTATGTTTGATGAAACTTTTTTTGTTGTTGACTTAAACTTTGGGTACAATCTCAGCATCTGCGACAAGCAAACCGAAGTTCTCGCGACCCGCAAACATAGCCAGCCATGGTAAAAAGGTACCTCGCATACGGCATAACAGGAAAGTGCGGGAAAGGTATGTCGATCGTACGATTACTAACATCGTTGCGGTACACCTGTGATCAAAACAGTAGATGTTAGACATCAGTGTATCCCATTACTTTGTGTCGATCGAAGAACACAAAATACTTGTGAGTCCTCACATATTGCAGGAAGTTACCAAACGCAAATTTCTTTTTTGCGGTAGGCTTTTGTGTATGGAGCTTTTATTATTATTTTTATTTTTTTATCAAATATTAGTTTTCAGCAGTCGAAAAAGTTGGGGTAAATCATTTTAGAGGGTGGATCAGCCCCCTGAAAAATGAAGCCGAAATAACAGTCCCCTAACAACTGGTCGTAAATATATTTATTGAGGGGGGAAAAAGTCTGAAATAAGAAAATTTCAGCGTTTGAGTTCGCACCTCTGACTTTAACACGCTTTAAAGTGTATGCTTGCGGAGCACTTTAAATTAAGAAGCCCCGAGCGTCTTAGAATTTGTAACATGCCTCAAAGCGTTTTAGAGTCGGATAAGCGAAATAAGACGCCGCGAGCGTTTTATCGTGAAATGTCCTGTTTTTACAGTGATAATGTGAGAGAAATAGTTAAAGCTGAGGAGAAGGTTCAACTGAAATATATCCAGCCATAAAAAAGTGTAGAAAAATTGTTATGGCACAGTAACAAAAATATACAGAAAAAAATAATCAAAAAAAATAACAATGCCTTTCGAAAGACTTTCACTCAGCACGACGTACCAAGTACGTGCTTTATTACTTGCAAAATATTTTGGGAAAATAAAATAAGACATTTTGCATCAGAAGTGAAAAAACCGAAAGGGCTCGTTTGATCCTATCAAAAGCAATTATTTTGGAATATGTATGTTGCTATAGTTATCCGTTATGATCACAGACCTCATTTCTGGGGACGCCTATAACATTGTATTGAGTGCGATTAGGTGTATTATTTTTCGCACCATTAAAATGATGATGAAAAAAAGGAAGTCTATCCCCTTCTCTAGCCCTGCAAGAAAGAGAACTTTTATTTATGAAAGGGGAAATTACTTTTGTTAAAATATGAGCAGCGTTCAAGCCCGATATAATGTAGCGAGGATTTACCTATAAATACTGCATAGCTACAGTCAATATCAAATCAGTCAATTTCGGGCAATGGGAATTCAGAGTTGAATTACCTGAGGATGGTCAAAAAACACCTAATAGGCTAAAATGGTCAAAATAATTCATTTGAATTCTTTTTGAGCACTGTAGGATTAT
>Ga0058701_10005418_pt1 | contig 10581 bp, 6 predicted proteins | sample AgamicOrMae_FD_97039 | JGI IMG/M metagenome (GOLD analysis project Ga0058701, IMG submission 97039) | Agave microbial communities from Guanajuato, Mexico - Or.Ma.e | ecosystem: Host-associated > Plants > Phyllosphere > Phylloplane/Leaf | place: Guanajuato, Mexico | collected 2012-06-04 | reverse complement strand
TTTTCGTCCCTGACAAAAAAAAAACGCGTTTAGATTTGGCGGAATTCCGAATAATTTGGCAACACTGGAACCGTGTGCCTACAGATTTGTCTGCGGCACTTTTTTTACGACTGTCTTAATCTTTGACACGTATAGTCGTGGCGCGGAGGGGAGGGGATCCTAAGTCGTCATTTAAGTTCCAGCCCTGTTTAGAATCAGACATTAGGAGATAAAAATATACAGGAATCGAGGTACTTTACCTCAGCCAAAAAAGGTTAGAAATGTTTGTAATTCTTGAAAACCGTATTCCCACGCGCACGCTAACGTTGAGTGAAATAGAGCCGTTAAGTGGTTGTATACAATGCCAGAGGCAATGTGAAGGTTTGCTATTTCAGACGTATCGATTCCTGTGTCTGCTAATCGTTACATTCAATGCTAAAAAATGAAGGCACATTTACCTCTTGCGTGATACTCCACGCAACACTTAATCTATTCTAACATTGCTTGCGAACTTATGTCACCTGAATTTTGACTTACAACATAAAAATAGCTTGGTTTAAAACTTAAGCTTTTACAAAAATGATGGCTTCAAATATTAAGTTTCCTCTAGGGGATTTATTTTAACAATAGAAAATTAGCAATTTAAAAAAAAATACATCAAACATTAAATAGCTACATTTTCATAATTTCAAAATCTGAATTTTGCAGTATTTTTGGCGAAATAACTTTGGATTGTTGACGTGTAACGTGAATAAGCGGTCTGCCTCATAAAAGGAAAGAACTCTAAATTTTTGTAAAAGTATATTCCTCGCAGAAATAGTTAAGTCGAGGAATGAACGACTTCAACCGGTTATATATTCTTTTTGAAGATTTAGAGCTGTATTAATAAGTCCGATTTCGGTTATTTTAACGCCATCTAAACCTGCCAAACGAAGTCTAATGAATTCAAATCCGGTGTCATTCCTCAAAAGAGTTTGCTCACCCCTGAAAGTTCGGTACATCAAAAATATAGGTTAGGTTAAGCTAGGTTAAGTTCAGTATGTGAGAGGTCACATTCAGCTAATTCATGCAAGCAATGAACATGGACACAATATATTTCGTACTATTTGTATACAAGGCTCAGGGAAATTGCTCTACGTTGACTGGCATTTATGTCAAAGATGAATCGACACATTCTTGAAATTAAACGGATTTTTCTTAGGAAGTATCGTGGGAGCCAAGGAAAGGACATTTGACATTGAGAACGCTCTAAAATTGCTCGTCATAAAGGCAGATTCCGATACCAACACCGCCAATTTGATCCGGAACAATACTTTTCCTTGTTTGCCACGTTCGGATTTCACCCTGAGATCATAGAATCTTCTTCACTTTGACATTGCGCGTACTACAGACTTGAAAAGTCAGCGGCGCAATTTGAGAATTCAATGAAACTTTTCATACCATGAATTGAGCAAAGTTGCACATCCTCTTTGCGTTTCACCTTCCGTCACCAAGCCACGCGGAGCAACTGCATATGGAGAGGTATTAATTTTAACCAAGGTTAACCGATTTGTGCCCAGAGGAAGTCTGAAAAAATAATTTAAGGGAAAAATCAAAACGTTTTGAATCAAAATTTCGCAAAATGGTGTTTTTTGAAACGATCAAATTTTTTCTTTAGGCTAATTTAGATTTACCTTTTTACTTAAAATAAGTGATTTTTGGGAGAATTTTGCATGAAGGTTGATATTTTTGATGGGTCGATAACAGCCCAGTAGGCAAAAATAGGTTAATTCAACCTACGCGTATGATGATGCTCATGGTATAAGGAGATTTAAAACTCGGGTGGAACTCAAGACAACTTTGAAAATTAACCAAACCATGCTATACACCTCTACCACCGAAAAAATCTATAAACTTACTGAGACCGCTCCAAAAGTATGTTTTGCAATTTTTAAAAAAGAATTTTTTTCACGATGATTTTCTTTTAAATTGAGAGGTACTACAGTACAGTTCTGATGAATACTACTTATTTTACATGCTAAGTACGTTAGACTAAATTCATGGTAAGTCAAAGATATTTTACTCATCATTTTCTAGAAATTCTATGAAAAGTTCATTGAAATAAGTTGACAATCAACATAGTTACATGGTCGTCATTTGAAATTCTTCATTTTTTTTATCTACCTCCCAAATTTAAAACGCGTTTTGTTTTAAAATAGACAAAACTGTAAGAAAATAGTGATCCATGGATGCTATCCACTTATTTCTTTGAAAAATCTGGTCGTCTTAACAGTGAATAGTCAAATCACCTTGACAGGCAATGCTTGCGGAAATTGGTCGACATAACACATGCGATACCAGTAGAAATAACATGAAAGTTGAATCAGATTTTAAAAAAAGACTTATTTAATACCGAATATTCTTACTGACAATGATATAGCTTTAGACAGAAGCTCTCCAAAAAAATATCGTTTCACTAGGGTACAGTCTAAATTTGAATCAGTAAGAGTCTTTGAGATTTTGTAAAAATTCACTGAATCTCAGAGAGTTAAACTGATTCAAATTTAGAGAGTAAGTATGCCCAGTTCCGTTTGGCCAGGAAAAATAGAGCATGGGGGGGGTACAAAATGCCTATCTCCAGACATAGTCTTTATCCTCGAAAGTATTTCATGTCTTTCAGACGCTTTTATTATGTAAGACGTGATAGCGGCTCCGCAAAATTAGCACCGAATTCACGATCCAAAATTCAACGTATCGAAGTAAAAATCACAGAATGACAAAAATCGACTGCATATGATAAATGTTATACAGTTGTAGAAACAGAATCAAAAATCAATTAATTTTCTGCGAGCTGTCCACATACCGTATGTTATCATTAAATGTTAGTGTCAACTCCTACACACTAAGATGCACATGAAAGATGACTCCTGCCTGGCCGCAGACCTATTATTAGGCGCACGGGGAATAGCGATAACTTCAGCACTCAATGATATACCCACTCAAACTCTTTTTCTCGGCTCAATGGTTTTAACAGCTCCTAATGTATGAGCAGCAGCCGCTACCAACCCCATTTCGACAAAACATTTTAGTCTCGTTAACGATGTTTTAGCGTATCCTAATTTTTAAGTCTCCAAACCATGCCCAAGCGATCGTTGATATATCCAGCACCCACATGTTTGAATCTTCCGCGCACTTGGTTGACATGTTTCGTCAGATATGCAGATTTTACTGTTTGAATTTCGCGCCTTCACGAGCCTTGCCTCCAACCGCGAATCGGACAAATTCGTATATCGCCCGAAGCGCGTATCCACCGGAACTAAAGTCGCCCGTTTTCAATTAAGTAACGCCGTCAACTCACGCTATATTAATTAATGTAACGTTTATTCGGTCGCGCTGCGCGAGGTGTTACTTTAACAAGTTCAGGTCAAACTGCAGCGCAAACTGTAAATTGTTGCTCGGGTCTGACTCACATTGGACTGAGCCAGTATAAATCAAGAGAGCGGGAACGCATATTTTCGTCGTGTGCATTCGATATCTCTATCCGATCGCTGTGGCGTTGTTTTTCCCACGTGTTTATTTCAGGGCGAGGAGATCATTTTTCGACGGGGAAATTCTCCAATAATTATGGGATTTGCTTAAATGGGATTTACTCCGACAGCGTTTATCACCCACTCCCTAAATTTACATCATTTTACGCAACTGTGAAAACATCTGACTGCTTTGTAAAAACAAGAAGGCAACATTACAATCACAAAATAAATAAATAGAGATATTTTAAAAAATGCAGATGAGAGCAGAAGTCATGTCGCATTCGTATCTAAGTTTTTTTTTAAGTTGTTAATAGTACTAATGTATTTAAATACGGAGGAAATTGCATACGGTCAGTCCATTTTAATATTATTACCAACATACATTTCTTGAAACAAAAAATGATTTACGCGCGTGGTCAATTGCTCACGTTTTTTTTTCTGAGAACAAACACATTCGTTTCTAAAAAATATTAATCTGACAAGCTTCCTTCGTGCTCAAATGTTTTAGTGTGTTCTACATAAAAAAAACAATCTTTAAAAAGTTAAAAAAGAAGAAAAAAGGAAACAACTTTGTACATTATTAAAAAAAACCTATGAAGTCTTTCTTCGAAAGGAGGCGAGATTAAAAAAGAACAAATAAAAAAACAACTAAAAAGGTCACAGATAACAAAAATACAATTTATGACTAGTCAAAAAGGAACCACGTCTGATACAAGCCCATCTGACTGTGCTTAATTTGACAATTGAAATCCAGGACTAAGATTACCAGTACTTACTTGTGCCATCAAGGTAAACACGGAATGGGTCACTCACCTGCAAAAATCCCGAGTAAAAACCTGATTTTCGCAGTGTTGCCAGTTTCCATAATTACGACAAATTTAGTCGCGGTTAACTTAATAACTAGTGAAGATAACTCAATCGATGCCATTGTAGCATTGATTGGTTTGAGACCGATCACAGAAATCGATTTATGCAACTCTTTTAGTTCTCAAGTTAGACATGGTTAAATCTGACGAGGCTACGAAAATTAGCAACACTATAGTTTAAAAAAGAAAAATGTTCCGGCTTGGGTTCTCGTCTGCGAAAAAAGTTTCCTTGTCATTTTAACGTCCTTCATCGAAAAGTGGGTACGCTGCCATACAATGGACAGGGTATAACTCGAACTCGCGACTTTTCAAGACAAACCGCTAACCGAGTGCTAAAAGGTACGTTGTCTATCCTTTCTGTTTCTTGAGGTTAACGCGGAACCGAAAAGTACGGCTGTTTCGGTAATCGATTCCCAGATATAGATAAACGACGATGAACTTTCTCGTTATCAAAAGTGGTATCCGCTTTACCAACATATTAGTTGATGATGCTTCTCTAAGTTCCTTCAGAATTCTATCAGACGAAGGCGGTAGATATTAATCACGCCCAAAAATACTTTTAAGAATCAACACAGGTGTTCTTAGTTTTGTGGACGGGAAACGTAAAATTTTAAGAACTTCTGCGAGAAAACATTTAGGAGTAAACGAACTTCTGTGAATCAGAAATTACATGCGAAAAAAGTACGATATTTTTTAAAAGAAAGTATCAATGCTTGTTAAATGGTAACATCTACTGTTGAATAGGAGAAGTTCTGAACAGTAGAACTCCTGTGATGAGATGTTCCATGTAGCTTGATCAGAAAATACTCCTTGCAGGAGAAATGTGATAAGAACTTCCGTGAGAAGAGCGTAATGAAAAATTTCCTTCGGGGAACTTCCACAGGAAAACAAAAACTTCCGAACAGATTGGTTTAGAACTTCATAAGAGAGGACCTGAGCTGGAGAAGTTCCCGAAAAGAACCTCTGCAGAACTTCAGAATACCCTCGAAAACTGAGGTTATCTGATGATAACTTCCATGAGTTCATATGCTTTGGGTACCTCGTCGGTGGACACTTCCTCCAGGCAAATAATTTAAAAATCTGATGAAAATTGCCCTTTTGAGTAATACCGCCTCGAAAATTATGTTGAGATTGCATACACGAATACAAGAATGTCGGTAGGCACAAAAGACGCCGAAACTTCCTATACGAGCGACACGTGTTTTCCTGTAGGCACCCGTCGGTACCTGTCGGCAAACACCAAAAGTACTTCCGAGCGGCAAATGTGGCGGGCTACCCAGCAGGAAGTACTGGTGTGGTGTTCGAAAACGAGCGCGTTGGTGGTCCAAGGTACCCGTCCGCAAAAGGTACCAGCCTATCGTGTAAACAAGAGTGGAATAGTATTTTATTATCATGGAATGCTTGTCAACGCGAGTACCAAATAAATCAGGACTTTTGCTCCGCTCGGCTAAAACGGCGGATCGGTTACTCAACACCGGAGAGGGTCGATCCTTAAGCGACATGGCTTTCTCATGCACCTTTAACACCTCCAAATGAACACATTTGCTTAAATATTGAAATTCACTCGTTTTTAAGAGCAAAATCTTGTCCCTGCCAAAGATATGAGCCAATTATAGTTTCCTGTATAAGCAAATGAATTTCACTCGAAGATTTTTGACAGCAAACGTATCAATGGTTTCAAAAGCTCATTCGCAGCCCTAAATATCTTCCAAAACCAAGACAAAATTTACCACAAATCCAGCGAAAATAATGAAATTTTTTTTCCTTCATTGAGATTTTTCCAAAATACTAAGAAATCGGTATGTGTTACTTTCTTATTTGTTAACTTAAAAAAAATGTTTTTTTCAAAATTATTCTGTTATTTAATTGAGTAATTTCGATGAAGCCGGTTCTGAAAATCTTCTGATGAGAATACGGTACCGTACTGTTCAGTATGATGGAAATATTTTTCGAGCTTTGTTGGACAGTATACTTAAACCGAGCCACATTTACCACTTAAAAAATAAAAAAAGGGCATACCTCAAATTTTGACGTTTTAGAAGCAGGTGACTATATTATAGTCACCTGTTAGAAGCTGCGTTTTCAGAGTACACGACTAAAATACTCAATTCATCACGTCAACGTTTTATGAGGCAAACACCAATTTTCGAAATCAAAGAAAAAAAAGAAAAAAAAATCAGCCGATACCAACTTTGTGATCACAAATTTTCCACTCGATGTCATACTAACAAGCTGTTCACGTACGCCCCCTTTATCCGATATAATTTATGATCCGCCCCTAACGGCCTCAGTTACAACTGGGTCGGACCTTAAAGCAACTAAGACATATCGGCATGTATTTCCGCCAAGCAGTAAAATTACCTTGAAATTCAAGTTATCGTGGGAAGCCATAGTAGAGACCGCACTCAAAAAAAATCTTAAAAAAACGCTACATAAATTATTGATTTAAATACAAGTAACGATCCTCACATAAATTTGGTGCGTCTTCGTAGTGTACACGCTGTAAACACCCACATAAATTATCCTATCGGTTTTGCTTTTAATTGCAATGAATGAACTTCCTTGTTTAAATATGCACATATTATCTCCGCATTACTGCAATTTTGAAAAGCGATGATTTCTTTTCTCTGAGGGGGTTCTTGTACGACTATTTAGCTTTTTGTGAACCTCTTATGATGATAAACCATTCTACACGCGAAATTCCCGAACACAAATTATAATTTACACCACAGTATAAAAGGTTTTGTTATACCAACAAAATATTATGTTAAAATAGGGATAACAAAAATATTTTGTTACAAAAACAAAATGTTTAGTTCTATCAACAAAACGTTTGGTTGCTGCGGCGAAAAATTAATTTGTTGTCCCTAATTTTGTTGCCGTAACAAAACTATTTTTTTCCGTGATGTTTTTTTTGGTGAATTTTCTAAATTACGCTGACTTTTTTGCTATTATTTCTTCCTTTTTTCTTCTTCTTTAGAATTGTAGACACACGTCCTAAGTACGGCCATTTTCCTATCTTAAACTGATGAATCGAGAAAAAGATCATCATCGATCCCCATCCCCAAATAGCTTCAAATAATTTATGAATAGCCTTTTATTTATTTTTTTTATTTTTTGGTCAGCTAATTGTAAACTTGCAACATACAAATATCGAGATTATTTTTTTTGATAAATTTAGGCTTATAATTTTCAACTATCGAAAAGGAGTGTTTTTTTTTTTTGTTTTTACCCGGTATCCTTCTCATTTTGAGAGACAGATATGTCAAGGATGATATCGTAGATATCCGGAGTGCGTAGCGCACCGCTCCGTCTGAGGCAGAGCGTGGACTAATTGTCAAAGTGACACATTCCTCGGATCCGGTAGTCATCCCGCTAGTCATCATTCTTCTTATTAAGTGATCGGTCCCCTGTATCTATATCGAATACTCGGACGGGAAAGCTGGTTACCAGGTCAAGCTACAGTAGCTTTTTTAAAGAAATAATTTATTTCTATTTTTTAATTATTCACTTTATTTTTTGAAAAAAAATGAAGTGATATTGCTATTGCAGTAATGCTCTCTCAAAAAAAATGTAAACATTATTGAAATTACCTTTTTCTAAAAAAACAAAAAACAAAATTGGGAATGAAGAAAAAATATGTAATTTCTTCTTGCTAAATTTTTCAGAAAAGCAATATCGCATTGTTGAATGTCTTTTTCTTTTTGTCTTTTCTTGAAAAAAAAAACTTTTAAGTAACCTTGCAATTAGAGTAAAATAAATTTTGTAATTACGATATTTCTTACGCATAATACGTTTAGGAGAAATTAGGGGTTATAAAGTCAGACTTTAGTCGATTCGCAGCAACGTTAATATTTTAGCTAGACGAAAAAAGAAAAACATTTACGTTATTTAAAGTTACGTTTCACATTCCTTTTGTTCTTTGTTTCTAAGAGGAAAGTCATTTCACTTAGGATGTATCCCAAACGATTTTTCGTGATTTTAGAAAATCACAGCGTTAAAGTAATAACAGACCTGTTTAAGGAGACTCGTTCCGACTTGAGCGCGGTCCCCATTTAGGCGCCGTGCCCCAGATCGAGCCATCAAACTGATCATCATCCGTCAGTCAAGTTTGTTTTTGTTTCTGACCCAATGAATTGATAATCATCAAAAGGTCATCTTCATCTAGTGTGGGTCACCAGAATCTGTCATCAGACGTGGAGAACAGCCCTCCCCCCTCAACCCCCCCTCAACCCCCCTCAACCCCCCTCAACCCCCCTCAACCCCCCTCAACCCCCCCTCACCCACCCCCATCTAGTCCAGTTGTTGCGGACGTTCAGCGCAGAGATCCTGATGCATGATATGAGCAAACGTTTTCACTCCGATTGCCTTGTAATCACAGCCATTATTCGTCTATTTTTTGTTTTTAGGCGAACTTTCTACATTGGCCGTGTAATTAGCCCAATTTCCAAAGCGTCTCGATAACTTTCCTGCATTTTCTTGGTTTACTCAACAATTTCCGGAAAATCTGGCGCATGTTTGAACGATACGTTTTAATAATAGCGTCGGAGCTGGTCTCTACTAGAGGAAGTTGAAAGTAGGATAGCTAAATTGGAAGTTGTTAAATTTAAAATGGACATTCAACCTCATTTAAATAGGTTCTCTGAGAAGACAGTAAACACTGATGTCTTACAAGAATAGGTTCAACCTCAAAGTTGCATTCCACATAGAAATGCAATACTTTTCATAGAAAAATTTACATTTAAAAAGGGAGTGTCTATTGACCCGACTGCCCCATTTTAAATGAATTAGGTTTGGTTCCGTGCGTTAAAATCACCTCCCATTTAAAATGCAGTAGGTTGGTTACGTGCGTTCAAGTCTCCCTATATTAATGCATGTCGGGTCAATAGCAAAGACCTTAAAAATTGGCCAAAAAAGGCGAAATATCTGCAAAATCAAATTATGTTCCGATGGTTATTTGTTTATATCTCTTTTGATTTAAATTTTGGCGCTCACAATCAGATGATATACGAGGAGAGGCATAATGTACATAAAAGCATAGTTAAAGAAGTGGCAAGTGTAAAATTATACCATGAGGGGCGGCATTTTTGTCAGACCGTCGCAATTTAAAACACGCATAACTCCATCCACAAAACGGTATATTTTTCAACAATCACTTTATGGATTTGATCATACCAACGCAAGTACCGCATAATCCTGTCAGCGCATAGAATAGAATGTGACTCATACTTTTGAGGTGTTTTCCCAGACCAGACAAACAAGGCAATTAGAACGAGGACTCTATTCGCAGCCTGGACTGGACATTGTTCCTTGTCGCAAGCCTTAACAAGATATTCTCTGTGCCACTGGATTAAAACTGGGCCACGGAAAAGGAGCTTAATTCTGTGGTTATATGCTTCAAAAACCGATCTAAAAAAATTCGCAAACCGACGTAAAAATAACTAGGAGAAGAAGACGCAACGTTAAATTTTTCGATTAGCTCAGCCTGGGAAGTACAGTGGCCACAAAAGTGATGACCCCTGCTTCCATTAGAAATACACGGAAGCAGGGGTCATGACTTTTGTGGCCCACTGTACAGTACATTAAAAGCGGGTGGGCGCTATACGACACGGTCCAAAATGACTGTTTACCGACGCTGAGACACACATTACAACTGAAAAGGTAACTTGTTCGTCACACCGTAAAATACCTGGTCTCGGCTTGAAAGGCTCTCGGCGGTGCGACGCAGTCGGATGCCATATCTCTGTCTCTCTCCCTCTCCGACGGTCCTAACGCCGTTTAAGCTGTCGGCGCCAGTTGACAACTCCTGTGATACGCGCACTGTTCATCCCGACCGAGCCACGAAACCGTTCTTTATTACATTCAAAGGTTGAATTTTCTACCTTTTGTTCCACCCTCGACCTGTCATTATTATATGAGGGTTAATGGCAAAGGCTAAAAATTTAGTAATTATACGTATGAGGTGCCTTGCTACTCACTTCACCGCTATTCCTCTCAAAATAGCGACAAAAAAGCTACATAACATAGGAGAGCATTCGACAGCGCCAAAAACCACACGCGCCAACGCCGCAAGCGCCAGTCCGTAACCGCCAAACGAGCAAAGTCGCAAAAGCCAAAGTTCGTATATGTTAGGTTAGGTCAAGTTAGGATAAGTTAGGTTAGGCTAAGTTAGGTTAGGTTAAGTTAGGTTAGGTTAGTATTGCGGTTAAGAAGTTTTGACGTTTGCG
>Ga0058701_10005417_pt1 | contig 10584 bp, 7 predicted proteins | sample AgamicOrMae_FD_97039 | JGI IMG/M metagenome (GOLD analysis project Ga0058701, IMG submission 97039) | Agave microbial communities from Guanajuato, Mexico - Or.Ma.e | ecosystem: Host-associated > Plants > Phyllosphere > Phylloplane/Leaf | place: Guanajuato, Mexico | collected 2012-06-04 | reverse complement strand
TGGCAGGTTTTTATTGAAAACGTACAAGCTTTTGGAGAACCTCGAAATCGGCTCTCGCTTAAGCGTACAAACTCTCTCTCTCGAAAAAAAAAAAAAAGAATTATCCGCAGTATTAGCGGCTATTGAACGCAATAGGTGGCCCACTATTTTGAAGGTATCGAGGAGCACGGAGGATAGGCACGCTCTGGTACCATCCAAATAAAGTCAACATTTGGCTACACAAGGCGAATGTCTGTATGAATGTCGAAACTTCATATAGTCAGCCAACATTCTCTGCAGATTTGCAATTACATGCCCTTGAAGTCACAGGAACTCTTTTCACAATGAACGATTTTAAGTAATTTAAGAGCATTCCTTGTTTTAGTGCCGCACTCCCTCCCCACTCATGTGCCCTCGGGGTCTGTGATAGTGATACTGTCCCCATAATGAAAGTTACGAAGCAGGCCTACAACCCACCTCACATACGCGCACAGAGGGTTGCCTACCTCGTCACGGGCAGGAGTACGCAGTGTTATTTCGCAAAATGCAGAGTAGTGCAACCTGATCATATTTCACTTGAACTGCTTATTATGCCAGTGTTGCCATATTCCGCAATTCCGTAAATTTTAATCGCGTCTAACTTTTTAACCATTAAAGATAACCTAGCATGTTGGGCATGTTTTGGATCGCTCTCGAGGTGAGCATTCAGAAAATAGGATTCAACTTCATGTTATCTTTAACGGTTAAAAAGGTAGACGTGTTCAAATTTGACGGAGTCGCGGAATCTGACAACACTGTATTATGCACTAACTCTGCGTCGCCTTGTCTTCCTCTTTTTCCAGGGTGCACTACCTAATTTATAAAACAAATCTCATGAGCTGAGCATCCTGTGTGCGTCTATATCCCAAGTGTGTATATTTTCTATGGGAAAAAAAGACTAGTCCCTTCCGGTACTAGCAGTCCAAAAGGTATTGTCCGGTTCTGGTCGCGCTAGAAGGCTCCGCCTTATGGGGAAATACATAGACCACCGCCCTGTAGCACGAGCAAAACTGGACAATACCTGTTGGACTGATATTACCTAAGTTTTCACCAATTTTATTTCTGAAGTAACTATTATTCACACGCTGCCCTATTTAAGATGTGTAGGTTGGTTGTGCGTTCTAGTTACCTCCCATTTAAAATGCATTCGGTTGGTTCGTGCGTTTAAGTAGGCCTATCCCTTGTATTAACATAGACGTGCAAAAAAAATAACCCTTTATTTTTAGCGTAAAATTACGGGAAAGCGTCCAAAAGCGACGTAGAACGGCTTAAATATATTGAATTTTTTAACTGCCTTATTTTTTTCAAAGCAGACGCCGTTAGATATGTTTCTCAGAACCGGTACCTCTGCTAGATGGATTTAGAAATCAAATATTTCCACGCTTTACAGTTTATAAACGATTATCTCTGTGGTTCTGGTGGCCGAAGTTGGTGCGTTTTCGTTGCACAGGAATACCCAAGATTAAAACGAGTTATTGGGTACAAAAGTTGGCTGGATCAGTTCTTATCTCATTTGAAGCTATTTTGTTAATGCTCTGCTTAATTAAGGAAATACTTAAAAGTAGAGGAGAGTCGTTGTCCCGGATTGCTTGTGGTTGGCTTTTGCTTTTATAGTTTCAGCTAACGAGGTGGGGGCCGTGGTTCTGGGGGCTGTACCTGCAACAACCACTCAACACAAGGTACTATAAGAGGTAAATGGAAAAAAAAGGATGATCTGTAATCATTGTGATAACAAACCGTGCCGTTTCGAGAAGAAGTTTGAAAGTGACTAAAAAAAAGAGACTTTGTTAAATCAGTGCACTTGTTTTCGATTGCCTCTATTACATTTTAGAGCAAATGCGACTTTGAAAGGTGGCTTTAAAGTGCTGCTCGCAACGGCGCGGTTTGTTGTCAACACATGTCAAGTACTTCTTTCTTTTGCCCCCAAATGTAGCACGCATTTCTTTAGCGTCATTAATGGTTCCCTTACCTCGAGTGTCTCTTTTAATTGACATTTTAGACGTTCGGTGGGGCCGAATCAGCTGATTATGACGTCATCTGATCTGGCGGGTTGTCTGTCAGAAACAGGTGACCCGGTATGTTGTAATTTTTAATCACGGAAGTGTACGCCGAGGGCCTAAACGACAAGCCATTAAGTGGTCAACCGCTGTCGCGAGTGATTGAAAAGGGGGCATTCATAAAATAAGACACATCGTGTCAAGGCGAAAGGGGACGAGTAAAGGGTTACAGCTTGTGATATGGGGGTTGGGAGGGGTCTTAACCAAGTCCAAACAACTTCTTTGTTTGTTTTTGTTTTTCCTTTTAATGGGCTTGTTGTACAGTAGTATAGCCTGTTGTTTGCAATACCTTACATATGAAAAGACGTCGGAATGTATTTTTTTCTTTTTTTTTTGTACGAAAGCTTATTCATGTTATACAATTTAGCTCTATGTATTTGTTTAAGCGTGACGTTTTAGTGCTCAGAAAAAAGGTAAAAAAAAAAAAGAAATCTAGTCGAATGTAAGGAAATAGTTGTGAGAGAAATAGCTGTACTTGGTGTATTTCGCAAATAATTTTGGTGTGACGTCACAAACCGAGTGTGACACTTTGTGAGGTGGGGGAGGAGGTCTTAAAGGTAAATGGCCTGAAAGGTGTATGACGTACTTTATGAATGCTCCCGAAGTCAACTCGTCTCATCGAGAAGCGAAAATCTCCCACTCCGGACCGACACCGTCGGACTGCTGCCTTGGACTAAACAAACGTGTTCGCAGTCCAGCTGCAGTGGAGACATGAGACGGGAGTGCTTGCCAATTCGAGTCCATGTGCGTCTGTGGGACTTGAGGTTATAAAAGTGCGTGTTGTGCGATTTTTCACCGATTTATTCCGTTCAATATACAGCAAGAATTCGTAACAACAGTAGAGTAAGTTTTCTTTCTTTGAGGTAGTGACGCCGAAAAATTAGCAGATTTCCAGTCGCTCGAATTAATCAAGATGAAAGTATTAAATGGAAACAATCGACTCAAGTCAATTTCTCCCATTCAGCATGAACCTGAACTTACAAAGCTAACTTAACGATTTGCCCCTCGCAATTTTTCATCCCCACTTAGCTTGCTTTCATCTACGTCTTACACTACGATTCTAAACAACTATGAAATTTTCTTTCATAGGCTTGTTTAGAGATTTTCAAGAGTATTTTGGAATCCGCCTCTTATAACTGTAACTCCAAAGCTTTAAGGTACCGGTAGGTTATAGTAACTAGCGCCCCGTAGTCCAGTCAGTCTAAGAATATGATGGCAAGCGAAATCTAAGCTCACATACTGTATAATTGTTTAAAAGTTGAGAAACCGCACAGTAAAAAACAAAACACTCGTTTTAGAGCGTGCTATATTTGTTTTGGGTATGAAACTAAAACGGGGGTAATACTTTTTTTGGTAATTTTCAACGTAGACCTATGTTCAGCCACATCAATGGAAAGCTCTCGCCGAGACCTTTTCAATGATATGGCTGAACATAGACCTTTGAAAAATAACCAAAATACGTACCCCGTTTTATTTTCATACCCAAAACAGTACCTAAAACAGGTGTTTCGTAGTGTGCGCTCATGGCGATCCCTTGTTCTTAAGCCGCATGTTCGCTGGAGAACCTTGACCGACAAAACATCCAGTGATGCAATAAGGATACGACGATTTATAATACGCAAACATCGGAGTGGCGGTACTTGCATTCAGTTGCTCCAATGCGTGTTTTTTTCTGGCAAACGTTCCGAACGTCCCAGTTCGTGGCAACTGATGTAAGAGCCACCTCGCACACACTCCATTCATATGAAAGCTTAAAAGTTGGCAGAGAAAGCTCACCGACATGGGGCCACGCGCAAAATATACGCGTCGATTTCATGACGTCTTTTCGGAAAGCACCGTTACGCCTGCTGATATCGAGTTGAACGTTTTCAAAACTGGTTTACTTAGCCTCTTCAAGTGTGGCCAGTAATTTGTCTAATTAAAAAAACGAAGTGGCTATTCGCACGTCTGCTGCGTATAAAGGTCGTGGCTATTCGTCCTTTAGCGCAGATACATGGAGACTTAAACGCACGTAAAGCCTTTTAAATGGGAGGTGACTCGAACGCACGGAACCCAACCTAATACATTTTATATGGGGCAGGCGGGTGAACAGCCACTTCGCCATAATAAAATGTTCTGTGCGTTCAAGTCTCTCTTGTATTAACATAAATCACGTGCGAATAGAACTGACTTATACGTTTTAAATGCGGAAATGTGTGAAGAGTCACCTCGTTAGTTTTTCACTATATGATGACTAAGAATCAAGATTTTCGAATGTACCAGTTTTGCAAATCATTGCAGTGGGTTCTACTTCGTTAGACGTAATCTCTTCTCGCGCAAAATTTAACTAGATATCACATTCTTAGGCTTGTGTAAAGAGTTTTCGAAGCACTGTGATAACAGCTATTGTGCAGTAAAAGCTCTGAAATCTAAGCAAGTTGAGAGCAAGGTAAACCGTGCGTGCTTAAGATGTCATTTTCTATGCTCTCTTATCACGTAAGTAGGTCAAGTTAAGCTATATTATTACTAACGAGCCTGAAATTGCTTGCGAACAAGGCATAAAAGATATGTTGACCTAAGCAAATCTATAGTGGATGCTGTGCTTGATGAATTTATACGATCTTTGAGTGCGTCCGAAGGAAATTTTCTGTCTATGAATCGAAAATAGCGCTTTCGGAGTCTGCGAAAACGGCTTCATTCGTCTTAAAAAGATGCATTGTTTTCTCAAAGGTCAATGTCACACATTTGGCTGACAAATAAAGTTATTTCATGAGTAAGACTTCCGCGTTTGGTAAAGGTGATGCAAAGTCAACAGGCCTGTTGTTCCTCGTTAGCCCTCATCCCCGGTTAGATATCTACACATGGGCTTAGAAATATCCATACATTCAATGGACACCTACGGAACTGGATATGAAGATCTGTACATGATAATGGATTTCGCATGGATATGAATGAATTTACAAAGACATCGATATGAATATAGCAAGTATAACCTTAGCATCCTTGTGGATTTTTCGACCAAGATTCCCCTCAGACGATGCACACTGTTTCAGCTTATTTACGTTCATTAAAGCTTACGTTCAAGACAGGTGAAGTGATCTTTGGTTAATGGTTAAGGGCAGTTCTACTCGCACGCCTAGGTTAATACAAAGGGAGACTTGAACGCACGGAAACCAACCTAATGCTTATTAAATGAGAGGTGACTCGGGTGACTTGAACGTATGGAACCCAAACTAACACATTTTAGGTCAGTTCTATTCGCACGCCTATGTTAATACAAGGGAGACTTGAACGCACGGAAACCAACCTAATGCTTTCTATATGGGAGGTGGCTTGAAACCCAAACTAATACATTTTAGGTCAGCTCTATTCGCACGCCTATGTTAATACAAGGGAGACTTGAACGCGCCGAAACCAACCCAATGCTTTTTAAATGGGAGGTGACTTGAACGTATGGAACCCAAACTAATACATTTTAGGTCAGCTCTATTCGCACGCCTATGTTAACACAGGGGAGACTTGAACGCACGTTACCAACCTTATGCTTTTTAAATGGGAGGTGACTCAAACGCACGGAAACCAACCTAATTCATTTCAAATGGGGCAGCGTGTGAATAGTCATTTCGAATGGTTAATTAGGTGATCATTTTAAAACGCTAACCACAACAAATACCTATTTCTGAAGTTTGAAGTCAAACGCTGCGCTACCTGTTAAAATGGTGAAATCGCAACTCGATAGACGAGAACGCGGGCTCGTGGCGACTCATACCTATCATGACACGCGGCTGCACCGCGTCGAGTGAACCACTTCTGGTCCGATTACCGGTACCGATGTCAAAAGGCGTCCAGCGAGGATGGGTGAGGTCAACGAGTGGATGTTTAGCTAATGACGTTCCAGGTGTTAACGATAATTTCAAGAGGCCTATCTTCTTGGCTCTTATTAAAAAAATAGTTTTATTGTGATTTATTGAATAGGTATGAAAAATCCATTGATCTGCTTACTTCAAGAGTCCTCACTCTTGGAATATGAAAAATTCGTTTTTCACTGGATCGAGAATCTGTGGCAAGGATATCCATGGATATCCACGGAAATCCAAGGATATCCATAAAGCATGGACAATTGAAGACTGATATCCATACAACATGGATATCTATGGTAGAATATATTTCCTTGGATATACCTGCCTGGATATCAAACTTTTGTGGATAATTGAAGACTGACATCCATAAGTCATGGATATCTACATGGATAAGCCGTATGGATTTTTAGATATCCATGTATGGATATGCTATGGATTCTCGGAGCATGGTTTGTATTTACGTCAAGAGCTGAAACCAAAAGGGGAAGCCCTGTGACCGCTGAAAGCACATTGTCTTATTCTCAGATACTGTACATAATACACTCATATAAATTTATTTAAAATCCACTTGTGTGAGACGATAAGACTATGAAGCAGTGGTGGTTATTATCAATTGTAGGGGAAAAAAAGGAGGCAAGTTCCGATAGGTGTGACAGAGGCGGAGATATCTCGTATTCAGTGGTCAGAGTGAATCAGTGTCCTATTGCTAACGCGAGTCTTCTCAGTTTGCCTATATTTTTTCATGGATGACGCTCAACACCGGACAATGGGCACAGCTCTCAACGCATGCATGTAAGAATTACTAATTACCCAAAAATCACTACGACTTAACCGTATCATACGAAAAAATGTTTTAAAAAATACTGTGGGATGTTGCTGTTGACCCGACATGCATTAGCATAGGGAGACTTGAACGCACGTAACCAACCTAATGCATTTTTAAATGGGAGGCGACTTGACCGCACGGAAACCAACCTAATACATATTAAATGGGGCAGTCGGGTCAATACTAAAATATGTTGAGCGGGAAAAAGTTTCGCGGTTTTTGCATCATCTATGAAGTAACAGACGGCTGGACGTAAAATCGGCGGTTCTTCGTCAAATAGACGAATTAGCATAGGACTTTTATAACCATTAATTTGATAGAAGACGGACTTTTTTCTTTAATGATTTCTCGATAAATTACGCCACCTAAAGGTAGTTTGAGCAAACGTAGCTAATACCTACAATAATAGCTATCCATGTACTGAGAATATATATGGATATCCATGTGTGTATGCTATATCCATGAACCATGGGTGTCTATTCGAGTATTTTTAAATTAATGGATTTTTCGGCATGCATATTACCATGGACATTGCATGGATACTTCAATCGGGGATCAGCAAAGAGGAGGTAACGTCATTTCAAAAACTTAAGCGATATAGGATATGCTTCCGTAATTTGCATTCCTCTTCACCACGAAATAGCTTTGCAAAATCCATATCTCATCCAGAGCTGTATATGCATACTTCGAGGCGCTATCAATTTAAATCAGTTCAGAAGCTGTAGTCAGGGTTTAGCAATTCTCACTGTATTCGATCTCGAAGATTTATACCTCCTTCGAGATAATTTAACGTCATGTTTACATCGTTAATATTCCTCGGGAGTGCAGTATCGAATCGAATATGCAATTCATGGCCGATAACAAAGGTGAAGTGCTACCGATTTGTCGATTCAGTCAAATCTGCGCTAAGACGCGCAACAAATCTTTATAATCGTTTTACTATCGTTCACTGATTATTCATGAGTGAAACTCAAGAATTTCAGTACTGGTTAACCTTGTTTTGAAGGTCTCTCGAAATTCCGCGAATGAAGTGTGATTTTCCACGTAAAAATACTGTATGTTTATTAAGGGTTAAAGGCTTCGAGATTGGCGGGCAGGCAAACGGGCACTACGTGGGTGTATGTCCGATTGCCTATACCGGTTTTGTCAGGGGCTCTGTCCGGCAAAGTGAGTTAACCCTCGGTCGAATTACAGAATTGAGTTTTGGTTTCATGTTACAAGAGTACTGCAGTCGATCATATTAGCGTTTGGATCCGTAGCTGTGTACCAGCCCGGATAATTATGGCTAGAGCCCTGGAAAGTAGAGAGACGCAAATTAAATCCACAGCCGCCATGTTGAGCCCCTTTCTCCCGTAAGGGATATATTGGGCCAATCATGGCGGCTTCAATGGCAAGGGTCACCATTTGCGCCTCTCTATTTTTCAGGGCTCTAGCTACCTGAAAAGTTGAAAAATAGTCCTCGGGTTATGGTGTTTTTAAATTTTTGTTTCAATCGCGAGGACGTGGGTTTTTCTTGAGCCCTTCCTAATTTTTAGTGTGGCCTAAAAAAAGAAAGATACATTTTTTCCCTCGCTTATTCCGCTTAATTTTTCTCCCATTTTCAAAGCACCGCACATCCAACAAAAATACGTTGAGTACGTATTGGGATTCGTTTATCAATATTAGAGTACATTCAACTTTCTTCGTCTTCATGAGAAAAGTAGCGATCGAACCACCGAGTTGTCATCTTTTGATCCAATATTTCATAACAGAAACCACGCGTATTCTTCAGGTAGTTTCGATGTCTAAGTATCTCCTTGAGGATGTTGAACACTCAGCTTTATCAATCGAATCGTCTGCCTTTAGTGTTCGACCCTGAATTTTGACCTTCCGTTTTATCATGAATACCACCACGTTATGGTGAAAGGTAGTGCTACTTTACGTTGGTGAGCTACCCTTCGTAACGCTTCGCTATCGCTTCGCTAAGCGTACAGTGGTAGAACACAAACAGGTAGAAAATGCAAACCTTAAAAAATGAGTTTAGATTCGAACTGACCTAAAGAACGACCAAGCACGAACTTATTGCGAGAACACAGCAAAAACGGAACTGCTGTTTGAGGGAGTTCTGACTTTTTTCGGTTTGGAAATAGATCGGGGGTAGTACGTATTTTGGTAATTTTTTAGGCCTATGTTTAGCCAAGTAATTCATTAGGTCTCGTCGAGAGCCCTCCATTGATGTGGATATGAAAATAAATTAGATAAAATAATAAATTTGAAAACGTATTTTCGTAATTTTTCAAGATAGGCTTATGTTCAGCCAAGTAATTCATCAGGTCTCGTCGAGAGCTTTTGATTGATGAGGCAGAATATAGGCCTATCTCGAAAAATTACCAGAATACGTACTCCCCCGCTCTATTTTTCCAAAAGAAAATAAAAATCACTAAATTGTTGTTTTTTTTTTTGGGGGGGGGGGGGGGCTGTGGAGCAAAGGGGTGAGAACACTGATGTAAATACAATATGCTGTATTTTAGTAGAATCTGAAACAAATTCATGGAGGACACTGGGAAGGAGAAAAGGTAGACAAACTACATTTTTCATATACTAAAAAATCTAGCGGTATTTCAGAGAGTTTCGTTATCATCCCATTTTACTCAACGAATTCGCCGCGTTTTTCCATGAAGTAAGTACTCTTAGTCAGTTCAGTCGTCACGTGCACTAGCGGAACTTTTCCTAAAAAATCCGTCCGCTCTTATCAAGCTAGAATGGACCAGTTCAAATCTGGGCGTAACCAAACTGGACACACAAGAAAAAATGCGCGCTCTCGTGGTCGCGCCTTTTGGTCCGTGCTTTTATTCCATTCTAGAGCGAAGTTTGTTTTGATCACAAGTTCTTGAAGTTCCCTAACAAATTGAGGTTTCTGCTAACAACTAACAAGTAAGGAGCTTTATTCCTTTTCTCCCACCCCTTTCTTCCAGTCTCCCTCGGCCGGAAACATCAGGAATCTGTAGGGCTTCACCTCGAAAAAAACGCGGGAAAATAATCCGTTTCCGTCTGCATCTGTTCTGATTAAATCTCAACCATTTCTTAACGCCTTCCAAAACTGCAAAATTTGTAAACTGTTGCCTTGTAGCCGAGAAATATTAAAAAAAAACGGTCGCGCAGAAGCCGCAATAAGAACATGGTCTTATTTCGGGGAATACTATAGGTTAGGTGAGGGTTCATAAAAAGGTGAGGTTAGGTTCGGTTACTTTATGTAGGGTTACATATTAAGTCGTCTTACCTCATTGAAACTCTTAATGCCTATAGCAGTCGTAATACTTTTATCAGTTTTTAATTTCATATTCAAGTTAGCGGTATCTGAGTTTTTTATAGGTACTTCCCGCTTCCTCACGCCAGAAATACCGGTACCTCTCTTCAATATATTGCCGTTGCGAAACAGAGCAAAAATAGGGGAAAACCTGAATTCCCGTGAATTGATGGCACTTCCGTTTTTCATTATTCCAAATTTAAGAACCTCTTGTTGATAGGTTATCACCCGATCTTTGAAAGAAATCCGTGCAGCTAGAATCTCAATACAGTATCACCTTGTAAGTGTTGAGCGTTACCTCAAGTGGCTTGGGTTACCACCCAAGCGAGCGATACATGTGTATCAGCGAGAGATTTCAAAGAAAACATTATCAGTCTATGCACTTTACGTGTCCGTTGACACCTCCACATTAGGTTTTCAAAGAGGTAAAATTTCAATCTTTTTTTTTAAATATTCCTTGTATTAACATAGGCGTGCGAATAGAACTGCCCCTTTTTAAATAAATAAATATTTTTAAAAAAAAAAAAAAAAAAAAACAAAAAAAAAAAAAAAAAATGT
>Ga0058701_10005416_pt1 | contig 10584 bp, 5 predicted proteins | sample AgamicOrMae_FD_97039 | JGI IMG/M metagenome (GOLD analysis project Ga0058701, IMG submission 97039) | Agave microbial communities from Guanajuato, Mexico - Or.Ma.e | ecosystem: Host-associated > Plants > Phyllosphere > Phylloplane/Leaf | place: Guanajuato, Mexico | collected 2012-06-04 | reverse complement strand
TCGCGTCTAACTTTTGAACCATTAAAGATAACCTAGCATGTCGGGTATGTTTTGGATCGCTCTCGAGCTGAGCATTCCAAAAATAGGATTCAACATCATGTTACTTTTACCCCTTAAAACGTAAGACGCGTTTAAATTTGACGGAGTCGCGGAATCTGACAACACTGTCAGGTTCCTTTTTACGGATTTTAAAGAGACTTGCTCAAGCAAGGTGAATAATAATATAAAACAGAAAAAGAAATTGATGGCATGAGGAATGTGGTCGTTTTTAAGCCCAGTCCAGTTATATCAATAAGGGAAGGCGAGTCGAGGAAAGGAAAGGCCAAGCGAGCGACTTATCGATATTTTCTCATCTCGGAAGATCTGATGGCCTTTATCCTTCATCCCCTTTCCCTTCGGATCCAATATGCGTAGCATGCGTTGTAGCTCGTCTCACCACCGTCGATTTTAAGACGATGCTGCGGGAATACTGATAGATGTAATTTCATACTGATCTGATGTTGACAAACTTATACGTACTCGGATTTCGCCATAGTTAAGTGTGGGAATCAGTACTCTCAAAAGGGGGGCATTCGATAGCGCCAAAAACCACAAGCGCCAACGCCACAAGCGCCAGTCCGTAACCGCGCCAAACGAAAAAAATAGCAAAGTTCGTATAGGGTAGGTTAGGTCAAGTTAGGTTAGGCTAAGTTAGGTTAAGCTTGGTTAGGTTAGGTAAGGTTAGTATTGCGGTTAAGACCTTTGGCGTTTGCGACTTTTCTCTTTTGGCGGTTACGGATCGGCACTTGTGGTTTTTGGCGCTTATGACAGCTACCCCTCTCAAAAGACGATTTTTTTTAAATCATCATTTGTTACAATTTGAAAGGACAAAAAAAGCATGGGGCATTGGATTTTTTTTCGTACAATATTACCTGCAGTTTCTAACCTTCCACGAGGTATACTTCTCCATTTTATATTCTTTTCAGAGTACTATAGGTTTTGTTCGCCATTTTTCTTTGAAAACCAATTTTCTTAGATGTGCTGAAAACTATATCGCACTTACAGTATAGGGCACCATAAGGCTGTGATCATCGAAATGGAAGTAGGACTCTGAATTCGAATAATACGAAAGTGGTGACCCCAATACTTGAAAGGACCCTAATTCCAGATACTCGGAAACTGCCAGACCAATCCCACCTTCAGGACCTTTCTTAAGAAGATTTCATTCCGGCGTTTGTAGCGCTATTATTTTAGCAAAATCATCCGGAAGATCTCCTCTCCTCCCAGCGGATGTACCCAAAAATAATCTTAAACGGTTTGTCACAAACCTCTTACCTACTCTAAACAAAACCAGGTTCTGTATTTCCACAGTGTTTAAGTCACAGTTTTACGAAGTTCAACAGAGATCATTGCTCATTTGCATGGGGGTGATAGCAGCCCGTTAAATTGGAATGTCTTTGTAAGACAGGGTCTCGGCTGGTATGTAAACAGCGTATCAGTGAATTTTGCTTTAAGGGGAATGATAACAATATTAAAGCTCTTAAAGTTTTCGAAGCTAGTGAAGGTAAGGTTAGAGATTAGTGGCCTTATACGGAAGTTTTGGTTTAGAGAAGTTTAGTTTGGATAGGTTACTTTATGGCAGTGTTGAGGGAGGCGAGGTTAGGGCTTATCAGAATTCAAGAAAACCAAGGTTTCGGGAGGTTATGTTTTAGAGGTTCCGTTGAAGACGGCACTTTGCGGAGAGTGAAGGTCGGTTCAATTAATGACGATTTGCATGGAAAAAGTGGTTGAAAGAGCCAAGACTAAGGGAGGTTAGGTTATTTCGAAGTAAAAGTAATAAAATTATTTATGTGGTAGACGCTTTTAAAACCTGTCGTACGCTTTATAGTAATATAATGTATTAGGCCTCGTGGCTGCGGGTGCACTACTATCACCATTCGTTTTATATAATGGCAAGACTATAACGAGAATGTTCCCAGTAAAAAAAAAAAAAAAACGTTTTTGGGAATGCTTTACCTGTTTTGGGTCTGAAACCAAAACGAGGGTGGTACGTATGTTGGTTATTTTTCAAGATAGGACTATGTTCAGCCATATCTTTCAAAAGGTCTCGGCGAGAGCTTCTGAACATAGGTCTATGTTGAAAAATGACCGAAATACGTTCTACCCCCGATTAGTTTCAAACCCAAAACAGGTATGGCATTCCCCAAAACGGTGTTTTTTTTTACTGTGTTGTATTTGCCGATTTTCTAGGAAAATACAGGGCATTTGACGACAATAATCAACAGTGAGGGTTCCACACCACCGAACACGGTCTATTTTACGGAGCAAATATCGATCTAAAATTCTGAAAGGGCGTGTAAAGTGTACATTTCCCGCGGTTACATGTATTTCGTTCGGCGCGAGTTTCATCAAAATTTTACAAAATTCAAACTCTAAACGTTGCTTGTTTTGGGGTACAGTCATAAAGTATCCACGAGAACACAAACCATACACGACCTGTTACTTTAGCGAGAGGTCTCTCCAGACAGCACGTCTGCTTCGCTGCTCCGGTTACATCTGCCTTCGTAATTATTTGTGAAGTGAATTGAGGAACACCTGTATGTCTTATTTATACACGGCTGTCAATTTCAAGTATGAATTTTCTACCTCTTGATTTTCTGTCTTTCGTCGGTATACCTACCGAATCTTCTTAGGAGCGAGGTGCATAAGAACCGGACCTAGGTTAACCTAAGCTAACTTACGCGATTGTCTATTGGAATTTTGATAAATCAATGAACGTTTGATCAGGGTGCGAAATTCCAAATATTAGGAAAAGTCCAGCTAATCAAAATGAGAATATCAGATATTTAGCCTTGGGCTGTTTCATCGGGAATATTTTCTCTTTTTTTACGAGATTTTGATTTTAACCGATTGGTGCTCAGGGAATGGAGGAAAAAGTTTATTTTTGCGAGTAATTTTGAAATCCCCTTTTGAAATGGATTAAATTGTTGATTTCGGTACAAATGGTGATCCGTCCTCGCTTTAATAAACTTTGTTCAAAAAATACATTTACATGGGGAAAAGCCGCATGAAGGAAACAATTGAAAATATCGGAAAAATCAAGCATAAAAAAAGTTCCATGCTCCTCTAGCGCAAATGAAAACGCATTTAATTCAACGCAGTAAAAAATAATTCCTGTCATAGGTAGGCCGGTACCTGTTTTGGGTAAGTAAAACAGGTAAAGAGCGTAATATGGTTATTTTTAAGAAATAAACCTATGAATAACCACAATAATTGAGAGCTCTCGACGAGACTCTTTGATTGATATGGTTATTTAAAAGCTTATCTTTAAAAATAGCTTAATCATGTCTTTGTCCCGTTCTACCTTTATATACCCGGAACAGGTAGGACTACCCAAAACAGGAATCATTTTTTATTAAGAACGCTAAAAGGTTTTTGTTTGGTTCTGGTACCCGGCACGCAAATTTAATTTCTTCACCCCCCTATCTGTTGGGTAAAAGCCCTCAAAGGGGAAAAAAAGAAAAAAGTGTCTTTTGGGAATGCTAACCCGGTGCGGCTCTTTGAAGGAGATGAAATCGGAATTCTGTTCGTAGCCCCAATGTTCATCATTCACAGCCGCAATGATACTGATTTTTTTTTTCATCCTACGTTACCGTATATCCAGAATTCTACCTAAATTTATTTTATTTGGCCTAATCATACATGTTTTCCCCAGACTCGAAGTACCCTATTCTAAGTCATAACCTTTCTTTACTAATTTTGCCCGGCCTTACTCTATGTAACCAATCTTACCGTATCTAGACAGGAACCCTTTAAAATCCTTTTAAACATGAGTGCCCTGTGTCAAAGGGATCCTTTGCGGTTTTGGTGTGACTAAGTCAGCTGAATACATTTGCTTATCATTGTTTTATCTTCCATTGTCTCACCTGCTTAGCTGTGGCCATTTTAACAGACTCCTCAGTTTTTGGCAAAGTCCTTTCGTCAAACGGACAGCTCGGACAGTTCGTACCTGATTATGTCACTTAAAAAGAAGTTTCTATTATACAGCTGTGAGAACATTGCGCTCATTAAGTGGTAGACGAGAGCTCTACAATTAAGCGCTCTGGGAGGCCATAACAGCCCCTTCCGCTGCCCCTTTTTTTATTCTTTTCCCCAGCCCGTTCCTTTCCTTCTACCTCATCGCATGTTTGCCTCCCTTCCCTTCTTTTTGTGACTCACGAACCGCTGAATTCGATTGGAATAAAAAAAAATCAATGTAATTTTAGTCCGAAAATGTGGAATACAAGTGGGAAAAATTAAAGAGAGCCTCCAACATCGGGATCTTAAAGCTGAACTTTGCAAGCTCCTCTTGGGTAGTCGCTAAGCTTGAAGCAAGCTTACTTCGCGCTGGCGGCAATAACTGTCACCATGCATTGAATTGCACTAAGATTGGTTACTGTTACTGTACCTCAGACCTTTTTTTTACGTTAGGCTTAGTTATGTCAATTTATGTGCTTTGTAACTCGCTCCTCTCTTTCGCTCGAGTTTTCGGTGATTTGAGGAACAAAAGGTGGAAAATTCGCGATTTCCTGAAAACTAACATTGAAACTTACAATCTGCTAGTTACAATCGTTCCTGGATTCAAACTTTTATTGGCCTATCAAAATTACTTTTAGTTAATTGATTTTAATGAGTGGCCGATTCATATCTGTTTCATACAGTGTTAAGGGAAATCTTACCGTGCGTAGTGTTTCGCAACACCAAACTCATTCAAGATTTGGCGAGCCCCTTTGTGCGCTGTTATCTCGATTACCACTCAGGAAGGACAGGCATTTTCATATTTGCGCTTCGAATTCCAGTTCAGGCTTCCCTATGATTTTGCGAAGCACCTGCACGCTGTTTTTCTGGCATGCAATGTGACCTTTCACGCGAAATTTGACACCAATGCGAGGTTACACGCTGCAAAAACAAACCTCTGTTTAAGGTAGTCCCATAACTGTTTTCGGCATGAAAGGAAAACAGAGGAAGAGTGTGATTTGGTTATCTTTAAACACTCTTTGCAAGCTCCTTTGACCCAGGTGACACTGGGAATTTCAGTGCCGTGGCACTGGTCATTCAGTTAAGTTTAACTGGTTTCCAGTAAATTTTACCGGGTTCCCAGTGGAACTTCACTGAATTTCCACTGGGATTCCGCTGAATTTTCCAGTGGCACCTGGGGCACTGGTAACCAGTAACCATTCACTGGTTCTTGCTAAGAGTAAAGACATCCCTATTAAGGTAAAACTTTGCTCTAATTTTCTTTAAGAAATGCGTATTTTTTTCCCTTTTTTTGGACCTTTTGATTAAACTGGAAACCTCCTTACCCTGTCAGCTCGCGTTTACAAAGTTTTGGTTCCCCTCCTCTAAACCGCGCTCTTTTTTTCGTCCCCCCCCCATAAATTACCAAAGACATGTGTGGAGAGTGAAAATAACCGGAGGCGCCCCTAAAATGCTGTCAGCCTAAAAGGCGCCCATTTGCTCGACCGCGCCACCTCATCTTTCAAGGAAGAACCAAAACACGTCTTAACGCGCAAATTTATTTGTCCCCGCTTTCAAAGAGATAAGGTTTGCTCCTCAGAGTTTATCGCGCTTGAGTTGTGATGTTTTTATGGCAAGCCTTTTCCTGATTGAACTTTCCAAAAATTAATCCAGCTGAGAAAATAGCCCGAGGATTGATGTACAGTACTCCTCATCTCATCTTTCCTGCCTAATGTGTAAGTATTAAGGAGTGCTTGACATGTAAATGAGATTTATTTTGATGAAATTTGGCGAAATTTTGATGTGGACGTAGACTATGTTTCGTCTTCTCCTGTCCGGATGGTTGGTAAGGCTTTTACCCAAGACGTTAAAAGGTTTCGTGATTGAATCAAACGCGAGACTTTTCAAAAAATAAACGAACATTAAATGTATAAAATGAACTTCATCTCGACTAAGACCAGAAGGGGATTAAAAGATATACATACAGTGTACAGTTCGTACTCATCACCAAAAAATTGATCTAACTTGCGCGCTGTTTTTTCTTTTTTTTCTTTTGAAATCTTTTCCTGCAGTTCTGAACTCGGCACAGGAAAAGTAATTTGCTTTCACAGGCTGTTTAAAAGTTTAAACATAGAGCATAAACTATTTCAATATTGTCAATCACAGATTTTGAACTGTGCCATTATTAGGTAGCGAGTAATCCCTCCTAAATATCATCGTTTTGCATATCTTGGCGCAAAAAATATTTCCTGCAAGTGTATATTATTGTACGGATAACCTACAGCCTCCTGTTGAAACTGGTTTTAAGATCTTTCCGAAGGGTGTCATCTTCAACTCGTATTCCATCTAGGTTCGATTTCGCATCACATAATTAGGATGAACGACGGACAATAGTTGGCGACGTTAACCTAGGTCATATTAAATTGTCTTATTTTACCTCGTTTCCGCTGTCGCTCCTCTCGTCTTGACGATAAACGTTGGAATTCACGTTAAAATGCATAATTCCACGTTTAGCAAACCTGCAAATTATTATACATGAACCATCGCGCGATGCAAGAACTCCTTTTGTGTAGAAGATGTATTTTTCAGATTTGGGTAGTATCGAAAACGGACGGACTGTCTGACCATTCCTTAGAAACTATTAAATTATTACAAGTCAAAGTGCTTTAGAGATCGGGGCCTCTCACGTGCGGATGTATATTCCAGGATCATGTTTATACACAACGTGAATGTTGAAAGGGAAGTTGAGGACAGGCGAGGCTTGCCTGCATGGTGAGCGAATCTCCCTTGGGGTATGTCCCCCCAGGCCTTTCGCTCATGGGAACTCGTGGACGTCCTACAATAGCTGCTAATCTCGTGGTCAAGGCTTCTCCGCTCTCTGCGGCATTGCACGTCGGGAGGGTATGCCACAGAGATGGTGCATCCGTCTCCTTTCCTGAAATATTCCATACCCTAGTACTTCTTCTGACTGCGCTCTTGCATCTCGTAGCATCGTGGAATGGTGGCTGAGTTTCAGGCAACCTTGGTGAAAAGAACCAGTTTCTGACAGTTGATGCGTATGCACGCGGTTGATAGAGTCTTGAGTTAGTGGCGGAGGAAACTTTTGCTGATTGAAGTAATGTTTAGCCACTGTGAGTGGCTGATTAGGAGGGAGAGGTAGGTTGGTTGGTAGGATAGGATGACAAATACCGCAGTATACTGTGTCCAGTTTTAATATCAAGTGTTGATATGAGTCGGATGTGCGGTTGTTAGTGATCGTTTGTGTATCATACGCCAGAGAAAGATAACCGTTAGGCCTACAACGTGGGTAAGTTCAGAAACGAATGGTTTCGTTTGCTGGTCTTTCAGTCTTGACAACTGTGATGCGTTACAAATGAATCATGTGCATCTTTCCGGATTAATCCCCCCCATCTGGTCGAAACCGAAGAAAATTGCCGGAGTTTTCTCAAAGGTTATTAGATGGTCAAGCTTGTTCCCGTACTCCCACCCAATGAAGTGAATGTCCGCAAGTATAGCTGGAGGTAGAAATCTAAAATTATTATTTTTTAAGGTGGAGAATTCAATGTACATCTTAAGAGAACGCCAGGAAAAAGGACGCATGTTGGTGGTGGTCTTCTTATCCTTTTTGGGAGCATAGGCTACCTGTTTGCGAAACACACGTTTTCAGTTTGGATTACAACCCATTGGCGTGTTGAAAGTGAGTGACTCTTTCCTGAAAAAATGAAGTATGTTGTGCACACACCGCCTGCTACGCAATCTCAAGCTGGATTTATAACTTGTGGAAAACGCTTCTTTATACAAGATTCGCTCTTACCTGTTGTTTTACGCATTTAGGCTCATGTACCAGGGTAATGACAATGTTTTAAATTTACTTTAATTTCATATACCTTAACATTTAAAATCAACCTGAAAGTATTTAGATCAAAACAAAAAAGTTTTTATTTAATCTCCTTACGTATATTAACAACTGAGTCTGAGTCCAAAAACGACAATAAGTAACATCGATCACGGAGAAAAAGATTTTGTTGCCTCAGCAAATCGTTTTGTTATTATAGCCTCAGCAAACCGGAATTGCTGTGGTGACAATTTCGTTTGTTCAAACAAAAATATGAATTGTTACCGCAAAAATTTCAGTTGTCACCGTAATAAGTAATATTGTCACCCCAACAATTCTGGTTTGCTGTGACTATATTAACAAAACGTTTTGTTGAGGCAACAAAGTCATTTTCTCCGTGATCTTGTAACTTACAAACGGGGCGTATCTTGGCAATCTAGTAATATTTTGGGAAACAAACGGGTATTTTCATGAAAATAAACATAATTTGACGAAAATACGCGAATGAGTGACAAGGCCAAGGTTGCTCTTACGTGGGATGACCCAGATTATTTTTCCTGTATTGAACCTTTTTCAAAAACAGGATCCGTACATTCTTGTGCCGCAATTTTCCTCTTTTATGAGTTCCACGAGTCGGCCGTGACAAGGAAGAAGTTTTCCCCGTGTTTTTCGTTCCCTTCAGGTGGCGCTAAGCTCCTACCGGCGCGGCAATGCAATCTACGTCTATGTCACACAGATGGTGCCTCCGAAACTTGCAATGAGACGTCGACAAGGATGTTATCGGGAAGTAATTTCGGGCGGGAGGGATGGTGAGTTATCAAGGGCAAGACGAACTCAAATGCGATGCTGTGACCAGTATTGGGCGGGTGTGGCGCTCACCAGAGGAAAGGAAGCAGGAGGCCACCCGATGCTTTCATTTCGAGATTCCACTGATTCCGATTATGTGGGACGCAACCGACAGGTTATGAAGTGAAAGTGGTCCAAGGCCTGGTGAAAGTGATTTGCCGAAATTATACGGTGAGATCCCTGGTTTTGATATCGATATAGAAATGCTCCCTTACTCCTTCTATTTGTTTTAATAAGGACCTGGAGAAAAATGGGTCATGCCTGAGCGCTGAAAAATCAGTGGCTTTCTTCTGAGTTATGTTGGTATCAGTGCATAAATACGGCAGAACCTTCCCTTACATAGAGCCCTGCAACTTAATAGAGGCGTGAATAGTGTCCCCTGCCATGGGGGCCGCCATGATGGGCACAATGCATTTCTTATTGGCGAGCTGTGTTCAACATGGTGGAGGTGCCAGTGGTGGGGTTTTGATTTGCGTCTCCCTACGAAGTTACAGGGCTCTACCCTTACCTACCTTCTTAACCTAGTGTTCTCCCAAAAGACGTATTTTTTCCTTCCTAATCATTTTAAATTTCACCCATGACTTGAGCATGCGTTTCACTGCAAGAGCTGTAATGATCAGTTTTTCTGGATGTTGAGAAGAAATCTTGTGAAACAATCATTATGGCATTGAAGTGCGAGTTGCTAAAAGTGTGGTACTCTCCTTGAGGAATTCACTCATCTGAGGCAGATAATAAAACCATCCTTAAGAGTTTGCGTTTTAGGTTTTCATTTTTCCACCTTTTCTTTATCGCTCGTGCCTTAAGTCCAGTCACGTGTAGGGAATAAAGGTAGCTGACCGCTTCATCTATAATACAGACGCGCAGTTGCCTCGTGAGCCTGCTTGCCCTGCGTACTGCCACACCAAAAATATGTGGCGACGTAAACTTAACAACCGTGCGCTTTCAGTCCAAAATTCATAGTTACCCTGTCAAGCTGCAACGAGTTTGGCACCTGTTTCTTATTCCTGTTCTTTGGAGTGACAGGGCATAGTAACCATTGTTTTGGTGAGATGTACCTTCATCCCTGCGCCAGGTGTCAATGCATGTCTTGGATATCTGCAGCTTAAACTTACATATGTGTTGATTATTTTGGAACACACTGAAAACATATCAGAAGTGTATTTTTCAGACTTTTACTTCTAGATGCATTTCCGTATGCGTCTGAACATGAAAGAGTAGGTTAAAAAAAGTGATAATAATGCTTTTGGCACTAAGATGTTCTTATTGTCCTTTCCTCCCTTTTTTTAATGTTTCTTGAAATGTTTTTGAAGCCCGGCAAAACCGTCCTAAACCAAATGAAACTACAGGCTCGTTAGCCTTGTAACTTGTGTTGCAAAGGCTACCAAGGCAACTGAGATTGTTCAGTGGCTATGATACTGACTTACCGTCTGGTTACAGGATGTTAGAGAAGTCCTTTTGAAATTATTGACCCCCTCGTGGTCTTTTCCTTGCAAAAAGGATACAGTGAAATCTGAGTTATACGTTTTTCGGGGGACCGACCGAAAAAAAAACGTATAACTCAATAAAACGTACAGTAGAAATCGTATATAACGAGCACCAAGATCAAGCCGAATTTGCTCGTTATAACCGGTTCTCGTTATACCGATATCGCTATAATCATATACGTGCACCTACGAGACCGGACTTCAGCACCAAATCTACTCGTTATATCCGGTTGCTCGTTATAACCGGTCTCGCTATATACGATTTCTACTGTATAACTCAAATGTAGCTTCCAGCGCCTTCGACAAGCGCGAAATGCACCCTAAACGTTTCTTCTATGTGGTTTTCAACGTTTTTAATCATTACTGCTGAATTAGAACAAATATGCTGACTAAATGAGCATGTTTGACAATACAGCTATGCAGAGGTCCTGCTCAATATATTAG
>Ga0058701_10005415_pt1 | contig 10585 bp, 3 predicted proteins | sample AgamicOrMae_FD_97039 | JGI IMG/M metagenome (GOLD analysis project Ga0058701, IMG submission 97039) | Agave microbial communities from Guanajuato, Mexico - Or.Ma.e | ecosystem: Host-associated > Plants > Phyllosphere > Phylloplane/Leaf | place: Guanajuato, Mexico | collected 2012-06-04 | reverse complement strand
GGGGGGGGGGAAGAAGATGGAAAACGCAGGAAAAGAAAAAAAAAGAAACAAAAGAATGAAAGAAGGGAGGACGGGAAGAAATGGTGGGATGGAGGCAGGACGTATATAGTGGTGTAGACTATTCTCACATGTTCTCCCTCAATTTTTTTTTTAATTGTTGAGGTAGTTCATGAGCAAAATTAGCTCGCCTAGTCCTTGCGTTAATATCGAATTTTGTTGGGCATTCTCCCACTCATCACCATAACAGGTTTTTAGCAGACACCTTTAGCACTAACAGCGCTCCCAAGATCGTAAAGGAGAAGCTCTTTAGACGTATGAAGCGCGCGTCACCACACAATAATATAACTATTTCAAAAAGTAGATTTGAGTTCACCATGTAAGTAGGGCCCCTACTTACATGAGTTCACGGATCCAATGTTTTACCAAAGCTTCAACCGTTATTTAACGTCTTTTAGTTATGATTAATTGTTTTCAGGCTTACCTGTACCTTTAACGGACGTCAACTAAAACTTTATGACAGTTACCACCTTCTAAATAAATAACTTTAAATTAAACATTATTTTTCTCAAAACAATCAAAGAATGCTTCGATCTTGAACGATTGCTGAAGGCAAACATGTAGGTAACCCGCACATCATAGGCCCCTCCCAAAAACCGCTTCTGGATCCGTTGGATGCTGAACTGGGTGCTGAACGTTTCCTCGACTATCTCCAGATATTGAATTTCCATGGATGAAAATGTCCTATTTTCATCCATGAATCATGGACCATGTGAGGTATCGTAAGGAAAGAACTTGGCCAAAATTTTTTAGAGCTCCATATGTGTCCACTGAACAAACACAACGAATGAACCATTTCTTGATTTGTTTCTGGATAATAGAGATACCGCACCTTTTGATGAATGATGGCTGAATTTTCGGAATGGTAGAGAGGAATGTGGTGTTAAAAAGTAAAACACAGCAAAGTAAATCCTAGTGTTTCACCTGTGCAAGGTTCATTTTGAGAGAGATGAGAACAGTAATTTTGAATTAATAATGCCCTTATAAATCACTGTTGTTACAATCACAATCAAAAATTGGTAGGTGATTGCTATTTACATCTTTCCAAATTCACAGAGCAAATTGATGAGGTGGTTAACACAATGATGGAATAAATACCAACTGAAAGGGAAGGGAATGACCAGAAAGAATATTGCAAGAAAAGGCAAACTCAGAGATACAAGAAAAAAATATTTTTATTTGTAAAACGGTCGATGAACATTAAGTCCGCGATTCAGAGGAAAAATCAAAATGATGGGATTACAAAAATCGTTTCACTTTACTGTATACATGTCGGTTCGGTAGAAAAATCTGTTAACAATTCACTGTCGTTCTGTGGAATAAAGTGATAACTTTACTTTTAGAATCGCCAATGAGAACTAACTGGATATCCATATGAAATAGATCACAGCCAAGTATGATCTCTTGGTGGTTCTGGTGGAGGAGTATAACGGCGATCAAACAGTAGCAACGGTAATACACAGTCTCTTAAAGGTGAACGGTTCTTCGGGACAAGGGATGGGAAAGTATAGTTGTAGCCTATGCTAAGCGCAAAACTTGACGCGCGATCAGTTTATTTAAACGCTCGAACTAAACGAGGCTCTAGAACAATTCTTATCATTGAGTTAAAGTACAAACTTTCAGTCCCCACTTCAATAGAAATAGGTCTTATAAAGATATTCCAAAAAGGTCGTGTAAAGTCCTAAGCTAGAAAAAACTTACGGCAAAGTGTAAGGAGGTAATAAAAATTTAAAAACATCCTTAACTCTTTCAGGAATGTTCAACACTTTTGACTGGTTCGTCAAGTCGCTATCAAAATCTCATTACAAAAATAGAATCAGATCTGCAGTTTTTACAGACGTAGGGATACATTGACCAGGAAGATGTTATGCTTATCAATTTCACAGTGCGGTGGTAAGGAGTACAAACAGATTAACCAAAACATCAAGCCTTTCACATTAAAGGGCCTTACAAAAAATACCAAACGCTCGCTCATTTGCGACTCCAACATCTTCCGCGAGTCAAGGATCTCTTTGTCACTCGTTCGAGTTCTATAATTCAAGAAATTTTACTCTCAGAGATGTCGACGCTCTCTCAGATGTCATAACTCACGAATGAGGGAGCTAAAGCTCTTCAGCTAGAGAAATAAGACTCTCTATTGTGAAAAAGCCGACGCATCGCTTCGAGCGGCTGGAAGAAAAGTCTAACGGAAGCGAGGAGTTAGAAATGAAGAAGTTCACCATAACCTCCAGACATCCAATTCACTTCAGGGCAGGCAATTCACACGACACAGCATTGCTATGGAGAATTATGCTCCGCTCGGTACAAGGCACAAAACATAAACGCTACATCCAGCACATCAAAGACAATGCTGCTCAACTATTGATAATTTTATGATACATAGTTACTACATATACTTTAACATACAGTCCCCGTTTGGAAGACAAACCATAATCCAACTAAGAACGAATCAGAAAAAATGCAACGGTAGCTCACAATACTGCGCAACCAGAAAATATTGTTTGTTCCGAATGAAATTCTCTTCGAGAGTGTATCACGAACATCCTCGAGGAGACACTCACATATTAAAAAAAGTATAAATAAACGTGTTTTTGGGTGGAACAAACGAGATAACGAACGGTTCGGTATGAAGCCTTGAGCAAACCAAACCACATCACTGCAGACACAATGTCGAGTTTCTTTTCGGAGTGAGTTTCGGACCAAATTGTACAGACAAATAAAAATAAATTACCCGTCGACGGCCTCCACCAGTTCTTCTAATCCTCCACCGAAACTCCCACGGGAATGGACGTGGTAAATGTCGGAGTTTCAAGTTCTTCATGCTTCTTCATCTTCATACTCTGCAACAAACATCAAAAGTCAGATCAAACTGGCCAGTGGGTAAGAGTATAACTCTCACAGGAGAGACAGCTAAACTCGCAAACCTGCTCAGCTTACGATATGTTCGTTTAAATTCAACAATCCCAGCGAAATAGTACGATCAACACTGTTCATTAATAAACAAAATTAACTTCACTTCGCGTAGGTTATCGAGTCGGTCAATCTAATTAAACATTGCCTGTAAAACAAAGTGGTTTAAGAAGATAACCTCCAACTAAAACTAATTTTGGTTTGGCACACCTTTTGGAATTTTGGAGGCAGTTATAAGGAGGGCTTTTCTATGCTATCGTAGGTTACTTAAACTAGAGTAACTTAAGCTGGCCTACTGGGTGAAAGAGGCTGTAAGTTAAGCTAATCGACACCAACAAGCAAGATGTACAGTGCGTCTATGGCAATACAGGTTTCAGATGCGTGATAAACATCTCTTTGCTGTTTGGGCAGGAATCGCCATCTTTTCGGAGGCGATTCCCGCTTCTCTTCAGGTCTGTTCAGTTAAGGTTGCTTCTGCTGCTCGAGCCTCGCGCGGCGCTGCTCACGCGCAGGAGCGCCAAATTAATCAGTTTGTTTTCGGTTGTAACCTAAAAATTTCTATTATTTTGTGAGAAATACCCCGTAAACGCAGTGTAATTTCCTCGTGTCTATTTTAATTGCTCCATAACAAGAACAGGAGAAGGATCGAGGTAAACAACATCAGAGGGCGAATAGTGGTGCGAAATAAGCGCACCTCACTTAATTCCCTTTCCACTATTCGCCCTCTGATGTTGTTTGCCTCGATCCTTCTCCTTTTCTTGTTATTGAGCCATTAAAGTAGACACTCACAAGGAAATGACACTGTGTTAACGGGGTATTTCTCTCAGAATAATTGAAATTTTTAGGTTACAACCGAAAACAAACTGATAAATATGGCACTCCCGCGCGTGAGCAGCGCCGCGCGAGGCTCGAGCAGCAGAAGCAGCAGAAGCAGCGCTGCAGCAACCTTAACTGGACAGACCTTTCATTGGGTAATCGTACCTGTTGCAGCTTGTAGTGATTGATAATATCTTGGTCGGCTGGGCATGATTGTGTGAAAGCATCCAATTGGTACATATGGTACATATAACGCCACAAACTGTTCAGCTCCACTGGAATTTCGAAGTCCAAAAAGTATTTTCCTGATATAAAAAGAACAAAAAATTGTAAAAAAAATGAACAAATCCTAGTTAGAGGAACTGACAGAAAATCGCGAAGTTTAGGTTAAGGGCCTCGAGCCTCGTTCTGCTCACAAGGAAAGTACTTTAACTTTCCGCCGACAACTTTTTTGAACCTTTCAGGACTTTAAGGTAGCGGTGCAAAAAGAACCTAGACTCAAAAATTGCAGCCGAAATTTATTTCACTACGTTAAAAATATCGTTCAAAATTAAACAAAAGTTAATAACAAAACAAATGTTTTACCTCGGCTTTACCCTAAAAACGGCTGAAATGAAAAATGCAAAATCCTCAAAATGGAAGGCCTCAGGCGCTAATGTCTCGTTATCTATAAGATATTTTATCGGTTTGAAGCGAGGTATGAAAGCATTTTAAAAACAAAAAAAAAACCAAACAATTTTTAAAGTTATTTTTCTTTTTTGACGTAGTAGAAAAATCAATTTTGGCATAAAGTTTTGGGCTAGGGGATATTTCCATACCGGTAAATTGAAGTTCTGACATGAGCGTTACGAGAAAAGCGGGGGCGGACAGTTATTTTACTCCCCTCGTCAGAAAGGATACGATAAGTTGAAGGCAAGAGGTAAAAACCGCTACCTTAAAAACTGCGGGAGTAGGTCGGACTTACCAGCAACGCGAATGTGCTGCAATCGCGGCATAAGCTCGCAGTCGAAACAACACATGGTATCACCGGTGAGGAACCGCGTTCCAGTGCGCGCCATATGAGCGTTGATTTTGCGAAGATGTGACATTAGGTTGTTTGTCGATACATCGTCCTTTTTCAGCAACATTAACTTGAGTTTCTGAAACAGAAGAGCAAGCAATCAAAAACACCGTACCGGGCACGCGGGGCTTAAACTAGTACGTTCCCCGAGCCCCGTATATTTCCCAGGTCAGTTGCGTCATTTGTTTTAAGTGATAAAACGCTGTACACTGTTCGTTTCAGATGTGAAATTTCCCACCTCTCGCGCTGCACCCAGGTTAAGTCTTTTATTACATTAATGACATCCAGCCGAGTAGTTTTGATTATCCTTGGTTAGGTTAACCTTGCTTAGGTCATAAGCTATGTGCCTCGCTTTCCTTGGTGACCGTTAGGTTAGGTTAAATGCCTTGCTCCACTAGCGCTCGGCTAGGAGAGGAAAGGTTAGGATTAGGAAGGTAGAATACGAGGGATGGAAAATTCCATGTAAATTTACAGTGTTCGATGCGAGTGGCGGAGTTTGAGGATCATGTAAGTGTCACTTCCTTAACTGGGCGTAACTCCCGAGCAAACAAACAGGCACAGCGAGGCGCCCAGAGCAGCGCAGAGAAACGGAGCAGCGCGGCGCCGTGGGAACGAAAAACTTGCGGCCCGGCTCGTCACTTTTCCCTTTCGTCAGGGCCTTCCGCGAACACACTACAATCTTAACTACTTCTGACGAAATAGTTGCATACCCAGATAAACCCTAGGAAAGTTAATGCAAATATTAAGGCGCGCTGTCGACGGACCAACACTGAGCTTCACACTTCCTTTTTTTTTTTAGGAATTTGCGCTCGAAACACCTGTGCCACGTAACGCACTCTAGACTCTAGAAGTATGTCGAGGTGAAGGACAGGTAGCCTGAATTATGATACAAATTTTCAAGGCGAGTTACTTCCGTAACAGCGGGAAGGTTAGGTCAGGTGAAGTAAGGATTGACAAATTCCACCCCTAAAACAAAAGATAGAAGGTATACAGCGACTACGGAAAAGAATGATTTAGGTCTTAAATATCGCCTTATATCCACTTTTTTGTTCTACCCTGGTTCACCCTTGCATTAAATAATGGGGATTCACGGTATACAGTCGCGTAGTAGCTTAGGTTAGAGGCCCTGTCCCTCGCTCCGCTACCGCCCGGCTTGGCGAGGATAAATTAGGTTGAGGTTGGTTTCATAAGACTATGCCTTGCTCCGCTCAGCTGGGAGACGAAAGGTTACCACAAGATGTAGATAACACACTGTAAAAAACTAACCCCTGTTTTAGGTAGTCTCATACTTGTTTTGAGTATGAAGAAAAGAAAGTAAAATGGTTATTTCTTTAGATAAACCTTTCAGCACCTATATCGATGAAAAGGTCTCGTCGAGAGCTCTACATTGATACAGTTTTTGATAGGGATACCTTCAAAAATAACCAAATGACGCTCTTTCCCTGTTTGGCCTTCATACTAGTAAGAGTTATGGGACTACCTACATCAGAGTTCGTTTTCACTATGCCCAACCTGTAGATTTTTCGGTGTGTAAAAGGCAGAGAGAGAGTGGAAAAACACGCATACGTCGCCAAAAAATAAAAATAAAATAGAAAAATAGAAAAAAAATAGAAAAAATAGAAATTTAAAAAAAATATAAAAAAAGAGAAAAAAAGAAAAAAAATGAAAAAAATGAAAAAAGAAAACAGAAGAAAAGAATTGAAAAAAACCTACAAAAAAAGGGAAAAATAGAAATTTTTTAAAAAATAGAAAAAAAATTAAAAAAATGAAAAAGAAAAAAAGTAGAAAAAGAAGTGTAGAAGGCTGAGTAGGAGACTTACACCGTACAAGTTCTCGATGAGGGTTGCCACCTCTTTATCCTGTACAAACAGATTATGGCCTCCGGGAACGTTCTTCATAATATGCCGCTCGATCTTCTCATTCTCCAAAACGGCCATCCCGTTGTCAACCAGGATCGGCGGAGGAGTTGCTTCAAAGTTTGTCCTGTAAACAACAATTTCACCTCAGATACTTGTAGCTTGATACAAAGACTAAAAGCGGATGGGAGAAATGTGGCTTATGTTAATGTAAAATAAATCCGAAAAAGTGCCACGGTTAAACATTGTGCCCAAAGAAGGAGTTTTGTATCCATAGCATAAAATTTTCGACAATAGCGCTTAGATTTTTTTTTATTAACGAAGATAACGACGTATTTTATTACTTAAAATACACAAATTATGAAGATATTTCCTTCGTTACAAAAATATTTGCGGTTGGTCAAGGACACCCCTGTTAAAAAAAAATGGTCAACAGGAAAAAAAAATGCTGAGCAAAAAAATTGAGTAGTCTGTCATTAAAAGGTTTTATAAAACAGCAATCCAAAAACTATCTTAAGTAGCACGAGCGCTTGAAAATTGTCAGGAGAAAAATAAGTCAGCAATGAACAGCAAATTATAAAATACAAGCAAAACCGTCAAAATTAGTGCAAACGAAAGACTAAACAACAAAAAATGAAAAGAAGATCATTACCTGAAATCTGCGGGTGGTTTTTGCATATCCACTGTTGTGACTTTTAAGCTTATCGTTTTCAGCTCAGCCAGGAGGTACAAATCCATGAAATACTCTTGACAGAACAGACACGCCCCTTTCCTTCGGCCGTCGATAGTTGAAGCCTGAGAACAGAAAAAAAGCGAATTAACAACCATCGATTAGGCTCAAATAAAAGCAGTTTCCTTCCGCGTTAAAAAAAAAGAAAAGAAAAGTTGAAAAGTTGCAGGTGAGGATCGAACTGCGGCGTTCGGAAACGGATACGGCTTTCGCCGCGACGATATCCGACCGGTTCCGGAATTGGCCGATCGCCAGCCAACTAGTGCCGCATCTCAGCTGATCAATCGGAAAATCCCACTTCAAGGTAGAATCACCAACTCTAATAAAAACTGTTGGGTGGGCCACTTGGAACGAACAATTTAAACCTTAAGTAAAGGCTTACCCTTTTTGTAATACGCAATGGGGAAAAAAATACTGACCTCAAAATATAAATCCGCAAATAACAAGGTCAAGCATTTAGAAAATCTTGATTGCCAGGGGGGGGGGGAAACGTTTTTTAAAAAATGCGCTAAAAACTGAGAAATGGCTGTTTTTCAATTGGCGAAGGCGCCTTGATTTTTTAATAAATATTCTACGAAGATACCTGGAGTAAGCAACTGTGTTGAATGGAAGCGTTTTTTAATTGACTGGCCCATTTTTTTTTTAAATATTGGGCCAGAGGTTTAGTAAAATACTTTTACACCTAGTATTAAAAGAGAGTACTTGGCAAAAATCGGTCCTGCATATGAAGTCAATTCAAGGGTAGCAGAAAGACAAAAGCTACAAAATAATTAGTGATATGAGTAGAGATGGAACCGCAATGTTGAGCAATCCGAAACATGGCTGGAAGGCTTCAGGCCAGCTCGATATATCGTAGAAACTATTAGATACTGTAGGTAGATACTTAACACCCCAACGATGTCTCTTCGTATCGAAATGAACATGTACGAAACCAACCGCCTGGTTTAGTGCCAGCAAACGGCTTCCAGAAGTTGACCGACCCCAAACAGCCACCCCCGGCCACCCCATGCTCAATCGTTAGTACCTCGTTAGTACTTGTTATTACCACAAATACTAACGTTAGTACCCTAAGGCTTTCTTATATAAAAAAATAAAAAATACTGGGGTCGGCTAACTTCGTGGTTGCCCGCCCCCAGAGGGTAATAGCTGTCTTCACCAATCCTTCAGTTAGGAAATCGTTAGTACCTACCGTACAAAAATCGTTAGTACCCTTTCTAGGAGGGAGGGGGGGGGGAAGGAACCCCCACAGGTAGGGTAGGCTAACACTTAAATGTGGGTACTAAATAGCCTACCCACTGTTTGTTAATATTGACGAAAGTGCGTACTGGTACTAATTGTTTTAATGGCCTTTCTGGGGGGTACTATCGTTGAATTCGATGGTACTAACGAGTACTAACGACAACGTATCTTAGGACATGATTTTGAAGTTGTTTTAAGAGTTGGGGCCGGAGCTTTGTTGTTAGCCTACCCAACCTACGGGGGTTTCCTCCCTCCCCCCTTTCCCCCCTGGGAAGGGTACTAACGTTTTTTGTACGGTACTAACAGGTACTAACAATTTCCTAACTGAAGGATTGGTAAAGACAGCTATTACCCTCTGGGGGCGGGCAACCACGAAGTTAGCCGACACCAGTATTTTTTTTTATTTTTTTAAAATAAGAAAGCCTTAGGGTACTTACGTTAGTATTCCTGGTAATAACGAGTACTAACGAAGTACTAACGATTGAGCATGGTGTGGCCGGGGGTGGCTGTTTGGGGTCGGTCAACTTCTGGAAGCCCCACAAAACATTCCAAAAGAATTTAAAGAAAAATGCAAGGTAATAACAGCAAGGTAATATCAACAGTTGATAGGAACCCTTCCGAGTAAAAAAAAAAATAAATCTTAACAGCCTCCGAGAAATTCCCTTAGAGACGTCCAGTTACATTTACAACCAAATATCTGGTTATGCAATCAAAAATCAATGAATGATTTTTAAATGGTGTTTATTATAAACACTCGAGGTCTTCGAATGTAAATTAGAATGAATTTGATGAATTGGCACGAGAGGTGCTTAAGAAGTTCCAATCTCCACGGGAGGAAAAATGAAATAGGCTTTAAAAAAGGACAATTTTTTTTAAATGGCTGTGATAAAAATAAAATAAAGATGAAGTCGTTTTCCAAACAAATGACGCTTCAGAAATACAGAAGCTTTGCGCAAGCTAATTTCAGAGGTGGATATTCGATTCACACAAATACAGCACGAAAAAACAAAAACAAAAAAGACTAATTTTTAAGAACGATTATTCACAAAAAACTCCTCGTTTGCAAGAGCGATATTTTTTGAAGATACGTGAATCATAGAAGCGAAGGTCGTAAATGCTGTTATCGTTACAATGACGTAATGTATTATACATTTCCGACTAGCGGACATTTTTCCCATTTCCCAGCAATTTCCTGAATTACACAGCGATTTACGCTTAGGCCTATGTTTTACTGACCTACATCTTTTCGCACTGTACAAGTTTTTATCCGACCAGCCTGCCCGGGACGCGGCGACTCGCACAGTTTCCGAAGCATCAAAAACACGGAGACTTGAGCGCAAGTGACAGCCGTTGCCCATTAGCAATTGGCAACACCAAAAAACTAGTCTTTTCAAAATAAGAGGATTTCACTCTTTTCTAGAGGAGTAATTCTCGGCGACCGATACTGTCTCCGAGAAGTGGGCGGCATCAGGCTTGGGGACCATTTTGTTGGGGTGACTTAGGTTAATTTTAATCAATTGCTCCCCCACCGCCGCCGCTCCTCTCGGCTTCAAGACTAAAATGGCTTTGCGAAAGGTCACACGACCACTTCAATGAGGGCAGGCAAGTTGGGCGATTAGCCGATTCAGTAGCACGTTTCCGTTTCCGATGAAGTCCTTACGGAGTCCTTACGGAGTCCAAACGGAATCCTAACGGAATCCTAACAGAATCCTTACGGAATCCTTAAACGGTGTTCTTACCGAATCCTTGTATTGAGTCCTTACGGAATCCTTGTACAGAGTCCTTACGGAATCCTTGTACCGGGTGATTCACGAACCCCTAAACACTCAGTTCATGCAACACCGCATGCGCGGGTGTGCGGTGGGTTGCCTATTCATTCCGTTCTGCCGCCGAGAACGTCAGAAGTTAAGCGCAGGC
>Ga0058701_10005414_pt1 | contig 10585 bp, 4 predicted proteins | sample AgamicOrMae_FD_97039 | JGI IMG/M metagenome (GOLD analysis project Ga0058701, IMG submission 97039) | Agave microbial communities from Guanajuato, Mexico - Or.Ma.e | ecosystem: Host-associated > Plants > Phyllosphere > Phylloplane/Leaf | place: Guanajuato, Mexico | collected 2012-06-04 | reverse complement strand
TTAGTTGTAAAGAAATTTAATATCATCTATTCTCTTTTTCTATTATCCCCCCATCTGATCTACATCCAGCCGGTAAGTGATTCCTCCGATTGTAAAATATCCATAGGAAGTCGCATACCGATTACATTGTCGGAAAAAAACTATGAGAAAATTATTTTTTTGCATGTGCGCAACAGCCAGAGCCGAAACAAGAATCTCAACGTCCCAAAACAAAACTAGATTTTAACACATTAGGAAATTTTGAAACGTTCAGACGATTATTATTTATTATCTCTTCAGAAAAAAGGCGGCAGCAATTTTGGCGGTTGTAGAAGAACGGAGTTGTCCGGTCGTTTAAATATTAATTCCGCTAAAGAGTGCGGGGTGTTCTAAGAATATCATTATGAATTATTAAAAAGACAAGAATGTAGCGGGCTAATAGAATATTTTATGTACTTAAATGAACTTTATAAGCGTAAGCACACCCAGACCCTTCACAGATTTACTTTTAAGACCTGTGCTCATTAGCATGGGAAAATTAGCATCTTCTTTGCAACGGGGAGAGCTTTGCCACCACGTTGCATTTCTCTCCCCTTTTCGCTAGAGATTAGTCTCTCTATTTCTGACGGCGTTTTCCGTAGGATATTAAATTCATACACCTTTGTGTCGCTATCTCTACTCGTGGGACAAGAACTTTACCACCCACGCTGTTACTTCCGAAGATTTCTCCCCATAGAAATAAGACATGAAAATAGTTGTACTAAGGACACGTGCGCGATAAAAACAGTTTCTTGGTCAGTGATTGGTTAAACCTTTGGGTTGTATGCTGCACGACACTTTACGTAAGTTTTTTGGTCCCTCCAAATCGCGCATGACGCATACGTACGTACTTTACAGTATATCACCTAAATTATACGGTATTTTCGGTACAACAGTGCGGCGAAAAAAAAACTTTAAAGCCCACTGATTTTTTTTCTTAATTTGCTTACGTCGAATCTCTCAGAGTATAGCCAAATGTTTTAGAGGATATTTAAATCTTGAATCGATTCTTGCTCAGGCCCTAGTTCTGCTGCACGCGTCATAAGTGAATTAATTTTCAAAGTTTTAAAAAGTAATTTTTATCTTATTTCAATGAAGTGTGGCACATCAGTATCTCTCATAAACGTACAAAGAAATTTGCTTGTTCTAACTCTATACGATAATCCACAAGAGTATTTCTCTTTGTACGTAAAAATGTTCACGCCCCATAAGTGCTGCACACCGTGTCGTATTTTGACGCACCTTTCCTATTCACAACTTTGCATGAGGAGCTTCATTTCATGTTCTGGCCTTTTCCCTGTATATCCTATGGTTTAGGCTGTGATATTCGCTAACGGACGTCTTCCGCGTTTAGCGCTATCTCGTCCTTTCTATCTCTAAAATTGAAGGTAGGTTGGGACAGGTAAAGAACGGGTAAAAGGAAGCCGAGAGAGCAGGAAGACGATTGATATCCCTGTGAGCTTGATAGATTTCTTGAGCCACTTTTTGTTCTCATACGGAGGTCCTTTGTCGTTATCCCTATCCATTATTTCCCCGTCATGTTTTCAGTGTAAAAAATATGCATGAAATTAAAAAAAAACGCACATTCCATCCTGGGTGTTACATTGATTCCATCTCATTTTCGTCCCAACTTCGTCACTAAGCTCTGCGTGTCAATATAGAGAACAAGACTTACGGCATCTAAATCTAATAAAACCTAACTATAGCCTAATCTGGAAGTCCTGGCGAGCTGCTTACTGGGGTACCAGGAATGGTGTCAGCCTAATAGAGGAGCAGCAATTAAGCGACAATTTAACCAAACAAGACTTGCCTAACACGAAGGAACACCACCTCAGCTGTTGAGTACGTTGTTAACCTTAATGTCAAAAAGAAAAATAGAACCGGTATAGGAAACAGGAGGTGTCAGCGTGGAACCTACAAATATTTTAGTAAGGCGAAACTTTAATCCCTTCTCCTAAAATTTTGATTAGAGTGCTGAAAACTACTTGTTTTGGGGAGGTGACACGCGAATTACGTAACGCCTGGTGCGTGACATGCGTGTGACCAAGAAGTCAGGTAAGCCATTTCGTCGTGAACAGGACTTCTGCATCGACCTAGTATTCTGCTGGCACCGCTACTTGAATTTATTTTCCAAAACTGAACAGTTTATTTGAATCGCCACACATTAAATATACTTTTGTCGGGCCACTAAATATTCAATGTACGTTGATGCCTTTGCGATATCGTAATTAAGACCTCGCTTTGTGTTTTAGAAGCTCCAGTTTGGGCTTGGGGGAAAGGCATCTATGCATCAATGTTGCTGCAAGAAAGATCCTCAGCAATGACAGCTGAACGGATAGCTATCTTGACAATGAGTATTCCTCTACACGCGTGATCAAAAATTGCTCAGCCTAACCCATAAATAACCACTTTAGCCATACTATAATCATTTTTATAAAAATTAAAAATATACATGAAAATAAACAAGAATCTAATGAGGAAGTTCTACCAGACATATTCAAATCACATTTCCAACAGATTCATGCGCATTGGTCACATTGAACTCGTCAGAACCATTTTGGGAACAATTTTCTTGTAAACATATGAGTGGTCGGTCACACAATGCAATCTTGTCGTAGGTCATTTTGTCATATTGGGCACTTACATTGATTGGTCTCGAAACTACTTTCATCTCACGGAATAAATGATAGAAAGTGGTTTTGGGATATGAACCGTAGTGACTCGAGGAGTTCGCTTCAAAACGTGATGATCGATCAGAAGCTGTTGATTCAATTATTCATAATAATCACATATTCCGTGATTCCTTGATATTAATCATAATAATTTTCACGTAACAAAGCATTGTCCGATCCTGCGCACGCACTCGAAGGCGTTATGATTTTTTAAATCTGAGTGCCGGTTCACCGCACATATGCTATCTAAACCGGATGGCTTCTGCCGCCGTTTATGAGGACAAATAGTACTTTTGAGGCGCCTATTTTTAGCTTCCATTTAAGGTATTCCTCGCGAACACGGTCCAGGAATATGTTAAAGGATATGTGACTTTCCAATCAGCGAGTTGACGCATGTGAAGCAAGCCTCGCACGTGTCGGTGGTGTGAGGTAATTCACCTAACGTGCGATCGTAACAGTTCTATACTACTGGTGGAAACATCGATGATTGTACAAAGCCTCTTCCTCGTCTCGTACTTTTTACGCTGCCAAAAAGGTAGGTAGTGACATGTCTGAGGTTGTCCATTGGGAAGGACTTTAAGTTGTCAAAGACTTCCTCGATATCCTCAGTACGCAACAAAACGACGGAAAAGAGTGAACGGAACCGAGAACGCATTTCTTGATTTCCTGTATGTGGGTGGGTACTCTCGCATCAGCTTCTCTCTTTGCAGTCTCTTCCTAAAAGGTTGTTTTTGATGGTAGCGAATCCAAACTGACTAGATGGCAGAGACTTCCAGTTACGTTACTTACCACAGTCCTATTGTCTCGATAAAGATATTTAGGATCAGAGGACGATAAAACTTGCTACACTATTCATTCTTGAGAAATTTTGAACAGATAAATCTTAACAATCATTTTTTCTTCAATTTCAGACCGCTTAAAAAAATCTGCGTGGATAGTAAAGTATATCACTAAAACTCAAAATGCTTTGGAATTCGTGGCCGTTTAGAAATCACCTTAGTCAAGGGAGGAAGTTGAGTTCAACAACGGTAAAAAAATCTTCTCTGTACCTTTGACGTGGATGAAGGTAATCCTTACACGATTTGCTCCAAACATTGTTTCAGAGATCAAAATGCGTATAACTATACAACAAAAGAGTTCAAAACTATTTTTTAAGTTACTGCCTTGCTTAACGGATAGCAGAAAAAAACTCTTTGAACATCAAATGCTACAGAAAGGGTAACCAAACTGCCTCCTTACTCTTTAAATGGCACAAAAATACCTAACTAATAATTCTACCCCTTTTCGTCTAGTTTTGCATTCAGAGAGGCAATTTCGCCTCAGAATATTTGTTTTTAAAGCAGTGCAAAATCAAAGTTTTCCCCTCATGTATTAATAAAATTGTCACTTTGGTCCTAATGTAAATTTCTTTCTATCCAAGCAACAAAAGTTCGTCAGGATTTTTTACATAAATGCTCAAAGATAAGTCGTACTTGGAATGTTATGTTCATTTCAGGGCCGAAGAATCTCTTTCGCAGGGTTTCTAGAATTCTAGGCGAGGTGCAGTCATCCAGACACGTCCGTTCATGTGATCTCGAAGAGGAATTTTCTAGACAACTTCTTTGAAACTAAAGGTAATATTCATGAGCAGACAAAAACGGTAGATACGTTTTAGATGATACGCTAGTGTGGCGCAAAATAGTTCATTTACTATGAAAAGAGTGCGGGAGACTGTCACATTAGGATAGGCTGCACTAGCTCGGGAACAAAGGATACATTTAACTACTTCAGTTCCATATTCAGCCAATGGACGCGGCTCCTAATGTTGTAGTAAAATGAAATGCACGGAAATCAAAAACGAAGCCATTTTTATTAAGATCCTATAAAAACTAAGGAATTTGATGGAGTGTCCAATGGGCATTTCTAGCAATGCTATTAAAAGGACTGACTCATAGGTGGGGTGGAGGTGGGGTAGATGAGAATCCCTCTCTTTTTTTTTTGTAGTTTAGCTAAAAGCTTTACTATTCGATACCCAAAAGAAAGAAGAATCAAGTGTAAGGGTGTGTTTTAATAAATAATCAGGTTAAAGGGTACGTTTGAAATAATGATTAACTGAAATGTATGAGAATAGCAGCTGTTAATTAATTTTTGAAACGAACAAGTACGTTTGATCGATTTGAAGTGGAACATAAACAGTACCTTTACTTGGTTGATTTTTATGAGAGGGATCGTTTTGGAATACTAAGGAAAAGATAGATGCACCATCAAAGGTTTGATCAACGTTAACACAATAATTTTCCACAATTTTAAAAATCGGCAAGAATCGGTTAGGCAACTTTCACAACAGTAATGTAACGCTGGTTGCATATGTCATCCTTTGCAGGGGCTCCATAAACTCAACACAATATGACTCCAAAAAGGAAACTTACCTTTTTAACAGTGTAGCCAGATTCCGCAATGCCGTAAATTTTAATCGCGTCTAACTTTTTAACCATTAAAGATAATCTAGCATGTCTGGTATGTTTTGGATCGCTCTCGAGCTGAGCATTCCAAAATTAGGATTAAACATTATATCTTGAACGGTTAAAAAGTTACACGCATTTAAATTTGACGGAGTCGCGGAATCTGACAACACTGCTTTTTAAATGTAAGGACGCACCTCTTTAGTTACACGACAGTCCGAAATCCTTCCTTTTAAGCACAAAAAATGACACTCTTTGAGCGGTCCAAGAAAGACAATTCTTACATTAGAAAATCGAATTTTTTCATGGACATTAAAACTTCTAACTTCCGCCATTCAGTAAATGGACAAAAAAGTTCACATTTGAGGGAGTCGCTTATGAATAAAAGGCTATATTGATCTGTTTATAGTGTACTGGCTTCATATAAAATTCGCCGAAGCATGTGCGTGCATATCTTAGATGTCCCAGAACCGTTTCTTACGGGTAGTTAGTACTTGTGAGGAAGATAGAGGGAGTTGTGATTTGGATGAACTCTTACGGAATCGCAACCTAACGTATCATTTTCAAATACTGTCGAAAATCCCAGCAAAGCAAAAGCGGAACGAGGCTTTAGCAATTCAGCTTGACCTATTATAGGCATTGGTTATTAGGTTATCATTTACAAAGCTTGAGGCTGCAAACTTAGGTGCCTTATTGCGTCGGTTTTAATCGCTGTTTTCAGCTGCTGCCAAGCCTGATGCCACTGACTTCTCACAGAAAAGTATGGCCTCGAGGTAAGAGGTTAAGAAAACTTGGGTTAGGGTATTGTCGTGTGGTTTGTTCAGTCTAATGACGGAGGGTATATATGCTGTGTAGGCCTATAGCACATGGTACAGACAAGATGTCTTTCAAACCGTAGATGTAGCGAACTTGCCAATTCTTAAGGTCGACTAGGCTAAGGGCTAGCAGGCCCTAGGGTAGCCCTTTGTTAGGGCAGGCTCCCGAATAATTGAAGTGATGACACGGTACCAGAGGTCCCACAGGATAGCTCCTGGGACGAAGTCACCAGATTTCGCTTGAGACAAGGACTGGGGTGGAGAAATTGGTAAAGCGTGGGTTTCTGATATGTGATCGTTACCCGAGGATTGTACAAACTCGCCATTTTAAAGGAATCCTTCAGACATCAATACTCTAAAATTACAAACATAAAACCAGATAAACTGGATAAAACGCGCTTACTAGGACCAGTGTTGAGGATGTAATAAACAGACTTACATTCGACTTGTTCATATACAGGTAAATTATTGTGATGAAGATTAGAAGTCATATGTTACGTCATAGGAAAGGATTTCTTTCGGTACGGTTATTTATTGGTCAAATGCCCCTGTCGTTGTAATTATTAACATGAATTCCTTTCCTTCACTAAATTCGTTGAGTGACGAATATGGTGCGAGTATTAGGGTTTGAAATCTTAAGTAAGATATCTGAAACAATTTTCAATACACGGATTTGTTGTACATCATCTTCAATTGGCCTATAGAAAGGTAAAGGGGAAAGCAGACATTTGATGGGACGAAATTTCTTTAATATAGAAGGCGCAAAATTCCTACGAAGGTGCGGACCGATTTTCTTGCACCTCAAGAAACGTCCGGAAGAAAAGAAAAGGACGAATCTAATATTGGCGGCCATCATTGACTGATTCTTTTTTTTTGCGTGGGAAAAATGGCAGCCCTCCTTTAAGATGTAAGACTCGCTTAATATGAAATTCGTAAAAGGGTCTTTGTGGCGGGTGATTTGAAAAAGATGCCTTTGTTTATTATGGCGTAGAAATTGCTGCAATCTTGAATTGTGGTTGGACTGAGTCGACTTATCAAAAATGTTTGAGATCTTTCTCTGCCATCTCTGCCAACTGCCTAAACAAAGAGGTTTCTACCTTTCACAAACGAAAAAAAAATACCCTTTGAAATACATTTTTTTTCTGGTAACACTATACTTAAGAAAGTTTTTCCTCAATTTACATTAATCACATTATGAATCAGAAACGATTTTATCAATGTACATGATTTAGAAGTATTATCGTTTTATTTGAAGTATCTGATAAGCACGTGAATGTAGCTTGCTTGCCAAATCCAAGAATACAAAGGACATAAAGTATCCCTGCAAACCTATGAACAAGAATAGCCAAAGCTACAGTAAACCCTTCGTATCCAAGTGCCGCTTGCAGTGCTGGAACCGTTGTGAAATCCCAATTTTCAACCTCACAATTTATAAATCGGACCAACAGAGTTTATCCAAGACTTTCTGAGACTAGAGGTTTGTTTCTATAGACCTTTGATTTCCAATTTTCAGGTCCTGTATTTATTTTTAATAGGAAAGCCCTTAACGGGTATGAAAAGCACCTTCGTTACTGTTTTAAATATACCTACGTACCCAACGAATATTGAAATACCTGGATGAGTTGTTTCCATTAATGTGGCTGCTGTTATGGTTTGAACTGACGGATATTCGGCAAAAAATCACTTTACCTTGACACCCAACATGCATTTTGCATCAGTAACACATAATATTCTGAAGGATAACCCTGAAATTAATGTACATAAAATCAATGAAAAAAAGAGATCATCACTGTTTTTGGCTTCCCCGTAAAATTTTGTCAATAATTTCATGTTTGTCATCGATCGATATTTAGATAAATGTTCTAAGGGAATGTGTCAAAGAAAATAGCTAATAAGTTTCGATCTAAGTGTCAAAATATTTGTACCGAATTTGAAAGCTACGCCCGTAGTGATCCGAACCACTTATTCACTACAAGAAATCTATTCGTATCGATTTTTTTTCTGAATTCATTCCTTTTTATTTCCTGTTTTGTTACCCTATTGAACACTTTAGACAGGTCAACAATTTTGGAACGTCCATATCTCATTTTCTGAATTCTAATTTCGCCCCACTTTGTTATAAACAACTACTATCATCTGTTTCTTCAACCAGTCATTCAAATATTTTCGAGAGTATTTAGTGTCTACCTCATTCAGTGAGAGACTTACTACCCGAAACTTGCAGTTGTTTATTACAAGGCTAGAACGGGAACTGTGAGTTCTTGTCGGTAAAGTAGAGCTCTACTCCGGATACCTTGCCTTCCTTGCTATAAATATTCATCAGTAATAAGAACTGACGCTTAGTCTTGTATTTCGTGCAACTTCAACATTACTAATTGTGTTCATTTCATTTTTAGACTGTAATAATCGCTTTTAGCTGCTTTGATTACCGAGAATCCTTTAATTTTCCATGTAAGCTATACAGATATAATTTAAAAAGGAGTATAGTACAGCAACACAAGTATAAAGAAGTGATAGCTAGACTCAGCCAGGCACTGAAATAAAGTTAGACCTCGGCATTAGTCATACAGTATTAGTACAGTGATTCATTTAAACGGTCTATCCAAATTGGCTGTTACTCTCCTCACTGCAAGAACGATTGAACACGTGAAAGCGGAATCACTTTGAATGTGAATTTCAAAGTCAGTCTTGAAGAAACTACATTAATTTCAGGGTAAACCTAACAGTTATCTATACCGGAAACATAGTATGAGGAAACTAATTACATGTATAAGTATACGGTATATTGAGTGTGCTTTTTTATTTATTTTTTTTAGCGAATAGGCTTATAAGACGGGTGGAAGTTAATAATGTCGGGTTGTTTTGGTACGCAAAATTCTGGGTTTGTTAAGAAGGAAGAGCACTTTGGTTTAGATTAGGTTTGTGAAACAGCATTCTAGGTTAATTGAAGATAGGATGTTTGGTGAAACTAATCGAATTTCTTATCGTAAAGATCCAAAAAGAAATAGGTCAAAGACGTCGCGCCTCGTCACTCGGGAAAGGTGTAAACCTTCGGAAGAGAGCAGGTGGGCTTGCGGCGACCGCGTCGCGCCTGTGGGCCAGCCAATCCTCTATATAATTTGCACTGATAAAATTCTTTCAAAGCCCCACTCGTAGAAAGTTGCCGCAAGCGTTGAAAGAAACGTCGGCTAATGGCATTAAAAAAGGAGAAAGAGGTCCGCTTAGGTTCCCATCCCTCCCTCCTCATCCGATGCCTCCCTCCCCCATCTTGTCCCGCAATTCGTCCGCTTTGCTTAAGATCAAAGACGTCCGCAAATTAAAAGGGAATATCCAGTCGCCACCTTGGTCCATTACCAAGCTATCAACTCACTTGCACCTGATTAAATGTAGTTAGAGCACGAGGTGCTTAACATCTAAGTATGCATGAATAGTACCAATAAGGGAAGAATAAAAGCTACGGATTATGAAAATAAATATGTGTGTCAACACAGTCAATTTAGAATGAACGAAAGTCTTAAAAATGCATTGTGTCTTATTGTTAAACTCTGAATGAGGACCCCACTCTGCTTATTCGTATGTTTCTTCAAATAATTCATCAAACTTTGTTTTCGATACCTATTTATTACCAAGAGTCTTAGCTTTTCAGTGGTGCGATCATAATTTGAGGGTTGACACATTCGATTTGACGGAGTTTGGAGTTAAGGAGAGGCAGGAACGGAAAATTTTCGTCTACTGTTTCCGCGGGTGTCACGACTCGTCACGGCTCGGCAAGTCGTTCCAGGTCGTCTGCTTCAACTTCACAAAACACGAGAAAACACAGCAGCCGATATGTTGCGTTACTTGGAAGGTGAGTTAGAATGGGTACTAAAAAAACGTGGACTTTATATTCTGTACTTTATTCTGATCAAAGAAGAAAAAGACAAAAAAATACCTAATCTTTTGATTTTATGTTTCCCAGATGACCTGCTTTTCGAACTTTTCTTGGGGTTGTCATTCCTGAGGCGGGTAGCTGCACCTCGTTTTCGATTAGGAAAACTTTTCTTAATATATTCTTCTTTTAATTTACTACTTGCATTATGAAAAGGAGTTCCTTGCGATCCTCGATCTTACATGTTAACAAACAACGGTTTGCAAGCATATATACAGATTGATCACTTGACAGCAAACGTATTTCTGCTATGTAGGAAGCAAGAAATTGATGTTTCAGCGCTCCGGCTACCTCTGGTCTACCACTAATCGTAACCCTTGCCCTTGCACATTAATCGCTTCGGAAAATCAAGTTGAAACTATAGTTTGCCCTCTCATAAGTATAATGTCTCAACCTACATATGTTCCATTTTAAAAACCGTATCTTCAAAACATTTTCATCTCTTCTAATGTTATAAATAGTTTCGTTGAACGTTATCTAGCACAAGTAGTAAAAGGATTGTGCCACTTGCACGTGTATATATTAAGTTTCTGAGCCACCATCTTTGTATCTGTGGCTCTATTTTTATTTATTTAGTGTTTTTGCTACAGTGATGGAAGCATTACGAATGCACCTTCAACTAACCGTGACCGTACCTTCACACCTTATCCGGGACTGGGAGGGGGGGCCTTCGATAGCGCCAAAAACCGCAACCGCCAACGCCGCAAACGC
>Ga0058701_10005413_pt1 | contig 10585 bp, 5 predicted proteins | sample AgamicOrMae_FD_97039 | JGI IMG/M metagenome (GOLD analysis project Ga0058701, IMG submission 97039) | Agave microbial communities from Guanajuato, Mexico - Or.Ma.e | ecosystem: Host-associated > Plants > Phyllosphere > Phylloplane/Leaf | place: Guanajuato, Mexico | collected 2012-06-04 | reverse complement strand
GTTTAAGGGTTACTCCGTCATTTAGTAGAGTCCACTAAAGTGGACGGCTGCAGTTTACTTTATTAAACACTCACTAATAAAGTAATCAACTGGGTATTACGGTTCGTAACGTTATGGTCGAAACGCAACTATGTCACTCCGAAGGACAGGTTAATACTGTTCACTCGGCAAACATTAGCGCTGACTCAAAAATATATATTTTTTTAAATGGGTGTTGCTACTGACCCGACATGCATTAATATAGGGAGACTTGAACGCACGGAACCCAATGCATTTTAAATGGGAGGTGACTTGAACGCACGGAACCCAACCTCATACATTTTAAATGGGGCTGTCGGGTCAATACACTCCCAATTTCAAATAAAACAATGCAACAGGTGAGTTATTAAAAGGATCATAAGTCTAACTACACGAATTGAGCTCTTCCCCATTGTTGGGGCTTTTTCTTGCTTGGATTTCATCAGCCAACAAACTGTGCCCAAATACAGAAAAAGCTCGATTTACGCAACGATAAGCAAGCATACCTGATTTTCCTCCGTGTGTAAAAACGCTTAGTTACTATCGATCCAGAAAATACACCAAGGGATAAAAGCTCGATAAATAAACCCGCTAACGTGCATTACGACAAACGGTTAGAATAAAATGTAGCGGTCGAGATATAGGTACAAGAAGAAATGCGAATCAAACACCGATAGGCATTTCAGACAATTTTATTTCTGATTGTCACACAAAGTGTTACCATTGTCAGTACAAAATATACGAAGCTATTCTTTCTACAGCACTCGCCGGGAATTCACACAATGGTTGATTTTCAGTCGATACAATCTCAAGTCAATAGAATTAAAAAACTAATGGTGATAACTAAATTAAAATCTTTACCTTTGGTCAATGAGACAATATCTGTACTTACACAGATTCAACAATCATACCCGACAACTACAATTGCGGTGCGGCTTCGTTAAAGCATGCTATTACTTTCAAACTTAAAAAAATATTTAAAAAAAGATATAGACTTTTTAATACCTCGAAAAGAGCATTTCTGGCTGGTGCTTAAAACAAGTCGACTGTAAATAGCACAATTTTAAAAATAATGATTACTCAATGGTTAATTAGTACGCATCCGCCGAGTTAAAAGCGAGAATCAACGAAAAAAAATCATTTGGCGTAAGAAAAAAAAATAGTGCAGGAAAACATTTGCACTTCCCAACTTGTGTCATTTTCGACCATAAGTAAACATTAACAAAAACTAGAAATTATAGAAAACAGTAATCTCCTCAAAGCACTCATGAATCATAATTTTCGTCGTTGTTGCAAATATCTTGTCTGAGGAAAACAAGCGAGTTACCAACTACAAGGAACATGTTCTTAATCAAAATCTAATCAACATCAATTTTATTTCAGCTTTCGTGATTCATGTTAGCCGAAATACGGGATTTAATACTTGTTAATATCACAGTCTTTCGCGTTTTGTACTTGGTGGAATTGAGATGGGAACTTTTGAGGATGGCGTGCAGGGTCGAAGATAAGAATGGATAAAAAAAAAAGCATTCACGTGCCAAAAGGAATAAATCCTCAAAAGTTCGAGAAGTCGCGGCGCGGCTTGTGTCTCTTTCTGACGCAAGCTGATGAGGGATATCTGTCTTTTTCTGAGAGCTATTCGCACTTCTCTCCCCATCTAGGACTCTACAAAAGATCCGGACCAACACAGGCGCCTCCGCGTTGCTTTCTGGCTTACACAACCTTATTCGTTAAAGCACACTCATACTCAAACTATCCTAAAATTATCGAACTAAAGGTGCATCTCATAAAGATATAAATAACAGCAGAGCTTCTCATGCTAATTTTGCCTCTAAAAATGGCTGTAACCAATCTTAAAAATTCAATGCTTTGGTTTAACTTTCAATAATTTTCAATTCGTGACAAGATTCCACGGAAATCAATTGCTTAAAAAGGGCCGGATAACTTTGAGATTCAAGTCAGTTCCTTATTAGCAGAGTTGTTCAAATCAATTATACTTATTAGCAGAATTGTTGAAAAAAAACAAAAAAAAAACTGAAATGGTAATATTTGGGAGAGTTATGTTGAGCGAACAGAGCCTGGAAATAACACAAAATTCCAGGTTTAATAACATGGAGAAAAAAATGTTAAATCTCAATTTTTATAAAGATGGCATTATCTCCTCTGAGTTCTACCGTTGTTCAACCTTCCAATTCGTTCCCAGTTATAGGATTCAGGATAAAGGACCGCGCAGATTCGGTTTGGTGCTCTCGAACACACTTCGCTATCGCTCTCTCTCTCTGTCGCCAAGCCTCAGCAGTCACAGCCACCAAGAAGTAGGCAGCTAAAGGTTTGGCGATTAACGATTGGATGAAGCTCGATGCCACGTGCCTCGCTTCGCTATCGCTCCACTCATCGACGGAAGGTTACACACAGAGGTAGAAAATGCAATCTTTCAAACACTGGAAATAACTGCCAACCAAGTTGCGCCTGTTTCATACAAAACTTCGGCCGAAACATTTCCTCACGCCGCGGGTTTGAACTACGTCTGTTCCTGCTGGGACGTCGAACCAGGCTTAGCTTGCAAAGTCCTGAAATTGGTCTTGTGATATTCGTACATGTGTGTGTTGAGACTTCGTTTGTTCTTGGACACCTTGCCACACAGCATGCATGGGAAGGGCCCCCTGAGGCTGCCGTGTATGTTGGAATGATGAGTGACCAGACTGCCTCGACTCGAAAACATCTTGCCGCACTCGTCACAAGCATACTGGAACGTTCCCGGGCCGCTCCGCGGAGTGCCTGTGAGGAACGAAGCAAGACAGTTGTAGCTGCTGCGCCCAGCCTGCTCTTCTTATGCGCACGAAACACGACTATTTGCACGTTATCAACGTATATACACATTTATAGGCCCAACACTGAATCCCTCCCTAAATTGACCCCGTTTCGAAACCCCTTCTCACAAACCCTACATGTTGCGTCCATATTTGGGTTTCTGAATTTTCGAGTACCGTTCCTACAAGTCCCACACACTGTACAGGTACTGTTCCTATAACTGCGCAGGCATATCTTTCGCGATTTCAGCTTGAGTCGATCTTTTACAAGGGGAGGGCGCTGCCTTGGAGATCAACGCAATAAAAGGTGCAGTATTTCCAGAATCAAGGCAAAACGTTCCGGCTTGATTAGATTCCGATCGGCAATTTTGCGAGGAGGAGTAATAAAAATGAAGGTTTACTTTCTCTTTCAGGAATTTTTAGATATATACTATAAAATTAATAAGTACACAAATGAATTTTTCAGTTTAAGTTTGCTTCTTCTTTGTAGAAAACATCCGTTTCAAGTGTTGTTACCGAACACGAATATTTCCCTCAAGTGGTCGATCAAAACTGATGGAAAATAAAATCCAGTCAGAATTACAACGGTTCCACACTGTCTTCGGTTGTGTCCATCAGGATTTTCTCCATGAATGTTTAATAAAGAGCCAGTTCCATTTCATTTTGAAAATAAGTAAAATCATGGAGAAAATTCCTCCATGGTAAAATGGTCGATAGGTGATATGGGAAGCATATAGAGTCTGCATACTGTGCGGCAGGCGAAGGACATTTCCCGATGCAGCGAAAAAGATAAACAGATAAAAACAAGAGAAACGCCTTTTCAGTAGACCTTTGCCCTTCCTTTTAATCGCAAAGGTATATATTGAGCTATGACGAAATAGGCTAGAGGGTCCGATTGCCGTGCGGTAAGATATATCTACCTCAAATGCATGTCGCTGATGTGTGCCTTGAGGGATTTCCGGTTTTTCAGCAATTTGCCGCACATTGAGCAAGATAAAGGACCCATGAATTGGCCATGGAGGTTTTTGACATGCTGTCGCAACGAATCTTTCTTGTTAAAAACTTTGGAGCAGAACCCGCACGGATGTGACTCATAGAATTCATTAATATATCCTATAGTCGGGATATCTGCAAAAAAGATTTACAGCGTTAGAGGGATCAATATCCCGACCGCTGAAAATAAACAAAGGGAAAATAATCTCGAATGCAATCGTTGAAACCAAGCAAAAACATTGAGCTTCGCAAAAATCCTAGTAAAATGATTTTGCAAAGGTGCAAAAAGCTTTTTATTCTGGTTCCCGACTGCCACCTCAACTGCGTTACGCACCTTGCAAAAAAATTTGTCCGCCTCCGAAGACGAAAATAAAACGTAATCCTGACGAAAATAAAACAGGGGTGATCCTTAAATCAAACACGAGTTAATATCTTACAACACCATTTATTGCGAATAAATGATCACTCCGCAGTTGTCGACACTGAAAACACTCAAAATGTTCCAGTTCACTTCGTTGCGTTATCGATGCCCACAACACTTAGCGTCCGTAACTCGCGCACTAAAAACAGTCACAAATTCCCGGAGTATTGACATACAATTAAGCTGTCGATTTCATATAAAAAACTTAAAAGCGAATAATGGCGGATGGCTCCGGTCTTCAGGCAGCAGCCTTGCCCAGTCTCCTGCGGGCCAAACAAACATCGACGTCAAAATAATGTCATTGAGACCAACCGGGTGAGGTTAGGCTATTCCAAGAAAGAATACAGGCAGTTCCCAAAAAATTGATAATAAGACCAAAAAATTGATAATAAGACCAAAAAATCAGAAATGTAAAGAAAATTGTCAATATGCTTTCAATGAAAGCGCACCATTATTGGTTTCGTTTAGTTAAGATGAGAAACAAATGAATGGCACGATCCAAAATTTTATATAAAATTACACTGGTATTTCGGCGATATTCTCAGGGAGAAAAAATAGAAAAATAAAACCATCATCCCTAAAAGGCTTACTTCTCTAGACTGAGAAAATTAACGATTTTAAAAGGAAATTTTAGAGCATAAAAAAGCGCAATGTCAGGTAATCACTACCCACTTTGACGTTAATATTTAGAGTGACAATTTTTTTAAAAAATCCGATTTCCCCCCTTAAATCCGATTAAACAATAACGAAGCATATTGTTAAAAATTTACACGTTTTCTTATTTTCCCTCTCTCTAAAACAAATTTATTGTTTTAGATAACGGCGCCAGGCCACGTGCGATCGTTAGTAATCATAATCTGTTCAGCAAGGAAGCTATCTACGTTCTATCATACGTTTTCGGCAGTATTGGCCTAATGCGAACGGGCACTTTTTTACTTGCCTCAAATATTCGTTAAAACAAAATTACTTTTCTTGTTTAGCGCAATCACAAGAAAAATATCACTTGCGCTTTTATATTAAAAAATATATTTTGTAGTTGCTTTCATACAATATTACAGCCCATTTTTTGACTGACTTATAAATACAGATGTTGGGGTCATTCTCATCAGGAAACTATTTTTTAAACCTCACATCCCGTGTTGGGATGCTGAGCTAAAAAAAAAAGCTAAGCTTTCGAAAATTGAACGTAGCCGCGCTCGGCCATTTTCTTTTTCCGAGCTGAATTTTTCATACCAAGGTGAACAAGCAAGCAAGCGGTCACGACCTTGGACAGTGACGAGCGTGGCGTACCTTTTGTGAATATCCCTGACGTGCATATGCAAGCTGCGCCTGTTCTTGAGTTTCTTTCCACAATCTGGACAATTGTACGGTCCGGCAAACTTGCCGTGTAGGTTTAACTTGTGCTGAATCATAGTGTTGCGTTTATAGAAGATTTTGCCGCACACCGAGCAGGGGAAGAGGGTCGCGTTCACGTTGCTTGCGCCCACGGCCCCCAGCCCGCCGGTCACGCCCAACGCCCCCCACGGAGGCAGCAAACCAACTGCAAGCAAAATCCCAACAACACCTTCGCTCACTGCTTCATTCACAACTCGACTCCACAACACCCTTCAACACACAACCTACCACCACAACTCGCGGGACAATCTTCTACTCTTCATCAACGCCAGGGACCAACACTTCATTCCCACACTAAAGAAACGCACTCAGTTGAAACAATACGTTTATTCCAAGACAGAACAGCAAACTTTGTAAAACAGCATGTATCAAATGAAAACGCCAAGGGGCATAATACCGTCTCTGCATAAAATATTCAGGTTAAAAACTATATTCCACTATCAAAGGCACTAAATATTCTCCGCAAATCTAAAAATAAAATATTATGGAAGTCATTCTAACGATAAAAACTCTTTGGGATAACACAACGTCTGCACGCGTCCAAAAATAGTTGACAAGTTCAACAGCATATCGTCACTCCACGGCTTAAGTCAAATGGGAAACAAAACTCCAGGACTCACTAACGTTCTAAAATACAACAAAGCTACGCTGTTTGACAAGTGCACTAGCGTCTTGTCACTTCTTTTGCGTATATAGAAACATACGCTCTGCGAGACGCAGATAAATCGTATTCTCGGACAATATTAACTCGAACACTATGAGCTCCAACGTCAGATGTATGGCTGCTGAATCTGACCAGTTTCTCTCTCCAAGGCGTTCCTCCAAATTTTATTCCGAGCTCGAGCTCTTTACCGTACTCGAATAATTAGAGAGACAACAATTTAGTCCAAAGATTTAGTGACCCATTTGACTTGTCTCATTCCGCCTTGAGAGGAACAAAATCTTTCATTTCGCCATCGCGATCAAACGGGTGGATCTAAAAATCTAGCATAAAGCAACACAATACTTAACAATAGTGACTACTACCACAACATTGATGGCACTAAGAACAAGGTGACTAGGTTCTACAATCCGAGGCAAAAGTGCCGGGCCAACCTGTGGCTATGTATAAGCCATGTACAGACGAGATCAAAAATCGTGTCCTCCTTATACATGGAATAGCCCACGTAAAAGGTGACGCAAATTATGGTCTCAACTGTACATAGCCTCAGACTAACTGGGCGGACCAAGCGCTTCCTGGCACTTCACCTCTGTCAGCATGCGAAATGGCACTTCCCTTGTCACCGGACTCGAACAGCGTTTAATTTTTTCAAAGTTTACGTTGGTAACACCAATAACCTCAGTATTAGATACCAAGTCAATGGTGTTACCAACACACTTTCTAAACTCTGAATCCTCTCTGAGAAGTCCTTGACTCAATTATTCGCTGCCTCGATAACGAAATGCCTCCGTATAACAAACTCAAAATACTACAAGCGTCGGCGTTACATACAAAAATTTGAATATACGCTTCATCGCACCGTTATTTTAAAAGGCGGCATTTTCCACTTTTAGTGTTCCACCTTGTTCCACCTTGTTGCCAAGCCGAGCGGAGCAGGCCATCCAACCTAACCACCTAAAACATATAGACCTAGTCTCGAGCCACCTGCTATCATAAGTTTACAAGCTTGTGTCTCCCTTCACTACCGCTCAGCAACGGTGAGCCACGTGGCATTATGCTTGGCAGCTTTTAGGTTAACTCAGGTTAGGTTACGTGCCTCGCTTGACAAAGGAGGAACACAAAAGGTGGGCAATTCCACCTTATAAATGTACAATGCACTGCACGAAACACACCTACTAAAGTTTGTCCTCTCGCTATACCGACCTCCTTCCATAAACACTATGTATACATATGTACAGGGCAACAGCAGTACGTGATCCACCGAATATTTGTACTTAACGAGTTGCACTTGTCTCAAGGCACTATTGACGTAGGCGATTAAGAATAAACGGGCTTTGCAAACAAGACGTTAACCTAAAACTTTGGTAGTGATTAAGGTTACTTACTCTCTAAGCAAAACACACACTCATAAATGTATACGCTCTGACTTTGGTTGATCTTGGAAGAGAACGCTCTGATTAAGCGGTTTAACATTGGTCCAATGCAAGGCCAAAGTGTATGTGTCTCCTCTTACACTATTTCGCCTGCTGGAAAATTAATGATGAAACACGTGGGAAACGGATTTACGATTAACCCACTACCACCCAGCGATGCCGTTCGGAAACAGAAAAAAATATTTTTGAGGATCTTTTCAATTGAGTATAGTCACAATTCAAAATATATCACCCCCCTGAAAACCTCAAATTTTATTATTTAGGCTCTATCAAAACCTTGAAATTTCAATGGAAAAAAATACTTTTAATATCTCTTAAGCTAAATTTCACCCCAAATACTTTGGGCTGTTATGGGTTAAAGAGGTATCCTAGTTCCAGGGTGTCTGGCGACCTCCAGATATGAAATTCCGATTTTTTCCCGGTTACTTCCAGGATTTACCCGATTATTAATCAGATTTACTGAGCTAATTTTATGAGATTTCTGGTTATTTTTTAAGGTTTAACCGGGCCAATTTTCTTCTCTTTGCGCTATTTTTTAGAGTAATAATAGTTAATTTTATGGGGACTTTGGCGGATTTTGCCCAAAAATGGTCATCCTTGAAATAATGATTAAATAATGACAAAGTTCGAATAAGAACCAGATGATGAAATATCAAAATTTGCTGACATGTGAGAAACTGAAATGGCTGTGAAATATAACAGAGCCAAGGTTACGAAAAATACGAAGTCATGATAAGATGATGCGAAAATAGTTTCCGGTAACTTCAAGACATAATGGATACGCAGAGGGGTTGTTGTGAGGTCTGGCTTCCCCAACATCTTAAACTCGTCAATCAGTCAATACAAAAAAGGAATTTCCTTTCACCGCAATTTACCAACTACTATAGAGAAACAAGGGCTAGTATTCGTTAGAATATGGAGCAGTCAGCAACTTCAATGTTTTTCTCCCAGGGCGTAAAAACATCGCGCGCGAAAACAAGAAATATTGATTCAGATAACGCAGTTGGAGGTTAAGTGGGCGAGAAAAATCGCGAGCGAAGGATTATGGTAATTCGCGTAAATTAATAATTGGCTTACGAAGTCTACTATTTTACTTCTGCTCTCGCTGCTAAGATGACGAAAAGTTGGGGCATGAGCGAGCTAGGAATTATGGTATTAAGAAATTTCGAGATGAGGTAATGCTTCGAAAAAGAGGCTACTACATCATATCCATGGTTTGTACGCATCGAAGTTAATGAAATACACAATATCGCTGGCGAATGATTTCAGTTTAACAGATTGTTCCAGTAAAGGTTCCTAGATTACCTCAACTTCTGTAAATAATCTATCCAAAAGTATCGTTTTTTTGAAAATTTTAACCGAAAAATTGAAAATTTTCAGTTATTTCCCGCGGAAATATTAATGACTGGCTATTTTCCAGGTTCCACGGTTAGTAGACACACTGTCCTTTGAATATGGATCTAGTCTGGACCTGCCTTTAGTAAAAAGCTTTTAAACCAAACATTTTAATACTCTCAAAATGTCGTCTTAAAAGGGAAAATAACAAAAAAAAAATAACACGTTCTCGTTCATTTTCAGGATCAACAATCTAACCAAAATTTTAACGTAAAATATTAACAAAAAGTAAAATGGCAAATTTGTTTTTGAAAAATTAATTCAAGATTGTGAAAAATTATAGAAAAAATAACGAGGTAAAATTTTAAAAAATTGATTATCTTCTTGAGGTGGAAAAGATAAATTTTCGGTGCTCTGGTAGTCGCTTCAATTTGCCGTACTTTCGAAAGGCAGAAAAATGAATTTAAAAAAAAATGCGAAACTTGATAGGGTACCAGATGGCAGAAAGATAAAGTAATAAAATACACGGGGCAGTACTCGATCGTAAAATTTAGGTCGGCAATACTACTGAAATGACTCGCCTCATGTACTGCCGGCACAAATTTCGAAAAGCAAGATCACTGGCGCAGGATTTCAGCTTCATGAAACCGTCAAATTACCTTCCAGCTTTACAAAAGCTAAAAACCACTGTCAGTTTAATGAAAACATGACAGTGCTGTTCAGCTTTAAAAAGCTGTTTGGTTAGCAGACCGCTTCATCAAACCATTTGCGTGAGTTACAACTTTATAAAAGCGTACGAAAGTAGATGATGTGACGTCGTATCAGCTTGGTTCGAATGAGCCGCCAAGGGCACTGAGAAAAGTGGGTTAGTAAAGTTTACTAAAAATATTTTAAAAAAGCGACAGCCAAACTTGGCTGATAAACGTCACTGTTGCATAGTGACGATTGCTTAGAAATCGTTGCTGTACGACAGTAACGTATACTGGTAAACCTAGTAAGGTTTACTAGGAAAGTTTGGCTGACGATTTTTGTACTATTTTTTTAGTTACCTTAACTAACGCAGGTTTTGCGTTAGTTAAGTTTACTAAAACTTAGTCAAAAAGCGACAGCCAACTCGGCTAGTAAACGTTCCCAGATACGCCAGTAAACGTTACTGTTAACAATACAATGTGACGGTAACATTTACTAGCAAACATACTAGCGTTTATTATCCAAGTTTGGCTGTCGCACTTTTTAGTTGTTTTAACTAATTTTTAGTAAACTTTATTCACTAAGAAAAGTGGATTAGTAAAGTTTACTAAAACTTAAGTAAAAATAATTAAAAATTGCGACACCCAAACTTGGCTAGTAAACGCTAACAGGTTTGCTAGTAAACGTTGCCGCTTCAGAGTACTGTTTACACTATCGTTTGGTATTATTTGGTTTATTACAGTACCGTCGGCAAATCTCGTAACGTTTACAAGCCGAGTTCGCTGTTGCCGTTTTTACTAATTTTTAATTAACTTTACTAACCTAGATG
>Ga0058701_10005412_pt1 | contig 10586 bp, 1 predicted proteins | sample AgamicOrMae_FD_97039 | JGI IMG/M metagenome (GOLD analysis project Ga0058701, IMG submission 97039) | Agave microbial communities from Guanajuato, Mexico - Or.Ma.e | ecosystem: Host-associated > Plants > Phyllosphere > Phylloplane/Leaf | place: Guanajuato, Mexico | collected 2012-06-04 | reverse complement strand
CTGCGGGCGCGCGTATGTGTTGTAAACGACAACCCCCCCCTCCCCCCCCCCCCCCCTCCCCCTGGGCAAACCCAAAAAAAACCCCCCCAGACAGTGTTTTTTTTTTTTTTTTTGTTGACGACTTAGCGTGAACATCAATTTTTTGTTTGCAGATGTCTGACCGCGGAGGTGGTATCCCCCGAAGTTCAACGGATATGCTTTTTAACTACATGTACTCAACTGCCCCACAGCCGCCGAAATCTGACTCTCATACTGTTCCTTTGGCGGGTATGTAAGCCGATGACCTACGCGCAAACGTTGGCCTTGGACGTCCTCTTGAAATCCAAGCTTAATCTTTGATTGCAGGTTATGGATACGGTCTTCCCATTTCAAGGCTATATGCCAGGTATTTCCATGGCGAGCTTACACTCTTATCATGCGACGGATACGGTACTGACGCTATCATCTATATGAAGGTAACAACTTTAATTATACCACCAGGAAGTCGTGAACAAATCACGTAAGACTAAATAGGACACTCTTCGCCTCCCTTTCTCGTAATGCCTTTTCCTGTACCTTATGATTCATAGAATCGTAACGCAAAAATTAACCCCCCTCCCCCCGCTCTGCCTGAGAGCGGTATGTTTCTATTCTGTATACGACCCCCAATTATTTCACCTTGTAAACCGTAATGCCGAAAACGATCGAAATTTACAATGCAATTAAATCTTTTTGAGTTATCACTCCTATGCCATTTTAGAATACCGTGTTTCCCCACGTATAAGACGCACCCGGATTTTAAATGGTCAATACTTTGAAGAAAAAAAAAACGTTTGCGCCCTCGTTTAAGACGCGTTCAAAAATCAGTCAAAAATCGAGGATAGAAAATGGCCAAAAAGCAACAATAATTGAAAAAAAAAAACAACAACTAGAAAACACACTAATTATCATGTATTCTATGATATGTTGGTACTAATGTGCAATGCAATCAGGTTGGCCAGGTTTTATACCACTTTGCGCAGTAGTCACGGCCAGTGAGACACCTTTTTTCCAGCGTAGGAAAACGTACTTTTTTTAACGCCTGTAAATTGCCCTCGAATAGTTTTCAATTAAATATAAACGTTAGGTGCTTCTTTGGATGAGTTTTTAAAATTATTGCAAAAAAATGCATTTTTGACTGTTTTTTGCGATTTGTACCCGCAGGTAAGACGCACCCGACTTTTTAGGCTTCGAAAATGAAAAAAAAAAAAAAGTGCATCTTACACGTGGGGAAATACGGTACTTCCATTCGTTCTACGAACACGGAAGTAAAAATTGAAATTGATATATTTAAGAACATCATAAGAAGCATTTTGTTAACTTAGCCTTTTTTTTCTGTCCAGATTTGGAAAACATGAAAATTGGATTATTACCTCATTTTGGATATAAGATAAAACTATTTTGATAGGTTGTAAAGATTTTCGTCAAAGACTCCAATTCATTCAAATCCTATTCTTTCAATGAAGACTATGGACCAAACTCTGGTTTCCGATTGAGTTTTGGAGGGAATTCCGAGCCGAAATGAAAAGTCGTGCCTCTTGTGGACTTTTTGTGATATGACTTTTGATATGGGTTGTATAGTATCGTTGGTTGCCTTGCAGGCTCTTTCTAACGAAGCGAACGAACTGCTGCCCATATTCAACAAAGCGTCCAGCAAATTCTACCGGACGGTGATTCCGACGGGAGACTGGAGCCATCACTCGTCCATGGGCATCCGCCACCTCACAACCAACATGCGGAACCGGGCGAGCTAGGACTTCGCCTCACCAGATGAGCCGGACTCATCCGGCTCTTCTGGTTGACACGCCGCGAGGCGCGAGGAGGGCAGCCGGGTCGCGGCGTGCCGCGGCGGGGCGGCGACGGAGGCAGTGGCTGGATCACGTCGACGCGCCGCCTATTCCGCACGACACGCGCTCGCGGGCACTCAGTGCCGAAAGGTACCCAGTGCCGGAAATGCACCAAGTCCCGGACAGGTACAAAAAGCCAAAAAGGTCCGTAGTGCCGTAAATATACCTACCACCGAAAAGGTATCTAGTGCCGAATAGGTATCTAATACCGAATAGGTACCTAGTGCCGAACAGGTATCTTGTACCTTAAAGGTATCAAGTGCCGAAGAGGTATCTAGTGTCGAAAAGATATCTAGTGCCGAATCGGTACCTAGTGCCGAACAGGTATTTTGAGCCTAAAACACAGTAAAAACAAAACCCCGTTTTGGGGAATGCTACACCTGTTTTTGGTGTGAAACCAAAACATGGGTGGTTCGTATTTGGTTATTTTTCAAGATAGGCCTATGTTCAGCCTTATCATTCAAACGGTCTCGGCGAGAGCATTCCAGTAATGTGGCTCAACAAAGGTCTACATTGAAAAGTTTTCAAAATGCGCTTTACCCCCGATTTAGTTTCATCCCCCAAACAGTTATAGCATTCCCCAAAACGGGGGTTTGTTTTTACTGTGAAGGTGTTGAAAACAGAAAAGATATCTCGTGCCGAAAAGGTATCTAGTGCTGGAAAGGTATTTGGTGCTGAGAAGGTATCTTGTACCTTTAATCTACCTAGTGCCGGAAAGTCCTTTAGAACTGGAAAGGTATCTATTGCTGGAAAGGTATCAAGAACCTAAAAGGTATTAGGTTCCGAAAGGTATCTAGTGCCGATAAGGTGCATCTTGTCGGGAAGGTACCGGGTGCCGAGACGGCACGAGTGCCAAAAGCTGTCTGTGCCTCGTTAGGTACTATTTTTGTTGGGATATAAGCCACATACTCTCTCTGTGATAGCCAGCTAATATTTTGATAATCTGATGGAGCAGGAATCCGAAAAGCTTTTTATTTAGTGGAAAAAAAATGGTGTTTTATTTGTGATACCCAGACATGAATAGCGATAGTGGGCCCCTAGTGGTAAGTCTCCAGACTTGAAAACCGATTTAAGCGTACCCAAAGATTTGTTAGCATGTTGTAGGTCTACCTAAACGAAGCGCTGAATGTGTAGCGAGCTTTTGTATTGAGTTGTTAATAAATTCAGATTGGCCTACGGGCTGTAAACACGAGCAATCCTTTGGTGTTCCGATCTAACCGTTCGGCTTATTTTGGGTACCTGCTCTAAACACGTCTATTCGTACCTGTTAATTTATTTCGTTGATCGGGTGAACACATTGTTATAAAGAATTTTTATCGTGTATGTGCTGATAAATATCATTAAATTCATAGGACAACAATTGTGAAAGACGATTCTGGCAAATACTCACTGTGTTTGGCGAACCCTTCTTATACTTTTACCTTTGTGGCTTTCCCTGCTCGGTTCGAAAATCAAGCGCCTGAAACTGTATTTTTCATATGAAATTACCTGCTTCGGCCACCCAAATAACGCAGCCTGCCATAGACGAATAATAAACCTTGTTTTTATTTTGCGTGAATAACTTACGTATGCTTTGTGAGTGTTGTTTATCCAACTGTCGTGAAGTGTTTGAGTTTTTTAAGACCAAAGTTTAAGTTATTGCTTAGGCCATACTGCCTGTGGAAAGACCCTTAGGAAGCTCTCGTAATTCTCATCATAATGTCCGGAAGCCAGTGTTGTGACACATATCACGGCTCTACCCGCAATCAGCTCCGTACACCGTACAGAGCTCTTATAAAAATAAGAATTAGGCTTAGACTTTTTATCGTTTTTATTTTGTAGTACCAGACAATTTACCGAACTTGAAACCGTTGCACGCGCATGGACGTCTGATAGCAACTTCAGTACTTGCAATTTTGATATGATTGCGGTTTAAAAAAATAAATAAACGGTCGGATGTAAGAAGAAATCACAAACCTTACAAATTACCAACGCTTTATTTGACATATATCCTCTGTCATAACAATCAGAACTGAACTTTGTTAACCATTTTTTTAATGGTGCAGACCTGCAAAAGGCTAATCATTTTTTTAATGGTGCAGACCTGCAAAAGGCAATCTAATTGAACCATGAAGCAATAGACTGAACGGGTTACTTACTTGTTCTGAATGTAACTCCCAAATATTTGATTTCGGTACTATATTTGATGTAAAATTGATTGGATGGAATTTTGGTCGTTTCTTTTGCTAAATCAACTGTGATTTTCGGGGATTTTGAAATATGAGGATGTAGCGCACTTTGACCTGATGTGTGCGTACAATGGCAAATCGGGAACGAGTTTTAGCTCATTAGAATGTGTTCATTAGAATGTGTTGATAGGTAACTACTTTGTCCGCGGAGATGAATAACTCAGTGGGACACTGCAAATCACATTACGCTTCGTTATTGTTATGTTTATGTACGTATGTGATGTGTACATGTGTGTTGATGTATATATACGTATGGATGGGATAGTGCAATGATGGTTACTCATAATGTTTTATTTATAAAGTTTTATTTGGAAATACGGAAGGACCATTTATCTTTCTGTTCAGATATTCGCTAGATAAAGGGAAGTAAACGAAATTGACTCTGAGCCAGGCCTCTATAGTTTCTAAAGTTGTTTTCTACTACCAGTGAACTGCATTTTGAAGTAACAAGTCTGTAGCGTTTGAAGAGAAACTATTTGGCAAGAATTTATATTACAAATTAGGCAATTAATCGATCGCTATGTTTTATACATGAAAAAAACGACAGCCGAAATACTTGAGAAGTGTCTTGGTGCTCTGGAGATTGAGAAGAGAAGCTGTGAGCTTCATAATGTGATAATGATAGTCTTTTTGTAAGAAAAACATCAATAATCGTGTAGTGCAATGTTCTCAAAATAAAGTAGAGGTCATTTCGTGTTCTGATCGGGACGTTTGGAACGAATTCTTGCTCCTAAAAATCTGGTTTCATTTTGTTCTTTGGCAGTTGTCCTAGCGTACTGTGAAAGTCAAAACTGTCTAACCTTTTTTCGAGTGCAATAAACATGTGCAGACCCGCATCAACTCCTTATTAAAACCTCATTCAATATGTACAGTACGAGTTCATAGCGTATTCATTCTGTTGCGGAATATGAACAACTCGCCGCGCAATGTTGCCTCTAGTCAGCACAACCCGATAACGAGTCTTTCATTGTACGGTATTATTAACCTTATACTTATATAAAGAACCAGCAGTAGATCACTCGTAATATCACATGTAGCCCCTAGAAGAAAATTTTAGTCTTGTGAAAGAAATCCATTTTGTGTAGGTAGTACAGTGATGCTGTCCTTTTTTTTTCTTTTGAATGAATCATTGGAAAACCTTTCCTCCGTAGTTGAGGTATTGATAGATTAGCCATAACTTCATATCCGAGGTTATTTTTAGAAAGGATAGGATTTCATCAGGGAGACTGGAGACTAACTATCTCTCTCTTGTTCTACGAGATTTAATCTGTCAACGTCTCCACTCTGCAGGGAAAATTTTAACGAGGCTTCTACGACTCTTTGAGAATGTATCTTTTTTACGAGTTTTCCCTGCTTGTATAATACAAATCAAGGTTTTTCATGTTCCCTGCTGCGTAGCTACTGCACATTAGTGCTATAGTGACAGAGCGTACCGTATGCTCGATACTAACACTGACCCACTGACCACCTCATGCCCAGTTCACGTTACCGGTACAAAAAAAAAAAAAACCATATCTACACTCCTTGTAAATATGAAAAAAGAAAACACTCTCCTTCCAATTTTAAGGGAGTGGGAACAATATACTTGGTTGCGAAATATTTTTTTTTTTTTTTTTTTACAGCAAACTAATCTTGAAGGGTCCAAAGTCAGTAATAAGAAATTTTAAATGCACAGGAAGTAAGATTTTTAGTTGAAAGTTTCAGCGACAGATTAACTTTTCCAGCTGAGCTTTGAAAGAATCCCAAACCCAGCTGATAAGCCTGCGATGCCTAGCATCGTCCGATGATCCTCCGTGGCATCGTTCCGTCTCAAGCAGGTCTCAAGCGAAAATCTGCCGCTGGCTCCGCAGCCAACTTCAACACGAGAACACACATTGTATGCTTGCTGTCACGAGACTCTCTGTGAACTAGTAAGTAGCAAGCGTAGACGATGATTTTATCCTCTTACATGATAGGTGGCTATTATTTTTTGTAGACAGAAACTACGATTGCAGATTATTACTCAGTTTAAAATATTTGTGGAAGGAAAGATTTAATTTCTGTTATGTTGGCACCACAGATATGGGCAATCCCCTCCAACTTCCAACGGTTTTCTGCAGAGAGGGGTTATGCGTGTACGAAAGGTACGAAAATCCTCGCACATGAGACTAGGGCCCTAGTCTCATGCCTCGCATATATGCATTTCTGAAATGTAGTTATATACTCTGTCACAATGTGGTACAAATCATCACTTTTATGGTACGAAGTTTTGTGGTATCCACCGATGTTGCCGGTATTTTGATGGCATTGTGGAGGTAAGTGTTCAGACAATGTTTGTGTGTGTCATTGCCGGTGTAGAATCTTACCTACGTACAAGTGTTTGTCTTTACCGAGTTTTTGCTAATATTTTTCTACGACAGCCACTGAATGCGTACCTCAAGTTTTGCGTTCTTCGCCGATGATACGTATTGTAATATACCTACTAAATGATATTGTCGAGCCAAGTGTTCTTGGGTATATGATCATAGCTTAACTTGACGGGTATGTAATTACAGATTGTTGTCGTGTCCGGATGAACTTAGAATAACCGAAGTTTTAATTCGCTATTTATCAAACTTGCGTCAGCAAATGTCGAAAACACAACGATGATTGCGTGCGTTTCACCAGAAAATCTGTGACACACATAACCTCCAAACATGACAAAAATAACGTCTGGACATACGATATAGGTACTGTACAGTACCACTGTATAGTATATCCAGGCCTCTAGTGAGAATCATGTGAGAATGAAAAAATTCGGCAGTTCAAGGAGTCATACCTTAGTCCTACATTAAAAACTCCGTTATCAGTCCCCTTTGTCATTGCACCAATACCAATATTTGAGTTGGAACTCGGAACATGTCAAGGAAGTACACCATGGCGACGTTCGAAAAGACTGGGTTGTGTTAGGTTTGTCCGCACGTTTAGTGGCATTATTGCGCACTAGTAGTCGGAATTTTTCCAAAAATAAAATTTTGGAAAAATTGCCGATTTTTCCCCCGAAAAATCGGATTTGTTTGCAGTACCGTACACGCAATATAAATAAACATGTTAGTTTCCATTCTGATTGTGAGTTAGTAAAACAGTAAAACCTTAGGATGACTCCACTCATCAACTTAATATGCCTTGATTTATCGATGAAGTTGTTGTAACAATAAAAGAATATCATAAATGTCATGTTAGGCCTAGACTCTTCTCAAAGTCATCAGTATTAGAAGTACTTTTGGATTTCCCTTTCTGCCATTTCTATTTAAGTAATGAGACACGAACGATAGCGTAGACGTACACGATTATTTGGAGAATTTTAATTTTACCTAGGTTTGTTTTGGCTTGAAAAACTTGTGGGCTTAGTATTTATGCAATTTACTTATCATCGGTGATTTCCTTTAAGGTTTATGAGAACGGTACCGATTTTAAATTTGAAAGAATTCGTGTTTTTTTTGTTTTGTTTTTAATCAAGGTTTTTTGTATTATTTGCTTTAATTTCCATATTCTATTCAGAATCTTTTCACTGTAAATATAGTATATTTTCAAATGAGGCCTTTTTAGTTGTAGACATGAACAATTCTCAGACACAAGAGGGAAAATTCTCACAAAAGTAAGCAAGTAGTTTACTAAAACGTCTAAATTTTCTAGCTGGTAATGCATTAATACATTTTGGAAACAAGTTTTGAAATACATCATTTTGCCGTGATAATTGTTTATTTGTGTCTGATGGCCTTTGATCGCCCAAAATATTATTCCATATATTTCTAATTTTCCGAGTTCTTGGAAAATGTTTGAAATTTGTCCGTAAATTTCCATTTTTTTCTGAAAATTTCCCGGTACTGTCGATCCGCATTGCGCACGTTTTGTGGAACTGGAGCGCCACGTTTAGTAGTCAGGAGCCAGGCTAAGTTACCTTAGGTTGTTGAGTAGTTAAAAAAATTCGCTTACCAGCACGTTAGCTAGGTTAGTGCCAGCGCCTAGTGGTATTAGTGCGCACGAGTTGTAGCATAAAAAAAAATCAGTCACAGCTAGAAGGTAGAGAAAAGCGGCTAGTTTCTGCAAAATATTTCATCGTATTTATCGAAAAAAAAATCCATTTGGACGTTTACAAGAGAATATGAATATAATATCGCATTTTTACTTTAAAAAAACATTCTAGCATTGCTTTTCTCTTCGAAATCCCATTGTTAATGCCTGGTTTGCACGGTATGCTAACCTTAATCCTATGATTCGCGCTACATCTTTGACAAAACGATATCTTGCATCACTCTTCCGGATGTCGGGGAGGACCGTGAAAAAGAACGATTTTTTTCCCTAGACATTTAAATCCCCAGTAACACTTTCTCTACATGCTCAGCCAAGCCTTTGGCTACGACACCCACACAACCTGTCCTAGTCTACTTATTACTTTTCTAAAGATGTCCGCATGACACTGTACGGATATCCGTTGAAGCACTGATCCTTTAATAAGGATGTCCGCACCAACACGGTTATCGGAGGGCGGATAACCGCGGGGGCACTTATAATTGGACACTGATATTATTAGACTGATGACTTATTATTAAAAGTGGTCTACTTTTTGCTGTGCTATATATTTTGCTGGCGGTCACGTGACGAGTCGCTAACTTCCTGTCACGCCTCCACAAGCAGACTGATTTGGAACCCCTGACGAGGGAGAGATAGGCAACCTTCACAACATGAGTGTGTTGCTGTTGCCTATGCATTGATCGACAGGCGCTCTTGGTTGTGTAGTGGCGAATCGTACAGCGAAGCGACCGGAGCGGAGATGTTCGCACCGCAATCTTGAAAGTTGGCATTTTCCTTCGCTTGTTCCACCTTCCGTCGCTTACTGTTAGCCGAGTAGCCAGCGGACGAGCCACAACGAGCTTAACCCAATTTAAGCTGACCTAGAGATCGCCAAGCGTGCTGCTGCTTACTTCTCGGCGGCAGTACCGCCACCGAAAAGTGGCCTCTAGTGTGGCAATAACCGAGCGGAGCGGTATCGGAGCGAGGCATGGGTACATTACGAAACTGGCCTTGCCAAACATACGCGGTTGTAAATCCTCATAGAGAAATGGGAGATGACAAGCCATAACTCGGAGACAAGGAAGTGACATAACTCGGAAGAAAATTTGTGGAACCTTAACGAGTCGAAATACTGCAATGTGATCAATTTTAACATAATATCAACTCTCAAAAGAAATTATCCTATAGGCGAGCATAAAACTAATTCCTTCGTATTTAATTCATAAAAAAAAAGTTTAATTTTAGAGTACGGCCTTTTTGAAACCAGTGGAGTACTATTAATAATTTATAAATTAAATATACTTCGAGGAGTTATTTCTCCTTGATTAGTGACTCCAGGCCTTCAATAACAATTAAATGCCAGCTCCCGCGCTCCTTTAAAGAGCTTTGTGTATTTTCACGTGCGGCAGCACCATCGTCGATTTTACACCCACACACAGAGCTGACTTCCATGTAGGAGTTCCCACTTCCCTTCATCGGAGAATCATAATGAGGTCGCACCACTATAATGATCAAACTAATTAATTATTGTAAGTTCACTGTTATCGACTCGAATCAAGTGATATTGACGGCAGCCTTTTGGAGACCGTCGCTAACATAATCAGCAGTCATAAAATATTTTGTTTCAAAGCAGAAAATATGGCCAGGTAATAAAACAGAGAATTTAACTGCTCTTGTTGAGTCACAAGTTTTCTCGTCACTTAAGAAGGCAGACAAGCGACTTTTGTGTAATCATCATCTTGATTTCCTTTTTTTTTTGTCCTCAGATACATTTTACGCTCCCCCTTCCCCCCCAAAAAAAGAATTGATGTAGGATGAGAAAGAATCTCTTCCGTCTATAGTCAAAACGCCATTAATTTATTTTTTTAGAGCATTAGCATGTAGAGGAGTTTTTTAGGCGCGACGAAGGAGCCGCCCATTGTTTTCGCTTTTCCCGTTTTTTTTTTTTGTTTTTTTTCGGGCGACATACAGCCCCTTTTGGCAGCTCCCAAGATCTCTTAAGGATTTTTTTTTTTTTTAAGCTCCATCAGATATTTTAAACATTATAGCTATTCAACGTAAGGCTAATTTACTCTGATAAAACTGTATGCAGAGCTATTTTATTTCCTAATGGGATAGACATTTCAACGAAATCATTACGGTTGTCTATAGATCTATATCGCGTTTGAACCTGCGACTTACTCAGGTATGTACAGTACATCGACACATTAGAATGATCGTGAACAACACGCGTTTTAATATTTCACGTTTGCATTTTCTATGTTTTATTTCCTACGTTTTCTTAAGTCGAGCGGAGCAAAGCGCAAGACCTAGAACCTAACGAAGTACGATATTAAAGTGGGGGGCATTCGATAGCGCCAAAAACCACAAGCGCCAACGCCGCAAGCGCCAGTCCGTAACCGCCAAACGAGAAAAGTCGCAAACGCCAAAGTTCGTATAGGTAAGGTTAGGTCAAGTTAGG
>Ga0058701_10005411_pt1 | contig 10587 bp, 6 predicted proteins | sample AgamicOrMae_FD_97039 | JGI IMG/M metagenome (GOLD analysis project Ga0058701, IMG submission 97039) | Agave microbial communities from Guanajuato, Mexico - Or.Ma.e | ecosystem: Host-associated > Plants > Phyllosphere > Phylloplane/Leaf | place: Guanajuato, Mexico | collected 2012-06-04 | reverse complement strand
TTCCCACCACTTATGGGCGTTTTTAACTAATATATGGTCCCTACCACAGCAACAGAATAAAGAGTGCCTAAAGAAAATATTTGATATCACAGCATATTATGACTACTGCTTACTTAACACTAGCAATTTCAAAATGATCTCAACGCATCAAAATAAGAAAAAAAAAAGAAACCCTACATATATTTTTTATTGAAAAATTTGGAATTTCCGTAATTTTATTATTTTTTACAACGCATTGAAAACTTGCGTCCTCTATCTTTATGAAAGGACCTTGCGGTCCAGTGAACTTGAAACGACGGTCTTGACCCACCTTCTAAGTTTGAACTTGAACTGTTTTCCTGCGCGGATCTTTATGTTGGATAGGAGAGAAAAAAGGGAAACCGCAGGGTGTGCAATGGACCTTTTCAAAATGCGAATCGATCCGCTCACCTGAGGACAGGACACAGGTAGCGGGTTCCCGGTCGCTCTACCCCTGCCAGCAGTTATGGATGAACGCGAAAGCCGGTCGATTCTGACACCCTTTCGCTTGTATACTGGCCCTGCCTCGAATCCCGCTCTCCGTCCCGTTATGGAAATGGCGGCAGCGGCCGTCTCAAGGGAAAAGCGTTGCCGCTGTTTTGCCACGACTGCCCAGTTGTAACCGGGGTAGCCTACTCTTCCGCACACAAACAAAATAAAAGTCTAAAACTATAGTTTTCCCATCTTCTTAGCTCCACCTGCTGTCGCCAAGCTATGCGGCGACGGAGCGGACGTGAGCGGAGGGAGCAAGGTCACAATACAAAGCTAAGCCAAAAGCTATTGTCATCAAGACTCTCGTGCCTCGCTTACTTCTCGGTAACAGTACCTCCGACCAATCAAATGGGAAAACAAGCTGTAGGGTACTATGGCCGCGGTCAAAAAGGGTGCAAAGTGCGGGTCTCGTGAATGTACGTGACTCCCTTTGAATGTATACATGTACTTGTATGTATGTTCAACACACAAAAAATCGGATAAAAGGTATATTGGTAGCGCCAAGCATCCTAATGGGCTACATTGCACATATATTTAGATGTATTTTTGGAGAGTAAAAAAGATTTCGCATTCAAATCCGAGACCGGAAAAAAACTTGCTCTCCTTATTCTCAGCCCAAAATGTAACGCGCCTTTTTTATATATATAATTTACTTTTTTCTTTGAAATCTTGGAATATCCCAAGGAATATGTTGTGTGAGGCTTGGCGATAGCTGGAGCGATAACGAAGCAAAGTATCAAACCTTAACTAGCAGAGAGTGTTATTTTTGGCCATTAATTAATGCAAAGTAAAGAAACGTTTAATGACAATATCGCTCAGAAGGAATATAATGTAACCTTTGTCTTGCAAAATGTGTACCAGTACTTTGCGTATACTCATTCCGTGAAGGTACCGAACAATCCGATCCATACCGTGTAATCGCGTGCAGTTTCCATGATCAGGACTTGAACTTCTTGTTACTAATATCATGCGAACACTTGGTCATCCTGCAAGGTTCACGACCTTACCTGGAACTGAAGAAATAAAATACATACAGAGGTTATGATAACATAGAACCAGTAGAAAAACGTTGCCAAGAAACTCAATTACGGTTCCTCCCACGAAACTCGACCCAAACTGATATTAAGTTGATCCTACTCGAGGAATATTTATTCACAAACATTTTCTCAACCCACACCGTATATAAACTGTGTTGAAAGTGAATGCACGGTACGCATACAGTTTCAAATATACGTGAAAGGTTGCGTTCCATCCCTTTTGAATTCTACCTTTCATTCCGAAGCCGAGCGGTAGCGATGTCACAGTTGTGCGAGATGCAAGGCTTTTATCTTAAGCAGACTTAATTAAATATAACGGCTAACAAGCCTGAATCTAATTACTTCTAGAAAGCAAGCAGGGTCTACAACGGTCCATGTTTCCGCAAGAGGAAAAAATGACCAATAGGCGTTTCAATAGGTCGCAACTATAGGAATGATTTTTACCGAAAGTTGTCACTTTCTGGAACGCAAATTGATAGGATAGACCATCATAGAAGCCACAAGTTATCACAATACATAGCACTGGGCTTGGCGAGTCGCTACAATACAGCACCCACCAACTCGACTAACGACTGCTTGGAGGTATTGAATCCCGTGCAAAAAGGCCTAATCGGCCTGATCAGAGTCTATGATCAGTGCCAAATCAGGCACAGATCAGACATCGATCCGACAAACTGATCAGTTTGACGGACATCTGATCAGTGCCTGATCAGACATTTTCGCGCGGGATGGTGTGGCGGTTATTCTTGGACCAAGTCGCTGGGGAATCTAGTCAAATGTCTCGACATTCCTTCTGTAATGGGTACATTTTGTACATCAAATTGCAAGCCTAATGAAAGCACTTGAGGCGTCAGCTCGACCTCAAAGAGAGCAAAGCACAAACACGTGTCGCATAGAAGGAAGGCCTCGATGACGGAGAGTCCACTTTGTGTGGCAGTGACATGCCAAGAGTGCAGCGCTGAATGGGCAGGAATGAGTCACACCATGAAAGCACTCGACGCGGGTGGGTCAAGGTAGTTCGTGGCCTTTCTTTTGGCTACACATATTGTCACAGCTATTTCATGTTTCTCATCGCATTCTCGACGGGAAAGTCACATTGATATCGAGGAACCACCGGCAAATGTTCTGTGAGAACGATGCTGAACAGCAAGAAAGTTATCCTGCACTGGGTGGAGCTCCTGAGGTGAAGTAAGGAATAATCAGGATAGATTTACTCTGGTTATATTAGGTTTGTTTCGATTAGATAGGCCTATGTTAGCTTACACTAGGCCAGTCTAGGTTACTTACACTAGATCAACACAGGTGAGCGTAGGTAAGGATGAAATTTTGTTGGAGAATCTATAGCCATAGTCTCTGCATGCATACGGTTTTCTCAGGCAGGAGTTAGTTCACTGACACGAGAGTATTATGCATGGATGTTCTTCCATGAAGAACAGATTTTTTTAAATTAAACGTAGATGAAATTGAGGTGGACGAGTATAGGCTAGGATTTAGTTTGATTTGGGTTTGATTAGAAAACACACTTTGCTAGGTGTTAATAGCCTCTTCTACTGTTGTGAGTACGGTACTTCAACGTCAAAGAAATCATGTGTTGGAAAACTAACGGTGTCACCATACTTTTAGCTCGCGCAACTTATAAAGCAGAAATTCCTCGTCACGATCTTCTTTGTAACATGAATACATTCAATTAATCCCCTCTAATAGTATTCAAGGAGTCTCGCAAGTTTCACTTGAAAATAGTAAGACTGGTCTTTTATTTGCAGATTCGCTTGGGTTGCAAAACCTTTTCATGAGCTTAATTCCACCGCAGCATTCTTGACAGGATACTCGTGAAAAACCGCTCAACAAGTTGAAACGATCTTCTTGCTCGTGAGAAGGTCCAGATTCTTGTTTGCAGATGACAGGCCAGCGGTTGCATCCCAAAGGATTTAGTGTCACGCAAAACGCCGGCAGCGTAACCACGCTGGCGAACACTGAATATATTAAAGAAGCTCCAACATGTGTGAAGAGACACGTGTCATGGATCTTTTTCAAGTTGAGATGTCAAAAGATGGGTATACCCCTTCTTTCTGGGAGAAATCTGCTCCGTGATTGCAAAACTGAACTTGGGACCTTTTCAAAGTTGGGACTGGGAGACATCGATGACACTGTTGGTGATGCATCTACAAACTTTTCCTTCAGCTTACGTCAATTTTACTGCGAAAACCTGCTGAGGTAAGAAGCTTACGCGGGGTGCAGCGCAAACAGTATCTTTACCATAAAAAGTTAGATATGTCATCAACAATATGGGCCGACCTATCAATGGAAAACAGTCATTTTTTGGTCTTTTTGTAGTTTTGTTTTCAAGAATAAGACTTTAAGTGAAAAATATTCTCGACAGCGAGACTGAAAAGAACTCTTAAAAAAATGAAGAAAAAAAAAGAAATTTATGCACAGTATACTGTGGGCATAAATTAACTTTTTTTAAAAGGTGGTGCGAGTAGTTTTTCATAAATAAACCCAGCTGATCACGTTAATAGGATTTAGGACAGAGAATTAAAAACATTTTAAAGAAAACGCAACAACCTGTTTAATAAACACTTATACTTAACCAATCACTCAAAAATAAATTCATTGCGTTGTATTATCCATACAATGGCACTCCACGATTCTCTCGGGCCTTGTTCCGCCGTAAGGCTGATACTTTCACGACGTGCCATACTTTCACGTGCATAAACCTCGACCCTCGTAAAGTAGTTGATTTTACGAGAATGTAAGCTTTTTCAAACAAGGTCTCCCATATTATCTCTCACTGACATGATTCATGCTTTAACAAACAACACATTTTACAAAAAAAAACATTGTAACCAATAAGGTTAAATATTAAAAATTAACAATAAGTCAAGCATTAAAAAAATACTATGTTGTCAGTTTGGGGTCTCAGAAAGTGAAGATACGTCTAAATCTCACAACCGAAATTTTACCTCAAGCCAAGATTTTCCATGGAACATTCCAAATTCTGTATTTTCAGTCTTATCGAATAAATACTATGCGATAAAAAATCCTGATATGTTAATCGTTTCTCTTTTCCTTTTTTTCTTCTTTTGTGTGCTTAAGTTTTATCTTTGATTTCTGCAGACCGTTTTTCTCGCAAAGGACCAGCCACCGATGCTAACAGGAGTCCCCGGAATCCGGTCTGACAATTTCAGCTCCCCCCTGACTGAAATGGCTACCAGTAGTAGCTTAATTCATATTATTAGCATTGCGAGTAAAGCTCTGGAAACGTACATAAAGCTGACCTACCAAATAGAATTTGCAAAAGGGACCTTGCTTCTAATGGAAGGTCATCTCAATTTCGATGTTGAATGCAAAGCGGCGAACGCCTAGCGATCAGCGTTTTCAGTGTTATTTGCCGTTACAATGCTAAACTAGGGTATGGTACGCTGATGGCTCATTCTTTAGGTATAAGCAAGTCAGAGACATAACTTGACCTTGACTTTGCTTTACCCAAGAATGGAATGCCATTGGTTCACTTGGTACAGTGGAAGGAGGCATTTCCTCTAGAAGAAAAAGAACTTCCGGTCCAAGAAGCACTCCACTTCTTCTAAAATGTCTGGTGTATTTAAGGCTCGGATGATTTATATATGGACACACTTCGTTAAGCTAAGGCCTTGAAGAATGAAATTAATGTTTCAAGAAATGTTCACAAAGGAATTCAAGTTTTTGAAACCGTTTCTGCGATTGCCAGATGAAAAAGAAAAAAACTGCTGAAGGTTAGTGACGATTCATGATCACCGCTCAAAAACGTTACACCAGACTACAAAATTATTGCAGGAGAAAAAGAACGACGAAGGAAAACGGTTTCAAAGAATGATGTGTCACCTTCACGGTGAAGTCTTCTGCATGATCTCAGAACCTGTCGGTGAAGTAACTTCTCTCCCTGAAGTCAGTTCCGTAAATCTCAACATATCTTGCTTGCACATGGCGCCGCGTGGCGAAAGAAATTTCCTGGCCAAAGTGCGATTCCATACATTAGCTGAGAATTGCTCATGGGTTCTGTTCCACCGGATGTTTATTACCTTGAAAATAGTCAGAGCTGTCAACGATAGCTCTCATGAAGATGCGTTTCTTCTCGGAGTGTTGTACGTGATAAGAAAAAGGCGCAGCAACTCTTGAAAAATTACAGTGGGTCGACGACTTTTCTAGCTTCCAGAGAAGAAGCCGAGTTCACTGTAGATTCGCGAGGGTGGGAATTTTTCATCCTTTGTGTTCTACTCTGCGTCCTCAAGCAGAGTAGAGCGAGATACAGCCTGATTTACTAGTATTGGTAAACCTGGAAAACTGTGACCAAGCGACAACTGAGCGGAAAGTGGCAATAAAAGACACCTAACACTAACCTAAATTTACCAAATGAAACATAGGTGAATGTAACATAAGCTGTCTATATCAGAAATCGTTAATGAATTGAATGATTAAATAAGGGTGGGACATATACGAACGGTAGAAATTTTCACATTGGTTTACAATACCTGTTTGTTTTCAAAACTCGTATTCACAATTGAAAAAAAATCTGCAGCATCACAGAGCAAAAGACGCCGTCGGATCAGTAATACCTTGAGAGGAGAAAAAAAATAGAAAAAAAGAAGAACGGTACAGCAACACATTCCCTTTTATTCCAACCCGCCCAGAAACGCCAACTTGGTGGGTGCTCCTACTTTTCACTTTCACTCTTAGTATTTAAGACAATCAAAGGTAAACTTTTTCTTGGCGGTGCAGTCAAAACAAAAAGTACAAAAATGGTCTGTTTAGTATAAAAACATTGCACTTCAAAAAGTTGTAAGACAAGCGGCTGCTGGCCCAACTTGAATTCAAAGGAACTCCAGTTAACGTCTCAATCAGACGGGAAGATTAGCAGAAGCTTCCCGGTGGTTTTAGACGGAGAACTTGTTTCTCTCAAAGACTCTCTTTCCAAAATTTGTAATCAAAAGAGTTTCAGAGATACGGTTTGGATTTGAAACTAATTAGTGACCGCTCCGTTTCAAGAAAGAGGCTTTTAATGAATCTTTGCATAGAAAATAAATCAAAGACAGTATGGTCAGCACAAAGCGAATTAAAAATGGCTCCAGGGCGAACATTGTTTTGGCTACAATGGAAAATCAATTTAAAAGACGAATGAGGCAACAGACGAGTCTTTCATACTACTCCGTTTTTAATAGGCTACTATTTTCAACCCAAGGATGATCGTTTGTTGGAGTTCAACAAAAAAAGACACTATTTAAAATGTACGGACTAACTGCAAGCGAACAATAAGCCAACCTTGATATTTCAGTTTGTTGAGCCGCTTAATCGTTTGAAAATCAAAAATATGAGCCCCCTAAATTTTGATTATACGGTCTCCAAAACTTTTTGTTTGGATCTTGCTCGAGGGAAGTACAACAAGTTTAATGTATCGTGAACACCATAGCACACTTCATTTGCGCACAGCCGTGATTCGGTACATGTATGTTTGTCGGAATATAGTTCTGTGTTGGAGAGCTTCGTGAGTTCCGCTTGAAAATCCTCTAAGAATCTTGCGGCTGTTTCATTTTATCAAGAGACTATTCACACGCTGCTCCATTTTAGATGCATTGGGGTGGTTTCCGTGCTTCCAAGTCACCTCCATTTTAAAATGCATAACGTTGGTTTCCGTGCGTTCAAGTCTCCATTACATTAACATAGGCGTGCGAATAGAACTGAACTTTCCCCCAATAACCTAATGTCAATCTTTTTTTTGGCGGCAGTAACTGCCGCTGACTAAAAAGTGCAATCAGACTGGCGACAACCGGCCACAGCGCTAACGAAATGAGGCTCGAGGCACATCAACTATTTATTTAACCAGGGAGGTCAATGAGGGCCTTCCGCCAAAAAGAAAAAAAAAAGATGCCTCAAAACAAACCGAGCCGTGACGAGTCTAGCCTGCCCCGGTGTAATATCTCGTCTATAGCCGAATCGGCCGCCCATAGTTGTTTTGTTAATTATCACGGATTAAGGAGAAAAAAACAACAACAAAAAAACACGTACAACATAACCACGGCCAAAAAGTACGCATTGCACTGCTGATGAACTGTGTTAAAGCCGCGATGTTCCTTGGATCGGCCGATCCAACCATGGACGAGGTATTACACCGGGGCAGGCAGGGCTCGTTACGGCTCGGTTTGTTTTGATGCGACCTCTTTTTTTTTTCTTTTTGGCGGAAGTCCCTCATTGAATGTAGGTAAACATAAGCTGTGCAGATATGTACCGTTAATCCTCATATAATGTATTGACGGACTTAAAACAAGGAAAAATTACATGATATAAAAAACTTTAGAGTGAAACTTTTGTGGGGTAAAAGTCTGGCTCGACCGAGAGAATTGTTTCGGGAAAAGATATGGAGTATTTTTTTTTATTTTTTGATATCAAAGTTTCCTTACAAAAAAAAATCTTACCCTCGCTAACAATATCCTTATCAAAAGCGACTTTACATGAAAGAACTTCATCGACCCTGAATTAAGATAATATATTCCAAGTCAGAGCACTCTCATGCCGGGGAAAATCTTCCGTCTTAGTTTCTAGATTAGTTCCTAAAGTAACGAAAATCATTTAAGCGCTCTTAGTAAACACCAGGCGCATTAGCAAGTCCTCCCATATGTGCGAACTAAGTTGTCTGCCTGCTGCTTTTCGCACGTGACTCATAATCATCCCACGAGTAGCAAATCCCCGAACACTCGAAGACACATGACAAAATTCACTCGAGTTCGCATGCATCGCATGGCAAGTCGGCCTTAACCCCGCGACGTCTGTCACTCTAAGATACCTTGGATTCAGCGAAACCCTAATACCACGCTTGCATTATCCTCAGCTTATTGCTTGACAAAGCTGCAAGACTACAACTACAAACTTGTGGCTGCTTGCCTAACGCCCTGACTCAAGTTTTGCTCGGGAACAACAACTGCTTGTGCCGCGACTGTCGTGTTTGTGGCGTCGGTTAGATTAATGTTTATTCTTTGTATCCTCTGTGTAGAATTTTTAACAGCTTCGAGATATCGGAGAATCCCCGCTCTGGAGAATTCTCAAGTCGGAAAATATTATAAAAGGATAACTTTTGAGTAGAAAAACTAACATAAGTAGAAAAGACGTCGGTCGAAAAGATATCAGTTAATGAATTCAAAAGAAGAGGATTATCCGGGTAGATTGAGTTTCGTGCCTTCATAGAAATGATTTCTGATGCCAAGAAAATTTCTCTTGATATAGTAACAAAATGTTTTTCTTGACTCATTTTTTTCTTGCAACAAGAACGTTTTTCTTATTGCAAGAAAAAACCTTGCGCCAAGAAAAAATATCTTGGGGCAAGAAGAAAACAAAACAAAAAAAAACTATTTTGTTACTAAATCAATAGGAATTTTCGTGGCGTCAGAAAAAAAAATCTGTGAGTGGAAGAAGGAGTTCGTGGTGAGGTTTCTGAGTAAAAAAGCCTTTCTGGGAAAAACCTTCGAGTAGAAGACCTTCCAAGGAGATGAACGTCCTAATTCAGGATGGAAGTTACGAGTGATAATTCAAAGATGGCTTTCTAGTCACAAAAATTCGTCGTTGAACTTCCGCGTTGGAGAATGTCTAGTAGGTTAGCAACCTGGATACTCGGGGCTGGTTCACAATGACTGGTAAAACGATTCTTTCTCCAATCTGGACTGGTACATGGCTAGCGCATCTTTCTGTATCGGTTTATGGCTAACTTTAAATCAAGCCCAAAACATACAAGGCCATTTTTTTCCGTAAATGCGATTTGTATCTTAGCTCACATACATGATCCGTGGAGAACGTAAAACTCGTACAGATAAAAATCAGCGCTTTGCTTGGGGCACATTCATGAATTTAATACGACCATTTTTCATGAAAACGACCGCCACACATGTAAAGGCAAAGAAATGAAATACAGTTCTGAAAGGTGCAGAAGCGTGTCCGGGAATCGGACTACAACAGCCTCCAAACGGTCCAAATCTAATTTTGTTCCCCTATAAAAACGAAAAATAAACCTTTGAAAACGTTTTTATCTTTTTGACCTTTTGAAATAATCTTTCTGTAGCATACACAGCCTTTCCAGAGACACTCCCGATTATGTTCTTTACCGTAGTGCTTTGTTTTTCGAGAAATACCGAGATCAAAAACTTCCGCGGGACGGAAAATCAGTGTCGAAAAGTTTCCGGTTAGAAAACTTTTGTGAGAGGAGTTCCGTCTAGGGATTTCTGAAGAGAACAAGGGAAACTTCTGAGGAGGGGGACTTCCGACCGGAAGAACTTCCACGTGGGATAGCCTCCGCATGTGAAATGTCTTTCGTGCAAGAGACGTCGTTGCGAGATATTTCACCCTTCGTTCTAAGGTAGATGACTTCTTCTAATAATACGGCATGCTATAAATCCCAAAATAAAATGAGGAGACTTTTGATAATGATTGACGATAATGAGGGGTCTAACTTCACACCGTCTACTATACATAATGTCTTCTTTGGGACATTACAGAATGTATGCATAATAGCTAGGCCCCTGTCTTGTAGGCAGGCAGCGTATCACGCATAGTAAGTTAGTTTCAGCAGCTGCCTTTCCTCTTCCGGTTCAGTTTGTGCTCAGATGAAAATAAGGAAATTCCCTTATTTTACAACATTAATGTTGTATATTCGCAGATTAGACCGGCAAAGCAAATGACACAATGATTTCTTTTTACTTTAAACTTTTAAGGCAGAGCAAATGGTTTCACGAGCAGTGGTATTATGTTCAAAGGTCAGCAGATTTACATAATTTAAACTTCAAACAAAGGGAGAGGATATTGTGTTTCAGAGAAAAACAAAAGTTTAAAAAGAAAGTGATTTTACGGGTTTGCGCTATCTGAACTTTTTTTTTGTTATTTATACTCGCTGCAACGGCTAAGGTCATTAACGAGTTCTGTGAGGGTGAACTGTGAGGTGAACTGTAAGTGAACTGTAAGGTGAGGAAGGGAGGAAGGTATGCGGCTGTGGCCGACTTGTAGTGGCACCACCCCGGTATTCACC
>Ga0058701_10005410_pt1 | contig 10587 bp, 5 predicted proteins | sample AgamicOrMae_FD_97039 | JGI IMG/M metagenome (GOLD analysis project Ga0058701, IMG submission 97039) | Agave microbial communities from Guanajuato, Mexico - Or.Ma.e | ecosystem: Host-associated > Plants > Phyllosphere > Phylloplane/Leaf | place: Guanajuato, Mexico | collected 2012-06-04 | reverse complement strand
TTACAAAAAATTGCCGGAAGCGATTGTCCCTAAGATGGGACACGGGCCTAAAATGGGAGAAAACGGATTTGATCGCGCTTGATTTTCTGCGGTTTTCCTATTCCTCTTGTGTTTTATAGCCCATTCATATGAAGCCAATGGGGGGACGGACATGGAAGTATTGGCCTGCTTCAGGCCCTGTTTTTTTTTTATTTGCGTACAAAAACTGCAGGTAGCCATTTCTTTCCACCCGTTCAACCTGCCTGCCGTACAGTACGTACAAACTCAAAACATATAATGGTTGTTGTCAGAAGAACTCAACCCTTTTCCAAAACCTCAATTTTATTTCGTTCCGTTCCAGCTGATGAGAGAATTTATACGCCTCTTTTGGTTTACATTTACTGAATAAGATTCACAATTTTATTTTAAGGCTATGTCATTTTTTTCGCATCGGGAAGTAAAATAAAAGAAGTAAGAAGTTATTAGAAAAGCTGTCTGTTAAATAAAACCGGCCGCAACAGAGAGAAATTCTGGCTTTCCATCTACATTTGGTTTGCGGTTGGTAGCCTCGGCCCTCGTTCAGTTTTGTCTCAATATGATTGATCCATAATTTTGTGGGATTGCATTCGTGGAACTGACATGGAGTGTGTGGCAAGCACGCGTCTTTGTTCGGGACAGCGGTAAATCGATCGCTTTTTCCACGTCGTAACCAAATCACCACACGAGAGCCGCTCCTTGCCGCGCCTCGCCGCGACCTACAAACAAAAACAGCGCCGGCCTTTTCAGACGGCGCTCAGCCCGACCGCGAGCTGCCATGCCCCAGAGTGCGCCCATAAATGGACATGTCTATGTTGAATTATTGTTGGAGCCTCAGTGTGGTCGGGAAGTATTACATTTCGCTGGATTCCTTGCATTTGAGTACTCGGGTTTCCAAAGCGGACTTAACTCTTTTAAAACGGGGTGTAAATTTACGTTCAAAGTAAGGTCATCAAAGGATAGACCCCTTTTAAAGGACCGAGTATGATGCCTGCGAAAGCAAACATTGACGTGGAGTGGGTCTTGAATGATAGAGAGTAGATGTAAATTTTTGACGAGGACATTTGAAAAGGTCAAAGGTGGTAGATGACTTTCTAATTAGCTTGAAGCAGGTAATCTGGCTTTAATAAACCTTAAGGTAACCTCACCTACCGTTGACAAGTCTTCTTAGAACATAGCAATTATTCTCCAGAGGCTGGAAAATGAACCTAACCACGCGTAAATGAGTGAATTTAAACTCTTGCTTTGAAGTGATATAAGAGGCACAATTCCTTCCAATGCCCCTCCGAATGAACCAACTGCGATCCCGGGTTTTACTCACATTTCCTCCGACAGGATTCTGATGATAAAATCAGCCTACGTCGGAGATACACCGACGCCTTGAAAATTTGATTTTTATGCAAAACAAAAGTTCATTTCTGCTTTGTTATCGCCAGTCTTTGCGAGAGTCCGGTTTGGAAAGGAAAGGGTTCCTCGAAAGGCCAGATAAGGCCGGAATGTGACAACTTCCCTCGGCAACGAGCTCCGTCGTTTTATCTTAGCGCGCAGCGGCTGCAGTTTAGCGCCTATCCGCCCGTCGCCGCAGCGCTCCGCACCTGCCCTACCAGAACGGCTCATCCGGGGGGATATCAAAGCTACGCTGCGGAACCGCCATAACCGACGTACAGGGGACCTGACAAGTACCGGCGTAACCACCAAATCAGCGCTGGCTTATTACGTTTTTCCGTCAGCTTATTATCATATTTTTTCGTGACGGATGAGAAGCTAGACACTGCTGAGGGGGGCGAGATCCATTAGGCAAAGTCCAGGGTTGCGCCTGGCAGGTGGGAAGCTCATGATTGTATCTGGAAGTAAACACATGTGCTGCTTCTTGTGAGGGGGAAGATATGACAAGTATGCTGTGAGACAAATGACGACAGTCAGATATTGGCGCTGGGTCGTATGCCTACGATACCAGGACGTTTCGGTGAGTTGCGACCATACTACGAATTTCCGGAAGTGCATTTTGTACTACCTAAGTTGCACCCTCCTAGACGGGCAAGAAGCTGAGTCTGCCGTCACCTGGTGTGATCCTGGTCACGGCACCAATCAGTCAGCAACACCCGAGTGTTAACGAAGCAAAGCACACGGCTCCTAATATAACCGAATATAACGTTCCCGAAGTCCCATCTGAAGGTAAAAAGATTACGGAGTTGACGGGCGTTTTTATTTTTAACGAAGAGAGGGGCAAGCTGTGAGAGCACTGTCCAAAACGCAGGCTTTCTATATCATGGCGGGATTAGTGCTGAACAGCGCATTCCGAGTATCGACAGTCAGCTGACCACGACTAAGCTCCTTGCCAGTTTTCTAGACATGTCGAGCCCGGTCGCGGACGACCGCTGATACCCCTGTGAAGTCCACGCTTACAGAGTCTTCACTGCGCACCCTAGATCATATTTATTTTTCATGTTTCCCAATCAAAATAGTACGTCAGTGTTGAATAAATCGAGTGCAAGACTATCGAATTCTGGGGAACGCAGTAAGGAGACGATTCTGGAGCGCGTTCGGAGGGTACCCCATAGAGGCACATCTCCGGAAAGTACCAACCGATAGCGTCGTAGGGCGGTCATAAATGTGATTTTAGGGCCTAACTGAATTATTCCTTTTTACTACAGCCGGGAAATCCCGATCGAGAAGATCATTAAAGTTTAGGTCACCCTGCAGGCGACTTATTAAATCTTTCTTTCATGAGCTCCTCTTCCAAAGAGTTTACAGAATCAGAGAAACAATGCCTCGTGAGAATCTTATGGACGCTGGGAAGCGTTTGTTGTACACCTGTTACTTCAAGAACATCATCTGAATATTCAGTTTTGCCATCACCTAAAAAACGACTATCATGAATAAGATTCACGTGACTAAAACAAGACATGTACCCCTAGAATTAAACAAATAGCGATACCTCTAAATACTACCTGCCTTGGATATCTTACTAAAGATACAAACTTCAAGAAACTAGTTGCGATGACCGCAAAAAGCATCATTTAAAAATGCCCAAATTCGCACTCTCAATTTTCAAGGTTAGGCTTTCCCACTCCATGTCCCAATCCTTGTGGAATCTTTCACCGGATTTCTCCCTGCAAGAACGGTACTTTTCGATCGCGCGCAAAATCTGTCTTTTCTTCTCAAAAAGAGGGAGACGGGGCCTTGTCGGCGCCGGCATATATTTCTCCTGGCTTAAACGCCATCTGTTGAGCTCACATTTCTTTTGAGTCTTGCGCATCGAGATTGACTTTTCTCCAGAAGCGTTGCTATCCAATCCGGAACACATATACCTCAGGAGAGAAGACAAAAAGCATATCATATCACAATGGGTCACAGCACTTCCGATTCAACAAAATATGTCTTTATGTCGTTTCCAGGCCCCTCTGCTTTGAGAAGCGTGACAAAGTAAACTCTTCTTTGTTCCGGCGTGATATCAACCAGAGATACAATGCGTGAAACCGCAGGTGAACATCTTCACATCCGAAACTGTACAAGATATCAAATCTACCAACGAAGTACGTTTGAAATTTAATTTTTGTCCTTATGGACATTGTCTCGAACTTGAAGATACTGGGGAAGCGCTGCGAGCAAAGAGACGGAAAAACCAGCTGCAAGCAACCGCATCTATTCATCACTCACAACCACGGAAGCTTAAAACCACGCCATGGTTCAACTTCCCAGATTATGTCGCTCATTTCCTCCCCAGAGTCTTAATCTCTTCTGATTCTTGATCCCTTCAAGCGGCGCACATCAAAGGGAAGTTCAATGCACCTGAATAAATTGTGCTTAGGTTAACTTTGCCTAGGGCAAGCTTACCTTGACCAATACAACCGAAGTTAACTGAACCTCGGTTAATATGACCGAAGAAGCCGTACGTCAATCCTCGCAGTGTAATGAAAAGTAGATCAAGAGTAAAAAGAGGTAGAAAATGCAACTTTTAAAACCCAGGGTACACACTCCAGCAACAATTGCAGAGAAACGTCGATGAAATAGGCGGGTACCTCACGGCGCGCGGTTAGTAGTTTCTGCGAGGAGGTAAAGAAAAAAGCGAAAATAAATGACTTCAGCCAAATAACGTAGCGAAACGTAATGGCGGTGCCATTTCGATTCCAGCATTGTTTGGGCACTATATCTTAAACCTGATTGAAAAATTCAGGAAAGACGTATCGTGAAACAGACGCACTGTGGTAGAAAATCGTCAATGGAAATACCCATCTCTTATTCAAATCCAGTCTCTGTTGTAATTTGTTCCCATCGTGGACTTGTGCCAGGCAACCGATTCAATCGCCGTGTGCAATTTTTCTCCGACGTTCCTGTTAATACCGCAATATAAATGCGTATCTCTCCGTCCTCATTAACAGACTACTATTAAAAAAATCAGATACTTTTTAAATTAAGAGAACAGGATATTTAAACGGGTCCATATTAGCTTTTTTTTGTCACCTGAGAAAACATGAATTTATCGTCGAAGACACTGTATTTACCTCAAACCTCAACTTAAAGAGTATTCCTGGCGTTGATTGGTCTTTATTTATATAGAGCAGTAAGGCTTTAAGGATCACGGGGTTTTAACTTCAGTTCCGAAAAATGCAGGATCGGTCGGAGATGCATATTCTGATCGCTTTTTACGAGCGCTGAAACTCGTCGGCCGAATTTCAATTAAAGCCGCGGAGCGCTCGCTCTTTTCAAAAGGGGGTTTTCGTGGCGCTTTTTTTTTGCTTAACCGGACGCCGCATATGAGGTACAAGCAGTTTCAGATACCCGGAAACACCGCGGCTATTCGCTGAACAGAAAGGCTCCAGCAGCCCGCATCATTCTTAAAATGCAAAGCTATTCAAATCGCGCGTGGACGGGACCACCTCAGTACAAATCACCCAACAAGTGTTGCCGTTTTTGCATTCGGAGTTCATTTCGGGGCCCGTATCACGTTTCCTTTTTTCATTACAGCTAATTTCGCACGCAAATCCCGCGGAGAGTGAGATCATAACAACAATATTGCGAAAATTCCGCTACATTCGTCAAGAATTCACTGCGTGTGGCTGCATGCATAAAAATCCGCTAGAGGGGGTAATCCAGTGGGTGGGCTGGAGGGGGAGGACTGGAGGGGGAAAGATGCAGGAGCAAGGGGAGTGGAGGGGGTGAGGGGAGGGGGAAGATGCTCCGGAATTGGCACGGCGCGTGAAAACAGCGCCGCCTAGATCCAGCTGGATCCATCTTTGTTTTAAGACACGCAACATAGACGGACGGGAGGGTTAGCGAACGCGCGGCGTGGGCGGCCATGTCACATTTCGTTTTATTCGCTTCTTGTTATTTACCAGGGACATCAAAAGCATCTTTATAGGACCGCATTCCACTGTTTCACGCGGACATGTGTGCTATGAGGGAATTGGCAAATACGTTTCGCACTTCCGTTTGCGCCAATCGAAGGTGAAGAAATATCCTGGAGAGGAAAATACCATCGACTCGGATGTTATTCTATTTTTCCGCTCGGCTGAGAAACGCTTTTTCTTTGGGAATTCGCTCATTTTTATTGTGTAAGGCGTCGCAACTTCAGATATCGGTATCCCATTTCTGTCCTTTGAACCCCGCATTATGAAATTAGTCAGAAATTGCTCGGGTTTTTCCACAAAAAAAATTGAAGGGCAAAATTTTCCACCGAAACGTTTAACCCATAACAGCCCCAAGTATTTGAAGTGAAATTAAGCTTAAGAGAAATTCGAAGGGTTTTTCCATTAAATTACTCAATTTAAAGCTTTGGAAAATGCCTAAATTATTAAATTTCAGGTTTCCAGAGTGGTGATATTTTTTTAATTGTGACAATACTGAACTGAAAAGATCCTCTAACATATTTTTTTCTGTTTCCGAACGGCATCGCTGGGCGGTGGTGGGTTAATATCTCGACGCAGATTCCAGCGGAACGACAGCAGAGCACGCACAAGACATCTAACTTAACCTTGGTTACGTACTGTACACTAATTAAAATAAGCTATGATTATTAAAGGTCGTTGCTATTGACCCGATATGCATTAATATAGGGAGACTTGAACGCAAGCAACCTAATGAAATTTAAATGAGAGGTGACTTGAACGCGCGGAACCAAACCTAATACATTTCAAATCGGGCACTTGGGTCAATAGACACTCCCTCATTGAAAGTTTCCAGTTTGCGATATTACCACACACGCTCATTGTAAAAAAAATGTACATTCTGAGCACTGAAAATACCGGTTGAGAACTCCAGACACTGCTCATCTGAATCCGAGTAAAGGTCAGCAACCTCCTAATTAATTCACTTTCTATTCCAGGATATAACTAGAGCGCTATATGAATTCCGTGCTTTTTTTTTCTTTCCAGCACCTGAAATGCATTTCGCACACACCAAGGAAGTGATATTATGTTTGCTCTCTCTATATCCATTGCCGAGGTTTCAAGTTAAGACCTTCCCGCGAACCATTTAAGAGCAAAACAAGCACCGTTTCAGCTAAATAAGTTGGTAGGAACAACTACCTTTATCGTTTAGGTTAGGAAGGATTATGCCGAGGTAAGGTAGGCAACCGCAACGCACCGATGTCTAGATGGTTGCAGGGGACGTAATGATTGTGCTTTTGCTTCGCAATAAACGCTCTTCTCGGCTCCTGATACCGCTAGTAAGCAATAGTTGGCCGCCAAGAAGTAAGCGGCATTGAGCTTGGCGTTAGTCAAGTTTAACCTAGGTAAGGTCACGTTAATCTGCTAGATGACGAAAGGAGGAACAAGGAGAAAAATTCTCTCTCAAATTTACAGAGTAACAGCCCGCTTCTGTTGGGAATCTGGGCTATCAGCAAGCCAGACCGAAAGTTCTCACCGAGTTCAAGCACATAACTTTGGAAAGGGTTAAGAGGTAACCATCTCCGCAAATAATGAACGGTTCCATCTCATTCTCTCTTAAATGCGCGTCAAGCGGGCGCGAAAATATAAGTCTCAATTACCTTTGCAGACTTCGCAAACAGTATCCTTTCTTCTCAGGTGTTCCAGCGGAGCTATCTTGACTTTGCCTTTTTAAAACGATTTCTGACTTAGCCTATTCTCTTTTAACATTCCGCCTTGAATGTGTCTCATGTGCTTCCAGTGAGCGGCCGAGAGTCCCTGTAGAAATTCTAATACATTTTTCATCCTCACAGTCAGCATTGTGATCCGCTCGAGATAGACGTATTTATGCGAGGTTCCACGGAAAAATTAATAAGAGACCCTCGAGTTGTGAAAACAATCGATGGATACGGAATTCTATAAAAACAAGGCAGACCTGTAAGCACCGCTTCATGCAGTCGGCCAAAATATCTCAGCGGGATTTCGTCCATTATACTCCAATTCACGAAGAAAGAGAGAATGTAGGAAACAGAGAGCCGACGAAGGAGCGTGAGCAACTCGCTCGATTGGATGAGATCGAAGCTTGCTCCCATCTGATTTGCTGGTGGTCACGTGACGAGCTTGTATCTCTCTTCTGCCTTACCCTACAGAGACTTTTCAAATCCGGTGACCGGAATTTTTTTTCACTTCCGGTTGTGAAATTTCAAAATGCTTTTCTAGTAATTTTTCAAAAAAAAATTACTCAATTTAACTTTAGAAAATTTACAAGAAAAGTATTTTTGGAAATTTCGTAATCGAGAAGTGAATACCAATTCCAATCGACGGATTTGAATATTCAGAGATTTCGTTTTAACAGTGTAACACGATAATCCACTTTAATAACGTTGACTTCTTAAAATACAAAGCAAATATTTTAGGTTGCCGTTTTGAAAATTCCTCAAAATGAATTAAAAAATCACCTTTTAATTCAGTTTTCAACAAAAATTCTTTGAAATAATAAACACTAACACGGCAACAGACTCCCACACGGAAAAAAAAGGTTTTGTTACGGCAACAAAATGGACAACAAATGAATTTTTTGTCGCTTCAACCAAAAATTTTGCTGCAGCAACCAAACGTTTGGTGATAGAACTGAACATTTTGTTGTTGTAACAAAATATTTTTTGTTATCCCTATTTTAACAAATGACTTTGTTGGTGTAACAAACCTTTTTTTCCGTGATCAGTAGCTTAAAAAACTTGCTCAAACCGATAAAAGGGCCATTTTTAGCACAAGGAACCTGCAATCAATAAGGCGAGCGATCTAAAGAAACTGTCGACGAGTTTAAAAAGGTAAAATAGCCATTCTCCTGTTGGAGTCAAAGAAAATGAAACGAGGAAAACAAGACCTTCTCCTGTATTTTTATGAAAGAAATATGTTGGGCTGCGTTGAGAGCGAGCAACCCAAGAGTTGTGTAAAGGAGTCCGCTGTTGTATATACAAATTTCGTTTGGTGCCCTATCAGATTTGACCTGGTTTATCCGACGGGTCCGACAGAGAGCGGCGATATGGGGCAGCGTTGGTCGGACAGAGTCCGAGTAACGCTTCTTTGTCGGGGGGCCGGGTTCTCTCTCCATTACGGCGGTGAACGGGTTGCTTGTATGTATGCTCCCCGGGGGAAACATTAGCAATCTCTTGCCAGCCCCCGCCTCATGTGCTTCCCCGCGCTGCACTGGGGGAATTCTTATCAGACTTCCCTCCATTATTATTATTTCTCCTCTTAGTTTCAAAGTAAAAACAGTCCTTAAATAATGTTCTGGAATGACCCGAACTTTGGTAGGCCCACGGCTAAGAATGTGCAGTTATACCGTGATGCACAGTGAAAACTAACTCCTGTTTAGTCCCATACCTGTTTCGGGTATGAAGGTGAAACAGGGGATAGCGTAATTTGGTTATTTTTGAAGATAAACCATATCAATGAAAAGGTCTCGTCGAGAGCTCTCCATTGATATGGTTATTCATAGGGGTATCTTTAAAACTAACCAAATTACGATCTTCCCCAGTTTCACTTTCCTACCTACAGTATAACAAGGGTTGGGTAAAGTTTTACTGTGTGCTCGCCACACAAACTCTCATGCTCCCATCGAATTTTACTGTAATAAAGAGTATACCAATGGAAGTTCGACCAACCTAAGTCTGACCCCGTTTCCCTTACGTTTGAACTTCCATAGAAATCAGGTTCCTCACGGTGAAGTTTTTAGATTAGTAACCCAAATTCAAAAAGGAACTTCCGCAAGAACTTCCACGATCTTTGGATAAACCTTTCGCCACATGTCTGTTGAAACTGGTCACATTAAAGGGTCACTGAAAAGCACGCCTCGGCGTATATAGGGAGACATCGAAGGTTAACGATATAGCGGTTAATATGCGCCATTACGAACTGTTGGTCACAAAGTCAAGATAACCTGGGGCACAAGCTAAATTCAATTAACCTTAAACCAAAGTTCGTTTAAGAGTTAATTTAAGTTTTAAGTTTACCAACAGCTACCTCGTTATGTTTGTTTTGCATTAACGGACCTGAATCTTCCCATCAACCTCGAAGATTTCCCTACTTTTGCAATATACAGCAAGAGGCTCGACAAATATTTATCATCGTTTTCAGAAAACAAATTGGTGTCGATGACTAATGTTCAATGGTTCCGAAAACGTTTTCGAGAGAATGCAATGCGAAATTTAGCTAAAATGTTCAGAACGAGCTTTAAATAAAACGGCGTATAAACGAATAAAAGCAGACCAAACAGATCCGTGGCAGAAAAATACGATCGAATTTAAATTTCAAACGAGATGTTTTGATCTCATTGGTAATTCTGAGCAATTTTGCGACGGGACATTAAGCTGATCATCAAGTTGATGAAAATCCTTGCAAAGAACGAGCAGAGCTAACGGCGACACATGAAATATAATTGCTTATACTGCGCTATTGTTTGAGTAACTGATTTGAAATGGGACAAAGAGCTCGCACAAAGCTGCAAATCCGTGACTCGTAAAAGTGCGAGGACTTTGCAAATAGTAATGGCCAAACAGCTAACTCGAGCGCCATGCATGCCAGAGGTCGCCTCGACTTCTCTCGTTACTTATGGGACATACATATTCCTACACTCTCACAGTTTTCGCACGTAAAATGAGCTCTTCCGAGAAAAGGCTGTATTGAAATCAAAACGATCCTCTTTCCTTCGCATGATTGGTGATTCGCGATGTTCTAAAAGGATAAAACTCGTTTTATCCTCTTCTGCTCAACATCGCTGAACGTGTCCTAATACGACAGTTTTATTGTGAGTTTTTACGTATTCTTAGGTAATCGAAGACTAGGTTTGAAAACAGTTCACTCTCTCGTGCGCTTTGATCTTAAGTAGTAGTAACGGTACAGTGGGCCGCAAAAGCCTTGACCTCAGCTTTCATGTATTTCTTATGGAAGCGAGGGTCACGACTTTTGTGGCCCAACTGTACATGGAAGCTTATTATCTTGATCTCGTACATTCATCATCTACCTCGTCGGGTAGAAAGATTTTGGGGAAAAGAGCGTTGGGCAAAATGGACCAAATTCCTGAATTATTATTTATTTATTTTTTTCTTTCTCTTCTTTTTTTTGTTCTTTTGTTTTTTTAATATTTTTAAGTACTTTTCGACATTAATTTGCTTAAGACGGCGGCAAGTCGATAATATTTTAG
>Ga0058701_10005409_pt1 | contig 10587 bp, 9 predicted proteins | sample AgamicOrMae_FD_97039 | JGI IMG/M metagenome (GOLD analysis project Ga0058701, IMG submission 97039) | Agave microbial communities from Guanajuato, Mexico - Or.Ma.e | ecosystem: Host-associated > Plants > Phyllosphere > Phylloplane/Leaf | place: Guanajuato, Mexico | collected 2012-06-04 | reverse complement strand
CTGGAACCGCTAAAATACTATTATGAGAATTCAAATGTCCTATTCTCAAGAAAAGAAACCAGACATCAAAGGGAGCGCAAGACACTCCTTCTCTAGCAAGAGCGCCTGCAACTTGAGCGTATTCGAATGAACGGAAAGGCCGAACGTGCAATGTTGGCCCACTGGCTTGTTAGAACGAGCAGAGTCGCCCTTTTCCAGACCCGGCCGGCTCTGATTCGCCGGGCCGGTATTTTTCGTGACGGGCCGGTTTATTTTTGCCGGCCCGGCTTTTGTTTACCGGCCCGGCTTTTTTTTACCGGCCCGGCTTTTTTTCGCCGGGCCGGTTTTCCGTTTGCTGGGCCGGCTTTTTTTGGCCGGGCCGGCTTTTGCGGGCTGGTTGGCTCAAACCGGTCCGGTAGTAAAAAGCCGGGCCCACCCGGCTTTTGGCCGGCTAAGCCTGCACTTTGCACGGCTCTGCTCTCAGAGGTCTTGTGTCTGAGTACATAATAAAGAAATAAAAAAAAAATCTGACGATTTTGAACTACGTAAAAAGATCCTCTAAAATAAAATTTTCTGTTTCCGAACGGTATCGCTGGGCGGTAGTGGGTTAATAAGGTACCCTGTATCTCGCTCTTCTTCGCTCGACGTATAAAGGCGAAACACGATGAAAAGGTGGAGGTTTTAAAACTGACATTCTGAGGATCTGAGTATGCAGAGACCCTGCAAATGTCGCGATAGGCAACCGCAACACACCCATGTAATGCGTGTTGCCTGTACCATGTTTGTCAGGCGCTCAGGTGGTTCCTCATTGTAAGATGAACCATTTTTGTTTGGTTGTTAATATTCTTTTGATTATGAAATTTTCGCTAGTATTTGTATCCTTCCTTTCCACCGGATATGGTGCATGAACGCTGACCTCGTACTGTTCCCAGGGATGACCTTGGACGAGCGCGACATCATCGAGGGCTCGTTCCGCCAGGGCACCCTGCGCGTCATCGTGGCGACGTCGACGCTGTCCTCCGGGGTGAACCTGCCGGCGCGCCGCGTCATCGTGCGCTCCCCCGTGTTCCACGGCCGGCTCATCGACGTCCTGAGCTACAAGCAGATGGTGGGCCGGGCGGGTCGCATGGGCAAGGACACCGCAGGTAAGGCAAAGGAACCCATTCGAATGGGGAGGGGAGCGACACCGCAGCTTACGGGATTCTAACGCGAGTGTGTCCGCAGGTGAAAGCTTCCTTATTTGCACGAAAGCGGAGCAGCGGATGGCGGAGCAGCTCGTGAAATCGACACTGCGTCCGGTCACCAGCAGCCTCGGCCAAAAGGGAATTTCAGCGAGTCTCAAACGAGCTATCTTAGAGGTACGCCTTGACTTTATCAGTGGAACCTTTCGCGTTTACCCCATTACAGCCCAAAGTATTAGGAGTGAAATTTAGATTACGAGAAATCGAAAGGATTTTTTACATTAAAATACGCAATTTCAAGCTTTGGAAAATGCCTAAATAATAAAATTTCAGGTTTCTAGGGGAGCGATATTTTTTTTTAAATTGTGACAATACTGAACTGAAAAGATCCTCTAAAATTACTTTTTCTGTTGCCGAACGACATCTCTGGGCGGTAATGGGTCAACCTATCAAGCTGGTCCCCACAAAATACAGGAAGAACCTATTAATAACAAACGTGGATTCAAAATGAGGTGTTAGTAAACGATGTCGAGATATTCAAGGACCAGGCTATCCCATAAAAAAGTAATTTGAAGCATTTGCTGTGAGGTAAACATAGAAAATAAAGTGATTTTTGTGGCAGGTAATCGCCAGTGGAGTGGCCCAAACACCAGACGAAGTTGAGACGTACATTCACTGCACTCTACTAGCAGCTTGCTCGTCCGCTGACCCTGGCAACTCTTGTAATCTTCTTGATCCGGCTTTGGCGTGTGTCGAGCACTTACGCGAGAACGAATTCATTCGCCTGCAGGTAACCATGCTGTCCTATGAGTAGTGTTCACAAACAAAACTGCGAATCTTTAATGAAAAATCCATTGTTATCGTGGCAAACAGTTCGAACTCAACGTAAGTTTACCTACACTGTAATTTTGAGAGGTTAGTTTTTTTTCTTTTCTTTTGATGCTTGTTGTATCAGGCGACAGCCGAGCGGAGCGACAGTGAAGCGAGGCACAAGACACGACGCGGTTGGACGTCGTTCATCGTCTTAACCCACAACAGCCCAAAGCATTTGGAGAGAAACGTAGCTTAAGAGAAATTGGAAGGCTTTTTGTCCATGAAAATACGCAATTTTAAGCTTTGGAAAATGCCTGAATACTTAAATTTCAGGTTTCCAGGGGGATGATACTTTTTGAATTGTGACAATACTGAACTAAAAAGATCCTCTGAAATATTTTTCTGTTTCCGAACGGCTGCGCTGGGCGGTTGTGGGTTAATGTAATCCAGGGCTGAATCAGGGTAGAAAATGCAGTCACTAAAACTGGGAGGGTATCTGAATTTGAGGTATCCTATGTTCCAGCAATGCGAGGACGGTACGACGAAATACGTAGCAACTCCGTTGGGCCATGCGTGTTTAGCTGCTTCCATCTCGCCCGACGAGGGTTTGACTCTCTTCAAAGAACTTCAGCGAGCGAGGCAATGCTTCGTGCTGGAAACAGAGTTGCATATCATTTACCAGGTGATCAACGCACACCAATAAAAACCCGATCAAAAGTCTCAACGCTAATATAATCAGGCGGTGATGGCTTTTCATCCGATTATAATTCACTGGCTCAGGATTCCGGAGGAACCGTCTGTATGCACGATTATTATTTTCAGGTGACGCCGTTTAGCGTATCAGAGCAGTGGGGCGAATTAGACTGGCTTCACGTACTGACACTCTGGGAAAAACTTACGCCGGAAATGAAACGGGTGGGCGAACTTGTCGGTTTTGAAGACCGGTTCGTTGTCCGGGCTATGAAGGGCACCATTAACCTCAAATCAGACAAGCAGGTTTGTATCCTCGAATCAGCTCGGCCAACCTTAATTGATGGTGTTCTTATAGCTGAATCTCGTTTTGCAGCATCGAAGGTTGCTGGTTCACCGTCGCTTCTACACCGCCTTAGCTCTACACGACTTGGTGAACGAAGTACCTATCTACAAAGTCGCTGCCAAGTTTGGCTGCAGTAGAGGAATGTTGCAGTCTCTACAACAAACAGCTTCCACTTTTGCGGGTAATATGCCCGGGAAATTCACTCAGAGAATGCGCTTTCACCGTTGTATGTCCAGGAAATGCTTGAAAGTTAACCCACTACCGCCCAGCGATGCCGTTCGGAAACAGAAAAATTTATTTCAGAGGACTTTTCAGTTTAGTATTGTCACAATTTAAAAAAGACTACCCCTCTGTAAACCTGAAATTCAATAATTTAGGCATTTTCCGAAGCTTACAATTGCGTATTTTTATGGGAAAAAAATCCTTCCAATTTCTCTCAAGCTAAATTTCACTCAGCATCATAAAAACAAAGAGGAAAAAGTATTAAAATACTGGGAAGAAATTTTTTGTGTCCCAACAGATATTTTGACGTGATGAATTATAACCATCTAATCAGTTCGTCCTGTGTTGTGACTGACGAATTTTTCATTTGTCCAGGAATGGTGACCGCGTTCAGCCGTCGGTTAGGTTGGATCAGCGTCGAACTCCTCGTGGAGCAGTTCCAAGACCGTCTCCATTTCGGAACTCACCGAGAACTGCTGGATCTGTTGAGGCTGCCGATTTTGAACGGTCCTCGCGCTCGCGCCATTTTTAACGCGGGAATTACTTCAGTCATTGAGCTGACGACAGCTGACGCGACCCTCATAGAAGACGCCCTCCTTGCTGGAACACCTTTCGAGAGGTGAGTGTCCACAATGCTCGCGCTTCACACTTCGGAACTGCACTCAACTAAAATTATTTTCCAATTTCAGTCTTAAAGGACGCGACGGCGAATCAGAACACGAGATTGAAAGACGCAAGCGAGTCAAGAGTGTCTGGGTCTGCGGGCGGGAAGGTTTAACTGCGAGGCAAGCAGCCGAAGCACTCATTAGCGAAGCGCGGGAACTGGTGCAAGTACGTTCTTTGTCTCTGAAGTTGGAGTCCCACAGAGAGATCTGTTTTTAAGTTGTATGTTATCTTTGCAGAGAGAGCTTGGAGTGAAAAACGTGAATTGGCAGGAAGCGGATGAGAATATCACTTTTGATGGATCTCGGAACGATCTATCGATCCTCAGAAGCCAATCGATCGGAAGTAGAAGTCTCGAAGATACTTCGACTATCAATGCTTCGAAAAGGGAGGAGGAGACTAATGTTTCAGTTTTTAAGGTCCCCCTAGGAGGGCCAATCAAGAAAGCTTTGAAGAGGGCCCCGGAAAACAGTAAAACGTCGCCGACGAAAGTTGAGCGCCTTTTGAAGTCCATGGAGATTGAACCGGTCAAGATGGGCAAAGTGCCCGAGATCGTCATCGGCGAGAAGTTTTCTCATATTCCTGGGCCCTCTAAAACAACAGCTGAGGAGAGATTGACTTCCGTCCCTGCGAGAACGGATGTTTCGACTGGGACGTCTTCTAGCGAGACGGATGTTCCGATTAGCAATCCTTCTACAGGATCGAACGTTTCAGCTACGTGCACTACTAAGGGAAAAGAAGCTTCTACGGTAGGCACATATACGGTCGTATCTGCCAGAAGCACAAGGGAAATGGACGTTTCTACCAGAACTGGTAGGATGGATGTATCTACAGGGAGAGTCAGTAGCGAAACGAGCGTTTCTACTGAAATCACGAGAATGGACGTTTCAAACGAGAGCGCAAGTAGTGGAAAGGGTGTTTCTACTATTAAAAAGACAGACGCTTTGACGAGGACAGCTCAAGGAGCCAACACGTCTAGTAGAAGCACTACCAGAGAAGTTGACGTTTCGACCAAAACAGACTTTTCCACAAAAACTTCAACGAGAGACGAGGAGAGTTCAGTCTCCTCTTGTCGGACTTCGTTTTCAGTCTGCGAGACGAGTACGAACTCCGATATGTTCGATCAGAATATTTGCGATATCGACGCGGCTATGCATTCCAGTATGAATTCACCCGTCAAAGAAACGTCGAAGGACGCTGGGGTGTCTCGGACGAAGAGCTCCGACGTCTTCTTCGAGTCGTTTTCACTTTCTGAGAGCGCTTTCAAGGACATGTCCGCGATGCGACAACCGGATAACACAAACCAAGACCCCGCTGTAAGCGGGGACTCTGGCATGGACGTCTGCTTCAGTCTATCCACGATGAGCGAGTCGGCTTTCACTAAGAAGGTAGACGTTGAGCTTTCACAAGATTTATTCAACTCTCAGACAGAGATTTCGATGGTGAAGAAAGTCAAACGGAACTCTGAGCAGCTGCACACACCCAGTCCGCCATGGCAGCTTCGAAGTAGGAGAGGGAGCTCATCCGGTCCGAGAAAGCGGAGACGGAGCAGTAGCGAAGATATGTTCGCTTCTCCTAACCTAGACTCACCTACTGAAAAAAGTCCTTCTCTGTTCGGCGAGAGTTTTGAGATCGACTCGCAGTTGAGGAAGGCGCTGGATTGCAGCGGCCCAACTGAGAGCAGAGATCGGAGTAAGAGGAAAATCTCTGGGGATAGTCCGGTGAATGTTATCACCAGTGTCTGTTCGGACAGCAGTGCCCGTAAGACGCGCAGTGCTAGCAGGCGCTTTTTTGGGTCAGCGAAGAAAGATCTCACTCCCTCTGACCTGTCCACCAGCGCGATTGGAACGCGAATACTGTTTCTCAGTCTACTCCGCTGAGACCACCGCCTTCTGAAAAATGCGAAGTAGCGAGTATTCTGACTGACTCTTTTCTGGAGGCAGCTTTCCAAAGCGCATTTGAGTGCGACGATGCGACTACGACCAAGAAGATGTCGCCTCCTCAGGCAATCACCAAAGAACCGATGCCGACTGCGAGGCTTTTACAGTACAGTCCGGCGGAAACTGATGAACTGGATCGTTCGAAGGAAGAGGGAATCTTGTCAACCCCGCACAAAAAGCGGAAAATTGATTACGGACGAAAGAAAAATAGGTAAATTTGAAAACCTGACCTTTGTTTTAGTGACTTGGTAAGACGATACACGTTGTGGTTGAAATTATGGGACGGTTTTGACAAGGGCTTTTGCAAGTCTGCTTCTAATTTTGTAATTAATTTCTAGTGATCCTCAAAGCAGTGATGAAAAACCTCAATCGTCAAAGATGACTGTGAAAGAAGCCAGGAAAGCAGATCCAGGAGGCTTTGCCTGTCAGGGAAGGCCTGTTGGATTATGCGTACCTCGTTCGAAACCGGAAAAGGAAACGCCATCTAAAGACGCCTCAAAACCGATTGTAGTTGACGCTAAAATGAATGAAGAAAATTCTAAGGCCAATGAAAAAACTGTCAAAAAAAAGATCTCTGATTGGTCTAAGATGAACATCATTGATGTTTGTGAAAATAAGCAGGCTTTCAATGAATTCACAAAGGTTAGTTTGCAAAAAGTTCCGCGTTTTGAAGTTGGTCAACGATTTTCAGTAACGATTCAAATCGATTTTTCAGAGTATTTTTCAACGAGGGGCTCTGTCCGTCGCTCTGGGCTGCGAGAAAGTTACCGAAAGCCCGAGCAAGGCGACTGTCGCCATCGGCACTCGAGTAGCAGGGATGCCAAAACACCGACGAAAATCAAGTTTGAAGCTCAAGGAACCCGTTTTGCAGTATGAGAAATTTCGTCTGGTTAGTCTTGCGGTGTGTGCCGGTGGTACAGATGTATATCATGTCTGTCTAAGTTCAGGTGAGGATATCCTTCGTCAGAAGACTTACCTTTTACTTTTTAGAGTACTTACCTGTTTCTGCGTTTCAGACTCAACAAACGTGACATTGGCCGTTGCGTTTGACGACAGAATGAATTTTCTGAAAAGATTATTTGCCGGCGAATCTCGCCTGACGATCGCCTGTTTCGATGTGAAGGAACACTTCAAGATGTTGTACAGGTTAGTTCACGAAATCGAATCTCGATAATCTGCAAGTTACCTTTCAAGCTCCTTTTTAGTGCGCACTTGTGACTAACACTGTATTAAGATAAAGGAAATTCTCCGCATATCAAAAAAGAATTCAAGGGAATCCTACTTCGTTTATAGAACTTGACGGATGTAAAAAAAGTATTTACTCGGCAAGTTAACTCGAAAATCGTTCGTTAAAATAACAATCTCTTTACTCAGGTGCGCTCGAATCGTAATGTCAAGTGTAGACGCACGGGACCTGAAAATAGCTGACTGGATGATCGAGCCAGAAGAAAAGGAGAAAAATTTACACGCCATGGTTAGTACTGTTTGGGTAAACAAATCGGTTTTAAAGGGTTTAACAACTCCGCTCACTGTTTTCTTTAAAGGCTTTAAACTACTACCCACCAGCAGCGAAAATAGCAGAAATGTCTGGCTGTAAAAACGCGCGCAGGGCTGGCAGCGCCGCTTTAAACACGCTTCTTGAACTTCCCGCCAGAGTGCGCTCTTGCGCCGAAGCGGTTGTTTGTTGGCATGTTTCCCGCGCTCAAGTAGCGAAACTTAAAGAGATGCAGCTCTTCAAGTCGTTTACGGGTGAGTAAACGTTTGTGGAATTAAACCTTGTTCGAAAAAACTCAATTTACTCCGTGTATCCGCTATTAATTTAGCTTTATCTTCTCTTTTTAATTTAAATATAACTTCAAACGATCGTTGAAGCAGTATCAAAGGAATTTTAACCGCTTTCCGAAGGAGGTCTGTTAAGCAAGTTCACTTTTTACTTTCAGATATTGAGATGCCTGTTGTGTTTGGATTTGCTCGCTTGGAGCTGAACGGCATCGGTTTTGATCGGGAAACGGCATTATCTCTAAGAGAACGATTAAAATCCGAAATGGCCGTTTTACAAGAGCAGGCATATGAGCTGGCCGGGAGGACATTTTCTTTGTCATCTCCAACTGAAACCGCTCGGGTAAGTTCCTATTTTTCTAAACTGAGTGCCCTTTTCCAGAAAAGGTGAGCTAATAAGTTGCACTATGTTTGATGCTTCTAATTAAATGCCGTTTTTGTTTTTTAGGTTATCTATCAGGAATTGGGATTAGGGAACGCGTGCAGAACTCAAGGAGCACGGTCTTTTGCGAGCACTTGCGGTTCTGCAACGCAGAAACAGAGCACCAACAAGGCGGCGCTAAATAGACTTCGCGAAGAACATCTTTTACCGGGCGTTATTTTGATGTGGAGGAAACTAAATTCTGTCTTGAGCAAAGTAAGTGAAAAATTTCTGCGCCTCTTTTCCATGTGCTTTCATTTGCTTTCAATGCAAATAAAATTCTCATAAAAGCTTGTCAACAACAAGAACATTATTCTATTTTTGCCTTTGAAACCTAATCTAAGTAAACCTAACCAACCTTTATATTTCTATTTTAAATGGAATTTGTACGTTTTTCCCTAACGTACAACATGTAATCATGGACTAAATCACGAACTCACAGTATTCTGCCTGCTGATGTGTTTTGCCGTCTTGCAGACTTTTCAACCTTTGCTGAAAACACAAGCGTCCACCCGACTTTACAGCCATTGTATTTTGCATACCGCCACTGGGCGAATTTCGATGCTTGAACCGAACCTACAAAACATGCCTCGAGACTTTCAGCTCGAATCGGACTCAACGACTTTTAGCGTCAGATCGTGTTTTGTTCCCAAAGCGGGTAAATAGTCTTCTCTTAAAAGCCGCCGAATTTTGGGTCCCCGCTAATTATATCTTATTTTCAGGCAATATTCTTGTAGCTGCTGATTATTCGCAGCTCGAGCTGCGCCTTCTAGCCCACCTGTCCGGTGATATTACTTTGCGCGATATTTTGAACTCGGGCAAAGATGTCTTCCGAAGTATTGCAATGTCGTGGAATAAAATTTCGGAAGATGAAGTAAGTTTGAGCGAAAGCAAGCAGCAGTTTAATATTAGTTGCCGATGAGTGCGTTGTCTTTGCGAATTCGATTGACTTTTTCTTCTTTGATATTGTGTTGTTTTTTGTTTTTTTTGAGGTCACAGATGAATTGCGGCAGAGAGCAAAGCAGGTTTGCTATGGGATGATTTACGGAATAGGAAAACACGCCTTAGCGGAACAATTAGGAGTAGAAGACGATGATGCAGAGACTTTCATGATTAGTTTTAAATCTGCGTACCCAGGTAAGTCTCGTCAGGATTGTTGCATCCGTAGGAGGAGTAGTCATCCGTGCGAATAGGAGCCTAGTCTAACTTAAGCTACGTTTATGGACAAGCTAGGTTTTTGGTAAACTCAGGTCAACTAAGGCAAGGCATTGTAAGTACAAGATCAAATCAAACGAAGTATCTTGCAAACCTTGGCGAATTTCAGCAGAAGTAGTTTTTGCTTAGCCAGTTGTTGGTGTACGTCAACAAACCGTGGTTTCCCGTAAAAAAATAAAATTAAGAGGAAATCTCACTTGACTTAGGACAAATCAGGGCATTGTCCTTTGAGCAATGTGCAACAACCATGCTCCTCCTTGCATTAAAGTATTAAGTATGGATACGTGTTTAAGTACTAATTTACCGTTGTCTTCTTCAGGAGTGAACACTTTTCTTCAAGATACGGTTGAAGATTGTCGAGCTCGGGGTTACGTAGAAACGATGATGGGTCGGAGAAGATACTTACCAGCTATTAGCAGCAATAACGCTGCCAGTAGAGGTATGATTTTCATCAATTCATGAATGCTTTTTCCCTGGCTTGGTTGGTGGAACGTATCGTGAAATTTGGCTGTATTTTCAGCGCACGCTGAGCGGCAAGCTGTGAACACGACAGTTCAAGGCTCAGCAGCGGATCTTACCAAAGCAGCTATGATCGCGGTTGACCGAGAAATAACCAAAATGTTCTCGGATTGCACCATTTATTCCTCGGATTCTACGTCCAATGGAGCGTACTTAGTTCTCCAACTGCACGACGAACTTCTCTACGAGGTAAGTTCTCTTCCCACTTCACCATGATTTAATGAGAATGTGAGAGGTCGTATTTTCCACGTGTTTCACTTTTCTTCGCTTAATTGAGATAGTGGAGGGAGGCGCAAGCAACCTGACGCATCTAACTGGTTACCGTAGGCGAGCAGTTAAGTGACATCACGGCAACGGCCAAACGCAGCAGTTTCGGAGCGAGGAACAAAACACCTTATCAAGCCTAATTTAACCTAGTATTTCGTTTGTCCTCCAAATGAAATTTTTAAACCAGGGTGGAACTCACGACGTGGGAAAAGCGGTCTTTCAAAGTGAGGTTATCAATAAAGCTCAATTTAATACGAAATTATTTTGTGCAGGTTTCAGGAGATCATGTTGACGACTTTGTGAAGGTTGTTCGTCGTAGCATGGAAATGGCCTTGACTTTGTCAGTAAAACTGCCTGTTAAAGTGAGAACAGGTTCTTCATGGGGAACGCTTCAAGAAGTTCCCTCTTCTTAGAGAGGGAAATATTTATTCTTTATTTACTCGGGAAAGTTATTTACACTCATTTTTTCTGTCCATTTAATGAGACGTTGTTATTGTTATAATGTGATAATAGATTCACATAGTTTAATAGAACTTTAGAGATAGTTATATT
>Ga0058701_10005408_pt1 | contig 10588 bp, 6 predicted proteins | sample AgamicOrMae_FD_97039 | JGI IMG/M metagenome (GOLD analysis project Ga0058701, IMG submission 97039) | Agave microbial communities from Guanajuato, Mexico - Or.Ma.e | ecosystem: Host-associated > Plants > Phyllosphere > Phylloplane/Leaf | place: Guanajuato, Mexico | collected 2012-06-04 | reverse complement strand
CCTTGTGACGTCACAGGCAACTTTCAATTCGATTTCCGGGCGATCGGCTGATCGTAGAAGGGTGCTCATTTGGACTTTTTTTTCATTATTTTTTGAGCTCTTTCAAATGGCTATCTCAGGAAAAAATGGTCAAGTACCCCATTCAGAAGGCTTTTTGCAACTCATGTTCGCACAAAACATATGATTACTTGCATAAAACTATCGGCATTCAAACGAAGGTCCTCCGACTAACAGATTTTGTCAAGTGCGATACTCCTGGAACTATTGTTCTATTTTCTTGGGGCTTAGAAAGGAAATCCAACAGGAGACCACCTGCAAAGGCAGGTCGCATAACTTTTCAGCTAATCGAAATTTTTGTCAGAGCAACAAATTGAGGAGAAAGTCACGGATTACAGTGATTATTGTGCCCTTTTGTCTGGCACAGTGTTGCAACTTTCACAAGCATTTGTTTCAGTGATTGTGAGCAGTGAGTGCACCAATGCACACGCGGTGCGCTAGTCCAGCCATTTCGCGCGCATCCCAATGCGTGCAAGGCGAGAAAGAGGGATAAAGCGAACCTCGTCGACATTGCCAAGCCGTTGTCACGCAAAGAATACGGATAAAAACCATAAAGACTTATTCAAACGCACTTTTATTCTGCATTCCGATTGTTATCCTCACACGGAAAATGATCAAAGAGATATCGCTTCGCACTTCTTTTAGAATTTCAAGTTCGTTGCAATCAGGAATAAGTTTCATGGTGGATGAAATCGTAAGAACATCGTCAGTTTCTTCAACCAATGCCGCTTCCGTCCTCTTCCCCTTTGGTTTCTTCTCTATCATCCATCAGTCGTGTTAATCAACATTTCTCGCTGTTTCTTTTATCCAACATGTTCAGAAATAAATAATTAATTTTAATTATCCTGTTGAGTCCTCTATTTTTTCCCTAAAAGTGTAAAACACTTCCATAGCGCTACAACAAACATCGTGAAATAGGAGAAGCAATAATTCAAAATTACTAGACGATGTTCTCGTGGCTGGGCCAGCGAATTTGCAGGTGGTCCACAAATCACGTCCAAGACACTTCTTTCAGCATGCGGCAGCGCTCACAACTAAATCGACTCACTTCATGTGTTTTATGGGTCTACAAGTGTCAAGCGTTTGTCAAACAGCTTCAGGAAGGAATTCTGAGAAAAAAAAACTTGCACTAGCTTCTAAATCCGAGGTCTGGTAACGGCTTCCCATCCTGTCATAAATGAAAGAATTCGATCGAAGCATCGCACTGTTAATGAAGACCTACCTACAATAGTAAACGAGATTGCGAGTTCTTTCCAATCACACTGTCCATCGCGTGTACTTCAGCAACAACTTTGATTCGAGGCAAACTTTGGTGTGATTGATTGGCCCCTATAGCGTGTTGCGTTTATGATAACTTATTAAACAAGATTTGTGCTAATTATCTAGAAGGCTTCCACTAGTATAATCCGAGCGTTCATCCTAAAGGAGAACAAAAGTGATGAACTGATAGGCAGGGCTGCGCGTTGTAGTGGAAATGTTAATTCAATTAGAATCCCAACCTAGGACTCATTAGAGAGAGCACTCCTTGTTAAACAAGGATGAAGATTTGGCCGATGATTTCAACGAAAATTCTCTACACAGGCGTGGTGTGTTAATAGATACATTTACACCACATTCACGATATTGTTATCAGTTTCCAGCTTGCTGTGTCATCTGCCACTAAAACGATCCAAGAGTTCAGGGCGTGGTCGTAGTTATGCCCTTTCAACATGCAAGGTCTGTTGAGTACCACGCAAATAGAAAATTGGCCTGGAAATCTAAACATACCTACATAGCTCTCTGAATATAAAACAAAATCGATACATTGTTTTCAAAGCGTCTCTGATCAATACCCTTGCATCTTCATCCTCTGGAAGTATTTTTTTTCTTCATTTCAACCAGAAGGTTAAACTGGCTCCTAGAAAACAATGTCTAAATCCTCAAAAAAAAAAAAAGCTTTTCACATGAAAGAATCAAATTGACAAATTGAGCTCTGTCTAACTGTAGCTTCTCACCCAAACACGACAGTCTTTGACAAAATTGCGGGAGAGCAGTAGTCATTTTTATTGGCGGGAGTATTCGGCAAGACAATAAAATGGTTGATAACTTTCTTTACCGATGTCCTTTTGTAGTTTTTAGTAATTTTTTATCCGAAATATGTTCCTTATCAAGGTATCTCTACATGAGGCGAGACAATGTACAAAAAAAGCTGTTTACCGTTTGGACTAGTTTTACAGAGCTGCAAAGCAACTTCTTGCGGTCCTATAAAAGTGGTGTTGTGAATATTACCCTGGTAATTGAGGACTTCTATTAACTCATTAACGCGAATCTTCATGAGGCTGCAGCTGAACGATGTCTAAGAACTCCTGTGTTTTACAAAACAACGAGGTTTGCATACTAGCAGAGATTACTGAGCGATTTTCATACCCTTGATCGCGTTAAATTGACGAGGCTAGAAACTCGTTGATGAAGGTGCTTTTCAACTACTGCAACAAATTGCATCTTTGATGCAGTCCAACGTGTAAAGAATTTTGTTTCGTTGAAAGGACTTTCAAGAACGCAATAAAACGTTTCGTGTACACGACAATCAAATTTATACCTCCACTCTGAAATTTAATTGAAAGATCTCACCCATGAAAGACGGCCACAGCAGGGAGTCATTTAAAGCCTGCCTAAAATGTAAAAATGTTGCAAATGAAGCCAGCGTCAGAGTGATCGCATTTTAAGTTTAACATCTTTTTTCATCCTGGAACAGGTACCTTTCATGTATGTACATGGCTGATTCTAAAGGTGCCATCTTCTTGCAAATCCCACATTAAGCTAATGTTTAGCCTCTCTAACAGTTGATTTTATCTAAACCAAATGCACGAGCACAATAAAATTGATTTCACTCGATTACATTGGTTTATCAGTTTACTTGATCCATTTGCATTCGGCGAATAGTCAGTGCGCCAATTCCAACCTAACAAAAGTGTTAGAAGGCGATGCAGCAAATTTTACCTCTCAACTATAGTTGAGATGCCTTCTTTATAAAGGCATCACACCACAGCTTGAAAAAGAAGGACCACAAAGGGTTTTACAAAAAGGTCGTTCTCAATGACATCAAATGAAACATGACAAAAATGTGTCAAGTAGATTATTTAAAAAAAACCACACCAATACTCTCTATCTCGGAATTTTGAGCTAGATAGCTACCTTAAATAAAACGAAGAGAGCTAAGTAACTTTTCAAAAGTACTTTTCCACTTTTTAGGGCTGATCCTCACAATGAGAGCCTCAAATTACAGCAAAATAACGCTTCCAATCGCAAGAGTCGCTCGCGTCCAATGCAAATGAATCGTTTTGTTCGCCATTAATAGGGGTCGGAATTTCCATGGACTAAGCCTTGTGCTGATTGCAACGCAAAACTGCCGAAAATAAATTGTAAACATATTATTGGCGATGGCCGGCAGCGGCGGTCCACCCCCGCTTAGCCGTGGCGGCATCGCGGCGGTCGGGTTATGGGGAGATTATGCGAAAACGGTTTGCATCCGCAAATAATGGCGCGGCGCAACGTCCAACCTGGGATTACGTTACGTTTGCATCTGCTCTACCTACAGCTTTTCCTCGGCTTCTACCACAAAGCTGGACACTTTTATGGGCCGCATCAAAAATCCATTACAATAAAGTGGATTATTAATTTCCGTGTCTTTCAAGTCAAGGGACTCCACACGAAGGACTTCAGTAATGCAAATCTACGGAATTAACACAAAACACAGCATGGTGAGAACTTCCGTTCACTTCCAGAAAAGAGTAGATTCCGTAAATATTGAAGAGCCATTTCATGATAATAATTAACTGAGATCATGAAATAAATTCATATTCCTGAATGGTTGATATTGAAAAACTAACAGAGGTAATAGGACATATAATTGAAATACTTCAAACTATGTTCTTGACATATTCATACGACTTTTTTGAAATGGGATGGTTTTATCAAAGAATTTCGAAAAATTATTATCATTATTTTATCACACAGTTCCGAATAATAAAAAACATGCTCTAGCTCAAAGTTCTAGTTCTAAGGTGAAGCGATGTTATCATAATGGAAACTCTGAACGTGGACCTGCTGCTTGTTTTCTTTTAATGATTTTCTTTAATAGCAACTTATTCTGGTAATTTTAGTATTTTGCCGCAGTTTCGCAACCGGAACTCGGCTGCTCCGTGTGCATCACAATGCAGTTACAACAGCTATTTGTTTCCCCGTCTTAAATTACGCCCATAAAAGAAGAAAGCAAATTAAAACTGATTGTTTCAAGTAGCTTCTGCGCTCTAAAAAATTGAAGAACCACAATGTAGTACATTCAGCTAGATGCAAACAAAATAACACAGGTCATATCATCAACATATTTACTTCAAGTAGTAATTTTTTATGGTTCTGAACACTGCGGACGACATATTTCACAGGTGGCGTGAGGTATGATTCCATTCCTAAAAAGTTTTTACCGTTACGGCCGTCGCGAAAGAAATTCATAATGAAGACAAAACAACTTAGCATTGGCATAGTATTCATTCTTCGATCACAATCAATCGGTCATCGATTATCCAAATTCTTGTTTAACACTATCATTTTTTCCCCTTGGGGTTTAATATTTGTTATGCATAAACTCCATCAGAGATACCACGCATCTCTTTTTTTAATTTTACAATTGAACATTTGAATTTGAACATTGTTTGTTATTTTGAGCACCGGTGTGCAAAATTTGGAAATAAATATTAATTTTTAATGTTCACAAGGTCTCATTTAGAATTTCGATAAAAGCCTTCTACGAGTTTTCGGAAAGAGAAAATGCAAAATCAGCAAGACTACAGAAATCCGCCGGTATAAACCAAATTTTATTGCAGTAGTCTCTTGTGTGGAGATAAAAGAAATTCTCCGCGTATCCGCGAAATAGCTGGTGTTAAATGTAACAACTCTAATAAACCAGACCCACTGTATATTCCTTAACTATGTGCTGATATAAAAGTGAGGTTATGTTGAATTCCTGCACTGGCAGTGCCAATACAACGGCTTTCACGCAATTAGGGCAATAATGACGTGTCATTATGTCAGCCAGACGCGTCGTCTCTTCGAATAAAATAATGAAATCTCTGCAACTGCACCGCTTCTTTTACGATAAGCTATCATTTGGACGCGATTCGCATAACAAGGCGTGAAATCAATGCACTGTTTGTCTCGACAAAATAGTTTGGCTCGTTACTTCGCACTTGGCTTCAGAGCAGGTACACTGTCCAAACAAATATACGGACGAGAAAACTGTATGAAATATGTTTGCAAACGAGGTGACGTACAGTCGACGGCATTAAAGGTTTACATTTTATTTTTCATTTGTGTTGGTACTACTAATGCATTTAGATAGGGATATGCTCCCGCGTTTCGGTCCATTTTCATTGTGTTGCCAACCTAAATTCAAAAGGACAAAAAAAATAAATCACTTGTCAACCATTTATAGTCACAACAGTACGTTGATTCCTTCGAGGACTTCAAATATAAAACTATTTAGAAGAAACTTGTAAAAACCTTGAATTTTAAGAGGCAAAGTCTTCCTTTTTTTAAAATTGGCTGATTTTTAATTAATTTTAATTTAATTTACAGTCAATGTTAAAATTTTTCTTGATCGAATCTCAACGAATAAGTAAGTCAAAGTTTTTTTGCGAAAGGTAGAACATCCCTTAATGGACGGGTAACGCGGTTAGCGGCGGTGGACGACTTCAGTCCCGTTGACACTTTTGAGGAACATATTCCGAGCACCCTGTGTAATTGAGTACATGTTCCGGTACATCTCACATTATCGGAAACCTATTACTGGCTTTAGCATATGAAACCAATTCACACACCACGAATCATGTTTTGCCGGCAGCCGGCGACCACAATGGAAGATTTTTATTCCGAGATGAAATGGCACAAGGAGGCTCCGATCAGAAAGGGTGATAGCAGTGAAGCTATGCGCGCGCGGAGAAGCGCGGCGAGGAGTTGAGGGACGTGGAGGTCGCGGAGTGGTGGGCGCACTGAGGTGAAAACCGAAATGCTGCTGCTGATGGCTGGGCCAAGCAAGAGAGGGGAATAAGAGAAACACGGAGAGAAACAGAGAGAGAGGAAAAGTGGGCGTGGCTAAGGGGCTGAATGGGGCGTGCCGTCTTGGTGGGAAAGTCGATACTTGCGCGCCACCACCTCCCCAGCTTGTTATGACGGCACCGGAACTAGATTCCTATTCATAGTCGCCTCTCAAGATGGTCTACACCGCGCCAGCAAGCCTTTACCGCGCCGGTGACCACACAACACCTTCAGATGCGCTAACGCGATTATTCGACAAGGCGCTGGAGAACAACGCCTGGAGGACATCTTTGATCACGCATAAAAATGCTGCTCAACATTTAAGCACAGGTGACCTTCCATGGGTCCTTACATTATTTATCTGTATGACATATGTCACAAACGATTCTTATGGGCTTGAACAGATAAGGAAATGGGACAAATTACGTTTTCTTTCTTAAAAATATTCAGAAACTCTATGTCTTGCCTTTGTCCCTCCCATGTTTAAAGAAAGAATGGATGTACCTACAAGGCGGAGCAGATATGACGTAGATTTCAATTAATTTCGGGGTCTCAGAGTCGAGAAAAAAAAGAAGTAAAAAATATTTACCAATTATGCCTTAATTTTAATAGTATGAGAAAAAAGCGCTGTTTTGTGATGAAATTGAAAAAAAAAATGATTATAGTAGTTAAACATACTGGTGGGTTTCTACACACAACAATGAGCAGAATTGAATACCATTATGTGAAATGCATAGCGATCCAATTTTCACGGGAAATATCAATTTTTAAATATTTCCAGAAGATAAACTTTTATAGCACATTAACGATATGGTGTGGGCGAACTTAATTGCGGTGATTTCAATTCGGTCCGCTGATGTCATTTTATGGCAATAAATACTTTGAAGATAGCGGACGCTTATCACAATAAGCAGGCAATGTTGATAATTTGGTACGTTTAATAAAAACACTTATAAAACCTGCCAGACTGTACGCACGTGGTGGTCGTTTAATACTCCATTCTTAGCAATGAAATTCGTTTAAGTCGTTCGATAGTAAGCGGTTTCGCCTAAATCACTCACGACATTCTCAATGTGACGCTTTAATATAAAAGCTCATATATACGCGTTGCCATCAATTGTAAAATGATTTAAAGAAAAAAGGTTCTTGTGATAAAAGCAGCAAATATAAATTTCAATTAGCAAGGGAAAACTGGAGACACTCTCCAGCTAAAATAGTGCGCGGGACCTGTCGGGAAAACACAGTCGAAGTACTCGAATTTCAAGGGAATCGTGGTGATAACAAACCGTGCCGTTTCGAACAAAATTTTACTCCTCCTGAGTTTGTTCCAAAATAAGCAATGTCAACTTATTACACTTATTTCCTTTCAAGGTAGTTGTTTCCTTACAGAAATATTTTTTTTTCATATGTGCGCAACAGCATAGTTTATCACTACGATTTCAACGTTTATTTTATGTTCTTTTTTTCTTTAAGTCCCACGCTCTACTGGGACAAAACCCTAAACGGAAGCGCTTGTAACAATGATTCTAATAATACATTTAAAAAAGCGAGCACTCGAAAAATCATTTAAAAAAACTCTTCTGTACCATGTCGTATAGGGCTGCTTGGGCAGCGCACATTTTTTAGGTCTTACAGAATAAAAATTACTATCTACGAGCAGTCAAATAAGTTCATAAGTAATTTTAGAAAATAATGTATAATTTATTACTCAAAAAATATATAGAGTACCGGTACTTCAAGTAAAAACATGAGGCTTCAAAGAGAAACCATTTATTAGGTGCGTGTAGACTAAGAAACTTCAAAATTCGAACGTTGACAAACTAGATGGTAGAGGGGCCTTGTTTTATAGACTTTCATACCTAACACATGAGCGTCAAAGCCATCACATAGGTTTCAACCTTTGTGTACCTCCAAACTGAATGTACTTTCCTTACGAATTCGAAGAAAAAGACCCCTTCTTGTCTAAGTCCATATTAACTGTGTGACACTTTTATTCACAAATGCTTGCATCATAAACAGATGATTCAATGAGTGAAATATTCCTGCAGCGTGTATGTGCACTCTTCAGAATGCACACCGTCGATAAGATTAATCCATACCCGGTACTTACGTTGCACGCAAATCTGAAGAGTCAACACCCTTTCAAGTAGCCCAACGTCTACGTCCTCAAAACTTATTTACGGTATGCTATAAACCAGTTTTGCGAAATTAGATATGTACTTGGCAACGTGAAAGAGATTGGCGTAGGTGAGACGAGTAGAGTCGCCAATTAATGAGACGTACGATTTGGAATATACGTTGGTCTTGAAGCAAGAAGTATCGTCACATCTGGTGTTGATTATGGGGGCCATTAGCATTTTCTTTCGCAAGATCTGTCGTCATATTTTTTGGAGACGAAATCAAATAACCACGCGGGTCTCATCGCCACCAACTTGTACGCTTACAAAGTGGCATTAATTATAGAGACAAAAAAGTAATCAAAAAGTTGAAAAGCTGAGATATTATCAAACTTTTTTTCCCAGAATGCGCGTGATTAAATTATTACCTTGACAACAAAAGATGTAAAGGTCTTCTTAAAATAGAGCTTTGGCATTACGAGAGAGTGAATGTTATCAATGTCTTAAAAAGGCACATTATAATTGCTGGACAGATTCCGATACTCATGCCAAATATCTACACGCAAATATTTATGAAATGACAAACTGTCTGTATGCTAAAAGACTTCACGATTTTCGATACAAGCTATGATTAACGAATTATCTTAAGAATGAATAAGCCAATATTGAATTTTTTTAACAAACAAAAATGACATAAAACTACCGTGAAAACACATGCTTATAGTGTTCTCAATCTCAACAAAACGAGGAGTTTTTAGATCAGCTTTAAGCTCAATGCTGGCAAATCGTCACCCTACATTTAGCAGACAAACATACAATAGTGAGTTCAACTAGCATAGAGAAAAAATGGACGATTAATGGAAGAACATTACTTGAGTCGAAATAGAATTAACTGCCAAGGAAATAAATCATGTATTGATCGGTGCTCCTCCCAGGAGACACCAATTTATTAAAGAACGATAATGATATAAGTAACTCGATAGCTTTAGATTTTGTCTGTTCCAATTATAAAGATAATCTAGTCCCTAAAAATGCCGCATAGGTCTTCCTCGCGGTCTCCTTTCATTATTAGTGAGGCCATTGACGATAACAATTCCATGTTCGTATTTGGTTACGTGACTACATAATCAAACACTCGCGTGAGTTCCGGCGGCCGAAAATTTATCATTTACAAAATCGATGAACAAGCCTGCCTTCCATTTTGCGCCCCCTCTTCGCACGGGAACTGGTTACGACCACTGGTCAAATGCTGTCCTATTGTTGTGGTTACCGTGCGTAACGAGCGTAAAGAGATCGAACATTGATAGACGAGCTTACGAACCAAGACTCTGCCTTCCATTTTGCGCCTTATCTACGCACCAAAAATGTTGTAACTATTTCTGTTGAAACGTTCTCGTATTGTTGTGGCTATTATGCGTTAAGGGAAAGGAACCAAACGTTGGTCGATAAACAGAAATTCCTCCAATTTGGCGCAACGCACCGAAACGTATTGTTACGTATACGGACCAAAAGTTACAGCATTATTGCCGCTAGTGCGTGCTGATATATTGGGCTTCGTCGGTATTACGCTCTGATGATTCGAATCTAATTTAATATAGTGACATAATTTAAAATTTTAGTTTGAAAAATGTATGTTAAAGATAAGCAATACCTGGAGAAGATAAAATATTTGATAACATGGCATACTCATTACGTAGACGTACTTATACACATTAAAAAATAACATACTAACGTAAAGACATCAACTACTGCTTCGTAATGCGGAGAACAAAAAATAAATAAATAAATAAATAAGTAAAATATTTTTTTTAAAAAAATCTGTAAGTTATAAACATTTTTGCTGCCCGCTTGTATACTTGGGCTGACTCAGCATAATCACTTTTGGTGATTGGGGTTAAATTTTCATTTTTAAAAAATGAACAAACAGAATTACAAAGCTTCTCATACCATTATTTTTGATTCACATTAATTAAATCTAGACTGTTAGGACATATTTGTAAAGACACATCTTTGAATTATTTCCAAATCCGAAAGAGGCATTGTTCATTCGATAGAGGAACATAAATACGCTACCTGTCGGCAAATTATTTGATTAAACTTCAGGTAGTGCAAGGGTGGTAGATTTTCAGTTTCTGAGCTTATTCTACCGGAAGGTAAATTCTTGTGTAACAAACATGAAAGTTTAAGATTTACAGAATTCTAAATAAATGACAAATTAGTCGAATTAAAATGCAAAATATATGTGCGAATTTTCCACAACATATGGGAACGCAATTAACATAACATCATTATCTAAGAACAGCTTAATTAGGACCCTGCTCTAGTACTCATAGCCAGCGGCT
>Ga0058701_10005407_pt1 | contig 10591 bp, 4 predicted proteins | sample AgamicOrMae_FD_97039 | JGI IMG/M metagenome (GOLD analysis project Ga0058701, IMG submission 97039) | Agave microbial communities from Guanajuato, Mexico - Or.Ma.e | ecosystem: Host-associated > Plants > Phyllosphere > Phylloplane/Leaf | place: Guanajuato, Mexico | collected 2012-06-04 | reverse complement strand
ACATTTTATTTTTTCTATTTGTTTCCCTCCTTGAAAAGAGCTTAGGATTTGTTTTTAAGGAAATTCTGATCACTCAAGCGTAGCGTAAACCTAAGAAATCACATAAACACAAGCAAGGATGTGCGTTTTCCTATAAGAACAATGTATAATTCAATCGTGTTTATTTCAAAATTGAGTTCGATGACAGTGAGTTTTCTTGTGAAAAATGGATTCGGCGTGTCCTAAAGAGCTTGCCACAGAAATATTAAGCGATTCTGATCACTAGACCAAGGTCGCTCCTACCACCTTAACTTAAAGGTTTGGCACAGGTCCGTCATTTCGTGGTATTGAGTGATTTAAAATTGATGGCATGTCACAAACCACCGGCAAAATCACTGAGCTTTGTTGATGTATGCTATTTAAAGCACGACGACTTTCGGTTCATAAACTGTACTATCATGCATAAAAGTTCTGGAACACCAATTTTGCGCAGAAAAGCTTTTAGGTTGGCAGCAGCAGCGAGGCGAGCGCCGAGGAGTCCTGCGATTGGCCCGCTCAAGGTCAACACTGTCAGTGCTCCAACCTAACGGTTGAGCTGCGCACAAAGGTTGTTCCGGAACTTTCGTGCGCGATAGTACCTGTCAATGTACATCTACCAGATATACATATACAGGTTCACTAAGGGCAAAACATAGGGACCTTGATGGGCTTGAACCAGAGTGGCGGTGGTAAACGGCGATCTCTCGACCAATCGCTCCAACGATACTGTACACTCTAAGTCCTTGGGGTTAATTTAACCCCCCAAAATAGGGTGAATTTAATACGCAACTTTTTTCACCCCAAATTCGACTTTCAACCACAATTAGTTTTACCTTTTTGCAGGGCAGTGAAATTCACCGAACAAGATAAATCAGTGAAAGAAGCCCCCAAAGAGGTTAAATTTGCGTCTACTTGGCTTTGATCTTCATTCAGTAATCTATGGAGAGCCTACAAAATCATCGTTGAAATTCATACGCAACAAAATTCACCCCACGGGTTTACAGTGTAAAATTTCCCCCAAAGGCTCAGCTGATACAGACGTAGCATTGAAAGAAATACTGTATTCCTCTACGGCAGGGCTAGTCAAAATGCGTTCCGAGTGCGATCGCGCTCCAGCGTCGTCGCAGCGGTAGATGCAGCGCAGCTAAACAGGCGACTCGCAGCCTGTGGTCAGTCGGGTCAGTGTTTGTCAGTGTAGTGTCAAAATACAATGCCAAACATTGATTATATTGTAAATCAGAAAGCAAACAAGTAAACTATTGGTGACTAATCTGGATTTGGATTATTTTTCATAAGTTTTCATGAATTGTTCTTTACTTTGATTCATAGATTTCCGTTTCGCATGACGGCAAGTACCGGTAAACAGAGGAGCGTTTTATTGTTTGAGCCGTCAATATGTACGGTAGGAAAAAAAATATGCCGCAAATGGTTTTATACCTCATCCAACGAAATATTCTCACCGCAGAAGTTAAAGAAATTCGAACGTAAACAAAACAAACCCATTTAACGCCGGTCCGCACGGGAGCATGTGGACAAAGCAACCTACCGTCCGCTTCCCCTTCACGTCGTCGCAGCGCTGCCGCAGAGTTGCCAGGCGGCGTGGCGCGGCGCATTCGAAATAACGTGGCTAGCGCACTCGGAGCGCAGTGCATCTGCCGGTGTGCAGATTTTGGCTAGCCCTGCTCTACGGACTTAGGCAAAGACCGTTATTTACCTGATAGCAGTAAAGCGTAAAAGGCCAAGAAATTCATTCATGCCTTGCGAGAAAGGTCCGTAAAATGAGGCCTCACTCGACGTGTTCGCTAAAAAAAATATCGATTCAAACGTATCAAGTTTACTGATTATTTCGTCTGCCAACTTGGGAAATTCCTCTCGTTACAAAGACGTTTCCCTTCAAGGGAGTCTCACAGAGAGTCTCTCCTTGAGAAGAGTCATGAGTCACTGTAACCCACAACTTAATTTGTGTATAAAAATCACCTGATAAATATTTTCGCTGACAGCCGACTCACATCAACGCAAATCAAAACCGGGGATGGTGACCACAGAGCACATGTATTTAAATACCGAGCTGAAAGCTAAGGAATCATCGGTCCGATGTTACTGTGGCTTGGTAACAATCCTTATTGTTAGCGGGACCTGTGTCGCTGCAGAAAGACTAGTGCCCTTGAGGCAGGCGGTGTTAATGACGTGTTTGTTGTACTAAATATGAGTCGTCGACTCTTGTAGGGTCACTGTCAGGTTTAAAGGATGGATTTCCCACCGCTGTCTTTCTTCATTAATTGCGAAGCCAAGCGGGGCGAGAAACGACGTATTCTACCTAACCTAACTTTCGGTAACTTAACAGAATGGTCTCCAAGTGAAGCAGTTGAGAATCCAGGAATTATTATGCACTTCCAAGCGGACTAAGGAAAAAGACCCCTTCTAATATACGTGGTTATGTACGTCGTATCTTCTTACTGCCATTAAAATTTTGAAGTAGAAAGAGTATCAAAAGAGTATAATTAAACATTTAAAAGTAAGTCGCCGCTTTTGTTTGCCGGCAAAGGCTCCAATCGAAATGTCGGAATTCGTGATAGTCCTTAACCTCGACTAACTTGACAACGGTTGTTAGAGATTTAACCTAGCATGCAGTAAATGTGTAGGCTTGTTATAAAATTAAACACGGTTAGTTTTCATCGGTACAATCTGCACCTCCATGAAAGACTCAACCAGTTCTAAAAGCTGAGTTTTAAGGTAGACCAGTTTCAAGAGCGCGCCAAATCCCATTTTTCAGCTCTTACCATTGATTGTTTTCGTGTGATTTAACACATTGCGGCACCTCTATGTAAGACTCTACCAGTTCCCAAGCCTCAGTTTTAAACTGGTACTAAATCGACTAGCGTCCGAGATGTTTTCGTTGCGAATACCTCTCTTATTATTCGTCTGAAATGAAAGAAAATGATGGACCATTTTCCCTGGCTTTCAGGAAATGTTCTCCACGAATTCTTTCTATATAACACTAGATTTTGCGGTCTTTTTCACGCTCCTCGACCTTCGTGTCAGCTATATTGAAATACCGACGACCTTGACAGTTTAATTTCACATGTTTTGGAAGGCGGCGGACAACGTTGGATGTCGACTACTTCACGCCTTACAGGGGTGTTGTGATGGTTGCCTATGTCGGCATTGTCAGGGGCTCGCTCAAACACAGGATTGGTTGCAATGCAAAGCGTGCTTTGAGCAAAACGTTCGTTTAGGTTATAAGCCTTGTGCCAACGCTCTCCAAGGTGTGACGAAGCAAGGTAGGACATGAGAGGTAGAAAATTCAATCTTTAAGTGCCTTTAAGTTTTATTTACTCAAAAACTTCGAAGAGTAGGATCAAGGAAGGAGTAGTAACCTTATGATATTTGTGTTGGCAGAAGTACCTCTAGGTCAGGAGCCCCAAAAGTGTTGAGTAACCCAACTGCTCTCGACGGGTATACCGAAATGCCATGGACTAGGGGCGACCGCTCTTGAAAACATTCACCTTATCTCGACATAAGACCAGCTAACTTGTTGAGACCGCTCGGGTCTTAAAGAGAGACCTGCTCTCTTTGGAGAGTTCCCCTTTAAAGAGCGCCTGACCGAGAGCAAAGGGATCATCTTGGGAAGAGCTCAGCACTTGACGATACTAACAATGATTGCTGCTAACCGCACTATAACAGGCCTAAACAGCATGTGTGCACTAAACAAATGAGCTCCCTGGGCGTAAAAGCTAATGAAAAATTCAGCGCGCGAGGCGGCCTGGCCACGTGTATAGTGTTGACACTCGAATTATGCAAGATGACTGCCCCATAGTGTTGGTTATAGAATATCCTTGTGTAAGTAGCAAATTAGTTATAAGTGCTGCGTCCTTTGTTGCGTTTTACGACTGGCGTGGACTTGCGGGGAACGTTTAAAGCCAGCGATAAAAATTCTGCGATACTATAGCGCCAAACACCGCACAAAAGAGTGGGGAAAATAATCCATGTCAAAATACTCTCCTTAAAAGTTGAAAATGCAATGCTTTTAACGATTCGTAGCATTCAATTCCAATGCTACGGACTGACATAGAAACATTTTGCATCGAGAGATATGTGGGCGGACAGCCGCGTAAGTCGGCTTGAAATACTACAGCGAGTTTGTAGAAAGACATTTCAGCTTGAATACCTGTATAAAAAGGCACTTTTCAGTAAGGCCATGCACTAGAAGGAAAATAATAAGAACGTTTTCGCGTGAACGTGTACTGTAAAGATATTTTTAATGATGCTGCCATTGTCAGTATAATGTAAAATTGCGCTTTAGGAATCAAATTATTTTTGCCTTGTTTTTATTTATGCCTTTTTTTCGTGTGAAAAACGACGGGTTAACAAGTGGTTGTCATTTTTTTAAAATTTAAACAGAGCTTCACTGACAAAATTGTGCTAAGCGGCATGCGTTTCATGGTTGACAGAAGAAGTTTACCTAATTTGTGATATTAAGCTACTCTTGACCCACTGGAAATATTTCTAAAAGAAATCTACAGTTGTGTCGCATTCAAGGAACTTTTCGTCTCCAAAAATCGAGTTGGCAATGCTATTTAACTGATATGACCGAGCACGAGTTCCTCCACACCTAAATGCATTAGTATTACCAACACAAATATCAGAAAAATAAGTCAACGAATCCGAATGCGACAAACTGAGGATCTCAGCAATCAACGAAATCTATTTAAATAGTGTTTTTTCTTAATCCAATGAAACTTTTTCCGAATCAAGAAAGTATGACGCGCTCAGAAATAAATATCACGACATTTCAAGCGTACAAATGCTATTTTTAAGAACTAAAACTTCGATTAAAGCTATTCAGACAACAGGTAGAAAGGCGAAGTACAGCTGGCAGAATCGAGAATCGGAGCATAACCACTCGTGTCAGTGTTTCGACCGCTGCCACCTGACCCAACGAGAATGTCTGCGGGTAAGGAAGAATCCTTTTTTGTAGACTAGCACGCATTCCAGCTGTCGTGTGAAGAGACACTCCGCGTAAAACTTTTAGGAACTTTCTGGTTACAAAGACGTTTGAGAGATAGAAATTCTTAACTACAAGCCTTCCATCGACCAGAAATGCTCTCCCAGAAGGAGCTAAAGAGGCGAAGGATGTTTAAAGCAGTCCGGAGGCGTTCATGAAAAATTTCTAAAGCACTCTTAGGGGTTGAGGAATTGGGGTCGCTAGGAGCGAGAGTCTCGCCCCCTCGCAATTTCACCTTCCTTCTCTAGCACCTCTGCTTATATCGTTTAGTTCTTGGCGTATACGGATAATACATTTGCCCTATTACATTTAATCCGCGCGGGAAGATTTAAGCCGGGGTTAACCACTCTACTCGGATAGAAGTCTCTAAGATACTCACAGCGATTGCTCCTTTGAAGCTATCCACAATGTTGCTTTAATCATTATAGGCTATACATTAATCATCACATTTTTCGAAAGGAAAGAAAGTCGCGAACTAACATCGAACCTTTACTTCTGCACGAAGGAAACGCAACGTTTTGCGAAATCGTTGCAAACTAATATTTTTTTATTATTTTTTTCCTTACTATTCTGCGAATTAACAAATAAGTAAACTCACAACATCAATGCAAAAGATGGTTTCAATAAGAGTGAGGACAAATTAATCCCAAATAATTAAGATTTAACAAAGCGGATTTGCATTCTTCAAATGTTGAGGATGTACCAACAGTTTTATCGTTCCCACCCACCGCCCCGCAGCGTATATTTTCTATTCTCAACCGAGCGTATATTTTATGATTAAATCTTGGGACTTTTTGCATATTAGCATTTAAGAGAACGTTCAGCTTGTCTCGTAACAAATTTTTACTTTACTCGTGTAATACTTTCTCCCTAAACTTACTTCTGTGATTTTATAATAATGCAGTCGCGAAAAGTCTGTGAATATCAATAATGCCCTCCTCTTTTCCTGTCAAAATCTTCCCAACTTACTTGGTCGAAAAATGTTATTTTCACTTTTCTGCCGCTACCTGTAAACTCTTGTATTAATTGGGGCATCAATGTCGCATTAACATGTTCCTTGAACATATTTCTGCCTCATGGCCAAGAGAGACGGCACGAGTTTTAATTTAACAAAATAGTGAAACAAAACTTCATAATGTTGATACATGATAAATTGTTTTGTCAATTCGGTCGGTGAACTATCACTGAATTATTTTTAGGTGCAGCCTCATCGAGTTTGTGATACGTCGACTGACAGTTGAGGAAACCTGACTGATTCGCGCTATCAGTTTTAGGTTTGGACATGTTCCCTGCACCTCCTTCTGCTTCAGTGGGCGCCAATCGGTGGAACATATATTTGCAGAGGTAATAATAAATGCAACCTCAAAAATTACTCTGCTCAGCGAAAACGGATCACCTGTAAACAAAGGACATATTTCCTTCATTCTTCCGAATTTTGTCGTCAAGCGGAGCAGAGCAGAAGGGGGAAAGGCACAGGGCAACAAACATGACCAAACCTAATCTATCTTCGCCAAGTTTTATGCCATGTTAGTTGTCCCGTTCTTCGCTTCATTATCACTTTGGTCAACTGTCGCAAGACGCCTACACCCAGTTGGCAGAGAGCTGTCGTCGAGGAGTCCCGTGTTAGCAGTGTTGTGCGCGGGGGTGGGGGGTCGTCCCCTCAAAACTTTGAGTCGGGCCTTTTTTGCACTTTGCATGGCTTGCCGGGGCCCTTTCGCCCGTTATTTCCAACAAACAAAAAGAAAAAAAAACAGGGGTACCTTATGGCAACAACTCTCCCCTTTCTTGAAAAATAAAACAAAAAAAACAACAAAAAAACCTTCTTGATATAAAGCCTGCGTACGCCTAAGGGTATCAGCCCTAGTAACCGTTAGGTTGGATTCTTTCAACTGCCTTTCCTCCTTCGCTGTCAAGCATTCCACGTATAGTACCTCCGCCCTGCTTACATGAGCTTTCAAACAAGAATCTTTAAATTTACAACTAAAAACGCATTTACCTGCAGAAAACACAGTGCAAGACAAAAGTCATAATTCCATAAAACCATCCATCAAGGGGGAAACGATTTTAACCCGTAACGCAGTCCAAAGTATTTGGAGTGATATTTAGGTTAAAGTGAAATCGCAAAGAATTTTTCCACTAAAATACGCAATTTTAAGCTTTCGGAAAATGTCTAAATTATTAAATTTCAGGTTACCAAAGGGGTAATATTTTTTTAACTGTGACAATACTGAACTGAAAAGATCTTCTAAAATATTTTTTTCTGTTTCCGAACGGCATCGCTGGGCGGTAGTGGGTTAAGCAGAAACGATCTCCGGACTAAAAATGTATCACAATGCCCATCCACCAAAGGCAAAAAGGTCGAGATTCAATCTCGAAAACTTACAGTGTGGCGAACTATTTTTACAAACATAAGAAACATACGCTTGCTTATCAACGAGATTAATTTACGCACTGCGGATTCAAACGCACATAGTTAACAGCATGTTGAAAACACGAAGTTGAGGTAGCGCTCCAAAAGCCGCCTGGCAACACTTCCGACCTCAGCCCAAATTATCACGCGACCTTCAACTCCCTAATTTACGTCCTTCATTCAAATTTGGCCACTGAGGCCATAAACTTAATCCTTGTTACGAGTTCATAAAAGAATTTTCTGAGCCGAGATAAAATTTACCTGTCCACATTGCTGTAGACTTTGCATGCCCTAGTACAAAGTCATTGATTTACTTTTCTTACAGATTTAGCAATCCAAGATTTCTTGTTTTTGAGAAAATGCACCTCATTATTGGACCGGCAGGTATTTGTTGATTAAATGCACGACAAAAAATAACCACTAATTCTGGTATCTTACACCCTTACTAGATATGAAGGTAATACAGAAGATAAGCTTATTGTACCTATTTTTGAGACGAAGTCACAATTCACACGCTACCCCATTTAAAATGTATTAGGTTGGTTTCCGTGCGTTCAAATCTCTCTTGCGCTAACATGGACGTGCGAATAGAACTGACCTTTTTGAAAATACCCCTTTCAACAGGCATATCATTTGAGAGCTCTCGGCGAAACATTTTCAGAAATACAGTCATTACTTGGTTTATGTTCAAAAACAACAAAATTACGCTCTTTTCCTGCTTTACCTTCACCCCAAGGCATGTATAGGACCTCCAGAAACCGGGAATAGTTTTTACTCTTCACTACTTCCGAGAGTGCATCCTTCGTGATTTTAAGTAAAAAATGGCGTAATCTGAAATGTGAAACGTAAAAATATGGTCGTAATCAGTTAACATTTACTTTTACAAGCAGTAACGGGAATTCCATAAGCCTACTTGCATTTTGGTGCGGTTGGTGCATGACTGTTGCATTCAAAACACCGTATTACTTTCATGTTACTGCTTGAAAGAGCCTTCAGAACATGGAATCAAATGTCGCGAGCAGCATGTCTTTACATGGTATTAGACGTAAGGTCAAGACATGACCCCTTGGTATTTCCGAATTCCTTTCAGGATTATTACGGTCGTATACGAATATAAACAATGTAAATGTTTGTTTGGAAACGATAAAAAATTTCGTCTTGCTCGGTTCAAGGGACTACAAAAAACCTGCTTTCTTTCGGAAATCCTTGTCAAAGCCGTGGGGTAACACTATTTTGCTGTCTTACTACGTCGTAATTTAGGAAGAACAACCCAAGGTACTTTATAAGGCAAACCTTTCTTAAGACGTTTCAAATTTGCATTACCTACATATTGTATTCTACCCTTAGTTCAACCTTTGATTGAATTGCAAGTATCCAAAACATTCAATGGTTCAGATTATGTTAAGCCAGGTTAGTTTACCATTAGAGCTTTTTGCTATCTCTCCACTCGTTTTGGTGACGAAAGGTTACGAGAGGAAGTCGGTGCGAACCTAATTAGAGTCAGTGCCACTTTTTCAGTGTCGCTTTGTTAAAAGAGCCTCCATGTTCAGACTAGGTCTTGATAACACCATCTTTGTTAGCTGCGGGCGTAAACTAAATTTAATTCGGAGCCGAAAATCAGTGAAGAGGTTGAACGCATTTGGCCCCGAAGCCAACTCAGTTGGGAGTTGAGCGTTTCCAAACCACTAACAACCCCCTCCCCTTTTCCGTCCACCATATATATCACCCATCCCTTGTGTGTAACTGATCCTATATTCCAAAGCCAGCCAGATTCGCCCGTGGATGCTGAATTTCTCATCCCCGCGTTTCGAATCAGGATTGAAGATGTATTGAAAGAGATGAAAAACTTGTCAGTCGAGGACCTTGATTCGCTGTTGCGGTGTCTGCCGCGCGTTGATTATGCCATGTATGTATGATTGATCTGACCACGAATCCTGTTCGAGATACCGTCTGTGGTAACACAAACCAGATAATCAAGGTACAATTTTTCGTTGGCTCGCGCGATACTTTGCGGTTTTGGCGCGTGTTCTATTAATACTGGGACCGTCGCGCTGAATTAAAAACGATTCATTATCTAACTTCGGTGCTCTACCTTTCGTCCGCAACGCGAAGAGACGCGACAGCGGAGCTGGGCACGAGGCACCTTACCTAACTCACCCTAAAGTCGTTAAATCGGGGGCCACTATATTAATTAGCAACGGGGAAGTAGGCGGCAAGGCTTCATCGACGACACCTGAGCGGAACGATGTCCAGTTTACTTTGACCTCAATGCTGCTTGTATGACGTTATTTTTCATACTGAAATCACAGGTTAGGTCAAGGTAGAAAACAATGCAGAAAATACATGCTGGTGTAACTCCTCGTTGAATCTTACTTCCCAAGTTTGATGATCATTCTTTCCATGAGAAGACCTACCAACAGCCATGCCAATTCCAGGTACTTGTCGAGAGAATCTCTCTGTATAAACTATTGTCAAGTCTACCTTCATATTATTAAAAAAAATATGTTTTATCTGGCCCAATCAACCCGTCGTACATGAAATTCCGTCCCTTTGTTTAAAGCCTACATCGAATCTAAACTCGTCGAATTTTCACTATCCTAACTCAAACAAAGATCCCAGCCGAATATTTTAAAGAAACCAAACATGAGCAGAATACTCAGAGTAGCCCAACCGAAAAAGGATGTCTGAAAAAAATCCGTCTCGCAAAGAGAAACCATATTCTTTTGAAAAAGATTACGAGATTTTGCAAGGCTTTCCGTCCGTCGGGCTTCCTATAGACGCTCGCTCTTATCCAGTAGCAATGCGATAAGTTATCCCAGCTTTAAAAGGCATGCTAAATATATTATAATTACGCTAAGATTTCACGAAAATGAACTTCCATTACTTATGAAACAGAATCTCCGAGAAAAGTAACAATTCAACAAAATCGTTCATTGAGAATGGGAAAGCGATTTGTCGTTTGCAACAGACTTCGAACGGACGAACATTGTATCGGAACAAAAGCACGTTGTCAGCTGGTCCGGCATTTCTGAGCCCCCCCCTCCCCCAAGGGGAAACCAGGACCCACTTTTGTCACATTTGTTTTTTTCTACTCAAAACAACACTTGCCGCCTTCAATCTTAGGGAATAGCCATGATTCCTTTTTTCTTTTTTTCTTT
>Ga0058701_10005406_pt1 | contig 10592 bp, 6 predicted proteins | sample AgamicOrMae_FD_97039 | JGI IMG/M metagenome (GOLD analysis project Ga0058701, IMG submission 97039) | Agave microbial communities from Guanajuato, Mexico - Or.Ma.e | ecosystem: Host-associated > Plants > Phyllosphere > Phylloplane/Leaf | place: Guanajuato, Mexico | collected 2012-06-04 | reverse complement strand
GGTTTAGGGTTCGCTGATGATTGAACTTTCATTGACTTGAATTCACAAACCGATTGTTTTGGCCTGGGAAGTTCTTCTCGGTTTCGTCATCCTGTTTTTTTTCGGGAGATGTTTGGAAAAGTCTCGAATTTAGGGAAAGGCTTTTCCTGGCGTGTATCCAGTCGTTACTCCTTTCATCTCGTCCTTAAAAAAGTCGAAGACGGACTGTTTTTCTTCGATCAACGTATTTAAAAGCCATTTCGCATAAAATAACCCGAAAGGTGTACCGTTAAGGTAAACCAAAAGTTTGCGGTCGACAGACTTACTCTGTAGATTTGAAAGGTGTCATTTTGTACCTCTTGCGTTTCACCTTACTAGTTTCATTACCTTATGACAATTATTAACAAATTGGTGAGGTTAACATACATGAGGTTGACTGGGGTAAGATTAACCGATATTAGGTTACCGATCCGCTCGGCTGTTGCCAAGCTTTATGCGGCTTACTTTTTGGTGGCAGTTGTAAGCAGTTTAAGCTTGGAAAGCGATAGGTAAGGTTGACTTAGGTTGGGTTATTTAGTGCTTCGGCCCGGCTTTTTGACGAAAGGTGGAGCGTACGTGCTTAAAAAAAAGGCCAGGAATTGAGCCATGCGTAGGCAACACGCATGACACTCGTGTCGAGTGGGTTGCATCGTCATTTCGGAAAATCCTGAGGCTCATAACTCGTTCGGTAAAGTATTCAGTGAATCGTTGAACACCCTCGTACAAAATCTCAAGCTTGGAAATGTTTTTAATTTTAGCGTTTATAAGCCATCTTAGGGTACGAAGCGAAGCTGAAGTGCCTTGAGTCTCAGCGAGAATCATAATCTTCAGCGATGATAATTGTGAATGATAGGGTGTAGGAGTGTAGGCCACTGACAATGAGTTCGCCAAGTTGCGGTGCGACTATTAAGCCGGCAAATTTAAAATTAGGTTGAATCGCTCTTCATTTCTGCGAAGACAATGATAAAAGCTGTGGAGGCAACGAACGAGCGACTGAGACAGGTGCTGAGCTGGCCGTAGTCCGTTGATGCCCGGTCCGGCCCGGACCACTGATTGGCGGGCAAGAGGAGGAGGGGGGAGGGGGCGACACCGGGAGAGGGGAGGGGGTGACGCGATATGTAGAAGAGAAAGAAGGGTGTGAGTGAGTGAAAGAGTGCAGTCGCGTGTTGGTGCGAGCGAGATGAGACGTGTTACTCGACTCTGACTCCTTCGGAAGCGTGACGTCACGCGTGCGGCGGCGCAGGCGCGGAGAGGGGCGCCGTTCAAAATAGCAGACAGCCTGCAAGAGTTCTAAAAACGGCGGGAGTTGTGTTTCGGACTTTGGCAAAGTAACTCGGAAAATTATTTCGACTTTGGAAACGAGTCGCGGCGGCAGGGGGCGCAATCTCGCAGTGCTGGACAACGAATCGTTTAGCGAAGGCGGTGCACGGAAAACGCGCGTGTGTGTGAGTGAGTGAGTGCTATCCGCAGTGGTTTGCAACAAATTTGGAAAAATGGCTCAACTCGTGACCGTCAAGCTCTCGCGCTACGACAACACCCCTTGGGGGTTCCGCCTCCAAGGAGGGAAAGACTTCGGAACACCTCTTATCATTCAGAAGGTAACACGGAGTAACTGCATCTGCGCAGACGCGGATCGCACCCGCTGGTTGAAATCACTCCGGTAATCTTCCTCGGGCTTGTCATATTTTCGCTTGGTTTTTCTCAACAAAAGAACGGGTAGAATTTCGAGTGAAGAGCGTTGCATCCGCTAGCGCTTGGGAAGTGATGTATATGGGTGTGTACACCCACGCAACACTTAAGGGTTTATAAATAGCGCGAGGGCGGCTATAGGTTGCAGGACTATTTTTGAACTGCGTGCAAATTGATCGCTCGTTCGCAATTCAATTTGATGACATCGCATTATTAAATCTTGGCCTATAATTAAGAGACATTCTGCCATCCTGAAAAAAAAGGGGCCGAAAACTCAAGTATTACCCAGAGCATATGCTACGGTATTAGAGGTTAATTTTTTCGAATGACATAAACGGGAAATTCCTGCTTAGGTCAACTGATTGCACCGACGTAACTTTAATAAATCGATTCTAATCTTGAGGAGTCTTTCTTGGAATTCTACGAAGATTAAAACTGCGTCTCTGAATTCAATTGAAATGAAACGTGCGTGGGAAAATAGTTGTCGGAGTTTAAAAACGTTTTAAGAATTTCATCCAATATTTAAAAGAACAAGCATTTTCGTAATGAGTGTAAGTAGTATGTGATTTTTTTCTCCTGTTGACGATTGTTCAGGAAGTCATATCAATAGACATTTTGACCAGTATTTTAGTATCTCAAAAACGGCAAAACCCTTTGTTCTACCAGACTGATAATATTAAGGATATTCCAGCGCTTCTGATTAGTCAAGTTCAAAAAAAATCTGAACGGGTGTTAAAAATCTGAAAATTGAGAAAATGATCGCTCTTGAGAGGCATTTACTCGAGATATTCTTGGTATTTTATTTTCGCAATAATAAAAGTGCATTTCTTATGTTAAAAAATCGTGAAGTTGATTTGACTCACTTTTCCACAACTGCAAATTGTGGTCAAACTTGTCTAAATTGTTTCTCAAACTCCAATCTTTACTGGAAATCATTTTTTCGCTCATCGTAAGCTCAATCAGACGCTATCAATCATTCTTCACCAGACTGAGCGCCATTTTTCGGAGCTGCCAAAAGAGCCCATGCTTTTTTCCCCAACTTTAGAATCTAACTACGTAGAAACGGTACGTTCAACTTTGTTCAGACTTCGCCTTACGATAGATACACGCATTTTTAAATAATCCTGAAAATTTATTGTCCTTATCTAATTTTAGCCTATTGCGCTGGAATGTCCTTAAATACCGGAAACTTGCAGATTTATAGTCACTCTTAATTGGCAAGATGGAATTATCCTGCGCTCGTGTTCCACCTTTCGTCGAAATGCCGAGCTGAACGAGACAAAAGGCCCGTGGTAAATTAACCTAACCTAACCGAACCTAATGTTGCAACGCCTGACACCGCTCCTCGGTAATAGTTACTGCTGCTCAGAAGTAAGCGGCATTTGACTTGGCGGCAGCCGAGCAGAAGATAGCGTAGCACAAAGGAGACTTGCGAAGCACTTGACCTAACCCAACGTGTTAACCTAACCCACGCGTTAACGTAGCCAACGCGGCCATAAGGCGTTAATCGTCTTGATGTAATAACAATAAATTCCGGTGGAACACAAATAGACGATTCCACCCATGAATATATTTACAGTGTGTCATCGGCTAAGTTATCTTCCTAGTTCTCAGTTAATAGTGATGCAGAACCAGAGCCGGGTTTGAGAGCACTTACTTAAATTTGTGGAGGTTGTATTTTCTACCTTGTGTTATACCTTGACTAACAAACTTTAATCACCAGATAACGACAAACTAATCGTAGGTCTTTTGAAGCTTAGTGCTTTGATATTTGTAGCCTATGATCGACTCTCGCTAACAATGCTGCGCCACACGTCGGAAGGTGACGCCGAGAAATAAGCGGCAGCAGGCAAGGCGAAGATAGGTTAGGTTAACCTAGGTTATATGTCCTGCGCCTTGCGCCACTATTACTACCATCGACTTGACTGACGGCAGATCGCTAAGGGTATAGATACCGAAAAATTCAATATGTAAAAAAAAAAACGCGAAATTTATTATGCTATGGTGACGACTTGAACGTACTTCCTTAATCTACTACTACCCAACAATGCCGTTCGAAAACAGAAAAAAAATAGAGGATCTTTTTAGTTCAGTATTGTCACAAGTAAAAAAATATCCACCCCCTGTAAACTTGAAATTTGGTTATTTAAGTCTTGTCCAAAGCTTAAAATTGCGTATTTCAATGGAAAAAATCCTTTCAATTTCTCTTGTAAATATTACCCCGCGGCGACGAAATGAAGATGGAAAGCTGAAATCGATATAGCTTGTAGCTATCATACATCCTCGCATAGTTGTAAAATTGTAACAAGTTTCACCATCTAGTTTCCGACTTTGAGTTCGTCAAAAGTGACAAAAAATACACGGTGATGGAGACCTCATTAAAGAAAGGGCATAATCGAGAAATTCAGTTATACCTTGTGAAGAAAAGAGAGTGAAAAACTAGTTGTTTTAGTTAATACCCCCCTTACAAAACTTTTGCCCCCCCCCAAAAAAAAAATGGAACTTCACCATTTGGTTTAAGAGAAATTCGAGAAAAATCTCAAAGGAATACACATTTGTCTTGAAAAATGATTCAACTCAGCAACTATAGATTTCTAGAAAATTTGAAATCAACTGATTTAATGGTAGATAAATATTGGACCCGTATGTTAGTCTTGTCTCAAAGAGATTCTGAGCTCTAGATTATTTTTTTTAAAACATGCATTTAACAGTTCCAGGTGAACATGACTAGTTTGCCACGGGGGTATATCCTTAAACTAAATTTCACTCCAAATACTTTGGGCTGGTATGAGTTTTGTCCGTGGCGGCTGGTTAGTTTACAGTGGCTTGGGATTGGCCCTCATTATGGTTTTAGTATATGTATGTTAAATTTTGAGCCTCAAGAGCTCCTCATTTTTTGCACGTTAGCGTAGAGAGTTTCACAGAAGAGAGGTGTCAGCTGCCACGTCACCCTTGAGTCCCGCTAATCAGCGTGGTTGATTCGATGCATCGAACCAATCAGCGCGCACCGCGGGAATAAGTTGTCGCCTCTCTCCCTAACACAGCGCTTTCCGTTCACTCACCTCTCTGCAATCACCAATCGAAACGGATTCGTATCTTTCTGAAAGTTCAGGAACCTCCGCAAATCGCTCGAAGATTTGTTTGGTATTCTTATCTCGTGCGATATACAAAAATGCGCACGCCGAAGCTGAAATCGAATTTGTTTGTTTTGCTGATTGATCAGATTTGGACGGGTAACGGTATACGATCGGAAATATCGCACTGTTTTGTCGCCGTCCATTAAGATATTAGTTTGAAGCGGTATTCTGAAAATTATTAAATTACCGATGAAGACACGCGCTCTGACCAAAACGTGCGAAACTATAATTAAGAACTTCTCTTAATCTTTTCGAAAAAAATCTCCCTGAGCCAAACCTAACCTTTAGTCAAGCAGGCCCAAGCGGCCGTCCATTCTACAGGTATGTGGCCTGTTTTTGACCCCCCTTTCCCCCCCCCCCCTCCGTGCCCTAAAACGACGGTTTTCCCGCAAGAAAACGAATAACCGCGTGCCTAAGCCTTGACCTTCCCTTCCCCCCTAAGAGCACATACTACCGGGACGGTCCCTAACCTAAGCTGGACTTTTAAAAAGAGAATCTTAATTTCAGATGCAACCAAATTCAAAGTACTGATCTAGAAAAAAATCAGTCTAAATATTTACTGAACTTAAGTTATATCATTCCTAAAATAAGAAGGTTATAGACGTTAAAAATGGTGTCTGAAATTCAGGGCTTAATTGGACTGAATTTATTTCCAGATCAGTGATTTGACTTTTGCTGCATCTGAATGTAAATTTCTCTTTTTACAGTGTAAACCGAATCTCCAAACCCAACCAACGCTGTGTAAACAATCAACCTTCAGCGAACACTAGCAAATATGGTACCAACGTTTTTCAGCATTTTCGGGCAATGATTTGCTATTGTAAACTTGTTGGACCAAAGCTGGGTGAACTTAAGGTAGTCCATAGTAATGCTAACTGTAAGTAAATATATTTGCTTGTATGCTGAAGTTTGAGAAAACAAACCTCCTGCATATCGAAAGATAATGAACGTGATACTTTTAGAAGTCTAAAATTAGTTCTTGTTGTTGTTGCCGTATCGCCTGGTGTGAACAGAAAATCACAGCGACGTCGAACCAACGTTGAATCGATTGTTATATCTCAGTGGAAGGTTAGATGAGTACACCGTTTAATCCTCGCGATGAATAAGTCACAATATTCAGCAAAATCTCGGATGCGTGTTGAGTTTTATTTTTCTGAACAATTTACTGAAACCGAGCGTAACTGTTTTTGGCACTAGCCAAGCCAGTGACTGACAGCTTGGGGATTCGCATTAGAAACGTTACAGCTCTTAAGTAGGTTTATGTATGCCAAAATCCTTAGTCAAAGGCTTTCGTAATTTCCCTCTTATTTCTTCCAACCTGCTTAAGAAAGCGCCAAAATAAACAACCTAACAATATCAAGTACAGTGAGTTCGAGGAAATAGAAAACCCGATCTTTTTTCTTTTTTTTTGTGCTAAAAAGTCGTTTTGTGCACTGCTGTGTAAGATACGATATGGTTTTTGGAATCCTTTTTTTAGTCAGCTAATATTACGGCCTGATTGTATCTCATTGAACCATTAAATAGTTTTAAAATGAGCAATAATGCCGATGAATAGTTTAAAAGTTCAGTTTTGCAAAATTAATGGTTCAGGATTTTGTCTATTTATCTTATTAAGCATCTTAATAACGCAATAATGGAAGCTTTTAAGTACTCATTTGTAACATTTTAATTTTTTTCTAAAAAAAATCTAGGTGTTGCAAGAGCTTGAGTAAATTTACTTTAAAAATAAAAAAACAATAACAACAAAAACAAACTAATTTTGTAGTATTTTTTTAAATTAGAAATTTTGAGTTCGGAATATTTTTTTTTTGGTTGGAAGGCGATGCAATCTTCTATGTGAATACGTGACCTATCTTTCATAGTCTCAATGTTTTTAGAAAATATTTCGTCGTGATCTCAACTGTATGTGTAACGTCATTATGACAACATGTATATTTGCTGAATTGCGAAATATAGCCGACGAGTTTGCTGAATTTCTCATTCATCGATCGCGAGGGCATCGACGGTTTGGAATTTCTAGATAAGATCGCTAAGTTTCTCATAATCCTCAGTTTTAACGGAACTTCCTGAGTTTCGATGATGTCACTGTTCTCCGCGTGGTCAGAAAAAAGTTATCGGAATCCTGCCGCGAGTGTCCAGTTCCCCGTCACCTTTGAAAATTTCGCGCACTGCATTAGTCACGTGATTCCCCGGAAGTGAATGACGTCACGCAGCTCCTGTCTCCCTTCCGTCTCCCGAAGATCGCTGGACCAAAGATCTGAATCTCAGATCCGCAAGAATGAGTCATATCGTCACTTAACGGAGCGGTTGGTCACTCATAAGCCGATATACCCTGGAATACGTGGACCATTTCTCTGTTTAATGATGAAATCGGGGAGCGAATGATCTCCGAAAGTAGAAGTCCGACAGGAATGAGATTTTGAAAATTACACAGTTTAAGAGTTAAACTTTCAAATGGTGTATGCTACTACAACGATTACGACCGTTTTCAACCGTTACAATGAGTCAAACGGCGTCGCTTTTGAGTGGATATAACTCAATCGGAGAGAGGCGGATAAAAAAAAATGCACGGAACAACGGATTGGGAAAATCAAATCGATCGGCAGATCATTTGAAAATTTACTACCCACATTTGTTTCAAAAGCGGAGTCCTGCAGGACTTCTAGTTTTGGAGAACATTCGCTCCCCGTTTTACTCATTGTCAGTTCTCACAAACAGAGAAATGCACCATTGAGGTCACACACGTACGGAGGCAAATATAGTGGGTCTTAAGCTCGAAAATTCTTCCAAAACCAGAACTACGTAGTTAAAATTTTACTAAATCAACGTTTTGTTGTCAAAATTTTGGAACTTTAAAAAAATTGTAAACTTTTCGAGCTAAAAGTTTGAAACTTCCAGCAGAGTGATAAATTTTCGCTTTTTAAAACTTAAAAAAAAAAACAGAAAATTTATTATCTCAAAAATCGAGGAACTTTAAAGAAATTATGGATAAATCACGTGAGGAGAACCTCACATGATAAATATTTGCTCTAAAATTTAAAATCTTTCAAAAATTGGCCAAAAAACTTTTGCTAAATTAAAAAAAAAATTGGATCTTTTAAAAAATCTTAAGGACATTTCGCTCTAAAATTTTGGATTTTTTTTTAAATCAGGCATTATTGCTCTATAAGTTTGAAACTTACAAAAAATCATTGATGGCTCTGAAATTTTGTATGTTTCAAAAAAAATGTTATAATATATTCGCTGTTAATTTTTGAAAAGCACTTTCTAAGGGACACTGAAAGTTTTATCGTACAATTTAATTTCGGCAGGCTTTTTTTTTGTTATGAAAACTTTGGCGATAGTATTTTTGATATTATTTTCAACCGCAATATTAAAGAAGATCAGCTGACTGTAAGAGGAATTAGATTCGTATAATAAGACACATTCAAAACATTTTCTTCTTCACTGGTAAAGGAATCCAGTTTGTTTGCATTCTTTTTGTTTGGGTTTGGAAACCTAACCTATGTGGACTATTTGTTCCTTCCCTCTTTGTAAACACTGCTAAGTAAACAGGGAGCTTTTGAAAGAGTGGAGCTGCAGTCAGTTGGATCAATTGCTTGGATTACCGCAACTTTTCGTCCAAAACGGCCGAAGCAAAGTCGAGCGGATGCCATCCATTTCGGATGCCAAACACCTGTATAGGAGGACATAAACACAGTGCGGGCGTTTGGACACGAAAGTTAAAACACGGCGGTTCATAAATCATTTACTATAACCCATGGAATATTTGCCCCCGAATAAGCACGGCAAACAACACTCTTGCGTCTCATACTCTCTCGTGTTAAAGTTTTCTCCCAGTCACGTGTTCTACCCTTAATCTTTCATCATATTATTAGGAAGTTTGTTGAGGTTAAGCGAGGTTACTTTAACTTTGATAGGTATTATAGATTGAGCTAGGTTAGGCATTTATTTGGATTGAGCTTTGATAGGTATTAAGCTAGGTTAAATTATGTTATATTTTGACCTAGGTTAATTTAGGTTTAGGTATTTAAGTAGATTAAGTTGGTCTAGTTAGTTTTTTAGTTAGGTTAAGTTAGATTAGGTATTAGGGTAAGTTAGATAAGGGATTAGGTATTAAGTTACATTAAGTTAGGTAAGGTATTAAGTTAGGTTTGGTATTAAATTAGGTTAAGTTAGGTTAGGTTAGTTCAGCTTCCTGTATCTTGCTCTACCCGCGGCAATCGCCAATCATGATATGCGACCGATGACGGCATATGCGACTCGACGCCAAGAAGTGCTATCAATCTTGGCGGCATGAAGCTATTTTAAATGCCCTGTGTCACACTTTGATACCGTTCCGCTCAGCCTTCCCACGAAAGTGAAAAACACAAATGCAACGCCGAAAATTAAAATAAACCTTTATTCCCCTCTGACACTATTAATATCCAAAGAGGCAATATCTATGGGACTGATGGTTCAACACATTTATGTGACGAACTAATGACTGAGAGATCCTATGGCATGGCCTTTCTAAATGACGAGTTTAAGAGATGCAGAGATTGTTCAAGAAAAACAGTTTGGTTGCTTCGGCTGGCGCGGGAGTCCTTGTGCCGCTGGTGCCGCGCGCGCAGTGCCGCCTCCCAGTGCCGCCTAGGCGAGGCGCTGAGCCGGTGAAGTCTGACCACATGATAAATTCCAGCTCAAAATAGCCGCCTTTCTATAAATAACGGTAGCATATGCGAAGTGATGAATACGGCTCACAGACAGTTTAACTTCGATTTCCGAGCATTCAAACCCATCCCTCAGAAAAAAAAGAAAGAAAAAAGAAACGCCGGGGTACTCCACCGATACACGCTACACAAAATTCAATAATTTGACGAGCTTGTTTTTAGTTAAGCTCTATATAAAGTTAAATGTACATTAATAATATCTTCAATATCTTAGTAGCCTCAGTGTTATTGTAACTTCATTATTTACGAGCATTTTATCCAAAATAAGCTTTTATTAAATCAAAATTTGTTAACATGATTCTCGAAGGTTGGAAGCCGTGGTTCCAACTTTTCTTGAATTAACGATTCTGAGTCTAAAATCATTCCTTACTTCTGCCAGTTTGAAATTTCCTTAAATGTATACTTAAAGATACAGCGAAAAATATTTATTTATCTAAATTAAACTCCGTAGGTATTTGCACGTTTAATTTGAATTAACCGATCTTCTTAGATTTTTTATTTATTTGTTTTAGTGTAAAGCCAAATTTCAAAAATTATTTCTTTGTCAAATGGGTTTTTGTAAAGATTGATAAGCATGCGGATCCTTTAGTGCGACGTTATGAGCAGCAGAAAATAAAAAAAATAAATAAATGAGGATGCTTCGTTGAATGACAATGTCAGGGAAAAGACGGAGCCTTAAAAATAAAGTCGATTGACTGTGTAAACTAATTTATCTGACCTAAATCTACGAAAATAAAGAGGAGAGAAAACTTCTCCGATCGATCATAAGCATAACTGAAGCCCAAAAATTGTTTTATAAAAAATAGGAGTATCGGAATAGCTCAATAGCTCAGAAATGTCCCCGATGAAAATTGCAAGGTGAAAGTAATTTTAATGTATTTTATTCAGTTAGGCCCTTCTCGATCCAGTTCAAAAATTTTACTGAGAAAGAAAAATCTTCTCACAAAACGTCTTTTTAGGAAAATGTGCTCTCTACCTTGCCGTAAAAAGATAATATCGGTTTCAAACTACAATTTTGCAAGATTTTGAGCTTTTT